>Ga0209938_1000528_pt1 | contig 21119 bp, 16 predicted proteins | sample SalPonR2_C_D1_MG_FD_185708 | JGI IMG/M metagenome (GOLD analysis project Ga0209938, IMG submission 185708) | Salt pond soil microbial communities from South San Francisco under conditions of wetland restoration - Salt Pond MetaG R2_C_D1_MG... ... | reverse complement strand
GCAGGTTCCGGTGCCGGAGCTGCTGCCGCTTGTTCGTCGGTTTCTGTTGTTGTTTCTTGCTGGCAGGCCGTAATTCCAAGGAAAGAGATTACGACTACCATCCAAATAGGATACTTTTTAAGCATAAGTCTTGTTTTAATCATTATTCGCCCAAAGTACTTATTTTAGGCGGATCAATTATTAGTCTAAACGGTTAAGTGGTCGGTTGTTTACTTTTGCCAGTAGGTGATCTGATCGTTTTTCTGTCTCTGTTTATCTAAAAAACACAGGAATCATCGGATAGATGCCTTTTTTCATGCCATAATTATAGAACCTGAGCCTTTTCAGAGTGTTGAACATCAGAAAAGACAAAAAAGCCAGATATGGGACAATTTTTTAAATTTCTATTTGCTTCGTGCCTGGGCGTACTGCTCGCACTAGGTGTTTTATTTGGCATCGGCTCGTTGGTCGTTGCTTCTTTTGCCGCTCAGGCTAATAAAACAAAAAATGTAAAACCAAATACAGTACTTCATCTCACCTTTGAAGATCCAATCCCCGAGTTGACGAATAATGCTGCTGTCGATCCATTTAGTACAAACTTTGAGAATAGTACTGTCCTGGGGCTGCACGATATGGCCGCAGCCATTGAACACGCCGCAGAAGACGATAATGTTAAGGGTATCTTCCTCGATCCGGGCCTAACGTACACGGCGGGTTTTTCAAGTACCCGGACGTTGCGTGCCGCTATGCAAACTTTTGCCGACAGCGGTAAATTCATTGTTGCGCATGCAAAGTTTTATTTTCTGCCAACGTACTATCTGACTTCGGTAAGTACCGAAATATACCTGAATCCGGCCGGGATCATGGATGTGCGGGGCTTTTCAGCTCAGGTGCCTTTTTATAAAGACTTGCTCGATCGCATCGAGGCCGAAGCACAGGTCTTTTATGCCGGAAAGTTTAAGAGTGCAACGGAGCCGTTCCGGCGCACATCCATGAGCGATGAATCCAAACTACAGGTACGGGAATATCTGACTGATTATTACGATGTATTTCTCGACGATGTAAGTGCTAGCCGTAACCTGGAGCGTGCGGAGTTAAAGCGAATTATCAATAAACACCTGGCCGGTAATCCCGAAGAGGCGCTGCAATACCGTATGATTGACGGTGTCTCGTACCTGGCCGATGTAGAGGATCGCATGCGCGAGCTCATCGGATTGGACGAAGACGAAAAGGTCAGTAAGATGTCGATAAAAGATTACTACCTGAGTAACCCCCCCGAACAAAATTTCCGGACGCGGGATAAAGTGGCAGTGATTTATGCCGAAGGTAATATCGTGGACGGAGAAGGTAATGTGGGTGCCACCGCAGATAAGCAGTACGTTAAGGCCATTGAGAAAGTTACCAAAGACGATAACGTACAGGCTCTGGTATTGCGCGTTAATTCTCCTGGCGGTAGCGCCCTGGCTTCCGAAAATATTTGGTACGCGCTATCGCGCGCCAAGGACGCCGGAAAACCTTTAGTCGTTTCCATGGGGGATTACGCAGCATCGGGTGGATATTATATTGCCTGCCTGGGCGATAGTATTTTTGCTCAGCCCAACACCCTCACCGGGTCGATTGGCGTTTTTCGCCTTGCTCCCAATCTGTCAGAAACCTTTGAGGAAGAGTTGGGAATCGACTACGATTCCGTACGCCTCAGCGAAGAATCTTTTGGCTACAGCCCGTTTTTCGATCTATCCGAATCAGAGCGCGAGCACATTCAGCGCGAAACGGATTTAGCTTACGAGCTTTTTCTGAAACGCGTAGCCGACGGGCGGGGCATGTCGCGCGATGCGGTTAATGAGGTTGCCCAGGGAAGAGTATGGACCGGAAAGCGAGCCATCGATAAAGGGTTAGTCGATCAATTGGGAGGGTTGGATCGGGCCATAGCTTCGGCGGCCACACTGGCTGAACTCGACGAATACCGCGTTGTTGACTACCCGGAAGTAAAAGATCCCTTTACGCAATTGCTGGAAGATTTATTTGATATGGAAGCTGACCTTCGGGTTCGCTTGCTGATGAAGTACCAATATCCAGAACTGGGTAAGCACTATGAGTTTTATCAGCAATTACAGCAGATGAAAGGTGTGCAGGCAAGGTTGCCATTTGATCCGAAATGGCATAATTAATGCTTTGTACATGCTGGCGCAAAAAGCCGAAGGAGTGGATGCTCTTTCGGCTTTTTTTATGCTTTAATATTGACTACAGAGACTTGACGGTAGGAAAAACACCATCACATGTTCAGCCAGAATAAATGGTTGTCAGACGAAGTTGGCGGGGATAGTTATGGTTCAGGGACTTCTACCCGTGGCATTAAGTTGCGGCCTATAAATTGCAGAATATACCGCTTTACAGTTTCGCGGACCTCAAAAAAGAAGGCAATAGTTTCTTCTTCAGAGCCTCTGAACCCGGCGGGATCTGGAATTTCGTAGTGAACGTGGTGGTCGAAAGTAAAGTTGTCGGGAAGGTTTTTTCGTGCTTCGGGGCAAACCGTAATGAGGTAATCAAAGTGTAGGTTGGTGAAGGCATCCACCGTTTTGGAAAGGTGCTCGTTGAGATCAATATTGTCTTCTGCCATGACCTGAGCGGCGTAGGGGTTAATACCCTGATCGATAAGGCCGGCACTGAAGAAAATGCCATACCCTTTGGCGTAAAACTTGAGATAGGCTTCTGCAATTTGGCTGCGAACGGAATTACCACTACACAGGACTAAGACTTTTCTCATAGCCGGTATGCACTCTGTTTAATGTTAAATTAATGTAAAGATACGTGCATTTTTGGCAGTATAAAAATCAATAATGATCTGTTTGGAATGATTTAAGGAAGAGGAAGGGGCTCACGGTTTACTCTGAACAGCCTAAAACCGCGGACAGATTACTCCTTTTAATCCGGGTTTGTAGACCGTTTTGGTTGTTTGAAAACGATAGCTCAACGTAACTCCGGAAAAGTAGTACCAGTCATCAAAGCTACCTCCTCGTTGGTAATTAACCTCGAAGTTTTCGGGGCCGGGGTCGAGGAAATGATTACTGATACGGGCGGCTATTTCGCCATTACCCTGTACGATATCTCCATAAATCACGTTGGCAGAAGAGCGGTCATCGAGGTAATCGGTAAAGGTCTTACGGGCGGTAAATTCAATGCCGATAGTCCAGGTATCGCTGACTATAAATTTTAGCCCCAGACCAATGGGCACACTGAATTGCAGCCGACGATAGGGCGCCGGATATCCAGGAATACCCTGTCCCTCGGTACCCAGAGGCTGCGTAGCGATATATTCTCCCTGATACAGAGTGCGGGGGTTAAACCCAAAAAGAGCGAGCCCGGCGGAGAGGTAGGGGGCAATGACTATCTTAGAACTATAGTAGCCCATACTCCAGGGGGATACCTCCGCAATCGCGGATAACTCAAAGATGTCCGACCGAAAATTAGGAAAATAGCCATTAGCCCGCTCTGTACGGCGCGCTCCGCTAATCCGTCCATAGTTTACTCCGTATCGGATCCCGAGCCGTCTGGAAAATTGGTTGCGCAAAAAAAGGCCTCCACCAACGCGCAAATCATCAAAATACAAGCCTACCTGAGAAGTCGATAAATCGCCGCTGTAGGAAGGCAGACCCACAAAAACGCCGACATCCAAATTTTGGGATTTTCCCTTATGCGGTAAAAAGAGTAAACCACTGAGTGCCATCAGAAGAAAAGCGTATTTCATGCTGTTTTTTGTTTTGGGATAGAGTGCGGTCGATAAAGATCAGGTAATGTTATTCATTGCAGGTGGTCTATAAGAGCGCGTCGGTGTTTTGCGTTGATCGATCATGAGCAAACCAAAGGGTAAATCACTGATACACTCTAAGGCAGCGAATTTAGGAAATCTGCCGGTAAGCGTCACTCCTGTGTCAAATAAATAAGAACCGGGGGGCAGTTTTAAAGCATCAAGAGGGTAGAGGTGTTATTCCGGCAAAAATTAATCTCACAAGGACAATTAAACTGTACCTTTGTGCGGACAAATTCAAGTATATGGGAATGCGAAAAAAAAGTGACGATAAAAAACCAACTGCGAAACTCAATCGTCAAACGTTGAAGCGATCGCTGTGGATCTTTCGTTACATAAAACCCTACCTTTGGACGTTTCTACTGGGGATGTTCTTCCTGAGTGCGGGAAGTATTTTGTTCCTGGTAATCATGCGGCTCCCCGGAGAAATCCTCAATATTATCAGCGGAAATCCGACGTACCAGTTAACGCTGAATGAGGTCTTTTTATTTTTGATCATTCTCCTGGCTATTCAGGGCATTTCTTCCTACTTCCGGGTACGCCTTTTCACCTACGTGGGCGAAAAAGGAATGAATAGCTTACGCAAAGACCTGTACGACCAACTGATTTCCCTGGGGATCCCATTCCTGGAAAAACGACGGGTCGGAGAGGTCAGTAGCCGCATCACCAATGACGTGACTCAGGTCCAAACCGTAGTGACGATTACCCTGGCGGAATTCCTCCGGCAAATCATTATTTTTGTGGGTGCTATCGTCATTATCGTAGCTACCATGCCTCGCCTGGCACTCACTATGTTGCTCACCTTCCCGGTGGTAGTTCTATTAGCAATGTTTTTCGGACGACATATCCGTAAGCTGGTCAAACAGCGACAGGATGAACTGGCGCAATCCAATGTAATCGTAGAAGAAACTATGCAGAATATTCAAACGGTTAAGGCCTACACGAATGAGTGGTTTGAATTAATCCGCTACGGTAAGAACCTGGATAAAGTGGTTCGTACAGCATTAAAGGCTGCGCATATGCGTGGATTATTTGCCGCCTTTATCATCTTTATTATGTTTGGCGCACTATTCTTTATTATGTGGCGCGCGGCACTTATGGTGCAGGCCGGAGATATGCCACAGGGTGATCTGGTGAACTTCATCGTTTTTACCGGTCTGATTGGAGCCAGTATTGCCAGCCTGGGAAGTTTTTATACCGAAATCGTGGCCGCAGTGGGAGCTACCGATCGCATCTTGGAAATTATGGATGCTGAAAAAGAAGTGCAAAGCCGTAAAGTGCAAGGACCGGTACCCCAGCGATTCGAGGGTAATATCGAATACCGAAATGTGTCCTTTTCTTACCCAACCCGCAAGGATGTATCGGTCATTGACAGCCTTTCCTGTGCCATTTCCGCCGGGCAAAAAGTAGCGTTGGTAGGAGGTAGTGGAGCCGGGAAATCGACTATCGTACAGCTGCTCCTGCAGTTTTACCAGGTAGATGGAGGAGATATCCTGGTCGATGGTAAATCCATTTATACCTACGACCTTATTGATTACCGGCGAAATATTGCGATTGTACCGCAGGAAGTGCTGCTCTTTGGGGGGACGATCCGCGAGAATATTTTATACGGCGCTCCGGATGCGGATGAAACAGCCATTGTGGAAGCGGCTCGTAAAGCCAATGCCTGGGATTTTATTCAATCGTTTCCCGACGGTTTGGATACTCTCGTGGGAGAGCGTGGCGTGAAACTTTCCGGGGGACAACGTCAGCGTATCGCGATTGCGCGGGCCATCCTGAAAGACCCGGCTATCTTATTACTCGATGAAGCCACCTCGTCTTTGGATGCCGAGTCGGAACGCCTGGTGCAGGAAGCACTGAACGGACTCATGGTAGGCCGTACCTCTATCATCATTGCCCACCGATTAGCCACCATACGGGATGTAGACTGCATCTTTGTTATTGAGAATGGTAAGATAGTGGAGCAGGGCACGCACGAAGAACTATCGCATATCGAAGATGGCGCCTACAATTCTCTGGCCAGACTGCAATTTGATATGGCAGATTAGCGCAAACGCATCATGAGCATAGTAGATAAAACCTTATTTTCGCGGCCACAAATGACCACTATGGAAGTCCGGACGCGAGAGTCCCTGCAACATAAGCATACCTTTGGTGTTGCCTGTACAGCTCCGGCCTATGCACCAATTCGCAGCAAAGAGCACCTCGATACTGTCGGGCGTGTTTTTGAGCCGCATGAAGTGTTTATCCTGGGGGGAGGAAGCAACGTCCTGTTTCTGTCGGCTCCCCGCAAACTGGTGCTGCACAACCAACTCCGTGGCTACCGTATCGATGAAGAAGACGGAAATACGGCTATTGTCGCCGCTGCCGGCGGTGAAAACTGGCACCAATTTGTCCGTTGGACGCTGGAGCAGGGCTACGGGGGACTGGAAAATCTATCCCTTATTCCCGGCAGTGTAGGGGCTGCGCCTATGCAAAATATTGGCGCTTACGGGGTAGAAGTTAGCCAGGTCATCTACGACCTGGAGGCCTACGATCTGGTGCGTGGGGAGTGGCGGAGGTTCACTCCCGAAGAATGCACCTTTGACTACCGCAACAGCTTCTTCAAGCAGGGGGGCAAGGGCCGGTTCTTCATCACGGAAGTGCGCTTTCGGTTGACCATCTTCAACCATAACCTAAACACCTCCTACGGTGCCATTAGTAAGGAATTGAGCCAACGTGGCATTACCGATCCCGATCCGGAGGATATCAGTGAGGCGGTCATGACCATCCGGCGGCATAAACTTCCTGACCCGGCGGAGTTGGGTAATGCAGGCTCTTTTTTTAAGAACCCGATCATTAAGCGGGCACAGTTTTCCCGCTTACGCAAAACCTTTCCGGATATGGTTCATTATCCGGTAAGTCCCAAGTACGTAAAAATTCCTGCCGGCTGGCTCATCGAGCAATGTGGTTGGCGAGGGCAGCGCCGCGGCTGGGTGGGCAGTTATTCGAAACAGAGCCTTGTGCTGGTCAATTACGGTCAGGCGACCGGCCGCGATATTTGGGCTTTTGCGCAAGCTGTTAAGCGATCCGTCTTTGAAAAATTTGGCATTACCCTGGAAGAAGAGGTGAACGTGGTAGGCGGCTGATCAGAGCGGACCGACCGCTACCATCATCCCAGCAGCCGTTTGTAGGTTCGCACCAATTGCTCCTGAGAACAGCCGCGTAAAAACATATTAAATACAATGAAGTTAGCAACCTGTACCTGCAGGTAGTTGCGGCCTTTGTACTTTCTGGCCGAGACAAGGCCATCTTTACGAATGATCTTAAAGGAAGTATGTTGTCGGGCCCGCTGCAGTAAATCGTATTCTTCCATGATTTTCCAATGGGCTTTATAGCCACCGAGCTGGTTGAACAGTCGGCGGGTAATAAAAATGGCCTGATCGCCTCCCCGACACCACAGCGGATGCAAGTGCGTAAACCAACTGTTAATACGCAACAGGGGATGATTAGAGTCGAATCGGTAGGTGAAACAACCGATCTCAAAACCTTCCTGTAGGGCTTCTATAATATCGTGAAAATTGGAGGCTGGAGGCTGTGTGTCAGCGTGAATGAATTGTAAAACTTTGCCAGTGGCCTGCTGAACGCCGTAGTTCATCTGGGCAGCGCGCCCGGTTCGTGGGCAGGCTAGTAAAGTTGCATTATATTCCATGGCTATCCGACAGGTCGCGTCCGTGCTGCCCCCGTCCGCTACAATAATTTCAGCTAACGACTGATTCGGTATGTTCTGCAGGTAGTCAAGTAATTGGGGCAGATTTTCTGCCTCATTCAGGGTAGGGATAATAACACTGACCGTAGCCATAGCCTATACAGGTTTTGTAGAATATACGAAAAAAGGGACAGCCCCGGATTGGGACGATCCCTTTTTTTATTCGTTAGGGGTAGAACCCCTAAAATCAGTGAGCGGAGCTGTTATCTATTCATTACTGTCTTTTTCGTCTTTGCGGTCGTAGCGTTTCACCCGGCGTCGACTCTTCAAGGGCATGTAGCGGTAGGGGCGCTCCTGGAAGTCTTCCGTCAGGGAGTCAACCCCGGAACTGACGCGGGCGAGTTCTTCATAGAGGGTACCATCCTGCAGTAGTTTACCTAGTGTGCCTTCTCCGGCTTCCAGGCTACCTACGATGCCGTTAATACCCACAAAGGCCTGATCTGCCTTACGGAGAGCAGTGCGCAGTTGGGCAATAGTTTGATCCACTTCTTCGAGGGTTTTTTGCAGCTCCATGTCTGCCAAATCACCGGATACTTTATCCGTATTGTCGATGATGGATGCAATCTTTTCGTTGCTGGCTTTTAAATTGGCACTAATGCTGTTGAGGTTGTCCATCGTGCCGGTAATATCATCGGCTGATCGGTAGAGGATACCGTTAAGCTGGCCACTCGTTTGTTCCAGGTTAGCTAAGGTCGCTTCCAGGTTGCGCAGGCTATTGGGTAAGGGACCCTCCGCATCTTCACTGAGTAGGTGCTTATTCAGGGTGTCGGCAATAGCGCCCAGGCTTTGCTCTACTGTGTTGAGGTATCCATCGAGATCTTCCTGGCTCAGCATACTACTTAACATGCCCTGAGTGACACCTTGCAGATAGTCTCCGCTTTGGGCGCAGTCATCTCCGCTACAGGGGGTGTCGTATTCAAGCAATACTGCCTTGCCCCCCATAAAACCGGTAGACTTAATGGTGGCAACCGTATTTTTAGGAATTTGCACATCATCATCTAGGTCAAGGGCCACCCGAACCATTTGTCGGTCAAGCAGGGGCGTAATTTCGGAGACGAACCCAATTTGTACCCCGCCGATCGTTACGGGCGATGAGGTTTTCATTAAGTCAACGTCTTCGTATTCCACGTAATACGTGTTGGAATCCTTGAAGACGTTACTACCGAGAATGAATTTGTATCCCCAGTAGGAAAGAGCGATGGCAACAATGGCTAGCAGAGCCACTTTTACTTCGTTAGTAAGGGTCATAAATTGTGCTGTTTAGCGGCTGCAAAGGTAAAAAAGAACCCGAACTTTTTGCCGTCAGGCGAAAAGGACTGGAACAGGTTCGTTAGAATCTACCAAAAAACAGCTAGGCCGGCAGAAATGTTGTCGAAGTAAGCACTTGTTCAATTGGTATTCATAAGAGCACGTGCTTCCTCCAGGGTGATGCGCTTACCTTTTAGTAACGGGATGACAAAGGCCTGCGGAAAGCCATTTTGCCGCAAGTACTGCTTGGCCGCAATGGCTTCATCGAGGTTCTTAAAGCTACGTGCCCGGTACATAAATAGTTGATCTTCCTTTATTACTTCAATAATATAAGGAAGGTTACGCCACCTTTCTTCCGTAGTATTTTGTGGTTGTCCGGAGGCGACCAGTTGAACAAAAAACTGTACCTGCTCCGCTCTGTTCACGGCGGTTGGTGCGGATGTTTCGTTACCGGTTTGGGGGATGCTGTTTGGTGAGGCGCTCATCGGTTTAGGGACAGGTCCCTGTGCGCGCAATTGCTTGTGGTCAGTGGTTTTACTGGTCTTGTTAGCCCGGTAAACATTAGTATACACCGTCTTTTTTTGTTGTTTAGGCTTGTCTGAGTTGGGGGCAGGATTATCCACCTGAACCAGGGGCTCCGGCGATTCTTCTGGTTGGGTAATTTGTTCGATCTCCTGCGCGGGGCGTGCGGTTACCATTTCGCGGGGAGGCTCTTTGAGGTCGGTCGTCATTTGTTGATAGGCAGCCGATTCAATTTTGTTCTTGTATTCTGTAAAAGCATCAAGAATAGCACCAGATACCAGGGATTGGCCCTGTACCCCCATGAGGAATTTTTCTTCCGCTGCGTTACTCAGGAATCCGGTTTCTATCAACACACTGGGCATGGTCGTTTCTTTGAGCACCACGAAACCCGCTTGCTTGACGCCCCGGCTGCGCCGCCGTGCCCTTTCCTTAAGTTGCCGTTCGATCGCTTCCGCAAAAAGAATACTCTGCTCGAGGTAAGCATTCTGAAACATACTGAGCATAATATGCCCCTCCGGAGAGTTGGGGTCGTAATCATAATTTTTTTCATAATTATCTTCGAGTAAAATGGAGGCGTTTTCCCGTTTAGCTACTTGCAGGTTGTGGTCGGCGGTATGTAGGCCCATGACGTAGGTCTCCGATCCGCGGGTAGCTGCCGAACCGGGCATATAGTTGCAATGAATGGACATAAACAAATCCGCATCATTGCGATTGGCAATGGCGGCTCTTTTGTACAGTGGAATAAATTCGTCCTTGTCGCGCGTCATGATGATGCGTACTTTGGGGTAGGCTTTGCGCATAGCATCCCGCAATTTAAGGGCAATGGCAAGGGCCAGGTGCTTCTCACGCGAGTTGCCGCCCAGGCAACCCGGATCATGCCCACCGTGCCCCGCATCAATAACTACGGTCTTCACTTCGTAGTTGGCTTTATCAATTGATGTTGTTTTGATACCTTTGTCCCGCTCCGAATCCGGGGACGTGGCAACCGGCGGGTCAATGAAGTGTGAAGACTTTGCTAAAGGGATGTTAAAGGAGTCGGTAACGGGGTGCGCCAGGACGCAAAGCATCGTTTGCAATAAGATGAGTGCATTCACCATAAGTATGTTTGTCAGCTGTGCTGGGAAATAGAACGGAGACACGATGAAAAAGATGGTTCTCTTTTTTTATACACGATAGCCTCATTTTGTACAAATTAACAGAAATATCGTATTGAAACCAAACGGGTTGTTCTTCATTTTACTGCTCATCTGCCTGCCTGTTTTTGTGTGTGCACAAAACCAGGACGGAAAAACTGTGCCCGGACCAGCCCCAGATTCTGTGGCGGTAGATACGATGCCGGTACCGCCGCAGGCCTCGTACCAGGTTTCTTCTTCCAGTTTAGATGCTCCCGTAATCTATCCTGCCCAGGATTCTACCATCTTTGATAATAAGGCCAGTAAATTACTGCTTTACGGAAAGGCGAAAGTAAGCTATCAGGATATTTCCCTGGAGGCTAATTTTATTGAAGTCGATTACGAAAATGAAATTATTACCGCGTCTGGGTACATAGATAGCTCCGGTACCATTGGTGGCTATCCCATCTTCAAACAAGGTGAACAGGAGTTTAAAGCGGAGCGTATCCGCTACAATTACCGCACGGAAAAAGGAATCGTCTACGATGTAACTACCGTGCAGGAGGATATCGTAGTGCACGGTGGCAAGACCAAGTTTGTCAAAGGAGAAAGTACCGATACCACAAACAGGGATATTTTATACAGTTCTGGTGCACTTATTACCACCTGTACCTTGGATGAGCCTCATTTCGGCATCCATAGTAATAAGCAAAAAGTGGTGGGGCAGAACGTCGTGGTGGTGGGGCCTTCCAACCTGGAAATTATGGGTGCTCCCACCCCGATCTGGCTGCCCTTTGGGTTCTTTCCGACTGGGCGTACCGGTAAACAGACGGGGTTGCTATTCCCCAATGACTTTGAATATTCCCCCCAATGGGGTTTTGGGTTGCGTGGGGTTGGCTGGTATTTCCCTCTGGGCGAGCACTTCAACCTGGAGCTTCGCTCTGATATTTATCTAAAAGGGACATTCGGAATTAGTGCAGCCTCTTCCTACCGCAAACGTTATGGCTATAACGGTAATGTACGACTTGGTTTTGATTCCCGGCAGATTGAAAACCCTTCGGATGCCAGTGTTAGCCGCAACCGATCGTTTAGCCTGCGCTGGTCGCACCGGCAGGATAACCGGGCGCATCCGACCAATAATTTTGGCGGAAGCATCAATATTCAAACCAACAATTACCAAAGTAACGTCTTTAATAATGCCAATAACGTACTGCAGGCACAGCTCAGTTCTAATATGACGTTTACCAAGCGTTGGCAGGATGCACCCATCACCTTTACCGCGGCCTTTAACCATAGTCAGAATACCCGTACGCGGGAGGTGACAGTGAATTTCCCCGACTTGCGCTTTGTGACGCAGACGTTTTTTCCGTTCAAGCAGCAAGGAACCGGCGGCAATAAAGAGAAATGGTACGAGACGATCAATATGCGGTATACGGCTGAGGCCAAAAACCGCTTTACTGCTACCGATACCACCCTTTTTGAAGCCTCGACACTCGCGAACGCTCAGGCGGGTATGCGGCAAAACGTGAGCCTCGGATCAACCTTTAAGGTGCTCAAGTATTTTAACCTCAATCCCAACGTCACGTATCAGGAAGTTTGGGGGTTACGAAATCTCGACCGTAGCTTTGATCCTACCGTAGAGGTGACAGTCGATACCCTTTTTAATCCGGAAGACCCAACCGACTTTGAGGTGATTCGCGATACGATCAGCTATGGGCAAATTAATACGGATACTTTGCGCGGATTTAGTTCGTGGCGTACCGTACAGGCGGGGATGAGCCTGACCACCCGGATTTTTGGTACGCTTAATTTCCGTAAGGGCTTCCTGCGGGGGCTACGGCATGAGATTCGACCCTCGGTTTCGCTATCGTACTCGCCCAATTATTTAGATCCTGGTTTGGGGTATTACCAGGAGGTTCAGTCCGATGTACGCTTTCCAGACGAAACCCGACAATTCAGCGTATTCGACGGATCAGTGTTTGGCGCACCGCCCCGGTCCGGGCAGCAATTTGCGCTGAATTACTCGCTGAATAACGTCTTTCAGGCCAAAGTCTTTTCAAAGAAAGATTCTACCGATAAGCGCATTAAGCTTATTGACAACCTGGTCATCAACGGGAATTACAATTTTGCGGCCGATTCCCTCAACTGGAGTCCGGTCAGTATGCGCACTACCGCCCGCTTTTTTAAAGGGGTAACTACCCTGGGCTTTAACGCAACATTTGATCCTTACATACTTAATGAGCAGGGGCGTCGCGTTGATCAGTTGTCGATTAATAATGGTGGCGGACTCGTGCGTTTTGATCGGGCCAGTATCCGCATGGCATCCAACCTTACAGTCGCTAAGCTCCGGTCAATTTTTCAGGGTAAAGAAGAAGAGGTTGTCAATGACGTATCACAACGTCGCCGGCAGCGCCAACAGAACCCTAACCGCGAAGAAGAAGACTTCCTCAGCCTGTTCGAGAATTTCAGTATTTCCCACAATATTTCCTTTGACTGGCGTCAGCGTGATGGCAAAACAGAATTTGAGGTCAGCACCAATTCTATCAACTGTCGCGGACGGATCCAGCTGACGCCCAACTGGGCCATTAACATAGGTAACTTTGGCTACGATTTTGTGCGCAACGGCTTGTCTTACCCTTCTGTGGGCTTCCGACGCGATCTGCACTGCTGGGAAATGGACTTGCAGTGGCAACCCACCCGGGGAACGTACAGCTTTAATATCCGCGTAAAACCCGGCACCCTCGATTTTATCAAAGTACCCTACCAGCGCAACAACGTCGATGGGCGCAATGTCTTCCGTTAATGTCGTTGTGTACTATGCATAGTGGTATCAGAGCTGTATTTAATCATCTTCTTTCTTAAGAAATCGCTGTTTTGACGGGGCAAGTCAACCAAGGAAACCAAACATTTTATACCTTAATACGGTATAAATATTGTACGGTCAAGCCCAAAACGATAGATCAATCAACAAGCTGATTACGCCCAAATGGAAGAAATACAAGACAAAAAGCTCATCTACTTCTACGATGCCTTATGCGGCTGGTGTTACGGATTCAGCCCTGTTTTGCAGAAACTATATGACAGGTATAGCGATACCCTGGCTTTCAAGGTTGTTTCAGGTGGTATGATGTTAGGCGACCGGGAGGGCCCCATTGGTAAAGTGGCACCGTACATCAAAGATGCCTACAAACAAGTCGAAATGACTACAGGCGTCACTTTTGGAGAGCGTTTTTTAGAAAAGACTCTGGATGAAGGTAGCACCCTATTTAGTAGTTGGTATCCGGCAGTGGCCCTTGAGGTAGTGCGGGCAACGAAAGCGGAAGAGACGGTTCCTTTTGTGCGGGCCCTGCAAAAAGCCATTTATTACGACGGCATGGCTCCGGCCGATCCGAATGCTTACCGACCCCTGGCCCAGGAATTCGGTCTCGACCCCGATATCTTTGTCCGCCAAATGGATGAGCGCGCTTTCGCCGATGCGGCCCGGGCGCAGTTTCGGGAAACCGCTTCTTTTAAGGTTGGTGGTTTTCCTACCCTGATCTTGCAGGATGGGGCGGAATACTTCATGGTCAGTCGTGGCTACCTGGCTTACGATATCCTCGACTTCCGCTTGGGGCAGTTACTGTCAACAGAGAACGGATGAGTCGGATACACACTTCGAGAGCACCGCTTTGTAAAGCCTCAATGGTGAACAGAAAAAGAGATCTGCTACCCAACGATGGCAAACCTCGCACCTCACACCTCAAAAAAAGCCGGCATGCTCAGTTAAGAGATGCCGACTTCTTTTATGATGTATAGCTTAGAGCTTGTTTTATCGAGTCAGGACCATTTGTTTAGTGTCGATAATTTTACCGTCCAGGATGAGAGAATAGAAGTAAGTTCCGGAAGCATAGCTTTTACGGTCTAGGTTTAATTGCCCTTCACCTTTGGTAGTGATATCGACGAGGCCGACTACCTTACCTTCTGCATTGGTAACCCGGATCTTGGCATCCTGTACCGTTTCGGGGATAAAAAAGTCGATGACCGTATTCTGCTGGAAGGGATTGGGGCTATTCTGAGATAGCTTCGCTCCGTCATCCATAGACAGGGAATACGTATTGTTCTCTGAATTCGTCTCCCCATCTTGTTGGGTAAGCAATTGATTAACCAGTGTAGTTAGTTGGTCAATTTGTGCCTGCTGCTCTTCAATGGTCGTTTGCTGCTCCTGAATGGCTTTGGTGAGCACCGGAATTAATTGAATATAATTTACGGACAGGTAGCGCTCGCGTTCTAGTTCCTGTCGGGTCTTCCGATCATATTTGACGTGTACCGCTTCTTTGACCAGGTGGGGAAATTCTTTTTGTATGTCCTGTGCCAGGAAGCCTATCTGTGGCGTAGCGGGCAGGTTCATCGAGGCATATTTATCCGTTTTGAAGTCGTACGTCTTGGGCTGTAAGTTCATGACTTGTTGCAGCGCCCCGGAGTAGCCTTCAATATTCTGCTTGAGCTTCTTATCAGATCCGTTGAAAAAGTTGCCCGTGACTTCAACGTCACCCTCGAAGTATCCGGCATAGTTAATGGAGCCTCCAGAAGCTTCACCATAAATACCATAGTTCGTCTCATTTCCCGTGGCCACTCCGGAGGTACCCGTATTCAAACCACCACTATGCGGACCGTTAAATGTTTGAGAAAAGCCTGCTACGCCTCTATAGGCAGCGGAACCATTAGAGCTAGATAAGCCAACTACGCCATCTCTACCACCAAATCCTTCAATCGCAGCACCTACACCGTCGACAAAGCTGTTATTAGCGAAGATTGCTTTAGAGAAAAAGTTCTGTGGATCGGCGAAATTGTAATTGACATTTAAGACTGCTCCATTAGCAGGCATAGGGTCCTCCCGGTAAATGTCACCCCGGCCATTTACGTCAAGCGGACCTGCTACGTGGGCCGTATCAGCACCGTAGTAACTCAGCGTTTCTGTGGTCTGAAAGTCCCCATCAAAGATTCTAAACCGTAGTCGCTCGGTGTTTAGATCAAAATCGCGGAATGGAAAAATAAGGGGGGATTGATTTATTCCGAAAATATAATCAGGGGCAACCGTAATCCTCTGATCATCGTCAGCATTAGCGAGCCGAATATTCTGTGGGAGAACTCGGACATTTTGGGCCTGTACCGATCCAGTGACCAATAACAGGCAAAGGCTAACAAAAAGGGTAGAAAATGTTTTCATAATTGAATACTTAAGTTTTAATAGTATAGAGATGTAAATGTGATGTTTGTCAATGAAAAAACATACACGAACGAGATTATCGACTTGGTCTGATTATAGAAATCCTGCCAATCCGTATGATAATTGTTCTGCTTTGTCTTGAGATGTTGAGGGAGAAGTCAAGTAACGAAGGCCGCGTTATTTATCAGGGGGGTGTTCTTTTAGTGGGGATGATCGCGGCATTAAAGATAATCTTTTTTTTATACTTAACCTACGATGTTGTTTTTTCTGGCAGGCAATGCATATCCCATCACTTTGGCTGTCAACAAAATGACGGGATAGTTCAATTTCTACGCTTCGAAGAGACTATTCATTTAAGTGTGTCTTATGTCTTTGACCAATATGGGAAAGAAAAAAGAGATTAAAAAGATGATGACACATCTCGCACCTCGCACCTCAAAAAAGCCGGCACCTACCTGTCGGTGGATGCCGGCCGCTACGAATCAAGTGGTGATTCTTAAGGGGGAATTACCGCTAGCTTTCGGCGGTTTTTTCTAAGGAGCGCAGGTATTTATTCAGGCGCTCCATCGGTTTGGTGACGGCCACCCGCCCCGAGCGGACAAATTCGAAAATACCGAAGCTCTGCAGATCTTGCAGGAGGGCCTCCGTCTCTTCCATATGGCCGGTTTTTTCAATGACAATATATTCCGGCTCGATTTCCAGCACGCGGGCATTATGCCGGCGAATCAGGTGTTCTACCCGGTCGCTGTTGCTAAAAATGTGGGTCGGAATTTTATAGAGCGCCACTTCTTGATAGACAATGTCTTCCTCCACATCGTAGAAGGCTTTGACTACGTCGATTTGCTTTTCTAATTGCGCGACCAGTTTGCGTACCATAGCCTCGTCGACGCGCACCACAATGGTGAAGCGATAGATATCCGGTACGGATGAGCGCGAGGTGGTCAGCGAGTCAATATTGATATGACGGCGGGTAAAGACGGAGACTACCCGGGCCAGCAGCCCGGTTTCGTTCTCGGTAAATACCGTAATGGTGTATTCATGTTGTTCCATGGTCAAGTCAGTTGGAGCGGTTAGGCCAGCTTTTTTAAATCATCTTCATCCAGTACAATCTCATCTACGGCGCATCCGGCAGGTACCATGGGAAAGGTATTATCTTCCTTTTCTACCCGCACGTGCAGCAGATAGGGCCCGTCGTGAGCCAGCATACGGGCTACCGCTGCCGGGAGTTCTTCGGGTTGGTCAATGACTTCTCCGGGTACGCCAAAACCTTCGGCCACGCGTAGGAAATTGGGGTTTTTTAATTCTACGGAAGAATAGCGCCGGTCAAAGAACAACTGCTGCCACTGCCGTACCATACCCAGGTAGTTGTTGTCGAGCAGCACGATCTTGACGCCGGTATTCATCTGTGCGCAAAGGCCAAGCTCCTGAATGGTCATCTGAAAGCCTCCGTCGCCAATAAAGGCTACTACTTCTTTATCGGGCTGCGCAACCTTGGCACCGAAAGCGGCCGGCAGGCCAAAGCCCATAGTGCCGGCACCGCCGGAAGATACCCATTGGTTAGTGCCACGGTAGCAGTAGTAGCGGGCCGCCATCATTTGGTGCTGACCCACATCGGTAGCCACAATGGCCTCACCGTCCGTTTGCTTGGACACTTCCTTAACGACCATTCCCATCCGTATCTCATTATCCGGCGAGGGAGTAAGGGCCAGGCGATGTACTTTTTGTTCTTCCACGGTATCCATCTCGCGAAAAGCAGCCAGCCATTCGGGATAGCTCTTTTTATTGACCAGCGGTAGTAATGCATCCAGCGCATCCCCGGCATCGGCATTAATGGGGACATCGGCATAGACATTTTTGCTAATCTCCGATGGATCAATTTCGATATGGATGACTTTGGCCTGCTTGGCGTATTTTTTGAGGTTGCCGGTTACCCGGTCGTCAAAGCGCATACCGACAGCAATAAGGACATCGCATCGGTTTTGCATCACATTAGGGCCATAGTTGCCGTGCATACCCAGCATCCCTACGTGCAGGGGATGGTCGGAGGGCATGGAGGATAACCCGTGAATGGTTGCACCTACCGGAATTCCGGTTTTCTCCACGAATTCCTGGAATACCTCTTGCGCATGCGCAATCTGAATCCCATGGCCGGCAAGGATCATGGGCTTTTTAGCCTCATTGATCAGGCGGGCGGCCTGATGCAGGTGTAATTTCTCCGGCTTGGGTCGGGGGTGATATGAGCGTACCTCAGTCATCTGCTGATAAGCAAACTCCAGCGTCTCGATTTGGGCATTCTTGGTGATGTCAATGACCACGGGCCCGGGGCGACCGGTATTAGCTACATGGAATGCTTTCGCAAAAACTCGTGGAATTTCCTCAGCATGGGTGATCTGATAGTTCCATTTGGTCACCGGCATGGTACAGTTTATTACGTCCGTCTCCTGAAAAGCATCACTTCCCAGCAGGTGCTTGTACACTTGTCCGGTAATGCAGACGAGGGGTGTGGAATCAAGTATAGCATCGCCCAGGCCAGTAATCAGGTTGGTCGCCCCGGGGCCGGAGGTCGCCATGCAAACCCCCGTCTGCCGGGTCACCCGGGCAAAGCCCTGAGCAGCATGGATAGCTCCCTGCTCGTGCCGGGGCAGAATGTGCGTCAGTTGCCCCTCGTAGTCGATGAGAGCATCGTAGACCGGCATAATAGCACCGCCGGGGTAGCCGAAGATGGTCTCAATACCTTCTTCAACCAGACATTGTAGTATCGCCTGGGCACCAGTCATAGTACGGGAGGCGGTGGTGGCCGTTGCGGTAGCCAATGAGGTTTCGTTTTTCATGATGACATCTTTTGTAGTCTCTGGTAGCAGGCATTAAGTATCCCACTAACAAAATCTTCGTTCTCCACTAAATCTTATCGGTTACACAGCCCTCGCTAGCGGAGGATACTGTATGTGCATACTTACGTAAAAGCCCGTTTTCTGCCCGCAGGGCCGGTGCTGTCCATTCGGCACGGCGTTGCTCAATCTCTTCATTGGTCAGGTCAACGGCTAATTTATTTTTTACAGCATCGATAGTAATCTGATCGCCATCCTGCAGGAGCGCAATGACGCCGCCGGCTTGTGCTTCGGGGGTAATATGGCCTACTACAAAACCGTGGGTGCCACCACTGAAGCGGCCATCGGTAATCAGGGCTACTTTTTTACCCAGCCCTTCCCCCATGATGGCAGAGGTTGGCTTGAGCATCTCCGGCATGCCGGGTGCTCCTTTGGGGCCACAATAGCGGATGACAATCACCTCGCCGGGCTGTATCGACTTGGCCGCGATGGCTGCATTAGCCTCGTCTTCACTGTTAAAGACGCGGGCTTTCCCCTGAAAATATTCACCCTCCTTGCCGGTGATTTTGGCGACAGCTCCACCTGCAGCGAGGTTGCCATACAGGATGCGCAGGTGCCCGGTAGGCTTGAGGGGGTTGTCGAGCGGTCGGATAATATCCTGCCCTTCTTTGAGTCCCTCCACTTCGGCCAGGTTTTCGGCAATGGTTTTGCCGGTAACGGTCAGGCAGTCGCCGTGCAGGTAGCCGGCTTCGTGTAGCATTTTCATGACGGCGGGTACCCCACCTACGTGGTAGAGGTCTTCCATCACATACTTTCCACTGGGCTTGAGATCAGCCAGGTAGGGGGTTTTATCGCTGATGCGCTGAAAATCGTCAATGCTTAATTCCACGCCCACGCTGTAAGCAATCGCCAGGAGGTGTAGTACGGCATTCGTAGATCCGCCCAGGGCAGTAATGACCGTCAGGGCATTTTCGAATGCCTTGGAAGTCATAATATCGCGTGGCTTAATGTCTTCTTCCAGTAGGTGGCGAATAGCCTTGCCGATACGTACCTGCTCCTCCATCTTTTCGGGCAGGTTAGCTGGAATAGACGAATTGTAGGGCAGGCTCATTCCCATGGCTTCAATGGCTGAGGCCATAGTGTTGGCCGTATACATGCCACCGCAGGCACCAGGGCCGGGGCAGGCATTTTGTACTACCTTTTTAAAATCTTCTGGTTCGATTTGCCCGGCAATTTTTTGGCCCAACGCCTCAAAGGCAGAGACGATGTCGAGTTTTTTTCCGGCATGACAGCCGGGGCTGATCGTGCCTCCGTAAGCGAGGATAGAGGGCCGGTTGAGGCGAGCCAGAGCAATCATAGCACCCGGCATATTCTTGTCACAGCCGGTAACGGCAATGATGCCATCGTACCACTGTGCCGAAACGACCGTTTCAATAGAGTCGGCAATAATATCCCGGGAAGGCAGCGAATAGCGCATACCCGATGTACCCATAGAAATACCGTCACTAACACCGATGGTGTGAAAAATTAAGCCGATTAGGTCAGTGCTGAGAACACCCTCCTTTACTTTTTCGGCCAATCCGTTGAGGTGCATATTACAGGTGTTGCCTTCCCAGCCGGTACTGACAATACCCACCTGAGCTTTATCCATGTCTGCTTCGGTCAGGCCGATGCCGTAGAGCATGGCCTGAGCGGCAGGTTGCGTATCATCCTGAGTGAGTCGCTTACTATATTTGTTGAGTTCTTTCATGCTTTTGTCTGATCGATTGGTTTACAACGCAGAAATCGTGCGGTGTGACTTTATTCAAAGGTAATTTTGCGTGGCACACAGCACGAATTAAAAAATAGTAGTCTTACGACCCGGCAAAAAGCAATTGTTCTGTATAAGTCAATGGTTTTTAGAGGGTTGGGTGCTGATTAGTTACGAGGTCTGGACGGGTTTCGAGATAGGATTCAGATCTTTGTTTCCGGATGCTGCTTAGCGGTAATCGAAACGGAAGCCCAGGCGCAAGCCGGCCTGTATTTGCCATAAAGCAATCGCTCCGGTTGGCAACTGAAAGTCTGGCCGATCAATATCGCCACCGGGATTTGTTTGTTGCGGCCCTGTGAATGGAAAAAAGTAGCGAGCAGTGGCAAAGGGTGTCATCGTTACCAGGTCGGATACGCCAATGTCGAGTCCGATACCGGCACCGAGGGTGGGGATGAGTCCGGTATTCTTTTTTGCGAAAGCCCCAATCTCTGGGGAATCACTATCAAAGGTCGCATAGGATACGCCGGGCGAAATATTGACAAAGAAGCCTTTCCGCAGGAAATCATTCTGCTTGGAGAAAGTGGGGCAATCGCAATCACCCAGCAGGTCAAACAGGTAAATGTGGGTATTGAGCCGGAAGGCAAACCACTGCCCGTCGAAGGTGTGGCTGTCGGGTAGCGTAGCCGACGATTGCGCATAACTGAGGGTCGGCAGAAATTCAATACGCATGTTGGGCAGACGTAGCCAGTAGTCGATACCCATGGCATAGCTGTTGCCGGGGAGCCCGGTGGTCTGATTCATGATGGGGTCGAGTACCTGCCAGTCTTCCGCCTGATGGATCTGATAGGAAGCACGCAGGCCAAATTGGGCGTGAAGGGTAGAGGCTGTTGCCAAAAAAAGCAGACTAATGAGGACTAAGGA
>Ga0209938_1000521_pt1 | contig 21243 bp, 16 predicted proteins | sample SalPonR2_C_D1_MG_FD_185708 | JGI IMG/M metagenome (GOLD analysis project Ga0209938, IMG submission 185708) | Salt pond soil microbial communities from South San Francisco under conditions of wetland restoration - Salt Pond MetaG R2_C_D1_MG... ... | reverse complement strand
TGGAGTTAATTTCACCCAATACACAACTAAAAACGGATTAACTACAAATGTTGTCCAAAGTATTTTTGAAGATAATAAAGGACAACTTTGGTTCGGGACATGGCAGGGTTTATGCATTTTTGATGGTGAAAAATTCGTGAATGCAAACGAAATAGAGACTTGGGCAAACTAAAAACAACTGTTGCTAACAATGTATATGAAATCATAGCACCCTTTGGGATGCTACGCTTCATATACTCAACGTTAGCAGCTTGCTTAACCCATTAAATGACGATTAGCGGTGGAGGGGTTTTTGCACACTCTGCCGTAGTAGCCAATTAGAATATACAAATGAAAAGAATTTTAGCAAGCTTAATAATCTGTTGTATTGGTTTCCAATATTCGTATGCTCAAGACTTTGGTCGTTTACCAAAGATTGAGAAAGAGCAGTTATTGAACGACCTTGAAATACTTTACCAGGCCCTGGATAAATTCCACTCAGGAATGTACTGGTATACGCCAAAAGACAGCGTTGAGATGGCTTTTCAAAAAGTCAGCATGGAGATAACGAGGGATTTAAATGTTCTTGAGTTTCATAAACTCATAGCGCCTCTAGTTGCACTTTCCAGGGAAGACCATACGAACATATATCTACCTGAATCAGATAAAAAGAGGATAAATTCAGAAGCGAAGTTTATGCCTTTAACTATGGTTTTTCTTGGCCAAAAACTTTACTGCGCTAAAAACGGCTCTGATTTTCAAGACGTTGCTCTCGAAGGAAAACAAATCGAATCCATCAATGGAGAAACACCAATAAATATAGTTGGTAAAATAGGAAATCTCTTTGCTTCCGACGGATTTATTAAGACCGTCAAATATAGTGATTTGAAAGGATTTACCTTTTCGAGGTATTATTTCTACTATTATGGGCAAATTGACCAGTTTAGCGTTAAGCTGAAAGGAATTAAAGAGCCTGTAATAATTAAATCACTAGACATAAAAGCGATTCGCCAGAACCTGAATTCCAGGTATAAATCGTCTAGTAAAAATGGTACCAAGGATCTTTTAGAGTACAAAATCCTCAATGATTCTTTAGCCTATTTGGGCATCCATACATTTGACAACAAGGACATAAGAAAATATTCAGAAGAAAAGAAGTTGAGTGTCTTCCTTGAGAATAGTTTTGAATCCATAAAAGAAAATGACATTCAAACACTTATTGTAGATGTAAGTACAAACACCGGTGGTTCTGAGGGAAATGAAGGGTTGGTTTATTCTTACTTTGGGGAAAACTTTCAGAAATACCAGAAGGTGCGAGCAAAGACTCAAAAAGCAGTCTTAGATAATGGAACGGATAAACCGATTACACTAAGAACATTTGGGCTTTTTGAACGGCTTTTTGTCAACCAAAGAATGAAAGATGGATCTTTAGAAAGAAGAAAATCCCCAGGCAAAGGACTTATGGCTTATAAGAAGGAGCCAGGCTTTAAGTTTTATGGTAAAACATACGTTCTCATCAGTCCTGTTACGTATTCAGGAGGCAGCGAATTTAGCAATATGATGTACAGCCAGGGTTTAGCAACTTTTGTTGGACAAGAAACAGGTGGGGGATATTTAGGCAATACCAGTGGTTACAGTAAAGAATTAGTATTACCCAATTCAAAGATTAAGGTAAATATTCCAGCCTTACAGTTTGTGATGAATGTGGAACCAACATTGCCTTTCGGAAGAGGTGTGATACCTCATTACGAAGTAATACCAACCTTTGAAGAGTATATAAACAGGGAAAATGCACCTTTAAAATATGTTCTGAAAAAATTGGAGCATGAAAAATAACTGACTACAACAACGCCTACCGGCAGCGATAATTTTTGGTGCTAAACAGTCTGACTAATTCTAGAGTGGGATTAAGGGGCCCTACTCCAGAATCAAAGTGCGCATAGCCATATGCTACGCAAACTTTTTGCAACAAAGTTCAGGGCCAAAAGATGCTTTTGCAGCCCGAAGGGTAATTTTGAGATGGCTTCTAATCTTGAAATTAGCGACCGCCATGATAATTGCTAAATAAATAGCCCGGGGAATATTTTTTCCGGGCTGCTCATTTCGTCCACAGCATTGATGACCAATGGAAATGCCTCGTGGGCCACAAAACGATAGAGGTTACTACACCGAAATGCCGAGTATAGTAAAGATTCCACCGCCGACCATACCCCCCAGAGCAATGGCGACTAGTTCGGGCAACCCCAGGGCTTTATCGCGTTCTCTGTGCACACTCATTTATTCTGATCATGTATTTTGGTAAGTAAACGATCGCGCATCTCCGCCGGAAGCGATATCAGCCGAATGATTTCCCCCTGTTTGCGCACCATACGGGACGGCTGTTCTTCGGAGGCCTTCGTCAGGTCTTTGGCGTTGGCGGAGATGATCAGATTAAGGTATTCGATGTAGGCCCTACAGATGCGTTGCAAGGCGAAGGTATTGACCCCGATTTGCTGTTGCCTTAGTATGGCCGGAAAAAAATTAAAAAAGCCAGGTATTGGTGCCAGTGGTTGTCCTTCCTCGCGCCGCTGCACCGCATACGGTAACAAGTGGAGAGGTGCTCCAAAAAAAGCGTTTTGCTCGGTGTAGCTCCGCAGAATGGCATCGGGGATATCCCAGCTTCGCCAAAAGGCAATTTCCTGCTCCTGTCGCCTGCGGGTAAGCCGGAGGGCTTCCGCCGGACTTTGGGACAGCAATCGCTTCAGATTCCAGGGGGCAAACTTTTTGGCAAAAGCCTCCTCCAACTCCCGCAACTGCCGCTGCCGCTCGGCTCCTTCACCAGTGAAGCGCAGGGCACTGTTTCCTGTAGCGACCCACTCATTCCAATCGAACGATACGTGCAGGCTATCGCCCGGCGCTAATAGTAATGTATGATGATGCTCCCCGATAGCCAACACGACTTCCGTGGGTTCCGGGATCGAAAGATCCAGTCGAAACTGCCCCGCTTCGTCTAAGGGCGCGTAGTGTGATACGTGCTGCACAGAAGTATACGCAGGCGTCAAAAAAGTCAACCGGCGCAACTCGTCTGACGCGTCCAGATAGAAGACCTGTCCGGTAATAACGGCGGCAGTCAGAGCATTTGCCAGCAGGATACCCGTAAGTGTTAAAAGTAAGGTGCGCATGAGCCGGTAATTTACCCAAAAAGTAGCGATTGCAAATGAGATCCCAGCTACTTAGCGAATCTTTTCGACTATGTCTAGCAGCTCGCTAAGCATCATGGCCGTAGCGCCCCAGACAGTTTTGTCTTTTATATGATAATAGGGTACATCACGCAGCGTGATTTGCTCGTTGATCGACAGGTGTCGGGTGCGTATGGTTTCCTTTTGTAAAAAAAGGTCGAAGGGCACTTCCAAAATAGCATTAACTTCTTTTTCCTCGGGGCGAAACGACGGAGTATGCTCCGTAAAGCCTACAAAGGGATGTACGTTGTAATTGCTAACGGGGATGTACAAATTGGTGAGTTCACCGATTAGCTTGATGCGGTTGGCATCAACACCAACTTCCTCTTCGGCCTCACGCAGCGCAGTGGCAGACAGTGATGCATCGGTCGTATCGTGCCGACCACCAGGAAAACTAATCTGACCACTGTGGCGGTCATTAGCATTGGTTACCCGTTCGATAAGCACAATATGCCAACCGTCCTGATGGGGATAAAACAACGCCAATACTCCCGCCTGACGAGAGCTCTCGGGGATATCGACGACGCCCTGACGGGCCACGTGGGCCATGCGGTATTGGGCTTCGGGGCCCGGTAAAGGTTGGGTGAGCGCCTTTTCTAAAGCATGCACAAAGGTAAAGTCCATGACTAATCATTTGTCCTATCGGCATAACGATCAGCCCATCTAATTAGTTGTCTAATTGATGTCGGTGCAATAGTTTCCTTTTCTCAGACCACCCCAGAGCGCTCTACCTGCTTATCGCTTAGGGCACTTTTTGCAGCGTTTTTTCCCGGGCTTCTTGAATTTTTTGCAGCACTTTTTAGCCAGGCAGCCACACTGACCTGCGCGTAGGTTGAGTCCCGTATCAGGGGTCTCTTCCAGCCCCGGTATCGCCGATTGATGTTTACGATTCATAAGTATGCGACAGTTTGTGAATAGAACAACCGTAAATATAGCTTGTTTGGATTTAATCCAAATAAACAGAAGAGATTTTGACAGGAGAATGACCAATTGGGGATAAAATTTGTCCTGGCCCGTTTATGGTAGTCATTTGGGAGGACGGAGGTTAAGGATTATCTTTGATCAAAACGGACGTGCCTATGCCAACCTCTCATATACAACCCGACCGCAACCTTGCCCTGGAACTCGTACGGGTAACGGAAGCTGCTGCCATTTCTGCCGCCCGGCTCATGGGGCGCGTAGACAAAACTGGTGGCGACGGTGCCGCCGTTGATGCTATGCGGAAATTTTTAGCCACGGTACAAATGCAGGGCACGGTGGTGATTGGCGAGGGGGAAAAAGACGAAGCCCCTATGCTCTACAATGGTGAAATAGTAGGCAACGGTGCGGGGCCGGAGGTCGACGTCGCCGTCGATCCGGTGGAAGGAACCACACTTTTGGCCTATGGTCGCGATCATGCTATATCCGTTATTGCGGCGGCCGAGCGCCATAGCATGTGGGATCCGGGGCCTTCCCTGTACATGAAAAAGATCGTCGTCAGCCGGGAAGCAAAAGAAGCCATCGACGTGCGTTTGCCGGTAGAAGATAATTTGCAGCACGTAGCGGCTGCCCTTGACCGGCCGGTATCTGACCTTACGGTCTTTGTCCTCGACAAGCCCCGCCACAAATCCATCATTGACGGCATCCGACGGGCTGGCGCCCGGATGACCCTGCATACTGACGGCGACGTGATGGGATCACTCCTGGCGGCCATTCCGGGTACCGGCGTGGACATGCTGATCGGTACCGGCGGCACGCCCGAAGGGGTCATCTCCGCAGCGGCGGTAAAGGCGCTTGGTGCCGGCATGCAGGGTATGCGTGATCCGCAAAAAGAGTACGAAAAAACAGCCCTGCGGAAGGCCGGAATCGAGGTGGCCGAAGTCCTGGAAATTGACGATTTGATCCGCTCGGACAATGCTTTCTTTGCTGCTACTGGCATTACGGGCGGCTCTTTCCTGGAAGGCGTGCATTTTGATCGGCGAGGGGGTGTCACCACCCATAGTTTAGTGATTCGCTCGCGCACCGGATCGCTGCGCTACATTAAGGGGGTTCACCAGTTGGATAAGAAAAATATATAGTTGGCTATCGTAAAAAACAGCGTAAAAAGCGGGTTATTCTGTAAAAAAAGTGGTAGCCTGTTGCATTATAAGTATAAGGAGTCTACATTTGTCGATGATTATGAACGAGACGAATACATATCACCCACCTTTCTTCGCACCGATTCGTCGTCGCCGCTTTCTGCGTCGCCCTTAGGGGCGCTGTATAAACATATCACCCTCCAGGGGGAATAAACTCCCCGAAAGCTATCTGACTGTTCCAAATATATAAGTCTATTTGGACCTTCTGCGTTTATCGGTTAACAACCGGATTTTTTCATCCTATTATGCTACGCTCACTCCGATGAATATTCGAATTGAAATATGCCAACCCGAGCATGCGGCTTATGCCGAAGCCATCTGCGCCAACTACAGTGAGTCGGCCAAAGCCCGGGGTACGGGTATTGCCCAACGCAAGCCCGAATATGTACGGTCCAAAATTCTCGAAGGTAAGGGCGTTATTGCCCTTGACGGCGATAAACTGGCCGGCTTCTGCTATATCGAGACCTGGAGCCACCATCAGTATGTGGCCAACTCCGGCCTGATCATTGCCCCCGCCTACCGGCGGCTGGGACTGGCCCGGCGGCTAAAAGAAAAAGTTTTTCAGCTGTCGCGTGACAAATACCCGAAAGCCCGTGTATTTGGTATCACCACCAGCCTGGCCGTGATGAAAATCAACTCCGACCTGGGGTATAAACCTGTAACGTTTTCCGAACTAACTCAGGACGATGCCTTTTGGGCCGGTTGTAAAAGCTGCCCCAACTACGATATCCTAATGCGTAACGAACGCAAAATGTGTTTGTGTACCGCTATGTTGGCCCCTTCCAAAGAAGAAGCCATGAAACACGATCTATCCAACTTAATCATTTCACAACATGACAAATCCTAAAGTCGTACTCGCCTACAGTGGCGGGCTGGATACCTCCTACTGCATTAAATACCTGACCAAAGAAAAAGGGCTTGAAGTACATGCCCTAACCGTCAATACCGGAGGTTTCACCGACGACGAACTAAAAACTATGGAAGAAAAGGCCTACCAACTAGGTGCCTCTTCCTTTGAAGCTATTGATGCCGTTCCTGCCTATTACGAGGAATGTATTCGCTACCTCATTTTCGGCAACGTGCTGCGCAACAACACCTACCCTCTTAGTGTGAGTGCCGAGCGCATGTTTCAGGCGCTAGAAGTGGTGCGCTACGCTCAAAAAATCGGGGCCGGAGCTATTGCTCACGGCAGTACCGGGGCCGGTAACGATCAGGTGCGTTTCGATTTGGCGTTTACTATTTTGGGCGAAAGCCTCGATATTATAACCCCTATCCGCGACCTGCAACTCTCGCGTCAGGAAGAGATTGACTACCTAAAAGAAAACGGATTCGACTATTCCTGGGAGAAAGCACAATACTCCATCAATCAGGGAATCTGGGGTACTAGTGTGGGAGGGGTGGAAACCCTCTCTTCCGATAAGGCGCTGCCCGACGAGGCTTACCCTTCTCAGCTTACGCAAAAAACACCTCGCGAAATTAGCCTGACCTTCGACAAGGGAGAGTTGACCGGGGTAGACGGTCGCTCGTTCGATCATCCGGTTGAGGCCATTCAGGCATTGCAGGAGATCGCCGCACCCTATGCTATTGGTCGCGACATTCACGTGGGCGATACCATTATCGGCATTAAAGGACGGGTAGGCTTCGAAGCTGCCGCCCCCCTGATGATTATTAAGGCTCATCACCTGCTGGAAAAGCACACCCTCACCAAATGGCAGCAATACTGGAAGGAACAACTGGGCAACTGGTACGGCATGCTGCTGCACGAGGGCCAATTTCTCGATCCGGTGATGCGCAATATTGAAACGTTCCTGGAAGACACTCAGAGCGCTGTTACCGGAAAAGTGTTCGTACGCTTACTGCCTTACCGCTTCGAATTACAAGGTATTGCATCAGACTATGATCTAATGAATTCCAGCTTCGGACACTACGGAGAAATGAATAAAGGATGGAGCGGCGATGACGTGAAAGGCTTTACCAAAATACTGGCGAATCAGAGTAAGATTCACCATTTCGTTCACGAGGAAAAGAAAACTAAATAGCGGATGATTCAAGTAGGTATTATTGGGGGTGGTGGCTACACGGCGGGCGAATTAGTTCGCCTGCTGCAGTACCACCCGGAAGTGGAAATCAGCTACGTTTTTAGCAACAGCCAAAAAGGTAAGGCCGTATCTGCGGTACACCAGGATCTGTTGGGGGAATGTTTTCTGACGTTCAGTGGGGAATATCATTTTGAGGTAGACGCTCTGTTTCTGTGCATGGGCCACGAACAATCGGTCGGATTCATTGAAGAAAATGATATCCCCGACGAGGTCGCTATCATTGATCTAAGTCGGGACTACCGCCTGTCAAAAGACTACGTATATGGGCTTCCGGAATTAAACCGTTCGGACATCCGGCAGCGTAATCGCATTGCCAATCCCGGATGTTTCGCTACGGCGATACAATTGGCACTACTGCCGTTGGCGGCCGACCGGGCCTTGCAGAGCGATGTGCATATTCATGCCATTACCGGATCGACCGGAGCCGGGCAGAAGCCTACGGCAACCACCCACTTCAGCTGGCGTAACAACAACGTCTCAGTATACAAGGCGTTTCGCCATCAGCACCTGGATGAGATCAAACGTAGCCTGCGGCAGTTGCAGGACGATTTTGTGGCCCCACTGCATTTTATTCCCGTCCGCGGCAACTTTAGCCGGGGTATTCTGGCCAGTGTTTATACTACTATCGATGCCTCCGAACAGGAAATGATCGATCTATACACTCAGTACTACGAGGATCACCCCTTCGTGACCGTAACGACCGACCCAATACATCTGAAAATGGTGGTAAACACCAATAAGGCGATCCTGCAAGTAGAAAAACACGAGGACAAACTATTGGTCACTTCGGTAATTGATAACCTGCTCAAAGGGGCCTCCGGGCAGGCCGTACAAAACATGAACATCCTTTTTGATCTGGATGAGGCCGCCGGACTGAACCTGAAATCTATTGGTTTTTAAATTATTGAATTGCCGGTAGCTAAACCGAAAAACGAACAGCATGAAGCATTTTACGCAAGTAAGCGATGTAGACGATATCGACGCACTGGTCGAAAGAGCCCGCGAATTCAAGAAAAGTCCACATAAAGCCGGCAAGTTGGGTCGGGAACGCACCCTGATTCTCCTCTTTTTCAATCCAAGTCTGCGCACTCGCCTGAGTACCGAAACGGCCGCCCTGAAATTGGGCTTATCGGTGCTCACCATGAATGCCGCCCAGGGTTGGAAACTCGAATTTGCCGACGAAGTGGTCATGGATAGCGACCGGGCAGAGCATATCCGCGAGGCCGCCGCCGTGATCAGTCAGTACGGAGACATCATTGGTATTCGCACCTTTCCTACGCTCACTGATCGGGAGCAAGACTATCAGGATCGGGTGCTCAACAGCTTCATCAAATACGCTTCGGTACCCGTCATTAGCCTGGAATCGGCTATCCGGCATCCGCTACAGTCGCTGACCGATGTGATGACTATTGAAGAGTATAAGAAAAATAAACGCCCTCGCATTGTCCTGAGCTGGGCACCACACCCCAAAGCACTGCCCCAGGCCGTAGCCAATTCGTTTGCTGAGTGGATGCGGGCCGTGCATGCCGATTTGGTCATTACCCACCCGGAAGGGTACGATCTGGCGCCCGAATTTGTGGGCAATACTCCGGTAGAGCAGGATCAGCAAAAAGCATTGGCGGGCGCTGATTTTGTCTACACCAAAAACTGGTCATCCTACCAATACTACGGAGAAAAGTTGATCGACGAAAAACAATGGATGATTACCCCCGAAAAAATGGCCTTGACCAATGATGCGTATTTTATGCACTGTTTACCGGTGCGGCGCAACGTGGTCGTAGCCGATGCCGTTATTGATAGCCCACAGTCGCTGGTAATTCCACAGGCCGGCAACCGGCAATGGGCGGCACAGGCAGTGTTAGAAGCCATGCTCAAATCCCTTTAGCTATGAGAAAAGAACTATTCATCCTGAAAATTGGCGGGCAGGTCCTCGAAGACGAGGAAGCGCTGCAAGACGTAGTCCAGCAATTTGCCGCTCGCGGCGGACATAAGATACTAGTACACGGCGGAGGTAAGCGCGCCAGTCAGGTGGGGGAGGCATTGGGTGTTCCCGCCCGCATGTATCAGGGGCGGCGCATTACCGATAAAAGCACGCTGGAGGTCGTCACCATGGTCTATGCCGGCCTGTATAACAAAAAACTGGTAGCTGCCTTACAGGCAAACGGATGCAATGCGCTCGGCATGAGTGGGGCAGATGCTAATGCCATTCAGGCCCACAAGCGACTGGGAGCAGAGATCGACTTTGGCTTTGCCGGCGATATTGACCGTGTAGACCATACGGGAATTGACCGGCTATTGCAGTCTGGATTAACCCCCGTATTTTGTGCCCTGACGCACGACGGGCAGGGGCAACTCCTGAATACAAATGCCGACACCATTGCCAGTAGCCTGGCGTCGGCCATGACGGCCCATTACCAGGTACGCCTGCAGTTTTGCTTTGAAAAGAACGGCGTACTGCGGGACCCCGCCGACGATCATTCCGTCATTCCACTGATTACCCATGCGGATTATACGCGCTATCGCAAAGAAGGTATTATCAGTGGTGGAATGCTGCCCAAACTCGACAATGCCTTTGCCGCCCTGAAATCGGGGGTAGATCAGGTGGCCATTAGTTCAATCCATCACATTAACGGGCTAGGAGGAACAACCCTGACATTATGACCATCGAAGAACGCACTTCCGGAGCCATCGAATTGCTCCGCCAACTAATTGCGGTGCCGTCCCTCTCGCGCGAAGAAGACGGCACGGCGACCATTTTGCTCGATTTTTTGCGCAAGCATAACCTCACCCCGCAGCGGGTAGATCACAATATCATAGTGCGGTCAACAGCCTGGAACGACGATCACCCCGTGGTGTTGCTCAATTCGCACCACGACACCGTCAAGCCGGCAGCCGGCTGGCAGCGCGATCCGTTTGCGGCTAACCTGGAAGGCGATACACTATACGGACTGGGCAGTAATGATGCCGGGGCATCTCTGGTCAGTTTACTGGCTACTTTTTTACATCTCCACGCCCGTACTGATTTGCCGTTCAACCTACTTTTTGTGGCGTCGGCCGAAGAAGAAATCAGCGGTCCGCACGGCATTGCGGCGGCGCTGCCCGAATTGGGGTCGATCGACGTGGCCATTGTGGGGGAGCCAACCGGGATGGATATGGCTATTGCCGAAAAGGGGCTAATGGTCATCGACGGGGAAGCACAAGGCCAATCGGGCCATGCTGCCCGCGAGGAGGGCGTCAATGCCCTGTACCTTGCCCTGGACGACATCCGGGCTATACGCAACTATAGCTTTGACCGGGTGAGCCCCCTGCTAGGGCCAACGAAAGCTACCGTTACCCAAATTGAAGCGGGTAGTCAGCACAATGTAGTCCCCGACCGGTGCCGTTTTGTCATCGATGTGCGTACCAATGAATTATACAGCAATCAGGAGGTCCACGAGCTGCTGCAGGCGATGGTGGACAGCACCCTCACACCGCGTTCGTACCGGCTCAACTCCAGCCGGATTGCTCCAGATCATCCATTGGTGCAAGCGGGCCAAAAGCTAGGTTGTCGCACCTACGGCTCCCCTACGTTGTCCGATCAGGCGTTAATGCCTTTCCCCTCGCTGAAAATGGGCCCGGGCGATTCGGCTCGTTCGCACACAGCGGATGAATATATTCTGCTGTCCGAAATACGGGCAGCTATTCCCCGTTATGTTGATCTGCTCACCTCAGTAAAATCTATTCCAGGTACAAATTCCTAACTCCACAAATTAAATTACTATGAAGCTTTGGCAAAAGAATACGGACGTACGCAAAGAGATTGATGACTTTACCGTTGGTCGCGACCGGGAGCTCGATTTATTGCTGGCGCCCCACGATATTGTCGGTTCTCTGGCGCATATTCGCATGTTGGCCAAAGTGGGCTTGTTGGAAGATGCGGAGGAACAACAACTTCGCGAGGAGCTACAGCGGCTATACCAGCGCGCTGTGGAAGGTGATTTTGTCATCGAATCGGGGGTAGAAGACGTACATTCCCAGGTGGAGTTTATGCTTACGCAAAAACTGGGCGATGTAGGAAAAAAGATCCACAGCGGCCGGTCGCGCAACGACCAGGTGCTGGTGGATTTGCGTCTTTTTTTTCGCACGGAATTACAGGTGCTTACCGACCGGATGTATGCCCTTTTTGACAAGCTGCAGGAACTCTCCGAACGGTACCAGGACGTATTGCTTCCGGGGTATACCCACATGCAGGTGGCGATGCCCTCTTCCTTTGGGTTGTGGTTTGGGGCTTACGCCGAAAACCTGGCCGACGATATGCAGCAGATGCTCAGCACCTACCGCATCATTAACCAAAATCCGCTGGGATCAGCAGCGGGCTATGGCTCATCTTTCCCCCTCGACCGACGGATGACTACGCGTCTGCTGGGTTTCGCCGATCTAAACTACAATGTGGTACATGCCCAAATGGGACGGGGAAAGACAGAATTATTTATTGGCTTTGCCCTGGCAGCCCTGGGACAGACCCTCAATAAACTGGCAGCTGATGTCGTACTGTACATGAATCAAAACTTTGGCTTCATCCGTTTTCCGGATGAGTTGACCACGGGATCAAGCATTATGCCCCATAAGAAAAACCCCGATGTTTTCGAGCTGATTCGGGCTAAAGCGAATCAGTTGCTGGCGCTGCCGGCGCAAATCGGCACCCTAACCACCAATTTGCCTTCGGGCTACCACCGCGACTTTCAGTTGCTGAAGGAATACCTCTTCCCTGCCTTTCAGCAGGCCCGGCAGAGTATGGACATTGCTATCTTTGCCCTCGATCAGATTGAGGTTAAAAAGGATATTCTTCAGGACGAATTGTACCGCTACCTCTTCAGCGTGGAAGAAGTGAACCGCGAGGTATTAAAAGGCACTCCTTTTCGCGATGCTTACCGCAAAATCGGCGAGCAGATCGAAGGAGGAACATTTGACCCGGAACGCACTGTCGACCATACCCACGAGGGGAGCGTGGGGGAGTTATGCACACAGGATATCCGCATGAAGATGGACCGCATTTTACGGCAGTTTGATTTTGATCAGGTAGCCGAAGCCGAGCGGCAACTCGTAGAGCAGTAAGGGCAAACGGCTATCTACCGCACCACCATAATCCTCCGGCTAATACTCGATTGCCGCTGCTGCAGACGAACCACATACATACCTGTGGGTAAGGTGCTAACATCAATGTGTAGCAGCTGACTGGCTTCGGAGACCCGATGGCTGACGAGCACCTCTCCCGTCAGCGCATACAGGGTGATGACCGCATTGTCCAGCGGGCGTGATACGTGTACATTAATCACGGATTGCGCCGGGTTGGGCTCAATGGCAATGCTCGTTTCATTTAATTTTCCCAGTGCATTATCCTGCACCCGAAAAGACCGTACGGCGGAGATACTACGACCACAACCATTACGGGTAATAATGCGCCAGTAGTAAAGGCCTCCGGGAAGCGGTGTATCAGGTTGAAAAATAGTATCCGTAAGGGTACGGGTAAGTATCAGGTCATTGAATTCAGGATCGCTGCCCAACTCCAGATCGTATATGCCGGCCAACGCTTGGCGTTTCCAGCGCAGAGCGACGGCTTCCGGCAATCGCACCACGTCATTAGACGGTGCCAGCAAAGCTACAGCCGGCGGCCGCCCTTCGGGCACCACAGACAACTGTAGAGAGCTGCTAAGCTCATTTTCCCGGGCTATAATCGTCACCATAATTTCTTGCCTCGCTTGCGGGTTTAGCAGACGCACCGAGACCGGTACTTGCTCGCCTCCGGCGAAGACGGCTTCTTCCCCATTGCCAAACCAGATTTCAACAGCTTCCGGCAGATTGACTTCGTAGGTCAACGAAACGTTAGAGCCATAGTCTTGTCCGATGCGCAATTGATATTGGGCAATTTCCGTACTACAAATCTGAGTTGGTTGTTCGACTATGGTCAGGCGTAAATTAGATCCTGTCTGGAAAGAACCCTCTTTACGCAAGAGCGTACCGCAGGAAGATTCGGCAATGATTTGCCAGTAATACGTGGTATTGAACTCTAATTGGTCATAGATATATTGCGTATCCACGGTAACGCGCTCGCTAACTACCGACGAAAAATCGGCGTCGGTAGCCAGCATAAGCCGGTAACGGTTGGCAAACGGACTTGTCGACCAGGAAAAACGCACGACGTCGGTAGCCAATACGTCGCCTGCTTCCGGGGTCCGCAAGTCGAAGTCGCCCGGAGGGTAGCTGACGGTAATACTCAGCTCCAGAGCTACGGTATCGCGATCATCGTAAGCGCGGACGACCATAGGATAGGTCATTGCTTCCGGCATACCGGTGAAGGTGACCAGAAGCTCGGCTTCCCGGCCGGGTTGGTAAGTGCGAGCGGTATCGTTAAGCAGCTGTATTCCCGCTGGCAGGGCCACCTCTTCCAGGGTTATATTTCCTTCGAACGCCTCGCTAAGGAAGAGGGAAAAACGGGCGGTATCGCCGGGGCAGATAGCCTGGTTTTTGGCGGCAGCTTCCATGAATTTCTGGCAGCTCTTATCCCAGCGCCCTGCGAGCTGCGTAAGGCCGGTACGGTCGGGGTCGAGCCAGTATTTCAGGCTATTGGTGGGGTGGTTTTTCCCCTCCCACGATACGCCCAACCAACCAAAGGCATCGTACTCTGAGTTGCCACAGGCGGCACGTCCCCCATGCAGTTGCCCGATAACGTGTCCGTACTTATTGAATAAAGGCCCGCCAGAAGAGCCCTCTTCCGTAGTACCAACTTCCCAATTGCGTACCACAATATGATCACCGTCATCAAAAGCCTGTGTCCCCTCCTGCCAACGCCCCAGATAAACCTGATCGTATTCAAAGCTGATGCGTTTCTCCTCGTTGGCCGGGTGGTGAATGGCAAAAGCCGTATCCGTAAAAGCTTCTTTAGTATTATCCCAGCCGGCGAAATAGGCGTTGGCTTCGGGAAGCACGGGGTCGTCCAATTCAAGCAGCGTAAAATCAGAAGGGCGATGGCTCGCTCGCCAGGTAGCGCCTGAATTGATCTGAGTGAATTCCCCATTACCCAATCCGCCACTATTGATACTACCCGGTTCCCGGCAGTACGAGTTTTGGTAATTCCAATAGATAACTACACTGCCCGCATTATCCCTATCAATATCGCAGTGTTCGGCCGTAATAAAGAAAGGGCGGCAATCATTGCGGGCATTATTGATCAGGAATCCGGAACAGTATGTACTGCCGTCGATCGTCAACAAACCAACCGATTGCACCAGGTTGCGATACCGGTCAACCAACGGCCAGCCTTGTGTAGCGGAGCAGGTAACATCGAGGTTACAACCTCCCGAAATGACTTTGCCAACCCCCAGAAAGTCGTGGTTGACATGGGTAATATAGAGCTGAAGATCCTCTTTATTTTTTTCGGGCACCTGCACTTCAACGATCAGCTCTGAAGCTCGAATGGCAGGAGACCAATAGGTAGCGTGTGCATCATTATCAGCCGCCGTGAGGGGCCCAAACTGCTGAGCGCCATCCGGGCTATACAAGTAAAGGAGCGCTCCGTCGGGCAAATGGAATTCTGAGAAGCCCAGGTTGATAGAATGAGCACCCACCGAACGAATACGCTGCCGCCAGACGAGGTGATCATTGTCGAGTTGCTCCCAGGTGCCATCCGTATCCGGGCGAATCGAGGCCGACAAGGAAACCGCAAATTTGGGCGCTCGCCCCGGACGCCTTTGCTCCATTTCGGTAGCCAACAGCCGGGCATTGTCCTGTTTGGGCAGCACGTATAGATCAGTGCGCTGCAGAATGGCTGCACCGCCCGTTCGCAGAACAGTAGGCTGAGCCTGTAGCCCAATACAATAGATCAGACAGCAAAAAGCGATCCACCCTCCTCTTAGCGCCGGAAAACCGGCAGCGGTAGTACTCATTTTTCTTCTCATTCGGCACATTATCTGGCACTCGTTGCGGTTAAGGTTATGGAAGCCGGCCCAACAAATAACATGGAGCCGGCTTTCTCAAATAATGTACGTAATCCTATGCACAAATGATAGGGGTGTCCCGCGCAGATTTTCTTTTTGGCATAAGCCTGACAAAAGCACTAATTTCCAACCATAAAGACGGCATTGCTAAACAAGAATTTGCCGTTCTCCCAGAAGGACCGAAACAAAAGATTATCGACCAGATAGGTGACTGTACCTTCCCCTTTGCGTTGCACGCCAAATATGGTAGCGTTACGCTGCCCTTCACGGGCATTTTTTCCGGCAAATCCGGCAATCATTAGATCATCGGTAAGGTAACCGACGTTCCAGCCGCTTTCCATTTTGGCGTAAGCTGTATTCGACGTTTTTAGCGAAAAATAGGTGTCACCGATACCGTAGGCCAGGGGGTGAGTGGCATCCATCCTGACCTTAAAAATGGCACCTGGAATAAGGTTGCTGAGGTAGCGGCGTTCCTGCCCGGCATAGTCGGGGTATTCCGGTACGGCAGAATCTCCTCCTTCTGCTGAGGTACGCTGTAAACTGAATCCACTCTGCCCGGCGAGGCTGGCATTTGCTGAGCCCATGGCGATTAGGTGACCACCATCATTGAGCCAGGTATTGAGCTTGCTCAACGTACCGTCATCGAGGCGGTAGCGTCCGTCGACCATAATGAGGGTATTAAAATCGGACAACTCGATCTGCTGGAGATCATTGGCAGCACGGATGGTGATGGGCAGGTTAATGTCTTGCTCAAAGTAGTACCAGGCCTGTCCAAAACTATTGGTACGGACCCCTTCGTCCCCCAGGAGTAACACCCTTGGTTGTTCGATCAGGCGATACGCACGCGAGCCAAAATCGGGGCCAGACTGCATGAATCCGGTTTGGGTAGCGACTAGCGGCTGTCCATACTTACGGGCCAGGGCCTGTAGTGGGGTGTCGAAAGCACCGCGTTTGCGATTGTCGGCCCGCGTAATTACCAGCGTACCGGGTGCGTAATCGATATCGTCGACGCGGAAAGCTTTCGTGGCATAGCGCACCTTGAAACCGTGTCGCAGGGCTTGCGCCAAAAAGCGGGCATCAGAGAGGTCATTCCACGGCAATAAATAAGCATAAGCGTCGGTAGCTGTGGCGAAGGTGGGAGAGGTAAAAGAGAAGTCGCCATTGGGCATCAGACGTTGAGTCGAGGCATAGGCCTCTAAACCGTAGGCATAAGGCAGCGACCATGCGGTAATATCATAAGTGATGGAATCTTCTACGTAGGTTTCTGGTTCGAGAAGAATTTGCGTGAGTACCGCCCGGGGTTGGTAGGCACTTACGACTAAATCGTTTTCGTCCACCGCAATTTGTTCCACCTCACCCGTCTGATAGTTAAAGGCCTGCATGGAGGTAGCTTTTCCAGCACGGCCATAGCGGATGCCGTTGCGATCGAGTAGAGCACAAAAAGACCGCAGCCTTCCTTCCGGGCTATCCCCGGAGATGACGAAGGTCGTGTAGTCACCTGGCGGAGTATTCTGACTTGACTGCCAATAGTCAGTAAACTCTTCGATCAATTGATCAGCATGCTCCGCCGAAACCTCGATGGTGGATAAAATGGTAGTGGTGTGGTGAGCAATGCGGTCGTGCAGGGTGAGGGTATCGCCATTGGGCAGTTGAATCGCGCGTCCGGCGCCGATACCGCCCTGCTCATAAGTCATACCAATAGCACCGTTGTAGGTGGGATAGGTATCGCCGTAGCTCGGGTAGAGTAGGTCGAAACGCTCTTTGGTAAAGAAGAGCCAGCCATTTTTGTCAAAATAACGGGCGTTATTTTGGCCAATAGTCACCTGGAATTCTGCCTGCCAGTCGGTAATGTATTGGTGATAAGGCGGAGCTGCCGGCGCAAAATAATAGGGGCTGCTATAGCCCTGCTCGTGTACGTCGACGTGTATCTGTGGTAGCCATTCATTGTAACGGGCCATACGCTGACGGGATTCCACCTGGGTTTGCCAGGCCCAGTCGCGATTGAGGTCGAAGAGGTAGTGATTAACTCGGCCGCCCGGCCAGGGTTCGCGATGTTCCCGGGAGTTGGGGTCAACATTGGGCACGGTATTACTTACGTTGCGGTACCAGTGGGTATAACGGTCGTAGCCGTCCGGGTTAATGGTAGGATCATAGCAGATAACCATTCGCTCCAGCCATTTGTCGCGGTCGGGGTGCTGGAGCAATTCGTAAACAGCATTCATGGCGCTTTCGGGGCCGGCAGCTTCGTTGCCGTGTACCCCAAAACTTAGCCAGATGACCAGGATGTCATCGAGCTCGGGGTCGGTCTCACCGGTCAATATACCGGTGCGGCGCAAGTTGTTGCGGCGAATAGCATCAAGGCGATTCAGGTTTTCAGGCGACCCGATGTAAGCCAGCAACAGCGGGCGGTCTTTGTTTGTGCGGCCGTATTCCGTCAGTTCAACCATTGGACTTTCGCCAGCTACGTGCTCCATATACTGCACCAGCATGTGATGAGGAGTAAACTGATCGCCCAGCGTATGGGGTAAAAACTCAGAAGGAGACTGTACCTGGGCTTGTATCGTAAAAGCTAATAAGCAGGCTGCTGCCAAAAGCGTACTAATCTTCATAGTTTGTGTCTTTTTGTTTAGCGCTAAGATAAGAGTAAGCTACATTCCTCGTGGGTTAAACGCCAGGTGTTTTTATGCGGGCAGCCGGGGGGTGAGGATCAAAGGCCAAGGGGCAAGGCAGGAGGTAAGGGGCAGGGGGCAAAATTTCAAAGTTCTGATTAAAATAAGAGTGCCAATTAACACATGGTTAATCAGCACTCCGTTGCTAGTATAATCCTGCCAACAAGTTGTTATTCTTATCGTTGATTGTAATTCATGGGGATTTTTATATTCCGGACAACATAGCCGGATATCTGTGCGTTGGTCATAGCAGTAAATCCAAAGACAAGGATCAAAACAGCTATTAACCTTCTCATAATCAATTATTTATTAAACACATAAGTTTCATTTTTATAATGGGAAGCCCCCCACTTATGTTCGAATCAGTGTTCCATAATTTCTAATTATTTAGGGAAGGCGTCAGTCTGTTGGTAACGTTATCTGTCGACGCCAGCCTGCTGTTAGTCCTTAATAAGGATGAATAAAAAACTTTATTGGTTATTTGCGTTTTACCTATTAAGCGAAAAGTTATCATTCTGATATACTTGACTTGTACCCTTGACAAACATATGCGTAACTTGCCAACAAAAAACGTGTATATACATTAAATAGCTTAACATCCGACGAATTACAACAAAACGATGAACTCCACTATACTGACGTACGCCCGGACCACCGGCTTTCTGTTATTTGTGCTTCTGTTATCCAGCAGTTGCGAATTTTTTTCCAAAAAACAATCCTCTCCGGAAGAGAAGGATTCATCGGTGGAAGCGGCTCCCCCACCCCGGGCTACCCCGGTCGATGGCTTTATTGTCCGGCCCTCCTCTCTGGAACAGGTTATTAATACCACGGGAAACCTCATTGCTTACGAATCGGTGGATATCAGTCCGGAGCGCGCCGGCATGTTGGAAAGCCTGCACTTTGACGAATCATCCTTTGTTAAGGAAGGTACGCTACTGGCCAAAATTGACGATGAAGAGCTACAGGCCCAGATGAACCGCCTGAAGGTTAATCAGGAGCTGGCAGAGAAGGAAGTAGCTCGTGGCCGTGAACTCCTGGCCATTCAGGGGATTAGCCAGGAAGAACTTGATCGCCTGGTTAACCGCATAGATGAGTTGCAGGCTGAGCAAAAGTTGGTTCAGATTCAAATCGACAAATCAAAGATTTACGCTCCTTTTTCCGGGGTTTTGGGCTTACGCCAAATTAGTAAAGGGGCATACATCACCCCCAGTACCGTACTGGTGCAATTGCGTCAGATGAATCCTATGAAGTTGGAATTTGACGTTCCAGAGCGCTATCTCTCCACAGTAAAAGAAGGACAAGACCTGGAATTTACCACCGAAGGATCCTCCGAGGTATATACGGCCCGGGTGTATGCCATTGGTACGGAAATTTCCCCCAACACCCGAACGTTCCGGGTGCGGGCAGTAGCGAAAAACCCTGGCCGTCGGTTGACTCCCGGTCAGTTTGCCCGCATCACTCTGGTGACGGGCGTCAACGATCAGGCTAAGCTGGTCCCCACCGATGCCGTTATTCCCGTTCTGGAAGGGAAACAGGTATTTGTAGCCCGCAAGGGGCGAGCTATTGCCACTAAAGTCATCACGGAAGACCGTCAGGCCGCAGAAGTACAGATTATTGATGGTGTAGCTATAGGAGATACGGTTATTGTAAGTGGCCTGTTGGGTTTGACTGATGGTGCACCGATTCGCGTTGACAATATTCTTAATCCCGAAAAAATTACCGAATAGATGAGCCTTTCGTCCATTAGTATCAAGCGTCCCGTACTGGCCACGGTTATTTCAATCGTGATCGTTTTATTTGGTGTGATTGGGTATACCTATTTGGGCCTACGCGAATATCCGGTAGTTGATCCGCCGGTCATTTCGGTTCGTACCAACTACATCGGGGCCAATGCTCAGGTAATTGAGTCGCAAATCACCGAACCCCTGGAAGAAAGTGTCAATGGTATTGCGGGCATTCGTTCCCTTTCTTCGACCAGTGCTGACGGCCGTAGTACCATTACCGTAGAGTTTGAAATTGGAACGAACCTGGAAGCCGCCGCCAATGATGTACGCGACAAGGTTTCCCAGGCTCAGCGGCGACTGCCGCCGGATGCCGAACCACCTACCGTATCCAAATCTGACGCCAGTGGCTCGACCTTATTGGCCCTGACGGTACAAAGTGAAAATCGCGACCTGCTGGCCCTAAGCGAATTGGCCACTAATATTTTCAAAGAACGCTTGCAGACCGTTCCCGGAGTATCGCGGGTAGATATCTGGGGAGACAAAGAATATGCCATTCGCATTGAGATGGACCCGGAGAAACTCTCCGGGTATGGCCTCACCCCGCTTGATGTGCGCAATGCGTTACAAACTCAGAACTTAGAGCTGCCTTCCGGCAAAATTGAAGGGAAGCGTACCGAACTGACGATTCGTACCTTTGGCCGACTCAATACCCCGCAGGAATTTTCGGATGTTGTCATTCGGGAAGTTGACGGCGCTATCGTGCAGGTTCGGGATGTAGCTGAGGTCGAATTAGGCCCCCGCAACCTCAACACATCCCTGCGTGGTAAGGGGATCATTAAAATGGTGGGGGTTGCCATTACCCCGCTACCCGGCTCCAACTATATTGAAATTGCCGATGAAGTCTACCGACGGGTCGAAATGATTGAAAAAGACTTGCCCCCCGACATTAAGCTGGGGTATGCTTTTGATAACACCACGACTATCCGCAAAGCCATCGACGAAGTGCAGATGACCATTCTGATCGCTTTCGGCCTGGTGGTCCTCATTATTTTAGTTTTCCTGCGCAACTATCGCACTACGCTCATCCCGGTTGTAACGATTCCGATTGCCTTGATCGGGACGTTCTTTATCATGTATATCTTCGGATTCTCCATTAATATCCTCACCCTGTTGGGGATCGTGCTGGCTACAGGCCTGGTGGTGGATGATGCCATTGTTATGATGGAAAATATCTACCGGCGTATTGAAGAAGGCGAGTCTCCAATGGAAGCCGGTCTTCGGGGCTCTAAAGAAATCTACTTTGCCATTATTGCTACCAGTATTACCCTGGTTGCGGTATTTCTACCCATCATCTTTTTGCGGGGCCTGACCGGGCAATTATTCCGGGAGTTTGGTATTGTAGTATCGGGGGCTATCGTGATTTCCACCATTGTTTCGCTGAGCCTTACCCCCATGTTGAGTTCG
>Ga0209938_1000518_pt1 | contig 21301 bp, 12 predicted proteins | sample SalPonR2_C_D1_MG_FD_185708 | JGI IMG/M metagenome (GOLD analysis project Ga0209938, IMG submission 185708) | Salt pond soil microbial communities from South San Francisco under conditions of wetland restoration - Salt Pond MetaG R2_C_D1_MG... ... | reverse complement strand
CCATGCCGGTGGCCAGCCGTCTGGGGCCGGTGCCGCAGCCGGCCGACAATACCGGCGCGCTTTATCGGCGCGCGGCCAGGCGGGTGCTCGAAGCGCTGGAAGGCGACGACGCATCGTCGGGTTTCGGAACCGACCTGGAGCAACTCTTGATGTGGCGCGACCACCGCACCCAGGACATCGAGGACCTGCTGGTCTCCCTGCTGGCCAAGCGCGAACAGTGGCTGCGCGTGCTCGGGGTAACCGGCCGGCCCGACCGCGAAACCTTCGAGCAGGTTCTGGAAAGCGTGGTCGTCGATTCCCTGGCCCAGGCCCGCGCCGGGCTGGATGAGGCGCTGACGGCGATCCACACCGACGGCGACGAGATCGTCCACCTGCTGCGCTTTGCCGCCGACACGCTGGCCGGGGAAGGCCGGCAATCCGATATCCGCAAGTTTGGCGACGCCAACGGCATGCCGACCGCGGATCCCGTCAGTCTGCCGCAGTGGCAGGCACTGGGCGAAGCGTTCCTGACCAGGACCGGCGCCTGGCGCAAATCGGTCACCATCACAACGGGATTTCCGCCGAAAACGCCGCAAAAAGCGCGCTTCGAGGCGCTACTCGATTCCCTCTCCGGAAACCTCGAACTGGCCGAACAGCTGCACCGCGCGCGCAGCCTGCCCGATCCCCGCTACAGCGACGACGAATGGCAGGTGCTCGGTGCCCTGATCCGGGTGCTGGAACGCGCCGCTGTCGAGCTCGAACTGGTATTCGCCGAAGCCGGCCAGACCGATTTCACCGGTCTGTCGCGCGCGGCGCTGCAGGGCCTGGGCGACGAGGATTCGGGCTTTACCGACCTGGGGCTTTACCTCGACAACCGGATCTCGCACATCCTGGTCGACGAATACCAGGACACCAACTGGGCCCAGTTCCATCTGCTGGAAAAACTGACCCACGGCTGGCAGCCCGGCGACGGCCGCACGCTGTTTACCGTCGGCGACCCGATGCAGTCGATTTACCGTTTCCGCGAAGCCGAGGTCGGCCTGTTCATGCGCACCCGTGATCAAGGGCTGGGCGGGCTGACCCTGGACTCGCTGCGGCTCGACCAGAATTTCCGTTCGAAGTCCGAAATCGTCGAATGGGTCAACGACACGCTTGGACCCGCGTTCCCGGTCGAAGAGGACATTGCCGCCGGCGCGGTCGCCTACGCGCGTTCCGAGGCCGGACGCGGCCCGGGCGGCGCCGTCGAGACGCTGGCCCAGCCGGATGCGCGGCTGGAGGCCGAAGCGATCGCCGACCGTATCGGCCGGGCGCTGGCCGAGAACGCCGGCGAAGAGAATTACAAGGCCGCCGTTATCGTGCGCGCACGAAGCCACCTGGCCGATATTCTTCCGGCGCTCAAGGCGCGCGACATTCCGTTCCGCGCCGTCAAGCTGGATCCGCTGGCAACCCGGCCGGTGGTGCAGGACCTGCTGGCGCTGGCACGCGCGATTCGCTTTGCCGCCGATCGCACGGCGCTGCTGGCGGTGCTTCGATCGCCCATCTGCGGACTGACGCTGGCCGAGCTGCACGCGCTGGCCGGCGACGGCGCCGACCCGCTGGACGTCGACGCGCTGGACCGAGTCGAGGCAAGCAGCCGCGCGCGCGCCGAGCGGGTCTATTCAGCCCTGGCCGCCGCACGCGATCTGGTGGGCAAGCGTTCGCTGCGCGATCGGGTCGAGGGCGCCTGGCGGCGCCTGGGCGGCCCTCATTGCCTGCAGCATCCTGCGTCGGAACTTGCCGAGGCCCGCCTGCTGCTGGACACGCTGGAGGCCGCCGAGCAGAACGGCTTGCTCGATGACTGGAACGACTTCGAGGAACTGCTGGACCAGGCGTTTACCGAGGGCGACCCGCCGGACGAATCCGTCAAACTCGAAATCCTCACCATGCACGGCGCCAAGGGTCTGGAATGGGACCTTGTGGTGCTGCCCGCGCTCGACCGCGGCACCGGCGGCAACGACCGCGAACTCCTATACTGGCTGCCGTTCACGCCCGACCGGGGTGGCGAGCAAGTGCTGCTGGCGCCGCTGCGCGCCGCCTGGCAATCGGACAACACGCCGTTGATCGACCTGATCCGGGCCGAGCAGAAGACAAGAGATAATTTTGAAAACCAGCGCCTGCTCTACGTGGCCGCAACCCGCGCCCGACAGAAGCTCGTCGTCAGCGGGGCACTCGACCCGACTCGCGAAACAGTCAGGCCGAACACCGGCAGCCTGATGGAACTGCTGTGGCCGCAGGCCGCCCGTGGCTTTATCGAGTCGCTCGAGGCCGCTGAGCCGGAAGCACCCGAGGGTCGGGCCGTGCGGCCCGGCACGATGCCCGACCAGTCGATCCAACGCGTGCCGGACGGCTGGAAACCGCCGCTGGGGCAAGCCCTGGCCTGGACGCCAAGGCTGCCACCGCACGAGCGCGAGGTGGAAATCGAATTCAACTGGGCCGGCGCCCAGGCAAGGCGCACCGGCACCGTGCTGCACCAGCTGCTCGAGCGGGTCGGCAATATCGGCATCGAAAACCTGGCCCCGGACAACCGGCGCCGGCTGGTCGAACGCGTACCGAATCTGCTGCGCGCGCTGGGCACCGGCCCCGGCGCCCTCGAATCGATATCGGCCATGATCGCAAAGGCCTTCGAGAACACGCTGGAAAGCGATACCGGCCGCTGGATTCTCAGCGGCGAACACGCCGACGCCGCCTGCGAGCTCGCGCTGTCGGGCCGTATCGACGGCAAGTTGGTCAATGCCGTCATCGATCGGACCTTCATCGACGCCGACGGCACGCGCTGGATCATCGACTACAAGTCCGGCTACCACGAGGGTGGCGACCTCGAGGGCTTTCTCGCCGAGGAAGCCGGGCGCTACGAAACCCAGCTGGGCCTTTACCGCCGATTGTTCGAGCAAATGGGCGAGACCGACATCCGGACCGCGCTGTACCTGCCGCGGCACGGAGAATTGCAAATTGTATGAGCGGCCGGTTCGACGGGTTGGTCTTTCGCGCCGTGCAGTCGGCGCGCAGCCCGGCATAAACTGATAAAAGATCGAAGCCGTATCCGGGATATTCGCGTATCTCGGCATGAACCCATAATGGCGATGCAGAATTGGGATTGGGATTGGGATTGGGATTGGGATTGGGATTGGGATTGGGATTGGGATTGGGATTGGGAAACGAACTTGATGGGCAACGACAAATCTGATGCCGATAATCCACGCGATCGCCGCGACACGGATGAAGATGCCACGAGCCTTCTGACCGAGTTCGACGCTCGGCCCGCCGTCGAGGATGATGAAGACGAGCTCAAGCTGCCCGGCTACCAGGTGTTGCGCCAATTGGGCAGCGGCGGCATGGGCCTGGTCTTCCTGGCGCGACAGATCGAGCCGGTCGATCGCCAGGTCGCGATCAAGCTGATCCGGCGCCGGATCCGAAACCCGGCCGGCGAGGTGCACTTTCTTGTCGAGCGCCAGGCGCTGGCGCAGATGCAGCACCCGGCCATTGCCCAGATCTTCGAGGCCGGCACCAACCCCGACGGGTTCCCTTATTTCGCCATGGAATACGTACCGGGCGAAGCCGTGCTTGAATTCTGCAACAACCACAAACTGGATATCCGGGCGCGGCTCAGGCTTTTCATCGACATCTGCCACGGCGTATCGCACGCGCACCAGAAAGGCATCGTTCACCGCGATCTCAAGCCGTCCAATATCCTGGTTTCACTGGTTGACGGCACGCCCCGGCCCAAGATCATCGACTTCGGCATCGCGGTGGCAGAAACCAGCGCCAGCGAAAGGCGCCACCAGCTTTCGGTCGGCACACCGGTCTACATGAGCCCCGAACTGTTCGACGACACCGCGAGTTTCGACACGCGAGCCGATATCTATTCGCTCGGCGTCATCCTGTGCGAATTGCTCTGCGATCGGCGTCCGTATCCGGGCAGGTTGTTCAAGAGCACTGAAACGTCGCTCATCCTCCAGACATTGAACGAACAATCCCCCGCTTCGGCTTCGGCCTTGCTCGCCCAGGCAGGCAACGATGCCGGGCGCATTGCCAGCGAGCGCAACACAAGCCTCGGCAAACTTGCCCGAAGCCTGAGAGGCGACCTGGACGCGATTGCCCTGAAGTGCATCGCGGCGCAGCGCGAGGACCGCTACGCCAGTGCCGTCGAGCTCGCCGACGATATCGCCAATCATCTCGAACGCAAGCCGGTGCGCGCCATGGGCCAGGGCCGCGGATATCGCCTGAACAGATTCGTCGCACGCAATGCCTGGGGTGTAGCAGCTGCATCGGTCATCATCCTGGCGCTGACCGCGGGCATGACCCTTGCACTGATGGGCATGAACCAGGCGCGCACGCAGCAACGGATCGCCGAGGCACGGACGCAGGATCTGGAGCGCATGGTCACCTTCCAGCAATCGATGCTGGGCGATCTGGATCCGCGCCGGCTCGGCGAAGGTTTCGTCGAGCGGTTGCGCCGACAATACGCGCAGTCATTCGATATCGCAGCCGACGACGAAACCGTTGAAGCCGGCATCGAAGCATTCGAGATCGCCGTGGGTCAGATCAACCCGACCGACCTGGCGCAGGACTTGATGGACGAATTCATGCTCCAGCGGGCGGTCGAGAACATCCAGCAGGACTTCGCCGACCAGCCGCGCTTGCAGGCCGAGCTTTTCCAGACCGTACGCGACGTGTACGACAACGCCGGCATGATCGAAAGCAGCTTGCCGCTGGCTCGGCGCATCGTTGAACTCCGGCGCGAAGCTCTGGGCCCGAACGCAACCGCCACGCTGCATGCGCGCCAGAACTATTTCCGGCTGCTGTCGCACAGCGGCGAGTTTGATGCCGCACGCCGGCAACTCGACGAAATCATGGCACGCATGGATGCCGAAGATCCCGAGCAGCTGGCGCTGCGCCACGATACCTGGGACAGCCTGGCCAACCTGCTGGTCAATACCGGCGAAAACGACAAAGCGCTGGAAAGCGCGCTGGGCAATCTGGAGCGCGCAGAGGCGGAACTGGGCCTGTACCACGCCAGCACCGTCCGGGCGTTGAATACCATCGGGTATGTGCATGCACTGTCGGGCAACTTCGAACCTGCGCTGGATTATTTCCAGCAAAGCGCCGACCGGGCGCGCGAAAATTTCGAACCATCGGACCTGGCTTACTACAGCGCCAGGCTGAACGTGGGCGCGGCACTGAGTGCGCTGGGGCGCGACGAGGAGGCGCTGGAAGCAAATCGCGAGGTGTTCGAGATCCTCAGCACCGAATTCGGCCGCCGCAATGCATCGACGCTGCGGGTGATGAACAACATGGCGCTGACCCTGATGGATCTGGAGCGCTTCGACGAAGCGGGCGTCCTGCTCCGTGAAACGCTGGTGCTCGGGCGCGAGACATGGGGTGTCAACAACCCGATCACACTCGGCGTCCAGCGAAGCCTGGGCGGGCTGTACATGCTCACCGACAAGCCGGCCGAAGCACTCCCGCTTTACGAAACCACGCGCCAGTGGCGCGAACGCATGCGGGGGCCTGAGCACCCGGAAACGCTGTCGGCAATGCAAGATGTTGCCGGGGCGCGCCTGGCTCTGGGTCAGCCGGAGCAAGCTCGCGTGCTCGCAGAGCGTGCCTACGCCATGCAGCGCACGGTGCTGGCAAGCGGTGATGCAGATCTGCTCTCTAGCATGCGGTTGATCGCGGAAATCCACGAGAGTGCGGCCAACCAGGAAGAAGAAATTGTATGGCGCCAGCGGCTGCTGGAGGCCTTGCCCGATGACAGCGGAGAATTCACCGACGCGGAAAACGTCGGATCCAATATCCGCCTTCTCGAGCTGGCAATGTCGAGCGAGGGGATACACGATATCGCCAAAATGAGAGGCTTAATAGAAAGCCAGCTCCGGCAAGGCGGCGAGGCCCTTGAAACAGCCGGCATGCAATACCGGAAACTGATCAGCGAGGCCCGTTGACGTGCTTGTTTGCTGATCGTCGCCGCTTCTCTGCGAGACGCGTCCCGCGTTCGGATACATAGACCGATCCACGCCTACAATGAAAGCTGGCCGCAAAAGACGCAGGTTCCTGAATGTCGAAATCCCACGCCATGTTCGCGACCGCCCCGCGCGGGCTGGAAGAACTGCTGGCCGACGAACTCGCCGGGCTCGGACTGGCCGAAGTCCGCGTGCGCCGCGGCGGGGCCGGATTCGAGTCGACCCTGGCCGGCGCTTATCGTGCCTGCCTGTGGTCCCGGGTGGCCAACCGCATCCTGATGCCGCTGGCCGAATTCGAGGCCGACGACGACGAGGGCCTTTACGCCGGCGTCCGGAGCGTCGACTGGACCGAGCACCTGGGCCCGGAAAACACGTTGGCCGTGGATTTCACCGGCATCAAGGCCTCGATCAGTCATAGCCGCTTTGCCGAGCAGCGGGTCAAGGACGCCGTTGTCGATCAGCTGCGCGATGCGACCGGCGAGCGACCGTCGGTGGATACGGCCGCTCCCGACGTTCGGATCAACGTGCACATGCACGCCAGCCAGGTGACCGTAGCGCTGGACCTGTCCGGCGACAGCCTGCACCGGCGAGGTTACCGGGCGCCGGGCACGGCCGCACCGATCAAGGAAAACCTGGCCGCGGCAATCCTGCTCAGGGGCGATTGGCCCGGGCTGGCGAGCGAGGGCGGCGGGTTCTGCGACCCGATGTGCGGCTCGGGCACAGTGGCCATAGAAGCCGCCTGGATAGCGGGCGATTCGGCGCCCGGACTGCTGCGCACGCGGTTCGGCTTCCAGCACTGGCGCGGTCACGACGACGCGGCCTGGAAAGAACTGGTCGACGAGGCGCTGGCGCGCCAGGAAACCGGGCTGGGCAGGATTCCGCCGATCGTCGCGTTCGATCACGATCCGGCCGAGATCCGGCTTGCGCTGCAGAACGTGCAGCGGGCCGGGCTGGCAAAGCATGTGCACGTCGAACGCCGCGAACTCGGCGAGGCCCGTCCGCCGAAGGACTGTCCGTCCGGGCTGGTGGCGGTCAATCCGCCGTACGGTGAACGATTGGCCGAACAGCACGAGCTGCTGCCGCTTTACTTGCGTATGGGTGAAACGCTGCGCAGACATTTTCCCGGCTGGCGGGCGATGGTTCTGAACGGCTCGGGCTGCCAGATCGGCCTTAAACCGGAGCGCACCTGGCAGATGGACAACGGCCCGATCCAGTGCCGGCTGGAGCGCTTCGAACTCTCTTCGGACCCGGTCCAGGCAGACCGCAGGCCGGCCGAAGACCTGGTCAACCGGGTGCGCAAGAATCGCAAGCAGCTGGGCAAATGGCTCAGGCGCGACGATATCGGCTGCTACCGCGTCTACGACGCCGACATTCCCGAATACGCGCTGGCTGTCGACGTCTACGGGACCGACGAGGGCGACTGGCTGCACGTGCAGGAGTACGAACCGCCGGCCACGGTGGACGCGCGCCAGGCCCAGGCACGGCTTCGGGCGGCATTGACCGCCCTGCCCGACGCGCTGGATATTCCGCACGATCGCATGGTGTTCAAGGTCCGCCGCCGCCAGCGCGGGCGCGAGCAATACGAGCGCCAGGCCGAACAGGGCCGATTCCTGGTCGTGCCGGAAGGCCACTGCAGACTGCTGGTCAACCTCACCGATTATCTCGACACCGGACTGTTCCTGGACCACCGCACGGTGCGACTGTGGCTGGCCGAGTCGGCTGCCGGGAAAAGCGTGCTCAACCTGTTCAGCTATACCGGCGCGGCCACCGTGCACGCGGCCGTCGGCGGCGCCCGATCCAGCACCAGCGTCGACCTGTCGCGGACCTACCTGGACTGGTTCAAGCGCAACCTGGAATTGAACGGACTGGCCGACGGCCCGCACCGCGCCATACGCGCCGACGTCGCCGAATGGCTGGCGCAGTGCCGCGAGCGCTTCGACCTGATCTTCCTCGACCCGCCGAGCTTTTCGAATTCAAAAAAAATGGATTCGGCGCTGGATATCCAGCGCGACCACGCCGAACTGATCCGCCAGGCCATGCGCTGCCTGGCGTCCGACGGCGTGCTGGTGTTCTCGACCAACCTGCGCCGGTTCCGCCTGGACGACGACCTGGCCGATGAATTCGGGATAGAAGATCGCAGCGCCTGGTCGATTCCAAAGGATTTCGCCCGCAACCGCAAGATCCACCAGTGCTGGTTCATCCGCCACCAGGCCTCGAACCGGAACGGAGAGGACAATGGCTGAACATCATGCATCGGACGCGGCATTCATGCAGGCCGCGGTTGACGAGGCGCGCCAGGGCGCCGACGAAGGCGGTATTCCGATCGGCTCTGTACTGGTGCATGACGGATGCATCATCGGCCGCGGCCACAATCGGCGGGTGCAAAAAGGCAGCAGCGTGCTGCACGGCGAAATGGATGCATTGGAAAGCGCGGGCAGACAATCGGCCCGCGTCTACCGCGAGAGCACGCTCTACACCACATTGTCGCCCTGCCCCATGTGCTCCGGCGCCGTCCTGCTCTACGGCATTCCACGCGTGGTCGTCGGCGAGAATCGATCGTTTCAGGGCGAGGAGGCGCTGTTGAAATCGCGCGGGATCGATCTGCGCGTGCTCGACGATCCGGACTGCATCGCACTAATGACGCGTTTCATGGCCGAATCGCCGCAACTCTGGAACGAAGATATCGGGGTCTGATCCTTGTGGATTTTTTACGCTGGCAAGCGTATATTAATTATTACTGATGTTGGGCGCGGAGATATCCTCATGAAATATACGAGACTTCTGTCTTTGCTTGTCGCCTCGGCACTGGTTCTGCCGGGTTGCGCGACGACCGGGCCGCGGGAACAGAGCGGCCTTCTGATCGGCGCCACACTGGGCAGCCTCGTGGGCGCGGCCGCCAGCTACAGCGGCCATCGCGACTGGCGACACGGCGGCGACGGCTACAGCACGGCCGCGATCGTGATCGGCGGACTGGTCGGGGCCGCGATCGGCGGATCCATAGGACGTGAAATGGACGCGCGAGATCGGGAATATGCCGGTTATGCGCTGGAACATGTTCGCACCGGCGTGCCCTCGACCTGGCGCAATCCGGACACCGGCTACGAGTACGAAATCACCCCCACCGAGACCTATGAAACGCAAGGTGGCCCGTGCCGGGAGTACACGCTGGAAGCAATGATAGGCGGCAAACCGGAAACGATCTACGGAACGGCCTGTCGCCAGGCCGACGGCAGCTGGAAGATGGAACAGCGGTAGGTTGGCTGGTTATTTGGTTATTTGGTTATTTGGTTTATTGGTTTAGCGACGAGGATTCTTCAGACGTCAGATCTCCGACCCCAGTATTGACTACAACGAACGAACCAAAGAACCAAAGAACCAAAGAACCAAAGAACGACCTCACCAGCCCCGGGTGCCCGGCCCACCCTTGAACGGCCCCTTGACCCAGCTGGTGATCCAGCCGCCGTAAAAATCGCCCTGCTGCGGCATTACCCGCTCGCCTGCGACGAAGCAGCCGTTGACGCTGCGCGCGTAAAACGAAACACAGTCCCGAATTCGATCGTCCTTCGGCTCGGGGTAGGCCCAGCAGGCGTCCTCTATCATTCCGTTCGCGGTCTTCAGGTGCCAGTACCGGGCCCGCCCTTTCCATTCGCAGAAGGTGCGGGTAGCACTGGGCTCCAGCACCGAGAAGTCGATGTCGCCCGGGGGAAAATAGAAGCATGGCGGGTGCGACGTTTCCAGCACACGCAGACCATTGTGTGTCTGGGCTATGATGCGATCGTCGTGTTCGACCGTGAGCTTCCAGTCGATCGGTTCGATCCGGGGCGGCCTCGGATAATCCCAGACGGATTCAGATTGCGGAAGTTGCGTTTGCGTTGTCATCAGCATAATCTAGCATCGCCGCGTCGACAGCCGATGAATCGGCTTATCCTTCAAGCACTTCGGCAAATGCCCTGCGGGTGTCCGGATCGAACAGCACGAAACGCACATTCAGCTCGCAGGGCGCGCTGGCCTTGACCGTTTCCACTGCGATCCGGGCCGCATCCGCCAGCGGGTAGCCGAATGCTCCGGCCGAAATGGCAGGAAACCCGACCGACGCCACCCCATGATCACCACAGCATGACAAGGCATTGCGATACGCCGCAGACAGCAGTTGATCGGAAGGTTCGTCTATCCCGTAGCGCGGCCCCAGCACGTGGACCACATAGCGATTCGGCAATTCAAATGCCTTGGTGATGACGGCCTGCCCCGGCTCGATCGGCGCCAGCGGCCGGCAGGCCTCCTCCAGATCAGGACCCGCCGCCCGATGGATGGCGCCGGCCACACCGCCGCCGGTCTTCAGCCGGGCATTCGCCGCATTGACTACGGCATCGAGATCCGGTTGAGCGGTAATGTCGCCCTCGACCACTTCGATTGACATCATGCAACTCCTGAACCCAGTCTTCGTTATAACCGTATCGATAGTGACAATTGCGCACGGCGGTTCCCGGGCGCTCAGTTATCACTTTCGCGCAAACGGCTCGTCTTCGGCGTAATTTGCGTCGTTCCGGTTACGCTTCTTTCGTTTGCCAGAACGACTTGGTTGCGGCCTGCACTTTTGGCTTGATACATTGCCGTATCCGCACGCGTAAGCCAGGCGGGCCAGTCCTCGCCCTCGCCAAGCACCGCCACGCCGGCGGAAAAACGAACGACGCAGCGATCGTATGCCAGTTTTCCGCTTATCCGCTTGTGCAGGGATTCGACGGCGTCCGACGCATGTTGGGCACCGTGGTCAGTCAGCAGAAGCACGAACTCTTCTCCGCCGAATCTGTAGAAACCGTCTTCTTCCCTGATCTGCTTGCGCACCAGATCGGAGAAATCGCGCAAGATCCTGTCACCGGTCTCGTGTCCGAACTCGTCGTTGATGACCTTGAAGTGATCCAGATCCAGAAGGACAAGCGTATAAGGCGTGCCATTTCTTCGGTGTGCCGATATGGCGGCCGTGAGATCCTGACGCATCCGTCGGCGATTTCCCGCCCGGGTCAGCGGATCCTCCAGGGCAAGTGTTTCGAGCTGACTCTGATAACGCACCAGGCGTTCGGCAAATATATAGCCACAGGCGGTCACCAGCAAAGCGGTCACGATGTAGCTCGCGCCTTCGAGGATGGATTGGAACAGGCTGGTCTCGATGACCAGAACCGCCATCAGTACCAGATTGGCGAAAAGTGCGAATCGCCGCCCTGTCAACAGAAAATTGACCCAGAAAACGACATATCCCCAGAGAATGCCGGTGCGTCCGAATGCTGCTGTTGAAGCAATACACGCGATAACCGTGACGACCGCAAAGATCATGCCCGCACGTCGGGTCCGGCCCGTATACACCGTATAAAAAAGAACCAGCAATACGCTGATTACGATCAATAAATCAACGGTTCCACCAATGTAATAACCCGCCAGATAGCGATAGATTGCGAATCCGAAAACCACGAATGCCGCAATCGCGCCGAACAGCACGATCATTGCGAATTGATAATCGTCGCGAAACTTCTTTCTGAACCACTCTGCGGATTGAGGTTTCCAGAACACGGCCATCCGGCGCCTCGACAATTGGCTGAACCCAAACTAGCACGACTATGTCACCGGGCACCACTACCGATCATTCGAATCAGACCGGTCGAGCACGGAACTGCGATCACCTCTTGAAGGGGTGAGCCGCATCCAGGCCATCGTTGTCGCGACCTTCCAGTGGCCGGACGGCCATCGTCTCGTCGAACCAGATGTATTCGTCGAACTGCTTTGGCAGCACCGATTCGAAGTAGTGGCTGATGCGCTCGGTTTCCGGCCTGTAGATCACGCCTATAGCGCGCTCCAGTCTTGGAGCAGACAGTTCATGCCGGAGATCTTCGGTTTCTTCTCGACGAAGCGGTAGCGTGAATTTCGGCACACCGGTCTGATGGCAGACCTGCTCATAGCTGTCGGTATGCGAAGGCCGCACCTTCATGACCTGCATCGGTTCATCCCAGTTCGAGGCTGCCGCCACGGTGCCGCGATCGGTGCCGAAACCAATCAGGTAGGCATCGTCGCCGAACGTTTCACGTGCCAGGTGGCCTATATTGGTTTCGCCGCGCATGCCCATTTCGGTGGCCGCTGCGTCTCCGACATGACTGTTGTGCGCCCAGACCACGGCGCGCGCGTTATCTCCGCGGTGCTGCATCACCGACTGAAGCGTGCTGAACATATGCCGGTCGCGCAGGTTCCATGATTCGCGCGAGCCGTAATACATAACGCGGTAATAACGCTCGGCGCTTTGCACCACGCGCGCGTTCTGCTCGGTATCGAACAGCGCCTCGCCGTCGGAAGTTCGATATTCCATGCGCCGCGCCAGAAGGTCCCTCAGTGTGGCAATGACTTCATCCTCGCAGTCCTCGCGCTCGCCGGAGACCGTTGCCCGGCCGTATGTGGCCGGTTCCTTCTCCCAGGGCGAGAAGCAGGCATAGCGCTGTCGCGCGCGCTCCGCCGCCGCCGGATCGACGCGCTCCAGGTATTCCAGCACGGTATGAATCGAGTTGTACAGGCTGTAAAGATCCAGCCCGTGGATGCTGGTCTTGCAATCCGGATTGTCCTGGCTGCGATTGTGTTCGGCCAGCCAGTCGACGAACGCCAGCATTTCCCGGTTTCGCCACATCCATTCCGGAAATCGCGAAAACGGTGGATTGTCGAGGCGCTGCCCGTCCCAGCCCCGCACCCAGCGATCCAGCATGCTGGTGTCGGGCCAGTCGGCCTCGATGCCGACCACGTTGAAACCGGCCTTCTCGATCAAGGCCTGCGTGATGCGCGCGCGCATCCGGTAGAACTCCGAGGTGCCGTGGCTGGCCTCGCCGATCAGCACTACACGGGCATCGCCGACGCGCTCGATAAGGGACTCGACATCGGCCGACTCGATATCGTCGAACGGTTCGCAGGCCTTCTTAACGCGGTGCGCCAGACGCTGGCGCTTGAGGGAGAACTTCGGCCCTCGCGGCGGCTCGGGCGGTGAAGGCTCGCCGGCCTGCCAGCCCTCACTGCCGACCAGGGGTACGAACTGAACCCGCCCCAGCGATTCCTGCTCATACTCGTGTTGCTCGGTTTTTCGAACCCGAAGCAGTTCCTGGCTGCGCGTGCGGTCACCGACGGGGATGACCATGCACCCGCCGACGGCAAGCTGCTCCAGCAGCGTCGGCGGAACGTCCGGCCCGCCGGCCGAGACCAGGATGGCATCGAACGGAGCCTGCGAGGGCCAGCCTCGCGTACCGTCGCCCTGTCTGACCTCGACATTGTCATAGCCCAGTGCCGCCATTCGCTGCTGCGCCAGCTCGGCCAGTTCATCGTGATACTCGATCGCATAGACTTCGGCCCCGATGAGGCCGAGTACCGCAGCGGCATAGCCCGATCCGGCGCCTACCTCGAGAATGCGGTCGGAGGCATCCAGCTCCAGTGCTTCGGCCATCACCGCGACGATGTAGGGCTGCGAGATGGTCTGACCCTGCTCGATCGGCAATGGGCCGTCGCGATAACTCATATCCTGGTAGTTGTCCGGAACGAAACGCTCGCGCGGCACCGAGCGCATGGCATCGAGCACCCGCTCATCGCGAATTCCGCGCTCCGCCAGTTGGCGTTGCACCATGTTCTCGCGTTGCTGATTGAAATCGGTCATGGGAAAATCTCCTTTATCGAATCGCCGTCCGGCGCCGGACCCAGGTAACCGGCCGGCGTCAGGCAAGTGGCCAGCATTACATCGTTGATATCGCGATGCTCGGTCCAGGCGGGAAACTCGCGATTCTCGGGCCGAAGCCAGACTCGCTCGATATCGTCGGCCAGGGCGAACCGATCGGAGATCCGGGCCAGCGCGGTTTCGAGCCGCTGCGAGTCGGCGCTGGTTGCAGCTGGCACACATCCGGCCAGCCGGTCGGCCGCCCGCAGTCCCGTGGCCAGCCCCAGTTCGCGAAACGCCAGCCTGTGTGCCGGCGGCGCGTCGAACTGGCGCTGCCCGATCACCATTTCCAGGCCCGGTCCGGCGGCATCGATGAGTTCGGCAATGTCGGCCGGCTCAACGTCGCCGGCTTCAGGCAACGCTCGGTACAACTGCCAGGCATCCACCAGCAATCCGCCTATGCCCAGCGCGTCGCCGGTCGCCTGGTCGCGTCCGCCGAACATTTCCTTGTAGACCTCACAGCACCGCATCAGCGCTCGCCGTTCAGCATCGGTGCCGTAACCGGATGCAACAAGCATCTGCCCCGTGACCCACCCGTCCAGGGGATCGTGATGGCCCATCGAAGGCACCAGCGGACGATCCAGATCAACACTCATCTTCCAGAACATCCGCGGCGCGCCCTCGGGCGATTGGCGCACGAATCCGTCGAAGGCCGCAAACGCGAGCTCGACCGCCCATTGGTGATAACGCACCTCGCCCGTAGCTTCGGCCATCCGCTCCAGCGCGTGCATCCAGCGGGTCAAGTAATGGAAATACTGGCCGTCGCGATCCCACTCCCGACGTTCGTCGAACGCTTCGCCCGGTTCGCGCTCAGGCAACTTCTTGCCTATGCGCAAACCCGCCCGGGTCGGCGAGCGCGAATGCTCGTGATCGTCCATCCCGCCAAGCCAGCCGCTACGGGCGTCGTTTTCGGCATAGGCACCAAGCACCTCGTGGACCTGTTCAACCAGAGCGCGGGCCCGGTCGAGAAAGATATCGTCTCCGTTTGCGCGACTCAGAGACAGGTAGTTGCAGACAGCAAAGGCGTCGGTCCACAGGTATCTGCTCGGGATACCGTTCCCATCCAGCCCCGTCCGGCCGGCAAAACCTTCCATTAATCGTTCGACTTGCTCGAGTCGGTCCACGTCGAATGTCACCCCGGCCCTCGCGCGAAAAACAAGCACGAAAACCGTTTGAATTCAATTCCATCCTACGCCCTCGCGCCACTTTCGTGTGTATCGCGCCGCGGAAGTCGCGACCGGAGGCGCGCGCCGGGCATGCGCAGGATCGCACTATGCTATTTTTGGCCGATACGCTACCGGATGCCGGACGTCGATAAACGTCTTCAGGGAGAAACGGGCAATGACCAGCCAGGCCTACCTGGAGTGTTTCACTGGATCGCGAACTGCACCGAAACGCTTCGAATTGCTTGAATTTCCTGCCCGGATCGGGCGCCAACCCGATTGCACGGTGCAGCTCAACGTGGCCCGGATTTCGCGCGTCCACGCCGAAATTCGCCGCGACGACAAAGGTTTCCTGCAGATCGCAGACCTGGGCAGCACCAACGGCACGTTCGTCAACGGCCGACGCATCGAGGCATCGACGCCGGTCGTCAGCGGCGACGTCATCCACATCGGCGACCAGGAGATGCGACTGGTCGTGGAACAGGCCGACGATGCATCGGTGCACGACGACATGACCCAGATCGGACTGGGTACCCTGCCGCACCAATTCCCCACCATGGTGCGTGAATTCAACGCGTTGCTGGACAAGGAGCTCGTTATCGGCTATCGCCAGTTGATCACGGACAACGAGGGTGCCCCGTTCGGCCATGAGTTGCTGGGGCGCGGCAGCCACCCGACGCTCGATGCCGCACCCGGTGAACTGTTCGCACTGGCCCGGGCACTGGATTCCGAGGTCCGGCTGAGCCAATTGATGCGGCGCAAGGGGTTCGAGGCCGCCGACCGCGCCGGCATGACTTCGCCCCTGTTCTTCAATACGCACCCGGCCGAGTGTCGCGCGCCGGAACAGCTGGTCGCGGAGCTCGAAGCGTTACGCGCCCGTCACCCTTCGCTGAATCTGGTGTTCGAAGTTCATGAAGCCGCGGTCACCGACCTTGGCGTGATGGCCGAGATCGGCGCGGCACTGGGAGGCATGAACATCCGTCTGGCCTACGACGACTTCGGCGCCGGCCAGGCGCGGCTGCAGGAACTGGTGGAGGTGCCACCGCATTTCCTGAAATTCGACATCGCACTGGTCCGCGGTGTCGGCGACAGGCGCTCGGCGAAGTACCGGCTGCTGGCCACGCTCAACGGAATGATTCGCGACATGGGCGTGCGCACCCTGGCCGAAGGCATCGAAGACGAGGAAACCGCCGCCGCCTGCGCGGCAATCGGCATCGACCTGTTTCAGGGGTTTCTTTACGGCAGGCCCGAACCGATCAACCCTCCGTAAGCCTTGACCAGGCGAATTCAGCCCTGGTCGGCGCTGCCTCGCATGACCCGCCAAGCGCGCAGCCGGTTGACCACGTCAAGGGCAACGGGACCCGCTGCCCGACGCGCTTTTTGTCCAGCGGTCAGCGCAACATACTCGAGTTTTTCGACCGCCGTGGGACCGAGATTGCGGCCCGAGTCAAGATCCAGCACGCGTACCTCCAGGCTGGCCAGGTACTGCAGGTCGCGCCGTCCGTAGTACAGCAGCTCGCGCTCACCGGTGGGCACGACGTCGGCATATACCAGCACACCGGCCCCGGCATCCCGAATGGTGCGCGCCACGCCGGCCAGGCTCTCGGCGTAGACCAGGCCCTCGATCATCTGTTCGTCCATCACCTCGAACGAGGCGTCGCGAAGCGCCTGTTTGATCTGGCGCGAGACCACGCCGGCCACAGCCGGATCACCCACGGCAACTACGGTCACGGGTAGATTGATTGCCACTGCCTCGGCCGGTTGCGGGCCTGCTGTCCGCGCCGGCGCGATAGAAGCCAGAGGCCCGCCGGAAGACTCGCCGGTCTCGGCCACGACCTGCGCCGGCGCTTCGTCTTCCCCGCCGACATTGGCGTCCGTTTCCGCGATCACATCGTTGAGCGCGAACTCGACTTCTTCATTTCCGTCGGTGGGTGTTCCCGTGTCGCCATCCACCCGGGCCGCGCCGTCCGGTTCGGCCCCACCGTCGTCGGGCCGCGATGGATTCGCCGGACCATTCGGCGCCGCTTCGGTCGCCAACGCGCCCTCGACCTTTACCGGAGCTTCATCGGGAATGTCCGCCGAAGAATCCGTTCCAGCCTCAGCTCCGTCGTCTACGGCCTCGGGTGCGGGTTCGAACATCGCCAGCATTGGCCGGTCCGGGCCGAATATCAGGTACCAGGACCCGGCGATTGCACCACCCGTGACCAGCAACAGCACGGCCACCAGCGCCAGGCGGCCGCGCCGGCCGCCGGTCGGTTCATGCGCCAACGCAACGGTGCGCTCGGATTGCGGCACGCCGATTGTGGACGGCGTCCCCTCTGAAGTCGGGATGGGCATGGTTATCGCCTCGACCGGTTCATCCACTGCGGACGCCTCTTCATCCGCCGGCGCGTCGGCCTGGGCCGAAGATCGATCGACTGGCTCGATTTCCAGCGGCATGTTCCTGGCCCAGCGCGGCACCCGGCCGGCCTGGTAATCCTCGATATCGCTGATCAATTCGTTGCAATTCTGGTACCTGAGCCTGGGCCGCTTGGCGATCATCTTCGCCAGAATCTGCCTGGCGCCGTCGTCGACGTTCGGATTCAATACCTTGATATCCGGCACCCTGGCCTCGACCACCTTGGTCATCAACTCGAACGGGCTGTCGGACTTGAACGGAATATCCCCTGTGAGCATCTCGAACAGCACCACGCCGAGCGAGAAGATGTCGGATCGCTGGTCGACGTCCTGCGACAGACAGACTTCGGGTGATAGATAGCTGGGGGTACCGAGGCCGATGCCCGTGGTGGTCAAGCGGGTGCCCGGCTCTTCGACCCTCGCGATGCCGAAATCGACCACCTTCACGCCGCCGTATTTCGTCAACATGATGTTTTCGGGCTTGATGTCGCGGTGGACCACGCCCTTGTCGTGCGCTGCGGCAAGCCCCGCGGCGACCTCCTTGAGAATCTGCAGCGCGCGCAACGGCTGCATCCTGTCCTCACGCTGGATCAGGCGCTTGAGCGATTCGCCCTCGACGTATTCCATGACGAAATACGGCTGGTCTTCGTGCCGGTCGACCCGGAACACCTGGACCAGGTTCGGATGGTTGACATCGGCCACCGCGCGCGCCTCGCGCATGAAGCGAAGCGCGACCGACTCATTGTCGACCAACTGATTGCCCAGCATCTTGATCGCGACGAACCGCTGCAGGCTCTCCTCACGCGCCTTGTAGACGACGCCCATGCCGCCCCGGCCAAGCTCGGAGACGATTTCGTAGTTGCCGATGTACTTGCTCATGTGTCCAGCATCCCCCCGACGCGCTGCGAGTGGAATCTCCAGTGAAAGGCCGCCGCTTCGGCCGCATCCGCGCGATTCTACGCCGATCGATGGCTCGAATCGACCTTCTCCCGAGACAAACGACGAGTCAAGCAAATTAGAATATTCTCACCCATAATCGATCAATGGCCTTCTTTTTTCCCACGCCCCGACTCGCCGTCCGCCCCTGGCGCGAGCGCGATCGCCCGGATCTGGAACGCATGGCCACCGATCTCGACATGATGCGATTCGTCACCGGCCGCGCATGGCCGGCCACGCAGATCGACGAGTTCCTGGCCCGCCAGCAAAGACATATTCGCAACCACGGCATTTGCTTCGGCGCGGTCGAACTGGGCGACCGTATGCAGGTGGCCGGTGTTGCGGGCATGCAACCGCTGGACGGCAGCTTTTTCAAAGGCGATTTCGAACTGGGCTGGTGGATATGGAAAGATTTCTGGGGACAGGGACTGGCGCTGGAAGCGATTACGCCGTTCGTCGCGCACGCACGCAACATGGGGCTGGCGCGCATTTTTGCCGTCATCGACCCGCCCAATTCGGCATCGATACGCGTGGCCGAAAAACTCGGCATGCGCTTCGACCGAACCGTCAGCGCCCGTGAGACCCACTCCACACGCGAAGACAAGCCGGCATCTGTTTATGCAATGGAACTTGTACCGCCCAAGGACTGAAAGCCCGCGCGCCGGGAGCACACCCGAAGATCTTGCCGTCACTCACGCGAGCGACATCGAATCCGCTATGCTAGGGGGCCGTCCATACGCATGAGTACGGTCGTTGAAGACACTCTATCACCCTGATTTCGAACATGATTCATGCGGCTTCGGGCTGATCGCCCGGCTCGACGGCCGGACCGAGCACGGGGTGGTGGCCGACGCGATCCAGGCGCTGGAACGACTCACCCATCGCGGCGCCGTGGCGCCAGACGGAAAGACCGGGGACGGCTGTGGCGTGCTGATTGGACTCCCGCACGCTTTCCTGCGAGCCGTGGCCGAAGATTGCGGCATAGATCCGGGCAAACATTTTACCGTCGGCGCGGTATTTCTCGACCCGGATTCGGACACTTGCGCCCGGCAAAGACGCCGCCTGGAAGCCCGGCTGAAAGGCCAGGGGCTCGACGTCGCGGGCTGGCGAGCCGTACCGCTGAACGAAGATGCGCTGGGCGCGCGCGCGCAGCAGACCATGCCGCGAATCGAGCATGCATTCGTATCGGCCGCACCAGGCATGGACGACGAGACCTTCCAGCGGAAGCTGTTCCTTGCCCGGCGCCTGACCGAGACGGAAACCGGCCCCGACGAGGCCTTCTACATCGCCAGCCTTTCGGCCACCACCCTGTCCTACAAGGGCATGGTGATGCCCGAATACCTGTCGCAGTTCTATCCCGACCTCGCCGATCCGCGCCTGGAATCCGCTATGGCGCTTTTCCATCAGCGCTTTTCGACCAATACGCTGCCGCAGTGGCGCCTGTCCCAGCCCTTCCGGATGCTGGCCCACAACGGCGAGATCAATACCATCCGGGGCAACCGCAACTGGACGAGGGCGCGTCGGGCACTGCTGGCATCGCCGCAACTGCCGGAGCTTGCCGAGATCGATCCCCCGATCGGCATGACCGGATCGGATTCATCGTCGCTGGACAACATGCTGGAGCTGTTGGTGATCGGCGGCATGCCACTGCCGCAGGCGCTCAGGCTGCTGGTGCCGCCGGCCTGGCAGACCGACGAGAACCTGGATGCCGACTTGCGCGCCTTCCACGAATTCTTCGCGTTCCACCAGGAGGGCTGGGACGGCCCGGCCGGGCTGGTGATGACCGACGGTCGCTGGGTCGTCTGCGGCCTCGATCGCAATGGGCTCAGACCTGCGCGCTGGACCCTGACCGAGGACCAGCGACTGATCGTCGCGTCCGAAACCGGGGTTGTCGATATCCCCGTCGAGCAGGTCGCCGCACGCGGCCGGCTCGGGCCGGGTGAATTGCTGGCGGCCGATCTTTCCGACGGCAGTCTGCATTCCAGTCGCGCGATCGACGACCAGCTCAAGACGCTGCATCCGTGGCAGGACTGGCTCAAGCAGGGCGTGCGCTATCTCGACTCCGAACTGGTCGACGTGCACATGGCCGCAGAGCCGTTCGACGACGACACGCTTGCGACCTACCAAAAGATGTTCAACCTGTCCCGCGAAGAACGACGCGAAGTCATCCGGGTACTGGCCGAAACACAGTCCGAGGCCATCGGTTCAATGGGCGACGACACCCCGATGCCGGTGCTGTCGACGCGCATCCGATCGCTGTACGACTGCTGTCGGCAGCAGTTCGCCCAGGTCACCAACCCGCCCATCGACAGCTTGCGCGAGCGTATCGTAATGTCGCTGGAGACCGGCCTGGGCCGCAAGGGCAATGTTTTCGAAGCCGGACCGGAACTGGCCAACCGCGTCGTGCTGAACTCGCCGGTACTGTCGCAGCGCAAGCTCCGCCAGCTGGTCAATACGCCCCAGTTCGGGCTGGATTCGGTGCTGCTGGACCTCAACTACTCCGAAAATCGTCCGCTGGCCGATGCATTGGACGATCTTTGCCGCCGCGCCTCCGAGGCCGTCGATGACGGCAAGCAGTTGCTGATCATCTCGGACCGCTACCTCGAAGCAGGCAAGCTGCCGGTGCACGCGCTTCTGGCCACCGGCGCCATTCATCATCATCTGCTCGAGTCCGGCCAACGGCCGCTGTGCAACCTGATCGTCGAGACGGGCACGGCGCGCGACCCACATCATTTCGCCTGCCTGATCGGGTTCGGCGCCACGGCAGTCTACCCGTACCTGGTCTACCAGACACTGCATGCCATGGCCGAGTCGGGCGAGTTCGAAACGACGCGCGATCAAGCAATGGAGCTGGGCCGCGCTTACCGGCGCGGCATCCGCAAGGGCTTGTTCAAGATCCTGTCGAAAATGGGCATCTCGACCATCGGCAGCTACCGCGGCGCCCAGCTGTTCGAACTGGTCGGCCTGGCCGACGATGTCGTGACCAAGTGCTTCTCGGGCGCGGTCAGCCGTATCCAGGGGACGGATTTCGAAGATCTATGGGCCGACCAGAAGTCGCTGGCCCGCTGGGCCTGGAACCGGCAGGTACCGATCGAGCACGG
>Ga0209938_1000517_pt1 | contig 21305 bp, 17 predicted proteins | sample SalPonR2_C_D1_MG_FD_185708 | JGI IMG/M metagenome (GOLD analysis project Ga0209938, IMG submission 185708) | Salt pond soil microbial communities from South San Francisco under conditions of wetland restoration - Salt Pond MetaG R2_C_D1_MG... ... | reverse complement strand
ACTACATAGCCAAATGGATAAGGTAAGCACGGCAAAAAATTGTGAAATTTCAGTTTTTTTTGAATTCGCATAACTAACTATAAAACAAGACTTTACTAAAATTATATACAGATGAAAAACTTCTATCTACCCTTACTTTTCCTCCTGTTGGGCAGCCCTTTGCTATTAATCGCGCAGCAAGATTCCAACATCAACTTTGATTTAATGCAGGCCGATAGCATGCAGAATAGCGACTTCAGCTTTTGGCTGGGCCATTGGGAAGTACGTGTGACCGGTAAAGACCAGATTGCGGGCTACAGTCGCATCGAAGGCATGCTAAATGGGCAGGCTTTTCGCGAAAGCTATACCACAGCCGCCGGCTACCAGGGAACGAGCTATAATACCTACAACGCAGCACAGAATCGCTGGGAGCAGTACTACGTAGATAATCAGGGTACTGTACTACATTTGAAGGGCAATCTACAGGATGGCTCCATGATACTCAGCGACTGTGCTACTGGAGGTAGCCCCTGTAACCGCATCAGCTGGACGCCGCAGCCCGATGGTACGGTAAGGCAGGTCTGGGAACAGACGAAGGATGGTGGGGGAAACTGGACCGTGCTGTTTGATGGGACTTATTTTCGTCCCGAAAAGTAGGTTTGGGGCGAAGGAAGACCTTCGCCCGAACGGATCCTGCGCCTGGCTGAGACTCATTCCCTCCTTAGATAAGCCTTCCACGTGATAGTAGCCAGATGGCCAGGCCGACCTCACTTAAAGTCATGGGTAAAGTAAGCAGCATTTCGATGGTAGCCAGTTGCTCCGCAGGTACCCAGTCCGTCAAATGACCGATACTAGTGAAGGTGTAAGCAGGGCCGGCTATTAACAACAACAAACTCCATATCCTGGGCATCTTTTGATGTTTATGACTCAATAAGCCCAAGCCAAATAAATGCCCGCCAAAGATAACCAATCCCAGAGACCAGGCAGATTCGAAAGCGGATAAATGATCCATCAATTGGGATGCCTTAGGCTCGATAGCGACCTGTATAAGATTATAAATGGCAAGCCCCAATATCAGGGTATAAATCAGGCGTAAGACAGCGGTAAATGCGGACAAAGATCGATCAATCGGTTTAAAGAAGTGATAGAAGGCCCAGGTAACCAGCAGGTCACTGACAAAAATCAAAATCCAGGCCAGGATACTTACTTTAAACAAAGGGAGTGCTCCCTGAATATTTTCCGCCGTAAGCGATGCATCATTAAGATCCACCAGCGAATCGTAAATATACCCATAGGCAAAACCAGCCAATAGGGCCATTATAAGTAGAGACCACCCAGCCGTTAATGCATATATTTTGGTAGTATTCATGTGTATTTTATCAAAAGTGACTTAATGCGTCGAAGCAGGAGCTTCGACTGAACGGGACTAAACTTCCAAATAAATTAAGGCGTAGGGAATCCTACGCTTAGTGAGTAATTAAGCACGTACGGCAATGACCACGTTACCTTTTTTATGTCCTTTAGCAATGTAAGCGTGCGCATCCGCCGTACGTTCTAGCGGGTATTGGCGGTCAATAATGGTTTTAAGTTTGCCTTCCTGATAGATACTTAACAATTCCGATAATAATTTTCGTAGTGCTGCCTCTTTAACTAAACCCGTGGCCGCAAATTTGGCCTTTTGCTTACTAAAGCGAGCGGTCCACATCATTTGCATCAGTAAAGAGAAACTAAGGACCGGCGACATATATAAACCCTCCGGTTTCAACACCCGTTTAGCAGCCTGGTAAGTTTGCTTACCAACGGTATCAAAAATAACATCGTATTTTTTCTTCCCCTGGATGAAATCCTGCTGGGTATAATCAACAAAATGATGGGCACCAAGACTCTCTACCAGTCCGGCGTTGCGGCCACTACTGACCCCGGTTACTTCCGCTCCGAAATAATGGGCGAGCTGTACGGCGGCTGTTCCCAAACTACCCGAGGCACCATTGATGAGTACGCTTTGCCCCGACTTTATTTGTGCTATATTCTTCAGGAAATTCATGGAGGTGAGATGACCGTCACTAAAAGTTACCGCTTCGGTGTAGGGCATACCCTCTGGCATAGACAAAATAACGCCTTCCTCCGGGACCGTCACATATTCCGCGTTGGTACTAAAGCCGAGCGTCGTTTCACCAAAGACCCGGTCACCAAGCTTAAACCTACTGACCTGATCACCTACTGCTTTCACGACTCCGGCAAAGCCCGTACCCGGTATCGGATCTTTAGGTTTACGTAGTCCTGTGAATAGGCGACCTATGTAGGGCGTGCCGGTTCGCATCATCCCCTCAGCCCGGGTGGCAGAAGCAGCGTGTACTTCTATCAGTAGTTCATTTGCTTTAGGTATGGGTAAGGGTTGTTCGCTTAATTGAAGTACTTCGGGACCGCCGTATCCGGTAGCTATTATGGCTTTCATCCTTGTGTCTTGCATCCTTAATGGTTTTGATTACTTAATGAGTACGATACAAAAGTAGTGCAGCAAGCGGTGGCCCGCGTTCTGAATCCCAAGGAGAAGGTTCGAACTTATAAATCAGAACTTATTTACTGGTTCGCCTTGACGAAAGCTTTAGGCGTAAGCCCTACCGCTTTTTTGAAGAAGGTATTAAAAGCCGTCTTGGAATTGAAACCACTCTCGAAAGCAAGCCCCATCAAGGAAATATGGGCATTGGTCGGATCAACCGCCAATTGTTTGAAGTATTCTACCCGGTAATGATTAATAAAGGTGTTAAAATTCTTACCGATGGTGGTATTGATCAGCCAGGACAACTGGTTGGGATGCATTTTGATACGCTGGGCCAATGCGCGTAGAGAAAGCGTGGGATCCAGGAAAGGCTGCTCCGCATCGATATATTCGAGTAGTTCCCGGTGTAGGCGTTTGGCGGTGGCCTCATCGAGCAGGGTAGTCTTTTGATTCTCTTGACGATCGGGGGCTATCCCATCTCCAAAAAATTGTGTCTTAAAGTAATCATACCGCTCGTGATCCATCATTTTTTCCGCCAACGGATCCATATAATTCAACAACAGAATGGGGGACTTCAGATTTACCGTCTTTTCCAGCCAGGCAAAAGCCTGATCAAAAGCCTCTAAATTAACGTAAGCTAAAAACAAATACACGTGGGCCTGAAAAGCCATCGGGGCCTGGGCCTGTTCCTCAATCTGAGCCAGATACACCTTGGCTTGTTCTAAATCCCCCTTCAAAATATAAGCCAGGCAGGTGATGCCTAAGCGATCGCCAGGTACGATTAGTTCTTCTGGTATCTGGGCTAAATAATTCAGTGCTTCATCCAGTAAGCCTAACTTTAGATAGCAATAGCCCTTGATGACGTAGGCCGGTATGTTATTAGGATTGTCAATAAAACAAGCTTCAAGCAGGCGTAAGGCTTCCCGATAATCTCTGGTGCGGTAATGAAAAAGGGCCTTAAAAAACAGGGTTTCTTTAGAAAGTGGGTCGATGCTGAGTGCCTTTTGCAAATGGGGCTTCGCCTCTTCCCAGCGGCCGGCAATCGTATACCATAGCGCCATAAACTGCTGGGCCTCCGGATAGTTAGGCTTCAAGTCGATGGCCCTGCCCGTATGTTCTACTGCTTTTTGGTAATCACTTTCCAGAAAAAAGGCCAATTGGGCCTTTTGGTAGTGAACCCCGGCGTGCTTAGGGTTTAGATCGTAGGCCCGCTGGGTATATTCCCTGGATTTCTGCCAGGCCTCCGCCGGTGGCATAAACTCAGTGGTGGCCATAAAGCTGTAGGCATCCGCCAATCCCACCAATGATTCGGTGTGCTCAGGATCCAGAGCCAGTGCTTTTGTGTACAGTTGTATAGCTTCGCCTACGTCCGCAAAGTTCCATTTATTGAAATGAAACTTCGCCTTAAGTGAATACTGGTAAGCATCCAGCTGCTGGGTTTGTACCGGGACCAGGTTTTCCCCTATTTCAAAATGGCCCAGCTGTTCTCTGAGTTTATCTGCAATGAGAAGACTAATTTCGTCTTGTATCTGAAAAATATCGTCCAACTGCCGGTCCCAGGTTTCCGACCAGGATTGAAAATCCTCCTCCGCTTCTATTAACTGAGCGGTGATCCTCACTTTGTTCCCCGCTAAACGAATGCTACCTTCCAGAATATAAGCGACGTCCAACTGGGTAGCGATTTCCTTAACGGGCACTTCTTTCCCTTTAAAAAAGAAAGAAGAAGTACGCGAAGTCACTTTTAGGGCTTCAATGGCGGCCAGCCCGTTGATAATCTCTTCCGTCACTCCATCACAAAAATACGCGTTCTCCGGGTCGGAGCTCCGGTTGATAAAAGGTAGGACAGCGATGGTGTTTGACTTCATGTTTGATTATTGCTTAATTTTTCGGTCGAAGCTTTTGCTTTGACCAAAGGTGCTGGGGCGAAGGAAGGCCTTCGCCCGAACAGGAAGGCCTTCGCCCGAACAGGAAGGCCTTCGCCCGAACAGGATGCTGGGACAAAGCTCCTGCTTCGTCCAAATAAATCGGTCATGGACCTACCTATCCTGCGCTAAAATCCACTCCCGGGCATTCACAAAAGCCTCCAACCAGGGACTGACTTCATCCTTTCTCCCCTTCGGATAATAGGCCCAGTTCCACTGGAAGATCGAGCGCTCCAGGTGCGGCATACTCACCAGGTGACGACCGTCGGCACTACAAAGCATCGCCGTATTATAATCGCTACCATTCGGGTTTGCGGGATAGCCTTCGTAGCCGTATTTGCCTACAATATGGTAAGCCGACTCTTCCATTGGCAAGTGAAATTTCCCCTCTCCGTGTGAGATCCAGACGCCCAGGGTCGTACCCGCCAGGCTAGATAGTATCACCGAATTGTTCTCCTGTATTTTTACGGAAGTAAAAGCGCTTTCGTGCTTATGGGTATCGTTGTGGTGCATTTTTGGCTTGAGCTTGTGATCAGGAGTGATCATTTCCAGCTCCAGGAATAACTGACAGCCATTACAAATACCAATCGAAAGGGTATCCGGACGGGCGAAGAAATCATCCAGTGCTTTCTTTGCCTTTTCATTGTAGAGGAAGGCACCCGCCCAGCCTTTAGCCGAGCCCAGTACATCCGAATTCGCAAAACCACCTACGGCCCCCATAAACTGGATATCCTCCAGCGTCTCACGACCGCTGATCAGATCCGTCATGTGTACATCCTTGACCTCGAAACCGGCCAGATGTAAGGCATTAGCCATTTCACGTTCGGAATTACTGCCCTGTTCACGGATGACCGCAGCTTTCGGCCTTGCTCCTTTATAAATAGGCAATTGCCCCGAGAAGCTCGCCGGGAAGTTGTACCGCAAAGCTTGCGTTTTATAATTCTGATAACGCTCGGTCGCTTTTTCAACACCCGACTGCTTTTGATCCAGCAGGTAGGAGGTTTCGTACCAATCGTCGCGGAGCTTAGCGATGTCAAAGCTTTCGCTAAAAGCACCGTTTTGCACTTCCAAAAGAGCCTCGGAAGTGACGCTACCGATTTCGTAGCAAGTTATCCCGGCCGCGTTAAATCGAGCCGCCAGGCTTGCGTCCCTCGCCTGGAAGACGATGCCACTATTCTCCGCAAATAACACTTTCAGGGTATCCGCTTCTTCCAGGGGGCTAAGATCAATCTTTGCGCCCAACTGATTATCAGCAAAACACATCTCTAATAAACAGGTCAATAAACCACCGGCCGACACGTCGTGGCCAGCTACGATCCCGCCTTCTTTAATTAAATCCTGAATCAAATTAAAGGCCTTTTTAAAGTAGGCGGCATCCGTCACGTCGGGGGTCTTTGCCCCAATTTTATTCCTTACCTGGGCAAAAGAAGAACCACCCAGGGCAAAATCGGTTTGGCTCAAATCCACATAATAAATGGGACCATCCGTTCGCTGAAATACGGGCTCTACCGCTTTGGACTTGGCAGAACAATGGCCGCCAGCCGAAATGATTACCGTACCCGGGGCCAACACCTCATCTCCGGAATATTTTTGTTTCATCGACAGCGAGTCTTTACCCGTGGGAATATTAATGCCCAGAGCAATAGCGAAGTCAGAAGCCGCCTGTACCGCATCGTAAAGGCGGGCATCCTCGCCCTCATTTCGGCAGGGCCACATCCAATTGGCCGAAAGGGAGATTGAATCCAGCCCCTGCTCCAGGGGTGCCCAAATGATATTGGTCAAGGCCTCGGCAATCGAGTTGCGCACCCCAGCTGCGGCATCGATCAGTCCACTGACCGGGGCGTGCCCGATGGAAGTGGCAATGGCGTTTTCATTTTTATAATCCAGCGACATCAGGCCATAGTCGTTAAGAGGTAGCTGCAGGGGGCCGGCACATTGCTGTTTGGCGACCAGACCACCGACGCAGCGGTCTACTTTATTGGTTAGCCAATCCTTGCAAGCGACGGCCTCTAGCTTTAAGACCGAGCTAATGTATCGCTGTATATCTTTTTCTTTGTAATCCACTTCCGTAAAAACCCGGTCAATAGCCTGGTCTTCCATGATGGTCTTCGGTGAACTCCCGAAGAAATCTGTCAATTCCAGATCGATGGGGTTTTGGGCCTCTTCATCGGCGAATACAAAACGGAAATCGTTGGTCACTTCTCCCACGACATAAAGTGGAGCCCGCTCACGTTCGGCAATGGTTTGTAGCGTGGGCAAATCTTCGGGACTGATGATCAGGCCCATGCGCTCCTGTGATTCGTTACCGATGATCTCTTTGGCGGAAAGCGTGGGATCACCAACCGGTAAAGCTCGTAGTTCGATTACACCACCCGTCTCTTCCAGTAATTCTGAAAGGCAGTTCAGGTGACCACCCGCCCCGTGATCATGGATGGATACAATACGATTCGTTTTGCTTTCGATCATACCCCGGATAGCATTGGCCACCCGCTTTTGCATTTCCGGGTTGGATCGCTGTACGGCATTCAGTTCGATACCTGTACTGAAAGCGCCCGTATCGGCTGAGGATACGGCAGCACCGCCCATTCCGATCCGGTAATTATCGCCACCGAGTACCACCACTTTATCTCCTTTTTGCGGGACATTCTTCTGGGCCTGATCCAATTTGCCAAAGCCCACGCCACCGGCCATCATGATCACTTTATCAAAACCCAGCTTGCGGCCGTGCTCTTCGTGCTCGAAAGTCAACAGGGAACCGGCAATCAGTGGCTGACCAAATTTATTCCCAAAATCGGAAGCCCCATTGGAAGCCTTGATGAGTATATCGATGGGGGTCTGGTACAGCCAGGGGCGCTCCGGCATGGCTTGCTCCCAGTCTCTGTTTTCGGCCTGCAAGCGAGAATAGGCGGTCATATAGACAGCCGTGCCCGCCAGTGGCAAAGCCCCAATTCCACCCGCCAGTCGATCGCGAATTTCTCCTCCGGAACCCGTCGCTGCTCCGTTGAAAGGCTCTACTGTAGTTGGGAAGTTGTGGGTTTCTGCCTTTAAAGAAAGGACAGAATCAAAAGACTGATGCTGGTAATAATCGGGATAATCGGGCCGCTGCGGCGCAAAATGATCGACCTGAGGTCCTTCTACAAAGGCGACGTTATCTTTATAGGCAGAAACAATGGTATTGGGGTTTTCTTTGGAAGTCTTTTTGATCATCTGGAAAAGCGAATGCGGTTGTTCCTCACCGTCAATGACAAATACCCCATTAAATATCTTATGGCGGCAGTGCTCACTATTGACCTGAGAGAAACCAAATACTTCAGAATCGGTCAACCGCCGACCAATGCGCTCGGCCACTTGCTCTAAATAAGCCACCTCTTCGGTGCTGAGTGCCAATCCTTCCGCCTGATTATAGGCACTAATATCAGTGATCGCCTGCACGGATGCCGGTTTAATCTGTATGGTAAAAAGGTCCTGATCAAGTCCGTCGTATTTCTGCATCAGCATGGGATCGAAATCGACTCCGGGCTGACTGGCAGGCCAGTATTGCTCGATCCGCTTGATCTGCGTTATGCCCATATTCCGGGTGATTTCCACGGCATTCGTACTCCAGGGGGTAATCATTACCGCCCGGGGACCCACAAATCCACCGGGAACTCCTCCCGCTCCTACTTGCCTGGCACCGGCAAAAAGCCAGCTCAACTTTTGCAGATCATTGGACTGAAGTGCTTGTTCGGTCTGTACAGCGTAGATATTGCCTGCTTCTGCGGCGAAGAAAGTAATCATGGAAGGAATTTTTGGCTAATTTGAAAATGCAAAGTTCTGCTTTTTCGCTAAAAAAGAAAAGCCCCGACCATATTAAAGAGTCGGAGCTTTCTATAGATTCGTGTGTGTGTTGATTTTTATCCTTTCAGCGCCTTCAGCATCGTCTCACCAATCGTTGCTGGTGAATTGACCACGTGAATACCGCATTCTTCCATAATTTTCATTTTGGCGGCAGCCGTATCTTCCGCACCACCAATAATAGCACCGGCGTGTCCCATGGTCCGGCCTTTAGGCGCCGTTTGACCCGCGATGAAACCAACGACCGGTTTTGTACCGTGTTCCTTGATGTAATGCGCTGCTTCGGCTTCCATCCCCCCACCGATCTCACCGATCATGATGATACCGTCGGTATCCGGATCGTTCATCAGCAGTTCTACTGCCTCTTTGGTAGTGGTTCCTACAATCGGGTCTCCGCCAATACCAATACAAGTGGATTGTCCCAGTCCCGCTTTAGTGACCTGATCAACGGCCTCGTAAGTCAGGGTACCCGAACGAGAAACGATACCGATACGGCCAGGATTATGAATAAAGCCCGGCATAATACCACATTTCGCCTCACCCGGCGTCATTACCCCCGGACAGTTAGGACCGATTAAGCGGGCCTCGCGACCATTCAGGTAAGCTTTTACTTTTACCATATCCTGAACGGGAATCCCTTCGGTAATACAAATGATCACTTTAATGCCGGCGTCGGCGGCTTCCATAATCGCATCTCCGGCAAATGCCGGGGGGACAAAAATAACGGATACATCGGCCTTTGCTTCTTTGACGGCATCGGCTACGGTATTGAATACCGGACGGTCCAGATGGGTTTGTCCACCCTTTCCAGGTGTGACACCACCTACTACATTGGTGCCGTACTCGATCATTTGACCGGCGTGGAAGGAACCTTCGGTCCCGGTAATCCCCTGTACAATAATATTTGAGTCTTTATTCACTAAAACTGCCATAATAGTAATTTATGTGTTTGGTTAGTCTTTTTCTTCCTCGTCGACGATGATAAATACATCTTCGCCGGGGCGTTTCATATAATATTTTTCGCGGGCAATTTTTTCCTTATTGATCTCCAGCTCCAGCCGTTCCTCTTCGGCCTGTTCGATTTGGTCCGTATAGAAGGTCTTCTCCTCCTTTAATTGATCGACGGTATTTTTTAGCCGCCACTGGGTCAGTACATCGTGCTTATCAAAAAAGATCATCCAGGCAAAGAACAAAACCAGTATGAGAAAATACCGGTTTCGAATGGGCTTGGGGATCGACTCGAGTAGCTGATCAATTGGATTTTTTGCCATAGCTTTATTATTTCCCGTAAAATAAGGCTTTCTGGGAAAGAATATAGACAAAAAGCTACTCTTTTTGGGAGTAGCCTTTTGTTTTACCTTATTTCAGAATAGTACGGCCCGGATAAATAGCCGTTTCTCCCAGTTCTTCTTCAATACGTAACAGCTGATTGTACTTTGCGATCCGATCCGAGCGCGACATGGAGCCCGTTTTGATCTGGCCGGTAGTCAGCGCAACGGCTAGGTCGGAAATAGTAGTGTCTTCGGTCTCTCCCGAGCGGTGACTCATCACCGAAGTCATGGAGTTACGCGTAGCCAAATTTACCGCATCGATGGTTTCGGTCAGAGAGCCGATCTGATTCACTTTGATCAGAATAGAATTGGCCGCTTTGGTATCGATACCTTTCTGCAGTCGCTCGGTATTTGTAACGAACAGGTCATCCCCGACCAGCTGTGCACGATCACCGATCGCCGTGTGCAGTTTGGTCCAGTTGTCCCAATCGTCTTCATCCAGACCATCCTCGATAGAGAAAATGGGGTATTTTTTAGTCCATTCGGTCCAGTAATCTACCATCTCGCCCGGAGACAATTTCTTACCACTCGACTGGTGGAAGTGATAAACACCTTCGTCGGCCAGGTAGAACTCAGAAGCTGCCGCGTCCATTGCAATCATGACTTCGTCGCCCGGCTTGTAACCAGCAGCTTCAATGGCTTTCAAGACCGTTTCGATGGCCTCTTCATTGGACTTGATATTGGGTGCAAAGCCTCCTTCGTCCCCTACGTTAGTAGAGTATCCGGCACTCTGCAGTACTTTTTTCAGATTGTGGAAAATCTCTGCTCCCATGCGAATGGCTTCCGAGAAAGTATCCGCACCGACCGGCATTACCATAAATTCTTGAAAATCAATAGAATTATCCGCATGTGAGCCCCCATTAATGATATTCATCATGGGTACCGGTAAGGTAGTCGCGCGTACCCCCCCCAGATAGCGGTACAGGGGTTGTCCACTTGCGGAAGCGGCGGCTTTTGCCACGGCCAGAGAAACGCCCAGAATGGCGTTAGCCCCCAGTTTAGATTTATTTTTTGTGCCGTCCAGCTCATTCATGACTTGGTCGATGTATACCTGTTCGAAAACACTTACGCCCACCAATTCGTCGGCAATCTGGTCATTTACATTACTGACGGCTTTGGTTACTCCTTTGCCGAGGTAGCGGTTTTTATCTCCATCTCTTAATTCTACAGCCTCGTACTTTCCGGTTGAAGCACCAGAAGGCACTGCGGCCCGACCAAAGTGGCCATCTTCAGTAGTGACTTCAACTTCTACGGTTGGGTTTCCTCGGGAATCCAGAATTTGTCTGGAATGGACATCAATAATTGTACTCATAAGGCTTATATTTTTTAGGGACCCTTCGGTTTGATTGTTCATCGTTATACAAAAAAGGGCCTTTTATGAAATCATGTGCAAAAAATACACTTTATAGCTTCACTAGCTCTCCATCAATTTGATGAAGTCATCAAAAAGGTAGCGCGCATCGTGCGGACCGGGTGCTGCCTCCGGGTGATATTGCACCGAGAAAGCTTTTTTGCCGCGGATCCGAATACCTTCGATCGTATCATCGTTGAGATTGACGTGGGTAATTTCGACTTTATCTTTATTTTCTCTAATGGCCTCCGGGCTTACGCCAAAACCGTGATTCTGGCTGGTGATTTCCGATTTACCCGAAATCAGATTCTTTACGGGGTGGTTGATACCCCGGTGACCGTGGTGCATTTTATAAGTAGGAATGTCTACTGCCCGTGCTAACAACTGATGCCCCAGACAGATACCGAATAAAGGCCGATCGTCTGCCAAAATTTCTTTGGTCACTCCAACGGCGTAATCCATAGCGCCGGGATCACCGGGGCCGTTCGACAAGAAATAGCCGTGTGGATCAAATTCCTGCAGTGTCTTATAGTCGGTTTTGGCCGGGAACACTTTGACGTAGATACCGCGATCGGCCATACATTGCAAGATATTCTGCTTAATCCCAAAGTCCAGGGCCGCTACGCGCAGGCTGGCTTCGGAGTTCCCAAAGGTGTACGGATCCTGGGTAGAGACCTTCGTCGCCAACTCCAGTCCATTCATGGAAGGGGTTTTCGCCAATTGTTGCTCCAGCACTTTCAGATCATCCGTCTCCGAGGAGATAATGGCGTTCATGGCACCTTTATTCCGAATGTGGCGGACAATGGCCCTGGTATCCACGGCCGAAATACCGACCAGGTTTTCTTCCTCGAAATATTCCTGGATAGATTGATCAGCCAGGGTCCGGGAATAAGGCACCGTAAAGTTCTTACAAATCAAACCGGCAATTTTGATGCTACCAGATTGCTCATCGACATCCTTCGTACCGTAGTTACCGATGTGGGCATTGGTGGTGACCATTAGTTGTCCGAAATAAGAGGGATCCGTGAAGATTTCCTGATATCCGGTCATACCCGTGTTAAAACAGATTTCGCCGGTAGTGGTTCCAATTTTCCCGGCTGCCTGGCCCCGAAAAACGGTACCATCTTCAAGTAGGAGAATAGCAGGTGTGTTGTCCATATGTAGTTTATGCAGTTACCTTATTCGCAAATTCATGCAAATATAGCAGAGTTTTGTTGGAGCACAAAAGTTCGTTTAACTTTTGTACTAAGGAGGCAGCATAAAAATGGAAGGAGGGCTTAAAAAAGAAAAAGCTGATCAATATTGATCAGCTTTTTAGACCTGGCGGTGACGGCGGGATTCGAACCCGCGATACCCCGTTAAGAGTATGCCGGTTTAGCAAACCGGTGGTTTCAGCCACTCACCCACGTCACCAGGTGTGCCGAATAAAAATAAATAAAGGCAAAAAAGAGATTGTCTTTTTGCCTATAGTCGGGGCAGCAGGATTCGAACCTGCGGCCCCCTGCTCCCAAAGCAGGTGCGCTAACCGGACTGCGCCATGCCCCGATAATTCGTTACGTTTTCCCTACACATAGTAGGATTTCGTATCGAATCTTAAATTAATTTTTCAAACTAAATTACTGAACTTTTCAGTAATTTTTATGCTCCTTTTTCCGAAGCGATTGCAAAGATAGGAAACCTCTTCAAACTTGGCAAGCCTTTTTTGCTTTTTTGTATATTTTATTTTAGAACGTGGGCTCACTACCGAAAGTTCCTGGTCTGGGGTCTCATTTTTCATTCAGGCTCAGGCGAATTTTCTTTTCCAGGTCTTCAACGGTCTCTTTAAAGACGGCATCCGTTTCCATCAGGTCCTGTACGGTTCGGCAGGAATAGATGACCGTACTGTGGTCGCGGCCCCCAAAGTTATCGCCGATGGCCTTTAGCGACTTATCGGTTAACTCTTTAGCCAGGTACATGGATAATTGGCGGGCGATCACAATTTTGCGCTTACGCGTCTTACCCTGCAGATTTTCGACATCTACCTTAAAGTGCTCTGCCACTAGTTTTTGGATAAATTCTACCGTGATCTCCTTATTAATTTCCGTGACAAAGTTCTTAACTACCTCTTTAGTCAGATCCAAATCGATTTCGCGGCGGTTTAGAGAGGATTGCGCGACCAAAGAGACCAGTACTCCTTCCAGTTCGCGAATGTTGTTCTTAATATTATAGGAAATAAACTCCGTGACGTTATGCGGCAGAATGAGTCCTTCTTTATTCATCTTATAATCCAGGATCGCCATACGGGTCTCGAAATCAGGTGACTGCAGGTCGGCCGAAAGGCCCCACTTGAATCGGGAGATCAGGCGCTCTTCCATACCAGATAAATCTTTAGGTGGCCGATCAGAGGTCAGGATGATCTGACGACCATTTTGATGCAACTGATTAAAGATGTGGAAGAAAATTTCCTGGGTCTTCATTTTGCGCTCCAGAAACTGAATATCGTCCACGATCAGGACATCGATTAATTGGTAGAAGTTCACAAAATCTTCTACTGCATTATTCTTAATGGACTGGATAATCTGGTTGGTAAAATTTTCTGCCGATACGTAGAGGACGTTTTTGTTTGTATAATTATTGAGTACTTCGTTGCCAATGGCCTGCGCCAGGTGGGTTTTACCCAGGCCCGTGTCTCCAAAGATGACCAGGGGATTAAAAGAAGTAGAGCCCGGCTTTTTGGCGATCGCTAGTCCGGCCGAACGGGCCAGCCGGTTGCAATCTCCTTCGATATAGTTATCAAAGGTTAAATCTTTATTTAACTGAGGGTCGACCTTAATTTTTTTAATCCCTGGAATAACGAAGGGGTTTTTGATGGTCTGCGCGTCGAGCATGCCGGGGCCATAGCCTTCTTTGGGTTTACTCTTTACCGCGGCCGGTTTGTTCACCGACTTATTAAAAGATTGGGTTGCGTTGCGATTCTCATTACCTGGCATGAGAATCTGGTATTCCAAACGCCCGTGATCCCCCAGTTCCTTTTTGATGGTCGTCTTGAGTAGGGAGACGTAGTGTTCTTCCAGCCATTCGTAGAAGAAGCGATTGGGTACCTGAATCGTCAGCGCGTTATTGTCCAGTCGTACGGAACGAATAGGCGCGAACCAGGTGCGAAAGCTTTGGGTGTTTACATTCCTGCGTATCGTTTGCAGACAGCGGTCCCATACTGTAGTATGATCATTTGCCATGCTCCAGAGTAGATTAACCGGCCCGAGGGCCATTCATTAGAAATTTGATTTAGACGCAGTATCAGTAAGCCAGAGGAGGGGGCTATTTTGTACATCCCAGGTGGTCTGTCGAGAACTTTAGAAATGATTATCTTGTAAAATGCTTACCATTATTTTGGAAGGCATTTTACACCCCTTTTAAATAAGTGCGATTACAAATGTGCAGATTTTTTTTGGATAAAAAAAACGATTGCCGCCATTTTTTGAAGAGTTTCAAACCAGGCATACGCAAAGCGCACATTTACAATAAATTAACCTGAAAATAATTTTCAGGAAATTTTCGACGCTAGATTCTGGCCGCGCCTACGGCGATATTTTGGCAGCCGATGCATTTATTCTTTTGGTTGCGCTCAAACAAGACATCCAGTCGCCCGAGCAGGATCCCCCCCCAGCCCGCCTGGTTGATCAATACGGGCTCACCCTGGCGATTACGGACCACAAGTGGCTCATCCATAAAGGTATGCGTATGGCCACCAATGATCATATCAACATGGCGAGAATACTCTCCCAGTTTCACATCTGATACCGTTTGGTCACGGTAGCGGTAGCCCAAATGCGACAGACAAATCACGTAATCGCATTTTTCTTCCTCTTTCAGGATAGTGGCTACTTCATTGGCTTTAGTGATTGGGTTCTGGTAGCGGGTGTTCTTATACAAGACCTTGGGCACCAGTCCTTGCAGTTCAATACCAAGGCCGAAGACACCTATTTTCAGCGGTCCTTTTTCGAAGATTTGGTAAGGTTTGGTTTTGCCCGCCATAAGGGTATCCGAGAAATCGTAATTACAAACCAGGAAAGGAAAATTCGCGTGCGGTAATTGCTTGACCAGGCCTTCGATCCCCGCATCAAAATCGTGATTACCAATGGTAGCGGCATCGTATTGCATCTCCGACATCAGTTTGAATTCCAGCTCCCCGGCGAAGAAATTAAAATAAGGCGTGCCCTGAAAGATATCTCCTGCATCCAGTAGCAGGACATGCTCTTCTTCCTGACGAATCTGTTGGATCATCGCTGCTCGTCGGGCCGCTCCTCCCCGACCGGCATTGCGGCCCTGGTCGAAAGGTTCAATCCGGGAGTGGATATCGTTGGTATGCAGGATAGTCAGCTTAACCGTCTCGGCTTTGGAGCTACCCCAGAGATTCACGGGTAAACCAGTGCTCATCAGGGCGGTTCCCACGCCTATTTGTTGTACAAACTTTCTTCGCTTCATATGATGTCTTTTATTATGGGTGTTGAGACAAGGCATGCCTTGTCTTTACTTTAATTTAACACCTCCACCCGGCCTTCGACTCGGGCAGTGATCGGCTGTTTTTGTTCCTGTATATATTCAATTACCGCATCGCGCATAAAACGACCGGTAGTTTCCTGTGGTAATCTGATCAGAAAATCGGAATTGCTACCTCCATTGGCCACGTAATCTGGCATCGCCACACGATAGGCCACACTGTCTTGCAATGGCTGTCCACCAATCAAAATATTTTCCGCTTCGGTCTGTACGATATCAAAGCTCAAGCCCTTGCTCACCGGCCAGCCTCCCGAGGCCGCCATGTGGTCCACCAGGGTCTTCATCAGGGTACTATCCAACTCTAAGATAACTAAAATATTATCGAAGGGTAATAATTCAAAGATATCCGATTTAGTAATATCGCCTTTCGGCAAAGCAGGAATCCGCAATCCGCCGCTATTCGACAGGGCAAAACTGACACTTGTACCGGTATAGGCTTCCGCTTTTGCCGCTAAGGCATCGGCCACCAAATTACCCAGTGTCCCCTCCGGACGTCCCCGCTCCAAATCTAAAGCAGCCGTACCGATTACCCGATCCATTTCTTCGTCCAGTTGGCTTTTGTAAGGTTCAATCATGGCCAGGATGCTACTATCTCTGCCCACCGCCGAGGCTTCCTCGACCGTGTAGGTATTGGGCTCTACCCGCAGGAAATGGTTGACCTTACAGGATCCCAGCCACAGAATTAAGCATAAACATAATAAGAATTTTGGCATCATAGTCAATTAACGAATGGTTGGATGGTTGAATTGTTGGTTTAGTGGTTTAGTGGTTTAGTGGTTTAGTGGTTTAGGCTGGTAATTTACGAGCTTGCGGCTTTTGTTTTGGCTTTGGATGCCGAAATTTATGTTAAAAAAATCGTCCTACTCCCGTCCAATGGTGCAAAATGGTGCAAAATGGTGCAAAATGGTGCAAAATTTAAATTTAATTCCTTATAACTTTACCACATAGGATTTGGCCAAAATCTTAGGCTATTCCCAAAAAGCCTGCAATTTTCGGAAATAACATCTCAATTAAAATAATGAAACGAATACTTATTATACTTAGCATCGTTTGTATCGCCATGGTAACTGCTCTTGGAGTTGACCCTCTGCCACAAGCTAATGTATCTGCTGAATCAGATTATATCTACAGGAAGGCAACCCATGAAATTTATGATCCCGTAGGAGACATTGATATGGAGGCCTCTACACATTGCCTTTTTCCTGGCTCAGGTTGTCGCTTTACGGCGGAGCCACAAGAATAATACGATTCATTCTGCCTATTCATTTATCGAATCAGTTTACTTAAAAATTAAATCTATTAATCATGAAAAAAAGCATTTTCCTGATTATGGGGATGTGTGTATTCCTCTCATTGGTGCTATCAGGTCAGGATCACCCTTGTAATGAATCCATTCCTGACAGATGTACTCGTAAAAGAGAAGTGGTAGTCGTTGGTGAGACGGCAATGATTGACTGCTCAAAACGGGGTACTAATTGTGAAGTCCCAAGGGTTGGAATTCATTAAATTTAGTTCTGAACTTGATAAGGGAGTTGAAATTTCACTCCCTTATCAAAATATTCTTTTTCTCCATTTCCTTTTAACACAGATTTATGCCTTACTACAAAATAAGGAACACCTGTATCGCTATTTTCTTTTTTATTTTATTATTGGCTAGTTGCAAAAATACTTCAAGAACAACTTCTCAACAAATCCAATTAACAGTCCTGGATTCTTTCCAACTAAATATTAATGATGATACCTATCGTGTTTTTATGGTGAAAGACTCGAAGTACCTGGCATTAAATAGTGATAGAAGTAAGTTAGCAGTTTTTGATGCAGAAGGTAAAGCAGAAAAAACCATTGATAAGAAAGGGCCTGGTCCAGACGCCTATTCTTCCGTTGTTAAACTTGGATTCGGAAAAGATAACCAGGAAATCATAGTAGTCGATAAGCAAAAAGCCATTATTTATTCCGCTGAGGGATATAAAAATATTAATCTATCCAATGAGGATATTTTCCCACTCCCTTCGGATGCGCGTGTATTTTTTAACCAGAACCAAGGTTTTTTATTTTCCACATCTAGCCTGAAGTATTCTCCAGAAAAAATGAATTATTTCGATTCCGTCCAAACCTTTACCAGGATTAATCCCGATCATAGCGTGGATAATCTCGGCGGATTTCATAAAGAAAGTATCTATCGGGAAAAAATCTTTAGCACCATGTATGACCCCAGGGGTTTTCTAACGGAGGATAGTCCTATTGTCTATACCCTATTTCCCTTTGAGCCTGTACTATATCCTTTCGATTTAGAGGCAAATAAATACTTAGCTCCTATATCTATCGATTTAAAGGAATTCAGTGAAATCGCTCATCGAAATGACCAGAGCATGGAAGGAATGCTTTATTTGCTTCAGCAAAATGCCAGTTTTAAGGATTTTATCGTGGGACAGGAATATGCCCTTTTATTTTATCGTTGTGGTTTAAAAAAAGAAGAACAGGCTAGCTCGCTTACCGGGTATAATCAGATTAGCATGAAGAAAAGAAGGTACGAATTGGCTCTGGTAGACAAAGAAACCGGGGCTTTGATAGCTCAACCTTTTTTTGACGAGCGGATTACCCATTTGATCGGTTTTGATACAGATGACCATCTGCTCTTTCAACACATCAATGATCAGGAAGAAATGATCATTTATAAAGCCAAAATTGACTTTAAGTAATCAGAATGAAGCATCTGTCCCTATCCATCACTTTATACGGCCTATTATTTCTGTTAATATCATGTGAAAAAAGTGCCCCTGATAAACGTCTAATCCAGGCGTTAGCACCTTACACGTCTACTTCCACTACGCAGCAAACAGAAATATTTTACATCGTCTCGTCTTATGACTGTGAATTATGTCTAGGTCATATAGTAGACTGGGCAGAAGACTATGCTAGGTCTACCGTTATTCAAACTGGAATATTCTTTAAATCAATGGACGCTGATGTGGAAATAGATAGCACCACCCTGGTAGCGCCAAACCTTATCAACTGGACCATTACTCATGATCCTTCCCTTTTTGAGCTTTTAGGAGCATCTCATCCCGATATCGAATCACCTTATGCTATTGAAGTGTTCGACGGAGAATTAAATTCTATCCGATCTATTAAATAGATTTTCCTTTTGGCATTGGCTCTTTTTTGACCAACACCACCGGTACAAAAAACAAAATCAACAGCAGCGAAAAGAGCAGCCCACCCATGGTCCCTACCGCCAGTGAGAACCAAAAGACCTCCTGCTGGCCGTGCATGACAAAGGGGATCATACCCAATACGGTGGAGATGACCGTCAGTACGATCGGCGTAATTTTTTGCCGAAAGGCCTTCAAATATAAATCTAATGCCGACCGTCCGGCTTGTTTTTTGCGAAAGCGATTGTAATCATTCAACAGGAGAATCAGGCTATTCACAACAATACCACTCAGCAAGATGAAGGAAGTATAGCCGCCCTGATCAAAGGGAAAATCGAACACATAAAAGGTCAGGAAAATACCGATGAAGGAGACCGGAATCAGTAAGACAATCGTAAAAGCCTGCCGGAAGGACTCAAACATCACGGCACAGACGGCAAAGATCAGTACAATCACCAGCAATAGTAACTGGTACTGCTTACGCTGCTCACTCCCAAACTGGTAGCTCTGCCGCTCCAGGGTATAACCCATAGGTACCTCCCGACGTATCTGCTTTAACACCTCATCCAGGTAGCGGCTGCCAAACTGCCCGGAGCCCATGTACTCAAAACTCACCATACGCAGGTATTGCTGGTCTTCTTTGTGGATAGAGGAAGCGACCTTGCGCTTCTCCAGACTGGCCAGGCGGGCGAAAGACAGCTGGGTGCTATCCACCGGGCGCAGTTGGTGCTCCAGTGTCCAGAGGTTTTGTTCGCGCTGCCGGGCGTTGACTACCCTCAGGGCCGTACCGTCGGGCAGGTAGCGATCGGGACGCGCGTATTGATTAAAGGCCTGAAGGTCGCGGGCCAGATCAATGGGCCGCAGGCCGGCCTGAGCAATGGCGGCCTTGTCTAGTTGTAGGGCGTATTCGTAGCGGTCGCGGGCGTACCATTCGATATTGGCCTCAGTGTTGACCTCCGGGATACGCGGATGCTCCAGCAATAGCTCGGCAAAGCGCTCGGCCTGCTGCTCCAGTTCGGCCTTGTTATAACCTTTCATTTTGATGCGATAGCTCGGAGGCGAAGCGCCGCCGGCATTGCTAAAAGAGCGTCCAACGCCGTAGATATTCCAGTCGATACCGCCCAGATTGGTACCAAAGGCCTGTAGGCGGGCCTTGAGCAAGTGCGGAAAGCTAAGATCATGCCCTTCGTTGAAGTAAACCTCCAGGCGACCGTATTCACCACTATTCACCTGGGTAACGTAGCGACTCACTTCAACCTCGTACTGCCCCACATAATCTTCCAACTGCTGGAATACCGCATCCATTTGCTCCAGCGTTGCGCCCGGTGGCATCTGAGCGGCCGCGTAGAGGATCGTCTCACCCGCATCGCGGTAACTCGCCCCCTCGTAGACGTACCACATAAAGAGTCGTAAGGTCCCTCCCAGCACCCGATTGACGTAAGGTTTTATATTTTCTACATATTCATCATTACCCAGCGTTTTATTATACCATTCTTGTCCTTTCCACTGATTGGGTAGCATAAACACCGGCAGACCAAAAAGCAACACCACGGCGGTAATCCCCCAGGCTCTGCGTCTTAATAACAAAGTGAGCACGTGACGATACCGTTTCTGCCACCGCCAGGCCCGCCTTTTTTGGCGAAAGCCCCTGCCCGACTCCGTCTTCACCAAACGAATCTGCTGCATCAGGGCCGGAATCAGCCACCAGGCCACCATCAGCGAAGCAGACAGATTGATGGCCAGCACCTTGGCAAAATCGACCAGATTGATCTGCCACTTGCGGGGCAAAAACCAGATAATGACCAGGGCACAGATCGTCGTCAGCGTGGAAGCCAGGAGCGCCGGAAAGACGCGTCGGTTGCCCTGTTTGCGCAGGTGGTGCATCATCACGATGCTATTATCAATCACAATACCAAAACTAACGGTAATTCCCGCCAGCGCGTACAGGTGGAGGGTCACGCCCAAAAGTTCGTAAAAGATGAAGGCGATACCCAAATTGGCCAGCAAACTCAGCGTAACAATCGCCAGGTAAGCCCCGGAGCGATAGATCAGCAAAACAAACAGCAGCAGAATGGCCAGACTCAAGCCGGTACGCTGAGTAATCTTACGCAGCTCGTCCGAGAGATACGTGGTGGCATCGTCGTCGAGCCGCAGTTGGTAGCCCGCAGGCAGGGTATTTTCCAGAGCGGTAATTTCGCGGCGCAGGTCAGCGGCCAGGCGGATCGTATTGGTGCCCCTTTCGGCAAAAAACAGGAGGCGCAAACTATTCTCGGCATTGATCCGGTAGTGACTGCGCACGACCTGCTCCGCCAGACTAACCTGGGCCAAATCGCGCAAGTAAATGAGCTGTGGCCCGACTCTGGCGACCGGAATGGCCAGTAATTGCTGGCGGGTATCGGTCTGTCGTTCCGCTTGCAGGCGCAGGGCGATGCGGGAGGTATTATTTTGTACTGCCCCCAGACTGCTGCGGGCGAAAGTCTCGTCGATGGCCCTCAGTAGATCCTCGGGCTTCAGGCCCAGGGCTTCAATGCGAGCCGGATCGTAGCTAATGCGCCATTCCCGCTCGTTGGCTCCCGACACCTCAATAGACTGTACGCCCGCGCGCATGGCTAGTTGGGGACTCAAAGTTTCGCGCGCGTAGGTGTACAATTGCGAGGGATCATCGCGCCCACTCAGCGTATAGATCAGGATAGGCCG
>Ga0209938_1000516_pt1 | contig 21308 bp, 15 predicted proteins | sample SalPonR2_C_D1_MG_FD_185708 | JGI IMG/M metagenome (GOLD analysis project Ga0209938, IMG submission 185708) | Salt pond soil microbial communities from South San Francisco under conditions of wetland restoration - Salt Pond MetaG R2_C_D1_MG... ... | reverse complement strand
TTTCTTAGATAGTTATTCATTTCTATCAGAGCATCAGGTCCCATCCTTTTAGCTAATGTAGCATTAACTTCATTTACTTTTTCTACTGCTAAATAAACCGATTCATCTACATGATCAATGGTTTTAGCTAATGGATTAAACTCAATATCTGATAGTCTACTTATATAATCATCTATCCATTGTCTTTTATCTCTTCCTTTAGCCAGCCAATTACTTTTAAAGGAGTTATCTAATTTATTCCATTCAGCTGCAGCTTCTTCATATATGGGACCACCTTCTAACATACCGGTTCTATAATAATCTAAGTCACTACCCCATCTGATGCCTCTTCTGCCCTCACCTATATCAGTACTATATAAGCCATATTCCATAGCTTTTAAAGCCCTTGCAGAATATAATATTCCTGGACTTCCTTTCTTAAATTTACCTATGAAAGGTATAGCTGAACCGGTTATTATTCTATGTCTCTCAATATTATTTCTTAACCAAGATCCTATACCTTTAACACCTAAAGACCAATTAGAATGAATTCTATCTACCAAAGTTTTTCTTATTAGGTCTACTTGTCTATTTATCCTTTCTATTCCTTTAGGTTGTCTTGTAGGCGTATTATTCTGTGATTCTATTAACTCTCTATAATTGTTGGTAGATATGTTTGTAGATTTTATCCAACTTCCTAATCCAGTACGACTAAATAGAACGTCATCCATCATATCTGCTAAATCGGTGAATGAGAATACATCACCAAACATTCTAGTATGAGGTTGTACATATCCCTCTTTATCAGTTACTCTAACTACACCACCATGAGGTAAACTAAATAAATCCGCTCTATTCTTATCTCTATTAAACCAAGACCAATAAAGTGGATTTAAAGGTATTTCGTCTAACAGACCTTGTACTTTATAAGCAATTCTTGAAGCTCTATCTCTACCTACATTAGTAATATCAAACTGTATTGATTCAAATTGTCTACCGAATTCAGTTGATTCCAATCTATTTAAGTCATCTGTGGTTATAGTAGATGCTGTTATTAAGCCTCTCCTATTTCTCATTAATAAAGATTCTCCTTCATGTTGATTACTATCAAGAAATTCTAATAACTCATCTACTTTATATTGATCAGGGTCTTGGAATTTAGTACCAAAGCTTGTTATTATATTGCCTGTTGTACTTGGATCTAAAGTATTTATAAAATCTTGTACTTGATAGAAAACTCTATTCTTTATATTTTTATATCCCATTATTCTTTCTATACCTAATTGGGATATTTCGACATCACTCAAACTTTTGCTTAATGTTTTCTTAGTTTTATCTAACCTTTTTAGTACACCTATTATGGGTTCACTATCAGCAGTTGGTACAGTATATCTAAGGTCAACAGGCAATCCCATTTCTTCAGCTAAATCTTCTATTATCTCTAAGAATGCATCTTGACTTTTTAAATGAGATTTTTTATAAGGATTAACTATTGTCATTAAGAAGGGTTTCATCACATTATTCATGAGAATTTCTGATCTCCTTCTTAAAATAGTGGAGTTAATATGATAAAGAGAGAAACCAAAATTGCCAGATTCATAGAATCCTCTTTTAGAAGAATCTATGTTATTAATGAGTTTTATCCTAGCTTCTAAAGGAGTCTGGAGATCATATCCAAAACCTAAAGAACCACTTCTTGTAGCTGATGTAACTGTCGATCTAAATTTCTTTATATCAGGATTTAAAGCATCGCTAATAAGACTTTCCATATTAGACTTTATACCTTCACTAAATAAAAGGTTTAAAGGCTCCCCAACAGTAACATAGAATAATGTTGCTTCAGCTGCACTTTGAGCCAAGAAAGGTAATTGTGTAAATAATTGTTGAAAGGATCCTTCTCTAGTTGCAGATTCTCTATAACCTTGAGTTCCAGCTGTTATATTCTGTTCTCTTGAAGTTAATCCTGGAACATTAGTTCCTGTAAAGTATAAATAGCTTCTATCTAATACACTACCAATAGCTCCACCAATTGAAGGTAGTACTCCATATTCGTCTTTATATAATCTGCCTAATCCTAAAGGCATTGAGACTCTTTCATTAAACCATCCCCCTAATCCTTGAGTTAATAGTTCCTCATCAAATCTTCTAATAGCCCAAGGTATATGATAATCAATGGAAGGTAAATTATCAAGATTATGTCCTTTTAAATTAGCTGCAGCTTTAGATATATATGCTTGTCTATATAATGCACTAGCTATACCGAAGTCTTTATAAGTCATTACATGACTATGATACCCAGCCTGTCTCATTAAGTTATTATGTAGAGCTCTTGAGTAAAAGAATGATGCCCCCATTTTTGAACTCATTAATAGAGAACCTCCACTATCATCAACAAAATTAGATAAACCTCTTAACTGTTTACTACCACCTAAACCTTCCATGAAGTTTAGTATCCCATAGGCTTGAGGATCAATTCTTTCAAAATTATTGTTGACCATATATCTATACGCAGCCTGTTTAGCAGCATCTGCATGCTCCTGTCCTTCTAGAATCATACCTACTTCTATAACCGAGTTAGCACTATTCTTAGAAAATAGATTATGACTTGTTAAGAATAATCTTTTAGTATCAGCTATGAATTTAGCATGAGTTAAATTATCAGCACCCTTAGGAGCACTATATATATCAACTCCAGCTGCCATTAATTCTTTAAATATCTTTTCTGATAAATCAGGCCTACCACCCGCCATAATACCTCTTGGATTTTGACCTACTATTGTTACATCTTGGCCTCTTTCCTCTAACTGTTTTACAGCCTCCACTAAAGCTGCTATTTTACCAGGATTGTCTGACAATGACATATAAGGTGCAGATATCATTACATCCCCTTCAGAGGTTTGTAGGAAATTGATTATATGTTGAATTGAATCACTTCCTTCTCCTCCTAATACAAAGTTGGGCATTGCGTCTGCTATAGCCTCAAAGTCAGATACAGCAGTAGTTGGGGTCATTCCTTTAGTAAATTCATGTAATAGATTAAGTTGACCTATTAATCCTTTTGCTTGCTGACCTCCTATTCTTACAGCTAGGTTAAATTGTTTTTCTTTTCCATATCCTGTAGTCCATACTGTTTCTAGATTCCCTGTAGATATAAATACTTCTTCTTTACCTTCAGTTTCTGTCCATAGTACTTTTGAGTGTATATGTTGATATTGGCCTCTTCCATACCCACCTCCTGTTAGTATGGAAAAACTTTTATCTCTAAACTCCACATCTCCTGTAAGCATTTTCCCTAGGCCTGTAGAGATATTAGGTCTTAATCCATCTCCTTGTAAATAAGAACTTACCATATTAGCACCTACTCCTAACACTGCACCCATTACACCTGATCTAAAGGCTCTATTTACACTTCTATTCCTAGTTAACATAGATAAAGCTGAACCGGCTATCATACCCGCACCGGCAGAAGAAGCAATACCCATTAACATATTAGTAGTGGCATTTGGTTCAGTTAATGCTTGATGTCTTAAGTAGCCTTTAGGACCTTCTACTAAATAAGCTCCTTGCTTTTTAGCTGCTCCATAAAAGTAATTGTCAATATTGGTAGGTAAAATGGCACCAACTAATGCTGCAGTCAAACCTGCTCCCATAGCAAGTTTTCTTGATCTCGATAACATACCTGTAGCAGTGAAACTCACAGTACCAAATACTGAGGCATTTATTAGATTTCCTAAAGCATTACCTGAAGCTTCACCAGTACCAAAAGGTTGGGTGCCGCCTAAGTTAGTTACTATGCTATTAGAAATTGTCCCTATTATAGGATTGGTGATAGTTGCTATAGCATGAAAAGGACCACTATCATTTAATACTTTTAAGGGATAAGTTAAAGCATATCCAAGATGATCTTCATTAGGATTGAAAGCACTTCTTATATTCTCCATTGGATTAGGAGATAATGCACCACCTGCGGATACACCAATACCTTCGTAAGCACCTTTTTCAGAAAGGACTCTTATTAATTCTTGGTTCCCACCAGTTTTGTAGAGTAAGGCTTTAACTGAATCATCTTCAGCTGAGTATAAGAAATCTTTCAGTCCATAACCAATATTGGCACTATCGTAAAGTAATGTATTATCAATTCTTGTAACCTTTCCTTCCAATAAATATTTCTGAAGATTTAAGGCTTGGTTGATTTCTTTATTCTTAGAACTTCTAAAAACAGACCTTATACCTCCCCAATGATTGGTATTATATCTATCTTCACTTTTTCTAACTGTATCCTGAAATATTCTATTTGATAATACTTTAGTACCAATTATTAATGGAGCGTAAATAGCTAGAGATTTAGCAGTTGAGATTACTTCACCTTTCATTCTTAGACCAATACCTCGTTTCATATGTTCTACTCCTACTGCTATCCTTCTTTGATTACCAGTAGCAATTCCTTTTAAAATAGGACCGAAGCTTTTGCCTATTTCTCTTTCTCCTGGATACTGGTACTTTATTTTTAGGTCATAAGTAGATAATAATTCAAGAGCTTCATCTACTCTATTAATTGAATTTGTTGGACTAACTGTATTTATATTGCCTCCACTTCTTCTTCTAAAAATGTTACCACTAATTAAGCTATCTATACCTTTACTTATTTTACGATCTATTCTTTTACCTAATTTAGAACGCATAAATCCTGATACACCTACTACTGCTAGCATAGGCATGATATATCCCATTTGATAGGAAAGGAATCCTTGATTTAAACCTTCGACCGCTTTGGTACTAGCATTAATATCTTCAGATGTTGCTAATCCTGGTGTCAGTACGTAGTTCTCTAAGGTTTGATAATCAGGAACATTTAATTTACTAGCAAAATCTGATTGTATACTATCTGTTGTAATGTAAGGCTCAATATTACTATAACTATCAGGATTTCTTACATACTGTTTACTTAAGTCGAACGACCTTTCTCTCTCTAAATAAGCATTTATTATTTCCTCATTATAAGGATTGGCGTACAAATCGTAAGGAATTTGGGCTTCACCTCTCCTAATTCTTTCTGCTGTATCTTCATAAACTACATTATACTGACCCCCTACTTTGTTATATACAGTACCTTCAATATCAGATCTACCGGCTAATACTAAGCCTGCTACTGCCCCTATTAAAGGTACTCCTAATCTTTTGTTAAATAAAGGACCTATCTCTTCTTTCATAGTCATGAAACCTACAAAAGATCCTACTGTAGCACCTGCTAAACTACCTGCTATTACATTACCGTCATCATCTCTTGATTCTAATACTCCACCTGCTAGGGCACCTATTAATAAAGGACTAAAGTTTCTACCGAATACTAACTTACCTTTATCTCTATATCCTGATTCAAATACGCTTTCAAAAGTATCTCCTACCACTCCACTATTTGATAAGACAGCTTTTGAAGTAGCATCCATTGCAGTTAATAAACCATAACCACCTACAGCTCCTATTGCGGCTGAAGTAATTACTGATTGATTAAAACCTGCATTACCTGTGCTATAAGTTGGTTCTGTAGGATCTATTACTTGAACTCCTTCTACATAAGTTTTTGATCTACTTAGTCCCCCATAGACATCTCCTGAGGGTAGTACTGGTAGCCCATGTTCATCTTTTATTCCAGCTAATTTATTACCTGTTGACATTCCAGCAAATAAAGAGAAAATACCAGTATAAGCATTCGATAGAAAGTTAATACCCCCTAAAGTTGTACCAATAGCCGTAGCTCCTATTAGACCTAAACCTATAGGTCCGGCTAATTTAGATAAAGATCTTTGACTTTGATTTAAAGCTTTTAAGGATACTTCTGATAGACTTCTTAATCCTGAGCCTCTTAGACTTTCTGCTATCTCTGTATTATTACGAAGATTATATATATTGCCTAAAGTATTTCTTCTAGTCACTGAATGGGGTGGCTCTACTTCTAATTCCACACCAGGTCTTTTGAATTGACTTGAGGGGACTGATGCTGTATTAGAAGGATCTATAGCAGAGGTTGAAGCTTTAAACGTAGCTTCAGTATGTTGCTCTGAAACAGTTAACGAAGTATCTGGAAATGGACTGACATTAGGATATATATTCGATTGATAACCATATATAGTTAGACTTACTTTGTTAGTGTGTGGGTCTAAAGATATAGGGGCTAAATTATTATTAATATTATTAGAGATGGGAGAAGTTATATTAGTTAACTGTTGACTTGAAGATTTGGGATTAGTTAACTGTCTAACGTTAACAGGATTACTGCTAAAAAGGTTTCCTATACTATTTTTTAGGACAGGCAATTCTTGATCAGGTAATTGTGAGGCATTAACTGGACTATTAAGAGATAGAAAATTATAATTACCAACTGACCTTGCAGTATTGTTTGTATAACCTCTTAGATTACTTAGATTATCATTACTATAAAGATCAATACTATAAGAGTGTGTGAAATTTATCTGTCTATCACTTGAGGCTAGTATATTATTTAATTCAGGAAAATCTAACTCCCTAGGCACAGGTAATTTATTAGCCTCTATGTTAGAAGAAACATTTCTATGAGGGAAATTAATTGGTGAATTATTATGTAAATGATTAGTAGTGATACCGGAACTTTGATTAGGTAGTCTATTAGTATTGCCTCTTCTTTGTCTCCAGAATTCATCAAGTTTATTTCTTATAGGTTCTCTGTAGTTGTACAAGGTTACAGCGCTACCTAATATAAGTAAAGATGAAGCTATACCAATTTCTTTTAAAGATGGGGATTCAGAATTAGTATTATCTTTATTTATAATACTTTTTATATTATTAAGACTTGAACTAGCTCGACCCATTAAAGAGTCATAGGCACTATTTCCATACTTAGATGAATTAAATGAAGACGAAGAGTATTGTGAATTATTTAATCTATCTAAGTAGACAGAGCTTACTGATTCAAGACTATATATACCCATATGGATTTTAGATTACTTTGTACAAGATTAAAATTTGATGAAATATATGAATAAGGAATACATTTGTAGCATTGATGAAACAGGCAGAGGATCGCTATTATCAATTCTAGTAGTAGGAGCTGTTGTTACTACTCCTAAGGAAGAAGAAGTATTAAGAGCTGATGGAGTTACTGATAGTAAAAAAATAACTGATCCTCGAAAGAGAGAATATCTATATGATTTGATAAGAGGCACTGTTACTGATCATAATATAGGCATTGTAGGCCCTGATGAAATAGATCAATTAGGTATAGAAGGTGCTTGGAATTTAGGATGTTATAGAGCTGTGAAAGGTCTATATAAAACACCAACCTTTATAAAGGTCGATGGTAATAGAAGAATATCCGCTTTAAGTCATATTAATCAAGAGGCAATAACTAAAGGTGATTTGAAAGAAGTATCAATAGGTGCTGCTTCTATATTAGCTAAAGTATGGAGAGATAGATATATATTAAATGAAATAGAAGATCTAAGTATTAATCCTTTATATGGTATTAACAGTAATAAAGGCTATCCTACTAAACAACACTTAAACGCTTTAATAGAAATTGGACCAACTACTCGTCATAGAAAAACATTTATAAAGAAATATGTCAATGAATGATTATTTTTTTACTTTTACATTATTATTAACTTATCTTCTTGTAGCTACTTACTTTAGTTCTACTTTTGATAAGGCATCTTTATTACTAAACATAATAGGTCTTATGTTGCTGATAATCTTAGTAAGATTAAATCCATTTTGATTCTTTAAATTCAAAGCTACAAACTTCCTCCATACTTTGTAAAGATCTTAATCTAATTATTTCCCTTTTTCTTCTACCTATTATTCTGGCACTTAAATCTTTATAAGATATAAAATTATTCATTATTGACTTAGCTAAATCTTCTAAGTTTATATTAGCTTTACTTGCTTCAGCTGTTAATACAGGGGCTATTGAGGGGTCAGCTGCTTCTTGAGATACAGTCATCAGGTATTTACTGGCCTCTTCTCTCTTTAAGTTCCAAGAGCCACTTTCTAAAGAACTATATTTATCATAATAACTGTCGAACAAAGACTTCGCATATTCGTATATCTCTTCTTCAACAATTGATTTTGCCTCTTCAATAGTTCTCTTAGAAGGAGATATTATTACTTTCTTTCCATCAAAGGTGAAGTTTCTATTATCATAACTTCTATTATTTGGATCTACTCCTTCTACGGGATAATAACCTTCTTTAGGAGAATAAACTATTTGGTTCGTTTGAGGAATACCATTTTCTACTCTTATAAACATTACTTTACGTCTATTATTAATAACGTTTGACATGATAAAAATCTTTATTCTATAATTCTATAAATTTAAGACCAAGCCATATAGATATATCTCACGCCTATAGTGTTTAGCCAGTTATATGTGCCCCCAACGTTCTCTAATACTTGGAACCCATCAGAAGTTAAATTTATACCTTGACTAAAGTTAGTACCTTGTTGAGTGCCTAAAGACCCAGTAGAAGCTTTTAAACATCTAGTTATGGGTGAAGGTGCATTCAGAACATTATCAAAAACTTGTAAAGGAGTTTGAGTAGATGCTGAGCCTTGAATAGGTAGAGGTTTAATCCACAGAATACTAGGGGTAAATCCACAATCTATATTAGGGCCATTATTGGAAAATCCTGTCCCAATATATTCACCAGAACTAAATACACCAAGAGTATCCGTCCATGCATATAGAGAGTAATTATCTGTAGCTGATGATGCATTTACCCAATTAGTAGCGCCTACGTATACATAGTCTTCATCCGGACGTTGAGGTCGCATATTTGCAGCATCTCCATTTAGCATTGAGGATCCATCGAAATTAGTGGTATAAGATAAATCAGCAAATGTTTTATGGTATATAACCCAAGGCGCTGCACCATTACCTTTAATAATATAAAATGTAGGTGCTTTCCTTAAACCATGAGATATAGATTGACTTGATCCATTTCCCTTATAACTTACTATATTAAATCCTAAGTCAATGTCTTTTTTGAAAGCATACAGCATATGAGGTCTAAGATTCTCATTAACCTCAAGATTAGTTCCTAGAGTAAAGACTTTAGAACTATAAGAACTTATTCTACTAGCATCGTTATAGTATCCTCCATCTTCGGAAGGACGTTGAAATAGTGACCAATTATTTCCATTAAAGGAAGTACTTGATAATACCCAATGTCTCCCATCTGTATCATTTTTTATGATTACTAAATCAGGATCAAAAGGTAAAGCTGGGAGATCTCTAGTAGCACCAGTGCCAGTGTATTTTAGTACATGAGTATAGGGACTCCCGGTTCTACTATAATTAGCAACAGGGTCACTCATCCAACCAACATTAGAGTTAACATATAAAAATTTGGTAATAATATTTTCTTCGCCTATAAAAATATTATTTATATAACTGTTATAGTTATATTTCTGTCCATTTAAATTAATAAAAATTGTGCCTTCAGCACCAAATTGTCTATTAACAACAATTATTATTTGACTACTAGCTGGGGGGCTAGAAGGAAAAGTTATTGTAATGTCTTGGTCATCGAATACATTTATATAAATCTGTTTATTACCGACAACGGTATAATCATTATTTACTTCTATCCATTCTCCTAGATCTGTACCAGATATAGCTTTTATAGATGCTATAACATCTGTCATAGTAATCTTTTTACTTCTAAGATCTGGATCTGTTTCTGATGAGTCTACTAAATACATCAGGTCATTACCCTCAACCTGATTGGATAAGATCTGGTCTAAGTCACTTAACTTTGGCATTATACTTATATATTTATTCTTGTATAAAGATTAGAAAATAGTATTTTAACTTTAATATTTACTTTATAATATATGTTTAGTTATTAATACATAATAATAAACACTAACTTATATTCATAATAAGTCAGTGTTTTATGTTAATTAATTTTGATAACCTAGGCTTTATAGTATTAGGGTCATACTTTCTTATCCTTTTTTCTTTATTTATATAGTCTATTATATTAACAAAGTATCTCCAGAAGCTCCTTCTGTTAATAGACTATCCTCACTAGCGGTCGTGCCGGTGGTTGTACCTGTAGCTAGTGATACCCAATTTGATCCGACCCAAATCTTTAAGGCCTCATCTATAGTATCAAAATACACTTGTCCAAGTGAAGGTCCTACAGGTGCTGTAGCACTAGGATGTATGACAGGGTTCCATAAAGTATTTTCTCCTAGATCTATATTAGAGAGACTTTTCATAAGATAATTGGATAGATTTGGCATGACTACTACAGGTTATAACATTAATTAACCAACTACTACAACACGATAAGAATTAGCAGCAGGGGCAGATGAGAATTCGATCAGTACAGTATTAGCATCGACTCTTGAAACATCTACTAATACATCTTCTTTGGTAGCAACGTCGTAAACTGATACAGTTACATCTTCACTTCCTAATGAATGAGAAACATTATAGGAAGTAGCAGTACCATCTCCTATTACAGCTGCGTATTTACGAGTAACAGTAGAAGGATCAAGTGTAGCTGAACTAACAAAGTTAGTACCATTATAATATATTACTCTATTAGGAGTAAAAGTGTCATTTCCTAAACCACCATAAGCTACACCTACAATATCTCCTTGCCAAGTACCTGTAGTAATTGAACCTAAAGTAGTGATTGAAGATTGACCAACATAAGTAGAAGCTATATCTACAGTATCAGCAGTCACACTAATACGATCAGCAGTACCACCAACATTTAAGGTATTACCGTCTTTGGTTAGACCATCCCCAGCCTCGATTTGACCAGCACCAGAGAATTGAGTGAATAAGACATCAGTCACTCCTAATGTAATATCACCATCTGTTGTTAGTACAAATCCAGCATTATCATGAGTGGTTCCTTCTTCTACAAAGAAATAAGAACCAGCTGATAATTTCTCTCCAGTATTAGCGTCAATACTTCGTGACCATTGACCGTCAGTACCAGTACCTACTGCATCGACGGTATAGATACCATTTGTCGTAGGATCTGTTTGACTTTTAACGAGAACTCTATCTCCTACTTCTAAAGTTACACCATCTACTACACTAGGAGCTCCGGTACTAAGATCTGCTATATCTGATTCAGTTGCTGCACGAACTGAATCTTTAGGATCTAGCCCTTGTTTAACAGCATCAACATAAGCTTTAGAAGCAAGACTAGCCCATCCAGTACTTTGACGTAATCTTAAACTCTCATCTCCTGTGTTGTAATAGAATTGACCTTCTATTGGGGATGCAGGATCTGAAGCTATTTTATGAGCTACAGGATTTTGTAATTGATTTTTACTTAGATCTAAATCTACTAAAAACTTTCTAGCCGGCATAAGTTTAAATGATTATTTAAATTAAATAGTTAAGGGATGAATATAAATCAATATGCATTCTACTTATTTTAAGAGTAGAAATAGTAATAAATATATTACTAATAAATATAATATATTTAGTGTGAATAAATAAAAATAATTTATTTATATATATTCAGCTGAACCGGCTTGAGGAGTATTAAATTCTATAACTGTTGAATAAAAGCTAGGATTAGTTACAGCTCCTTCTATTTCTCTACCTAGATTATCAAACGTTTTTAGTATTGGAATTCTATTTAAGTTATGATTTACCATCCATAAAGTAGAAGGAGTTGATTGAATAAACGTTTGTCTAGAAGGATTTGTATCTGTATTTGTTGGGGGATCTTGGCTGTCATCTCCAGTTATAGTTAAAGCTTGCCATTGGCTTCCTAAATAAATATATATGTTGGTACCAACTGTACATAACATTCCTTCATTTAATCTATCAATAGGAGTGGAATCTCTCTCTGCTAGATTTCTATAATTATGACATCCTCCTTTTATTTCATTTGCGTAAGCAATAGGATATACATCTAAAGGCGAGATAGGTCTAGCTGTAGCTGGCAGTAAAGTACCTTTATTATTGGCCATCTTAATTAATTAAATATTATATAAGGATTTAGCTAAACTCAAGGTTTATATCAGTACCATTATATCTATAAATAGAACGGTAAATGTAATAACTTACACTATAACCATAATCATTAGTAATATTTACTGATCTTATATCCCAACCACTGTATATGAATCCATTAATTTTAGAAGATCCTAATCCATATGAAGCAGGATGGGCTATATAAAGGTATTGATCAACAGCGTTGAATATAGTATTTATATGTTTAGAAGAATCTATTTTACTTTGTAACTGATTTAGTTGGGTATAGGTATCTATATTTTCTATTGAAGCTAAGCCCCAGAATATTTTAGGATGGAAACGTACAGTTGTAGTTAATACGACTATTTCATTATCAGTACTTCTAAGAGTAATACGATAATCAGTATCTGTAGATAAAGATATACCAGAATGTGTGTAAGATCTTAAGTTTAAATTAACTTCTCCAATGCCATGACTGATCTCTTGATAATTTAGATTCTTCTCAACTTGCCAACTTAATAAAATACTATCTATAGTTCTACCTTTTTCAAACTTATAAGAAGGAATTAAGTTTTTGGCTGAGTCTCCTAATGGCTTAAATAATAATAAATTTAGGGCATCTCTTACTGAAGTTATATTAGTATGGTCAGGATGAGTATAAGGGACAAAAGCTGAGCTTTCCATAATGGCATTAGATGTACCTGCATTACCTCCATCTAGTATATAAGGGAACAAAGGAGGTAATTGACTCCTTGGAACTTTACCTTGTTCATCAAGAGAAGCTACGCCTCTAGGTACTCCTATTAAATTAATATTTATAGCATCTGATATACCATACCCGCCTAATGTAGTAGGAGTATCTATGACTTCAGTCCAACTATGTGTATGTATAGTAGGAGGAAAGGCAGTGGGTATATTTATTAAATCATCCCATTCAATAGTGTCCCAAACCATAACTCCTGGACTTGCTCCAGCTCTTAAAACCTTACCATCATTGTTGTATCCAATTATTGGTACATGTAAAGTTCCATCATCAGTAGGGTGTTTATAAGGTACTATACTATTATGTATAGTTAGGGTGTTATTAATATCATCTATATCAATAGTTGTATTGGTACCTTCTCTAATATTTAATTTATCTACTGGTATAGCACCTTGAGCATTCAATCCTAAGATACCATGTGGCTGATTTATAATGGATGAATCTAATTTGGAATCGATCTGAGTTTGAACATTGGATTTTAATCCAATTAGAAATAGAGCTGTATCTTGAAAGGTGTCATCTTTAAAGAGTATACCTCCTAGACTATGAACTTTTCCAGTTTGCATAATTTATAATATAGAAACTATTTAAGGTTTGCTACTATAAACATTTTATTTAATGAACTCTATATTAATTTAAGGAACGCTAGGATTAATGTACTCTGGAGTTTGACAACTAAGTGGGGATACAGCTCCACTTACAAAAGATAACCCATTTTGTTCTATAAATACTGAATTGTTAGTAGTTATTGGAGACCAATATTCTTTGGCTATTGTTAGACTGGGATCGTTTGGATCTGAGTTAGTAGAACCATTCCTGACATTTGTAAGTTCTAAATCAATAAATTCTACTATACCTTGTTCATTAAGATCCTCTCCATTGTTTCTCCATATTCTCAAATCATACTCTATAAGCTTTTGACAACAAGGATTATTAGATATATTGGCTAATCCCCATGCATTTCTTGATTCATCTATATTCTTTAAATCTTCTGTAGTATATAGTGTCTCTCTATTACGATATTTATCTTTGACTATCCAAGGATTAGTACTGCTGACTTCTATTATTTGACCACTATCTAATACCAGCTCTCTTCCTTGATTTTCAGTATGCTTGCATATTCCTATCAATGGAACCCATTCTGCTTCCTTTGTCTTTTGGTTGAAAGTTAATATTTCTTCTCCTATTAATAAAGTATTATTTACAAAGTCTGAATAAGATTTCCAACCAGCTTTAGTTAATACTTTAGAATTGTTTGTGGGGAAACCGGGCATGTTCTTAGTTAATTAGATTAATTTTTATACTATTAGGTTTTATATTTAATTTAGAGGCATTGATGACTTTTACAAGTTTTTACTGTTAAAGGTTCATATAGTCTTTTTCTATTTCTATAACAATGATTAGTAAAATCCTTGAACCTAAACATACAGTTATCTAATATCTTGCCTTTTAAATACTTTATATCGATTTTGTTACAGCAACAATTAGGCTCAATGCAAATCTCTTTTATAGAAATAGGAATGGATATCATATTTGATTCATCTTCTTCATTTATAGCAAAATCAATTCTTCTAAATATAAAAGATTCTGCTAAATCTCCTAAAGATACATTTAAGTAAATCTCTGATGACTCCTCTTTAAGTTTTAACTCTACTAGACTAGGAGGATATGGTACTTGATTATTAGGTAAAAGGAAATGACTATAAAAATTTACTTCATAACCTTCTCCTTCAAATAACTCTATATTATTTGAATTATCTATAATCCCCCCTCTAAAACTAGAAATGAACTTATAGTTATTTGCTTTATCTTTTATGTATAAATGACTTTTTAATCCAGGTGAAAAAGGATAACCGCAAGGTATATCGGGTACACACGAAGTAGTAACAACTTCTACTTTTGAACAATTCATGTTGAACTTAAATGATGAAAGTTAATACTTAGTATTTATATATATATATTGAAATATTAGTATTAACATAATGTATTGACTAAGAAAATTAATTACATAAACATATATATCATTTCTTAGCTAATTGTTTTTTATATTCGGCCCAATCTACAAGTATATCAATATCCCAACTTTTTATAAGTTTACTAATATCATTATTAGTCTTATTTGGGCCAATTGATACTTTTCTTAAAGATTGAAAAGGAGTAATATCTCCTGGTTCTACTTGCCAATGGTTTATTCTATATAATCTATCTATCTTCCCTTCGACTAAAGGAGCTACCAAATCATTCTCTGTATATCCTGGTCCTTCTACGACTCCTTCTATTACTAGAGGTCTTAAATCCCTATCATGTTCTGGACTTAAAGACTTTTGCCCTTCTGGTAAGTATACTCCAAAGACTTTGTAGGGGACTGTTATTTCTGCATTAAACTTTCCGTCTGCTGACCATTTACATTTTTCTGGAAATATATTTAGACTATCAGCTGATCCTATTTTTATAAGCGGTGGATTTTTAGAAGGTACCCAGGTGTAAAACACAATATCTAACGCATTACTTAACCCTAAGCTATCTGCTAAAGCGTCGTATTTGTTATTGGAATATGTTTGACGAATTTGTGCTGAATCTGTCATAAGACTTTATAATTATATCTTTAAACTTTAAAGGTTTTATATATTCAATATAATATTCAGTATTAGGTCTAGGACCATAAGTCCAAGCTATACCAATATCTTTAACTATTCTCTCGTTAGTTATAGATTTCATAATGTTATTATGTTCCATATACCTCAACACCCAATCGTTACTATTATAATCACTATTTGTTACTAATGAATTTATATAGAATACTTCTAAATTATAAGGAGGAATTATTATATCAGTATTATCTAAGCATCTAGTATCATCATCTTCTCTTAATAGCTCATAATAATCAGTTTGGCTACAGTCTATAGAAGGGATATACCAGAACTCAGTTCTTATTATATGTTTAGTTACAGGAGTTTTGTTTAGTAGAGGATTACACCTTCTATTACAGTTAATATTAGGATCAGGATATACTTTAGTCCATTGCCAATAGTTAACCTTATAATAAGAATCTACCGATTCTTTACTTCCTATAGAAGGATATAGAGATATCTGAAGTTTATTAGCTAATAATCCTTGCTTATCAATTGGATATTCTATAGGGGTCTCACTTACAACTCTTTCACTCACTAGATTTTTAGGTGGATGGATTTCTAAATAATATCTTGGGGCCAATATTACTGGTTCTACCATATAACAAGTTATAGGGGGATCATCGTGTTGAGGTAGAGAATATGGTGACCATTCTAATAATAAAGGAGTATGACTACATACCTTACTTTCTTCTAAACATACATCTTCACAGGGATGGCAGGGATAACAGGGAAAGGTAAATTGATGAAACTTCTTATCTTTTAATATATTGTTTGTGTAGGGATTGAAGAACATTTTTATATAAATATCTAAATACTTTTAATATTATCTTTCTCATTCTTTAATTAACTTTTACCCATCAACTTTTTAATTCTATTTTTATCTCTAAAAGTAGAAGTAACTTTTGTCCCTTTGATTCTATTAGATTTATTTATTGCCTCGGCTTGAGAAGATACATTTATAGATGCTTTTAAACCTCTCTTAAACTTATATCCCATTTTTATACCATGAAGATAACAATGATATACTACATTAACTGTAGCATCAAACAAATCTTTCCCAGCTGTTCCATGAACAATCTTACCTGATCTTTCAATATTTATACCGTCTATCTCAGCGTATAAATAAGGTAGATAAGAACTATCTTTGCATAAAGAGACACTCCCTTCCAACATTAGATCTTTACAAGTAGTACTGACTAATAATTGGTTGTTTCTTGATGAATTTACTTCTTTAGTTTCTATGCCTATAGAATGAAGTCTTTGTATAGTTGATTCACTATTGAAAGAGTCAAAGGTTAATAATCTAACATTTCTAGCTCTAGCAACTTCTATAATAAAATTCTCTATGTTTGGATAAGATATTGTTCTCTGCTTGCCTGAACCGTCTACATAAGGTATTACCTTTACTAATCCATCAATTACTACTTTTAAATCTTTTTCTAATGAATCTTCAATATCAATTGCTTCAGGATGACCAAAGCATATACCAGTAGAATCTCTTTTCTTTGAAAAGTCAACATGCATGAAAGACTCAATTGACTTATCTTCTTCTAATCTATCTATTTCTACACCCACATAATATCTACCCATTATATCTAGTTCAATCTGTCTTATATCCGCAGCACTTTTACCGGTTTCTAATCCTTCTAATATATCAGCTCTAATAAATCCACTGGCATTCTTAGTTCTAATACCTTCATACTCTAATTCAGCTTTAGCTCTATCAGCTATATAATCAGAATTACATGCTTCTCTACTAACATCTTTATTTTTATTTAGATCCCAAGTTCTTAACTTAAATCCTAAAGTAGAAGGATCTTTTAAAGAATTATTCCATAATCTTTGTATATAATCGCCGTCTTTCCAAGCAGAAGAAATAGCTACTTTTCTTCCTTCTCCCCCAAATCTTTGGGTACCCCTACCTACATTAGTATAAATCTCTTCAGCAACAGAGAATATTTTACCATCCTTTTGCATTACATCTTCAAATCTAGCTACCTCATCTAATATTAGGCACTTTAATGTATAACCTACTAAAGCTTTACTATTTGTATGTTTAGCATAAATAGCAATATTTTTAGCTGGACATTTAATAGCTTCTGCTTGAATATCAATTTGATTATTCTTTACTAGATTCTTGAAGAACGAACTGTTCTCAGCGTAACCTTTTATCTTTCCATATAAAGTATCTTTCACTTGTTGTTGACTAGTAGCAATTACAAAAATACCTATGGGATCATTAGGTATTAATCCATAATACTCTGCTGGGTCACTTAAAGATATTAAAGAATAAAATTCATATAAAGCTATTATTGAGGCTAATGTACTTTTTGAACTTCCTCTACCTGCCTCTAAAACCAAGTTGTTATATTTTCTATTTTCTACCCAAGTAGTTCTACTATCTTTATTCCAATAATCTAATATATTCTTCTCTACATCTGATAGAGGTTCTTTATAAAAAGCTTTGAGTAAAGCTTTTTGCTGAGTAAATAATTTAACTCTACTATTAAATAATATATTCTCTGCAAAGTCTACTATAGAAGTCTCTGGATTAGAGGAAGAATTTGTCGCTAATAGGGCATTAAACTCTTCAAATAAAGATGAAATATCGAAATCTTTTTCTAGCTTCATATTGTTTATTTAATAAGATACATCTGCAGTTATTTTTATACTATCTGCTGTACTGAAATCCGAGGGTCTTCTAGTGATTAATCCCATACTCTGTCTCAATTTAGTTACATCAAACTCATCTCCTACTGCTACATACCAAATATAGTCACTAGATTGGACAAACCTATCGACCCCATATCCCTGTATATTAGATATTCTAAGAGGGAAGGTTTGATCTCTTACCTTATAGACTACTAATATCCATCCGCTATAATTCGGATTGAATATGATAGGAACACCTTCACCTTCAATAGTAAAAGTCTCATAAGTCGTACTGGGATTAGTCATTATATCCTGAACAGTTACGTTTATTAAAGGTGTAGACTTTAATTGATATATATGTATATAAGGTTCTATTGAATAGGGTAGATTGATAGTTAACTGTATATAATTATCTTTGGGTTCTATAGCCGGGACTAAATAATTATCTCCAGTTTCAGAATCAAATTTAGGTGGTGCTTTTAGGGCATCATTATCAGATAAAGCATTTCTTCCTCTCAAAGCTAGATTATTAACAATAAGTAAATCAGTATTGAAACTATGAAAGGTTGAGTACTGTAAATAGAACATTTCAGTACTGAAAGATTGTATTATTAAACTTCTATCTAAAACTGAATCACCCCATATTCCATTATGTTCTAATACTTTATATATAATCTTATGATTCAAGTCATATACCGTATAAGGTTCGTAAGGGACGGCAGCTAAAGACTTTGATATACCTGTAAAATCTAAATCTTTTAAAGAGAACCTCATATCCCAAGGTGTGACTACCCTAATCCGGCCTGGGTGATTTAATATTAAACCTATTTTTAATTCAACTTCATAAGCATCGTTAGATATAGAAGACATTAAATCAATAAGACCTTCAGGACTTCCAAAACTATGACTTACATAATAGAACTTAGTTCTTAACTCCCTTAAATGGTTTTCATTAATCATTAAATAATATTGATGTATTTACGTCTACATTAAGAGCGTACTATCTAAATATAAAGTTATTGTAGTTTTATACTCAAATTGTTCTGGTAACAGCAATCCTTTACTTCCTTCTGGTATAGATGGATAATTTTCCAATCTAGGTAAAGTTCTTAATCCTCCAACAGGCTTTATAGCTATAACTCTACCTTGAGGGTCTCCTCTATTGTTACCATTTTCTATATCTGCTCCTGCTACTAATGCACCTCTTACTAATACCAAATGGGTGAATGGGCCAAGATCTCCATTTATTGCATAGAAGGTGGGTTCAAAAGTAATCTTTGAATTATATTCATCAACTTCCACATTTAATGAATTAAAAATAAATCGTTTATAACCATTTAAAGAATAACCTCCTACTTCATAAGAAGATAAATCCATAAAACTTGCATTTCTTCTATTAAGAAATTCTTGTTGATTTGGTTTATCGTCATAACCTAAATCAGGTTTGAAGATTAATGCGGCTATACAGTCTATTAGTAAATATTCTTTTATAATTCCATTTTTTATCTCTTGAGGTATTGAAGGGACCATTGGTTTTACTAGACTTTATGTCAATTAACAATTAATGCATATACTAGTTACTAAGTATAACGGTAATAATGCTTAGTAATCAGCATATGCATTTGAATTAATATTTGTTATAGTTAATGACTATACAACTAATTGACTGACTGATTATTTTCTTATTTCTACTTTCCAAGTTCCTGTTAAAGGTACAAATGAAGTTAAGTTTATATTTAACTCATTCTCGCTGACTGCTAATACTTCATCTGGTATAACCATCTTATTACCACCACTCCAGACATTAACCGCACTTGGAAACTGGTAACCAAGTGAATGAGTAACAGTTAAGTTATTAGAAGTTAAATCCGCATCACTAAATTGTTTAGTAAACCTAACCTCACTTTTTTTAACAAAGTCTGGGTTTATAAAAGTGTCTGGTATTTTTGCACTAGAATCTAATGGAGCAACTCCTGAAGCTGCGCCTCTATCCGTTAAAGGTATAGCTCCTACTTGAGTATAAGTCACACTATGCGGATTATCAGTTCTAGAAGTATGATTATTAGTATTAGCATGCAATTCTTCTAGAGCATCTCTTACATTAGTAGAAGCTAAAGTAGTCGTTGATGCAAAAGATACTTGATTAGCACTATAATCATTGGATTGAGGTATAACTACACCAGTCCTACCAAATACAGAGGTGATATGAGCTTGTGAATTATCTAACTTACCATTAGAATCTAAAGTTGCTACACCCCCTGGAGCTCCTAACAATGAGTTATGTACAGCATCGGTTATACCATATCCTGCCAGTGTTGTAGGAGTACTATGAATATCCGCCCAAGAATGTAAATGATTTAAAGCAGCTTTATTATTATTTAGAGTATCCAGTGCCTCAGTTACACTTAATCCTACTACTAGTGAATCATTGGTAATTAAGTCAGAACTATAGTCACCCGATTGAGCCGTTATATTACCTGACCTTCCAAATACTGAAGAGATTCTATCAGTATTATCTACTTTCTCCCAAGCACTACCATTAAATATAATCCAATCCCCTACTTCCCAATCACTTTGTCCATCCACTAAAGTATTGCCTTTAGTAGAAACTACATAATAATTTCCTTTATTACCGACTCCACTAGTGATAGCAGGTGTATTAGTTACTGCATTCCAAGTAGATTGAAATTTAACTGTACCTAATATAGTGTCTGGTAATTGTGATAAAGGAACTTTGGAAGTATTATCCAATGAAGCTACTCCATTAGCTGCTCCCTTTTGCGCTATAGGTATAGCCCCTATTTGAGCAGTAGTTACATTATGAGGATTATTTGTATCACTAACATGTGTCTGTATATCTTGACCCAAGTTAATCTTTAATTCTTCTATAGCATCTCTAGTATTATTAGCTAGTAAATTAGAAGTAGTAGAAAAAGATATTTGAGTAGCAGTATAGTCACCACTTTGGGCTGTTATAACTCCTGTTCTACTAAATACACTAGTTATAGGAACAGTAGTAGCAGAAGCAGGTAATTGACTGGCTGGGATAGTACCATTAGCATCTAAGGAAGCTAATCCGTTTGGAGAAGCTTTCTCTGATATGGGTAGAAATAAACTATCTACTCTAGCTTTTGTATAAACTATGGGATTTAAATCCATAGCTTCTGTTTTTACTAATCCAAAGACAGCAGGAGTAGCTGGAACTTCATCTCCTGTATTAGTACCTGAAAGATTATTACTAGTAAAATTACCATTAACTGATAAGTCTCCACCTATTGCAACATCTGATAATAAA
>Ga0209938_1000495_pt1 | contig 21792 bp, 20 predicted proteins | sample SalPonR2_C_D1_MG_FD_185708 | JGI IMG/M metagenome (GOLD analysis project Ga0209938, IMG submission 185708) | Salt pond soil microbial communities from South San Francisco under conditions of wetland restoration - Salt Pond MetaG R2_C_D1_MG... ... | reverse complement strand
CAGCCTGGACGGCCCCTCCAGCAGGATCGTGTTGCCGCTGCGATGCAGCCGCGCTCCCATGGCGCTCAGCATCCGCTCGGTGTGGTCGCGGGTCACCTCCGGCTCCGTCACCCGGGTGGCGCCGCGAGCGTACAGTCCCGCCAGCAGGATCGCCGACTTCACCTGGGCGCTCGCCACCGGCAGCAGGTAGTCGATGGCGTCCAGCGGGCGCCTGCCCCGGATTACCAGCGGCGGACGGCCGGATTCGCTGTCGACGTCCACGCCCATCAGCGTCAGCGGATCGATGACCCGGCCCATCGGGCGCTTCAGAAGCGAGGCATCGCCGGTCAGCACCGAGCGGAACGGCTGGCCGCCCAGCAAGCCGCAGAACAGGCGCATCGCCGTGCCCGAATTGCCGAGATCGAGGGGCGCGGCCGGTGCGGCGAGGCCGTCGGCACCGACGCCGCGCACGCGCAGCGCGCCGTCCGGCTCACGCTCCACCGCCACTCCCATGGCCTCGAGCGCACCCAGCGTGGCGAGACAGTCCTCGCCCTCCAGGAAGCCGGTCACCCGCGTGTCGCCCTCCGCGACGGCGCCCAGCATCAGCGAGCGGTGCGAGATCGACTTGTCCCCCGGAACCCGAATCTCGCCCGACGGCACGCCGCCCGGCACCGTACGAAAAGCCCCGACGCTCACAATACCGCCTTCGGGTAGGCCCCCAGCACGCGGAACAGCGACGTGCCCTGCTCCAGCTCCGCCAGTGCATCGGACAGCGGCGGCTCGTCCGCGTGGCCGTCCAGATCGATGAAGAAGACGTAGTCCCATTTCTTTCGCCGGGACGGGCGGGATTCGATGCGGGTCATGCTGATGCCGTGGTTCGAGAACGGCGCGAGCAGGGTGTGCAGCACGCCGGCTCCCGCCGTATCGCTGGCCGACACCAGCACCGACGTCTTGTCGTCGCCGCTCGGCATGAGGAGATCCCGGCCGATCACCAGGAAGCGCGTGGTGTTGTCGGGCCGGTCCTCGATGTCCGCCACCATGACGTCCAGGCCGTACACCTCGGCCGCGGCCTCCCCGGCAATGGCCGCCGTGCCCGCCTCGTCGCGGGCCCGGCGCGCGCCGGCCGCGTTGCTCGTGACCGGTATCAGTTCGGCCTGGGGCAGGTACTCGCGCAGCCAGACCCGGCACTGGGCCAGCGACTGCTGATGGGCGCAGATGCGCTCCACCTTGTCCAGGGAAGGCAGGTTGCCGAGCAGGTGCTGGCGGATGCGCAGCTCGATCTCGCCGCAGACCTTCAGCGGCGACATCAGGAACATGTCCAGCGTGTGGTTCACCGTGCCCTCGGTGGAGTTCTCGATGGGCACCACGCCGAAGTCGGCATGGCCGGCCTCGACCTCGTGGAAGACCTCCTCGATGGTGGCGAGCGGCAGCGCCCGCACCGAATGCCCGAAGTGCTTGCTCACCGCGGACTGGGTGAAGGTGCCCTCGGGGCCGAGAAAGCCGATCTTCAGCGGCTCCTGCTGGGCGAGGCAGGCGGACATGATCTCCCGGAACAGCCGCACCATCTCCTCGTCGCTGAGCGGGCCCTCGTTGCGCGCGATTACGCCGCGCAGCACCTCCGCCTCCCGCTCGGGCCGGAAATAGTCGATCGAGCGGGCGAGCTCTCCCTTGCTCTCGCCCACCCGTTTCGCCTGCTCGGCGCGGGCGCTGATCAGGGCCTGGATCTGCTCGTCGATCTCGTCGATGCGTTGCCGGATCTCGGTGAGATCCGGCGCCGGTGTGCGCTCGTTCATCGGGGGTTTCCTGTTCTCAGGCGGCAAGTCTAACGGCTGGCTCGACACGGAACACCTCAGGCGCGGGTCCGCTCGAACTCTGCCATGAAGGCAACCAGCGCATCGACCCCCGCCTGGGGCATGGCGTTGTAGAGGCTCGCCCGCATGCCGCCCACCGAGCGATGGCCTTTCAGATTGGTCAGCCCGGCGGCCTCGGCCTCGGCCAGGAAGGTCGCATCGAGAGCCGGATCGGCCAGCGTGAAGGGCACGTTCATGCGCGAGCGGGAGCCGGGCTCCACCGGGTTCGCGTAGAAATCCGAGCCGTCGATGGCCTCATAGAGGGTCTCCGCCTTGCGCGCGTTGGCGGCGCCGATGGCCTCGAGCCCGCCCTGCTCCAGCAGCCAGTCGAAGACCAGACCCGCCATGTACCAGGCGAACGTGGGCGGCGTGTTGCTCATGGAGCCGGCCTCGGCATGCACGGCGTAGCGGAGCATGCTCGGCACCCCGTCCCGGGCCGTCTCCAGCAGATCGTCGCGGACGATGACCAGCGTCAGCCCGGCGGGGCCGATGTTCTTCTGCGCGCCCGCGTAGATGAGGCCGAAGGGACGGACGTCGAGCGGGCGCGAGAGGATGTTGGAAGACATGTCCGCCACCAGCGGCACGTCGCCCGTGTCGGGTATCCAGTGGAATTCGACGCCGCCGATGGTCTCGTTGGGCGTGTAGTGAAGGTAGGCGGCGTCCTCGCGCGCCTGCCATTCTGAGGCGGCGGGCACCCGGGTGTAGCTCGAGCCGGCCTCGTCCGCCGCGACGTTCACCCGGCAGAACCGCCGCGCCTCGGCCACTGCCTTGCGGCCCCAGTTGCCGGTCACGACGTAATCCGCCGCGGCCTCGGGCGTGGCGAGATTCAGCGGCGCCATCGCGAACTGCATCGTGGCCCCGCCCTGCAGGAACAGCACGCGGTAGTTGTCGGGGATGCCGAGCAGCCGGCGCAGCGCCGCCTCCGAGCGCTCCGCCACCTCCCGGAACGCGGCGCCGCGATGGCTGAGCTCCATCACGGACATGCCGGTGCCGGCGAAGTCGGTCAGCTCCTCCCGCGCGCGCTCCAGCACCGCCAGGGGCAGCGCTGCGGGACCGGCACTGAAGTTATGGACCCGTGCGCCGCCGGCTACCGTCGCCATTGCCATGCAGCGTCTCCGGCGAGCCGCCGCCGGTGCGGGCGGACCGTCACTCGTCCTCGTCCTCCGCCACCAGGGCTTCGATGCGTTCCAGACCCACGAGGGCTTCGTCGTCACCCAGGCGGATCAGGCGCACGCCCTGCGTGTTGCGGCCGAGGATGGAGATGTCGGCCACCGGCGTGCGCACCAGGGTACCGGCGTTGCTGATGAGCATGATCTCGTCGTCGTCGGAGACCTGCAGCGCGCCCACCATGCGTCCGTTGCGCTCGGACGTCTGGATGGCGATGAGCCCCTGGCCGCCGCGGCCCTGCACGGAGAACTCGTCCGCCTCGCTGCGCTTGCCGTAGCCGTGTTCCGTCGCCGTGAGGATGAGCCCCTCAGAGAGGATGATGAGCGCGATCACCTCGTGGTCGTCGGCCAGGCGGATGCCGCGCACGCCGGCCGCGCCGCGGCCCATCGCCCGTACGTCGGCCTCGCTGAAGCGGATGGCCTTGCCGCTGCTCGCGAACAGCATGATGTCGCTGTCGCCGTCGGTGAGGGCCACGTCCACCAGGTGGTCGCCCGCACGCAGATCGATGGCGATGATGCCGTTCGAGCGAGGCCGCGAGAACGCATCCAGCGGCGTCTTCTTGACCGTGCCCTGGCTCGTGGCGAAGAAGACGAACTTGCCCGCCTCGAAGTCGCGCACCGGCAGCACTGCGTTGATGCGCTCTTCCTGCTCCAGCGGCAGCAGATTCACGATGGGCTTGCCCCGCGCGCCGCGGCCGGCCTGCGGCAGCTGATAGACCTTCAGCCAGTAGGCCTTGCCCCGGCTCGAGAAGCACAGCAGCGTGTCGTGGGTGTTGGCGACGAACAGGTTGTCGATGAAGTCCTCGTCCTTCATACGCGTGGCCGCCCGGCCCTTGCCGCCCCGGCGCTGCGCCTGGTACGAATCCAGCGGCTGCGCCTTGGCATAGCCGCCGTGGGACAGTGTGACCACCACGTTCTCCTCGGGGATGAGGTCCTCGATGGTCAGGTCCGAGTGGTCCTCCATGATCTCGGTGCGCCGCTCGTCGCCGAACTGGTCGCGCACCGCCTGGAGTTCCCCGCGGATCACGGTCAGGAGCCGGTCGGGGTCGGCCAATATAAGAGAATACTCTTTAATTCTATCGAGTATCTCTTTGTATTCGTTGATTATCTTTTCTTGCTCGAGGCCGGTCAGACGATGCAGCCGCAGATCCAGGATGGCCTGGGCCTGGGTCTCCGACAGGCGGTACACGGGCTGCCCGTCCTCCTCGACGATGCCGAATACCCCGTGATCGGCGTTCGGCCGGGTGTCGATATCGCCGGCCCGCTCCAGCATGCCGGTGACCGCACCGGGCGCCCAGCGTCCCGCTACCAGCCCTGCCTTCGCCTCGGCCGGCGACGGCGAGGCCTTGATCAGCGCGATCACCTCGTCGATGTTCGCCAGCGCCACCGCCTGGCCTTCCAGGAGGTGGGCACGGTCGCGGGCCTTGCCCAGATCGTAGATCGTGCGCCGGGTGACCACCTCGCGGCGGTGGGCCACGAACGCCTCCAGGATGCCCTTCAGCGTCATCAGCTTCGGCTGACCCTCGTGCAGGGCCACCATGTTGATGCCGAAGACGCTCTGCAGCGGCGTGTGCTTGTAGAGGTTGTTCAGGACGACCTCGTGCACCTCGCCCCGCTTGAGCTCGATCACCACCCGCATGCCGTCCTTGTCGGACTCGTCGCGCAGCTCGCTGATGCCCTCCAGCTTCTTCTCGCGGACGAGCTCGGCGATCTTCTCGATCAGCCGCGCCTTGTTGACCTGATAGGGGAGCTCGGTCACCACGATGGCCTCGCGGCTGCCCTTGCCGATCTCCTCGATATGGCTGCGGGCGCGGATGTGCACCCGGCCCCGACCCGTCTTGTAGGCGCTGTAGATGCCCTGGGCGCCGTTGATGATGCCGGCAGTGGGGAAGTCCGGCCCCGGCACGTGCTGCATGAGCCCGGCCACGTCGATGTCCGGGTCGTCGATCACCGCCACGCACGCATCGATGATCTCGCCCAGGTTGTGGGGCGGGATGTTCGTGGCCATGCCCACCGCGATGCCTGAGGAGCCGTTGACCAGCAGGTTCGGGATGCGCGTGGGCAGCACCGAGGGCTCGCTCTCGGAGCCGTCGTAGTTCTCGACGAAATCGACCGTCTGCTTGTCGATGTCCGCGAGCAGCTCGTGGGCGATCCGGGCCATGCGCACCTCGGTGTAACGCATGGCCGCCGGGGCGTCGCCATCCACCGAGCCGAAGTTGCCCTGGCCGTCCACCAGCATGTAGCGCATGGAGAACGGCTGCGCCATGCGCACGATGGTGTCGTAGACGGCGCTGTCGCCGTGGGGATGGTACTTGCCGATCACGTCACCGACGACGCGGGCTGACTTCTTGTACGGCTTGTTGTAGTCGTTGCCCAGCTCCCGCATCGCGTAGAGCACCCGCCGGTGCACCGGCTTCAGGCCGTCGCGCACGTCGGGCAGCGCGCGCCCCACGATCACGCTCATGGCGTAATCGAGATAGGACTGGCGCATCTCGTCTTCGAGATTTACCGAAAATATTTCCTGGGCGATGTCACTCATGGCTACTCACATAAAACCGGTCCACCGCCTTGCCCTTGCAGGGTGCCGGCGGACGATCCGTGCTGCAGGAATCAGGTCTCGGCCAGTGCTTGGGGCGGGAGCCGGTATAGCCTGCTTCCGCGCCTTTTTCCGACCCCTGATCAGGTGAAAATTTTAGCATAAATCGGGACTTGTACGTAGTCGCGGGGGGCCGGCCGGAGCGTGCGGCGGCGCCCCGGGCCGGGCCCGGCAGGGTGGGCCTGTATACTAGGCTCCCGGCCGCGGGCCGGGCATCGATTCACCCTCAATAAAGCCAGCATTTTCATACACATGGAGCAATGCGATCTGATCATCTCGTGCCGCTGGGCGGCACCCGTCGTGCCGGCGGATACGGTGCTGGAGCATCACGCCCTGGTCATCCGTGACGGCACGATCGTCGCGCTGGTGCCTGCGGCACAGGCGAGCGCCCGCTTCGCGGCCGCCGATGTGGTCCATCTCGACGATCATCTTGTGATCCCCGGGCTGGTCAATGCCCACACCCACGCCGCCATGTCGCTGTTCCGCGGACTGGCCGACGACCTGCCGCTGGAGGTCTGGCTCCACGAACACATCTGGCCGGCCGAGGGCCGCTGGATCGATGCGGAATTCGTCCGCGACGGCACCCGGCTGGCCATCGCCGAGATGCTGCTGGGCGGCACGACCTGCTTCAACGACATGTATTTCTTCCCGGATATCGTCGCCGAGACCGTGGCCGCGGCCCAGATGCGCGCCTCGGTGGGGATGATCCTGGTGGACGCACCGACGCCCTGGGCGAAGGATGCGGGCGAATACCTGTCCAAGGGCGTCGCGGTGCACGACCGCTATGCCTCCCATCCGCTGGTGAGCACTCATTTCGCGCCCCACGCGCCCTACTCCGTGAGCGAGGCGAGCCTCGGCAAGCTTCGGGCGCTGGCCGACCAGCTGGACGTGCCGGTGCACATGCACGTCCACGAGACCGCGGCCGAGGTGGCCGCCGAGGAGGAGGCCAACGGCGTCCGTCCGCTGGAGCGGCTGCGGCGTCTCGGTTTCGTGAACGGCTCGCTGCTGGCCGTGCACATGACCTGCCTCACCGACGAGGAGATCGCCCTCGCCGCCGACGCGGGCGTCTCCGTGGCGCATTGTCCGGAATCGAACCTGAAGCTCGCCAGCGGCATCGCGCCCGTCGCGCGCCTGCTCGAGGCGGGCATCAACGTGGCTCTCGGCACCGATGGTGCGGCCAGCAACAACGACCTGGACATGCTGGGCGAGATGCGCACCGCCGCCCTGCTCGGCAAGGCGGCCGCCGGCGATGCGAGCGCACTCTCCGCTCACACCGTCCTGCGCATGGCCACGCTGAACGGAGCCGCCGCGCTCGGCCTCGCCGACAGCATCGGCAGCCTGGAACCGGGCAAATGGGCGGACATCTGCGCCGTCGACCTGTCGGCGCCGCGCACCCAGCCCGTGTACGAGCCGGTCTCCCAGCTCGTCTATGCCGCCGAGGCCTCTCAGGTCAGCGACGTCTGGGTGGCCGGAAGACAGCTGGTCAGGCACGGGCGGCTCAGTCACCTGCGCCTGGACGACATCAGCGGCCGGGCCGCAGAATGGAGAGAGAAAATCTGGAACTACGACCATGAATGACCCGCAAGCGAAGACCGGCGGCAACGTCGATGAAGGCGAGATCCGCAAGTTCGAGGCGATGGCGGAGACCTGGTGGGACCCGGACGGCGATTTCGCTCCCATCCACCAGATGAATCCGCTGCGGCTGGGCTACATCGACGAGCGGGCGCCGTTGTCGGGCCGCCAGGTACTCGACATCGGCTGCGGCGGCGGCATTCTGAGCGAGGCGATGGCGGCGGCCGGAGCCGAGGTGACCGGCATCGACCTCGCGCCCGGCCCGCTCGCGGTGGCACGCACCCACGCCCGGGAATCCGGCGTGGAAGTGGAATACCTGGAGACCGGCGCCGAAGACCTGGCGGCCGAGCGGCCGGAAGCCTACGACGTCGTCACCTGCCTGGAGATGCTCGAACACGTGCCCGAGCCCGGCAGCGTCATCGACGCGTGCAGCCGCCTGGTGCGGCCGGGCGGCCACGTGTTCTTCTCCACCATCAACCGCACCGCGAAAGCTTTCGCGCTCGCCATCGTCGGCGCGGAGTACGTGCTGCGCCTGCTGCCGCGCGGCACCCACGAGTACGAGAAGCTGATCCGCCCCTCGGAACTGGAAGCGTGGGCAAGGCAGGCGGACCTGCGCCTGGAGGAACTGACCGGCGTGCGTTACAACCCGTTGACGCGCCACTTCAGCCTCACGCACGACGTGGACGTCAACTACATCGCTCACTTCCGCCGGCGGGGCGCCGGCGGATGACGGAGCCGAGGCGCTTCGCCGGCTGGCTGTTCGACCTGGACGGCACGCTCATCGACACGGCGCCGGACATGACCGACACCCTGGCGGAACTCTGCCGCGCGCACGATACCCGTCCGCCCGAATACCGCCTCGCGCGGGCGAGCATCACCAACGGGGCCGCCGGTCTTATCCGCCTCGCCTTCCCGGATCGGGACGCAGAGGCACGCCGCGCCCTGTACGAGGAGTATCTGCAGCGCTACGCCGACCGCGTCCACCGCAGCTCGCGCCTGTTCGAGGGCATGGAGGAGGTGCTCGCCGCCATCGAGGCCGTGGGCCTGCCCTGGGGCATCGTGACCAACAAGCCCCAGGGCCTGACGGATGCCCTGCTCGAGGGGCTCGGGCTCGACACGCGATCCCGGGTCACGGTCGGCGGCGACGCGCTGCCCCAGCGCAAGCCGCATCCCGCACCGCTCCTGCACGCGGCACGGGCGCTCGCCGTGGAAGCGGTCGACTGCGTCTACGTGGGCGACAACCTGCGCGACATGGAGGCCGGACGCGCGGCGGGGATGCGCACGATCGCGGCGGCATACGGTTATCTGCTGCCGGATGACGATGCGCGGGGCTGGGAGGCCGACCTGGTCATCGAACATCCGGTGGCCCTGCTGCCCATTCTGGAGGAAGCGCGCGGGTGAGCGACTGGCTGCAGGTCCCGGTTCCCGCGTGGATGGCCGGCGTCGCTTCTGCGGTCTCGCTGGCCCTCGGGCTGCTCCTGCTCTGGCTGTTCGTCCGTGGCCGCATCGCCCGGCTGGCCGCCGAGCGCGACGACGCCGAGCGACGGGTGAAGGATCAGGAAGCCCTGCGAGCAGAACGCGAAGCGGCCTTCGACCTCGCCGCCAGCCGTCTGCAGCAGTCCTTCGGCGACGTGGCCCACCGCAGCCTCCGGGTGAACAGCGAGGCTTTCCTGCGTCTGGCGAAGCAGAACCTCGGAGCCCAGCAGCAGCAGGCCACGCACGCGCTGTCGGAAAGGGAAAAGGCCGTCGAGAACCTGGTGAAACCCATCCGCGAGGCGCTGGAGAAGACGGAGCGCCAGATCGGCGATCTGGAGAAGGCCCGCTCGGAGGCCTACGGCAGCATCACCGCCCAGCTCGAGGCCATGCAGGCCAGCCAGCAGGCCCTGCAGGCCGAGACCGGCAATCTCGTGAAGGCCCTGCGGCGGCCTGAGGTACGCGGCCAGTGGGGCGAGATCACGCTGCGCCGTCTGGTCGAGCTGGCCGGCATGGTCGAGCACTGTGATTTCGTCGAGCAGGAAACGGGCGGCGGCGCCGGCGAGCGGATACGTCCGGACATGATCGTGCGCATGCCGGACGCCCGGGAGCTCGTCGTGGACGTGAAGACGCCGCTGGATGCCTACCTGGAGGCGGTGGAAGCCACCGATGACCAGCTGCGCACAGCCGCCCTCGTCCGCCACGAGCGCAAGGTGCGCGAGCGCATCCGCGAGCTGGCGAGCAAACACTACTGGTCCCAGTTTCCCCGCAGCCCGGAGTTCGTGATCCTGTTCATCCCGGGCGACCAGTTCCTCTCGGCGGCGATGAACCAGAATCCGGACCTGCTGGACGAGGCCCTCAGACAGAAGATCATCCTCGCCACGCCCACCAGCTTCGTGGCCCTGCTGAAGGCCGTCGCCTACGGCTGGCGTCAGCTGGCGCTGGCCGAGAACGCGGAGGAGATCCGCGGACTGGCAGTCGAGCTCTACGATCGTCTCGCCACTTTCGGCAGCCATCTGAACCGGGTGGGGCGCCAGCTCTCCGGCAGCGTCAACGCATTCAACGCGGCCGTCGGCTCCCTGGAGCGCAGCGTACTGCCCGGTGCCCGCAAGTTCAGGGATCTCGGCGTGCAGACCCGGAAAACCCTGGAAACGCTGGAGCCCGTGGAAGAGATCACGCGGGTGGCCGGGCCGGTGCCGGAGGCAGCTGCCAGGCCGCCCGCCGAATCGGCTATTGAGCCGGGCCCGGATTCGGGCCCCGGTTCGAACAACGGTTCCGACGGGCCGGCGGACGGCGCGGACGAAACGACGCGCTCCTGACGCCGTGGCGCAGACACCCGGAAACTGGACGAAGCTCCCGGCCGGTTCCGACGAGGAACTGGTCGCCAACTTCCTGCGCGGCGACTCCGAACGCCGCTTCCGGCTGCTGTGCGCGCTGCGCGATACGATCCTCGCCGCCGCGGCCCAGAGCCGGGACCCGGCGGTCGGCGCCGTCAAGCTGGACTGGTGGCGACAGGAGATCGCCCGGCTGGCCGCCGGCGAGCCCCGTCATCCGCTGACCAGCGGCCTGGCCGGGTTCTTGCCTCCGGGCTCGCCCTTCGTCCCCTGGCTGGAAGAACTCGTCATCTGCGCGGAATCTCTGGGGCGCGGGGAGTCGCCGGAGTCCGTCGATCAGCTGCGGCTGTATTGCTTCCGCCGGGAAGGCGCCGCGCTGACGCTCGCCGCCGCGCCGCGCGGCGATGAGCCGCGGAACGACCCTCGCTGCGCGGCAGCACGGCATGCCGGCATCGCATGGGGCATGGCGAAGACCACGGCGGCTCTCGCGGCCGGACGGCAACTCTTCCTGCTGCCACGGGACGTCGCCGCCGAGGCCGGACTGGACGGCGTCCCGCCCGGGCGCTGGCAAGAACAGGACGGTTTCCGCCGCGCGGTCGAGCGGCTGGCGGACGCGGGACTGGAGGAACTCGCACGGGCCGGGACCGGGATCCGCAACGCCAGCGCCGTCACCGCCGTGGTTGCCGCGGTCAGCGAGACCCACCTGTCCGGACGGCGCCGCGACGGGACCCGCGGGCCGGCGCATCCGTTACAATTGCTGTGGCGCGCGTGGCGCGCCGCCCGGCGCCAGGCGCGGGCGCCGACCACCCCCGACCAGGAGCAGCCGTGACCTTCGATCCCCGCACCTACACCCCCGACGAGAATCTGCTGGCCGACCGCGTCATCCTCGTCACCGGTGCCGGCGACGGCATCGGACGGGCGGCGGCGAAACGTTTCGCCGATCTGGGGGCGCGCGTGATCCTGCTCGGGCGCACCGTGAGCAAGCTGGAATCGGTCTACGACGAGATCATCGACGCGGGGCACCTGCGCCCCTCCATCGCACCCATGGACTTCGAGAAAGCCGACGGCGAGGCCTACACGAGCCTCGCGGACAGTATCGCGGACGAGTTCGGCCGACTGGACGGCCTGCTGCACAACGCCGGCATCCTGGGCGAACTCGCGCCCATCGAGCACTACGACGTCGCCCTGTGGCAGCGCGTCCTCCACGTCAACCTGACCGCGGAGTTCGTCCTGACCAAGGTCTGCCTGCCGCTGCTGCGGCAATCCGAAGACGCCTCGGTCGTCTTCACCTCCAGCGGCGTGGGCCGGCAGGGCCGGGCCTACTGGGGCGCCTACGCGGTCTCAAAATTCGGGGTGGAATGTCTCTCGCAGGTGCTCGCCCAGGAGACCGAGAAGGCGGGCATCCGGGTCAATTGCGTGAACCCCGGGGCCACCCGCACCGACATGCGGCTGAAAGCCTATCCGGCGGAGGACAGGGACAAGCTGGCCACGCCGGAGGAGGTGCTGACGCCCCACATCTATCTGCTCGGCCCCGACAGCCGGGGTGTCACCGGCGGGTCTTTCGACGCCCAGTAGACTTGCCCGCCGAGCGGCCGGGCTGCCGTCCCGGCTTCGCCCCGCTCGTTCGCCGGCGTCCTTTCCGATCCTCGCCGGCATCGTCCGGTGTCTCGGTGGCGGCCTCGAGGCCTGCCGCCGCATACAGAGCGCGAGCCTCGGCCGCTGTCAGAGGGCGGTGTTGTCCCCGGCGCAGCCCCCGTGGAAGGCGTATCGGACCATAACCGATGCGGATGAGCCGGCTCACCTCGACGCCCACCGCTTCCCAGAGCCGCCGCACCTCCCGGTTGCGGCCCTCTCGCAGCGTGACCTCATACCACTGGTTGACGCCCTCGCCGCCTTTCTCCGCGAGGCTGCCGAAAGCGGCCGGGCCGTCCTCCAGCTCGATGCCCTCGGTCAGCCTTGCCAGGGCTTCAGCCGCAGGCGTGCCGCGCACGCGCACCGCATAGCGCCGTTCGATGCTGCTGGATGGATGCATGAGCGCGTTGGCCAGCGCGCCGTCGGTGGTGAAGATCAGCAGACCGCTGGTGGCGACGTCCAGGCGGCCGACGCTCACCCAGCGTCCCCGGTGCAGACGCGGCAGCGCATCGAACACCGTGGCATGCCCGGACTCCGTGCTTCGCGAGCAGACCTCGCCCTGGGGCTTGTGGTAGATCAGATGCCGGTGGGAGCCGGCCTCGGGCCGACGGACCGCGAGGGGACGGCCATCGAGGGTGATCCGCTCGTCGCCGGTAACCGTATCGCCGAGCACGGCCGTGCGGCCGTCAATCGCAAGCCGCCCGTCGCTGATCCAGCGCTCGATCTCGCGGCGGGAACCGTGGCCGGCTGCCGCCAGCACCTTCTGCAAGCGCTCAGCCATGACGCCGCGTATCAGCTCGAGGGCGGCGCGCCCGCGCTGGCGCGTTCTTCCTCCCCGGCCTCCTCGCTCTCCTGACTCTCCTGACCCTCGTCGCTCGCCCCGGCTGCGGCCACTTCGTCCGCATCCGCCGGTTCATCCGCGCCCTCGTAGGCGCTCTCGCCGGCGCCGGCCCCGGTCTCGTCTGCGGCGTGTTCTTCCTCGTCGCCATCCTCTGCGTCCCCGCCGGTGCCGGCCTCCCCGACCCGCAAAGCAGTGACGTTGGCCGGGACCGCTTCGCTCTCCTCGCCGGTGGCGAATTCCAGCTGCGCGTTCAGGCCCTCGATATCCTGCAGCTCGGCCAGCGGCGGCAGATCATCCAGGCGCTTCAGTCCGAAATAGTCCAGGAAGGCCTTCGTCGTGCCGAACACCTCGGGCTTGCCCGGCACGTCGCGGTGGCCGAGCACGCGGATCCACTCCCGATCCAGCAGCGTGCGAATGATGTTCGTGCTGACGGTGACGCCGCGCACGTCCTCGATCTCGCCGCGGGTGATGGGCTGGCGGTAGGCTATCAGCGCCAGGGTCTCGAACAGCGCGCGGGAATAACGCGGCGGGCGCTCCTCCCACAGCGGCTGCAGCATCGACGACATCGACGGGCGCACCTGGACCCGGTAACCCGAAGCCACCTCGGCGAGCATGATGCCCCGGTCCTCGTAGTCGGCCTCCAGTTCGTCGAGAGCCGCCCGGATGTCTTTGCGCTCCGGACGCGAACTCTCGTCGAACAACGACATCATCTGTTCGATCGACAAAGGCTCTGCCGAGGCGAGCAGCGCCGCCTCGAGAATATATTTGATACTCGTCTCATCCATAGGTCACTTTACCGGGCACGCTCAGGAAGTGGCGCTCTCGTCCGACGCCGTGGCGTCCCCTTCATCATTCACAACGCGCACATTCGAGGCCGCCCGCACGTGCACGGGGGCGAAATCCTCGGACTGCACCACCTCGATGAGCGACTCGCGGAGCAGCTCCAGCACGGCGATGAACGTCACCGCCACGCCCATGCGGCCCTCCTCCACGTCGAACAGCTGGTCGAACTGGGTGAACTGCGTGCCGCGGATCCGCGTGAGAATCTCCGACATGCGCTGCCGTACCGACAGCGGCTCACGCTGCACATGGAGGTTTGTGAACATCTCGGCACGGGTCAGCACCTGCTGGAGCGCCACCATCAGCTCCTTGAGCGTCACGTCCGGCAGCTTGGTGACCACCTGACGCTCGGGCGCCTCGGCCTGCACCACGTGCACGTCGCGCTCCAGACGCGGCAGCTCTTCCAGGTTCTCCGCTGCCTTCTTGAAGCGCTCGTATTCCTGCAGCCTGCGAACCAGTTCCGCCCGCGGGTCGTGTTCCTCGTCTTCCTCCACCACCGGCCGCGGCAGCAGCATCCTCGATTTGATCTCCGCCAGCATGGCCGCCATCACCAGATACTCGCCGGCCAGCTCCAGCTGGAGCTCCTTCATCAGCTCGATGTACTCGATGTACTGCCGGGTGATCTCGGCGATGGGGATATCCAGAATGTCCAGATTCTGGCGTCGGATCAGATAGAGCAGCAGATCCAGCGGTCCCTCGAACGCCTCCAGGAACACCTGCAGCGCATACGGCGGGATATAGAGATCCTGTGGCAGCTCGGTGACCGGTTCGCCGTCCACGATGGCGAACGGCATCTCGGCCTGGGACGGCCGCAGATCCTCGGGCACCGCCTTGGGCGCTCCCTGGTCGCTCACCACACGGAGGACCGGCTGCTTTTTCTCTGATTCGGACACAGGGTGATTCTAACGTAATCCCGGCGGTGCCGCGGCCCCTCATTCGAAGGCGCTGACGTCGCCGATGCCGCGCCGCAGGATGTGTACCGTGCCCTCCGTGAGGTCGAGCACGCTGGACGGCTCCATCCCGCCCGGGCCGCCGTCGACGACCGCATCCACCTGATTTCCCAGGCGTCCGGCGATCTCCACCGGGTCGGTCATCGGAACGTCGTCGCCGGGGAGCAGCAGCGTGGAACTCATCATCGGCTCGCCCAGCGCTTCCAGCAGCGCCTGGCTGATCGGGTGGTCGGGCACGCGGATACCGATGGTCTTCTTGCGGGGGTTCTTCAGCCGGTTTGGCACTTCCCGGGTGGCCTTCAGAATGAACGTGTAGGGCCCCGGCGTGAAATGCTTCAGCAGCCGATAGGCCCAGTTATCCACGCGGGCGTAGGTGGCGATCTCCGACAGGTCGCGGACCACCAGCGAGAAATCATGCAGCTTGTCCGCCTGGCGCAGCAGCCGGATGCGGTCCAGCGCCTTCTTGTTGCCGATCTGGCAGCCGAAGGCGTAGCTCGAGTCGGTGGGGTATGCCAGGAGGCCGCCGGTGCGGATTATGTCGACCGCCTGGTCGACATAGCGCTTCTGCGGGTTGTCCGGGTGTATGGTGATGATCTGCGACACGCCCGGCATTCTACCGGCACGCAGACACAAATCCGACTGCCGCGAAGCGCTGCGTTGGGGCTGCGCCGGCGTGTGCGCTATCATTCGCGGATTACGGTACTCACCGCAGAGCAGACTCCCAGCGCATGCAATTGATACTAGACTATCTGCCGGTGGTCGCATTCTTCGTGGCCTACAAACAGGCCGACATCTACACCGCGACCATCGTCCTCATGGCCACCATGCCGCTGGTGCCGCTGGCCCACTGGATATTCACCCGGCAGGTCGGGCGCGTCTACCTGATCTCGACCGCCCTGGTGCTGGTCCTCGGCGCCGTCACGCTCGCGCTGCGCAACAGCCTGTTCCTGATCTGGAAGCCCACCCTCCTGAACTGGGCCATGGCGGCGGTGTGCTTCGGCAGCCTCTACATCGGCGAGAAACCCCTCATCCAGCGGTTGCTGCAATCCGCGGTGGAACTTTCCACAGCCCAGTGGCGTCAACTGACCGTGATCTGGGGCATATTCTTCGGCGTCTCGGGCGCGGCCAACATCTTCGTCGCCTACCGTTTCGGCGAGAGCGCCTGGGTCAGCTTCAAACTCTTCGGACTGCTGGGAATGACCCTCGCCTTCATGGTGATCCAGGGCGTCTGGCTGGCCATCATGGTCTCCAGGAACGAGCGCAAATCGACCAGCGGAGCGGAATGACATGTGGTATGCCATCATCAGTGAAGACGTGCCGGACAGTGGACCACTGCGTTCCGGCGCCAGGGCAAGACATCTCGAGCGGCTGCGTACGCTCCGCGACGAAGGCCGCCTCCTGGTCGCCGGACCGCACCCCGCCATCGATAACGAGGACCCTGCCGAAGCCGGTTTCACGGGCAGCCTCGTCATCGCCGAATTCGCCTCGCTGGAGGATGCCAGGGCCTGGGCCGACGAGGACCCTTATGTGGAAGCCGGCGTCTACCAGCGCGTGATCGTAAAACCGTTCAACAAGGTCCTGCCATGACAGACCGTCAGGCGGAACTGGAAAAGCGGCTGCGGGACGCGCTGCAACCCGAGGAGCTTCAGATCAAGGACCAGAGCCATCTGCACGCCGGTCATGCCGGCGCGAAGGACGGCCGCAGCCATTTCGCCGTGCGGCTCACCGCCAGCGTCTTCGAGGGGCTTTCACGCATCCAACGGCATCGACTCGTCTACGATGCCGCCGGCGACATGATGGAAACCGATATCCACGCGCTCAGCATTTCCGCTCTCGCTCCCGACGAGTCGCGCCGGGATTGAGAGCAAGATTCGACCACGAAAACAGAGGATCAACTATGACCACTACGTATCTGCGCCAGCCAGGCGCCAGCAAGGCGCTCGTGCTCGCCACCGCAGTGCTGCTGAGCACGGCCGCCTGCGCACAGTCCGACACTGCGACCGCGATGGACCCCGAGGTGGAGGCCAAAGTGCTCGACCTCTACATGCAGAATCGCATGCGGGGCGCCCAGGGCGATGTCTCCGCCGAGCAGCGGGATCAATTCCGCGAAGAGGTAGCCGACCTCTACCTGCTGGCCGAAGCGGCCGAAGAGGCCGGACTCGACGAGGATCCCGAAGTTGCGGCCCAGATCAAGCTCCAGCGCATGTCGACCCTCGCCTCGGCCCTGGCCGGTAACTACCTGGAAGAGAACCCGCCGACCGAGGCAGAACTGCGCGCCGAATACAGCGCCCAGGTGGCCGGATACCAATCCCAACAGTACAAAGCCAGGCACATCCTCGTGGAGACGGAGGATGAGGCCGAAGCCGTCATCACGCAGCTGGACGAAGGGGCCGACTTCGCCGAGCTGGCCAAGGAAAAATCGACCGGCCCGTCCGGACCCAACGGCGGTGACCTCGAGTGGTTTCCAGCGAGCGCCATGGTCAAGCCGTTCTCTGACGCGGTGGTGGCACTCGAGGACGGCAGCTATACCAGCGAACCGGTGCAGACCCAGTTCGGTTGGCACGTGATTCTGAGAGAGGATTCCCGGGAAACCGAAGCTCCCTCCTTTGAAGAGGTGAAGGACCGGCTGAAACCGGTTGTCGAACAGAAGAAGCTCCAGGAATACCTGGATGGCCTCAGATCAGGAAACGATGGGTCCGCCGACTGACTCCAACGGATAAGCAAGAAAAAGGGCGCCGGTGGCGCCCTTTTTTTGTCCGGGAAGTGTGACTCGCATCACACCAGGCCTCTGAGCCCTCCGGTAACTTCTCTCTCGAATCTTCTCTTATCGCTCGGAGAAGATTCCTCCAACCCTCAAATCTCCTAAGTTGAGGCGAGATATTAGCCGGCAGGGATGCCGGCTTTTTTTATTTCGCAACTACTAGAGGTGAGCCAGCGAATCTGGTCCCGACGAGAGCGATCTGAGCGCCCACATTCGGTAACGGACCGTTTGCCAAGAGAGGCGTGTAGTCAACCGAGATGCCACCGACAGTGATCAACCCTAATCCACGGTCCACAGCGCCAACCGTGCCTTGAACAAAGACATCCACACTCGTTGAAGGAGAAGCACTGCCGAGTTTGGCCAGGCTGGTTGCAACTGAGACTCCAGTGCTAGTTCGAGAGCCGAAGACAGCGACAAGGTCGCCCACAGTTAGTGAGCTCAAATTCGAGCGAGCGAGGCCTACCTCTCCACCAAGAACGGTTACCGTCGAACGATCGTGATCAACGCCCTGTATCGGCGCAACAGCGAAGAGACTTGGTTGCACCCCAATTGCGAAAGAACCAGATTTCGCAACCTGCCCAGAAATGTCTATGTACCGCGCATGAAAGCCGTCAAAAGCCGCAAACAGTACATCGCTGCCGTTGATGCTGCGAAGATCGCTGCCATTGATGCTGCGAACATCACTACCGTTGATGCTCAGCGCATCGCTACCGTTGATGCTGCGAAGATCGCTGCCATTGATGCTGCGAACATCACTACCGTTGATGCTCAGCGCATCGCTGCCATTGATGCTGCGAAGATCGCTGCCATTGATGCTGCGAACATCACTACCGTTGATGCTCAGCGCATCGCTGCCATTGATGCTGAGTACGTCACTGCCATTGATGCTGCGAAGATCGCTGCCGTTGATGCTGCGAAGATCACTGCCATTGATGCTCAGCACATCGCTGCCATTGATGCTGCGAACATCACTACCGTTGATGCTCAGCGCATCGCTGCCGTTGATGCTGAGTACGTCACTGCCGTTGATGCTCAGCACATCGCTGCCGTTGATGCTGCGAAGATCACTGCCGTTGATGCTCCGTACATCGCTGCCATTGATGCTACGAACATCACTGCCGTTGATGCTGAGTACGTCACTGCCGTTGATGCTCAGCACATCGCTGCCGTTGATGCTGCGAAGATCGCTGCCGTTGATGCTCCGTACATCGCTGCCATTGATGCTACGAACATCACTGCCGTTGATGCTGCGAAGATCACTGCCGTTGATGCTCCGTACATCGCTGCCGTTGATGCTATGTGCGTCGCTTCCGTTAATGCTTTGGACTGAACTCTGAGACGCTCCCGCGCTCGCAATTGCCGGCACTGCCGACAAGCAAATTGCGCCGAACAAAATCGGCAGCCTCTTATCGAGTCTATTTTTTTCGCTCATTTGAGAGTTCCTCCAAAACCTCTCGAAACTATTTTTTTGGGAATCCCCAAAAAAAACTCTTGTAGCGACCAGATACCCTTCTATCCCGCCGCAAACTCGTCGACCTCCTAATGTCGCGAGTCATCGTTGTTTTCTTTTTCCTGCTTACTTAAAAGCGTTTTCAAAGCCTTTGGCTCGTCATCCTCATCAACGACGTAGTGATAGATGCCGATGCCTGTCTGGACTACGTCGTCACCTGCTTCTTTTCTAGGCATCTTCTGCTGAGCAATCCAGTTATCAATATCTTCTAGTACCGCTTGGCCGCGCTCCCTTACATACGAATCCAGGCCTTCTAGATCAACTCTTCTCATTCCGTTGTCTGCAATTACCGTTCGCTCGAACCGGCCCTTACCTGGGCCCGACTTGAGCATGTTGAACTCCAGCGTTTGGATGAAGTTCCGAATTTGAATTCCAAATCTCTCCAGAAAATCTGGGGCTAGCGAATCAGGCACATATTCACGTCTGACAACTTTGTACCAACCCGAATCCGTCTGAACGACGATCCCAACTCGAAGCAACTCCTCCAACATCGCTCTAGGCGTCATGTCGCCGCTGTATGTTTGCACCAGCGTTGTGAACGACTCCCCTGTCGGACTGTCGTAAGGCAGCTCGAGCGGAACGCCGTACGGCCCTGTGTAATCTGGGTCGGTGTGCCATCCCAGCAGTACCCGGCCGATCCGGCTTAGGTTGCTTTGTCCCCCTGTAAAGTCCTCCTCATCGATTTCAGCTAGCCGCTGAACTTCTTTTCTTGTGAGCCCGGTGACTATCGCGATTCGCGCTTTCGACATTCGCCGACCCGGAACATGAAACTCTTCCGCCGCGATTGAGACGTAAACTCGCTTAATGACCTCCGAAAACTCCGCAAACGAAACCCCATGCCGAAGAAGGATCCGAACGAGGGGTCGCATTAATCGTGAGTAGGCCGCGAGCAACCCCTGTTTTACAGAATCGTTCATATCTAAACATAATCCCCATAAATTGGGAATTTATGCCGCCCAGCCTCGTGAGTCAACTCATTATGACCAATAAATTCTATGGGTTATGTGAAACTTCGGCAAACAACTGGAGCATTGATATGCCAGAGTGGCGCCTCCCGCAGACGCTTAGGCGGCAATTCGAGTCCAAAACCGGAAAATGACAAAGCAGTGCGAACTAAACTCTTACTCTGTCAATGGGATTGAAATACAGCTAGTTATTAACGTCTTTTCATGCAAAACGTTAAAAACTTTGAGGCTATGCTCACGAAGGGTAAATTGAAGAAGTTAGTTGTCCATGGTCAGCGACATGGTCAACGGATTTGCTGACGCCCGCGACGGGAGAGAAGACTAGCCCATATCGGCTAGCAATGGGTCAATACGAGGCATCTTGCGCTGGATGTAGCGAACTGCGGATGAAGGCAACACCGTCGCCACATAGACGAGAGTTGAGTTCTTTAGTGTCGGAGATAGGCTTCCCCTGCGATAGGAGTATGCCGAGCGTTACGGATCAGTCGAGAGTCTCAGTTTTTTTTCAGATCAAATGATGAAGCCTCAATCGTCCGCCAACGAGTTCTCTGATGGGGCTTCTTCGAAATAGTAGAGCCCTATACCGACTGCCCTTCCCGCCTCCTCATCAGCCTCTTCGTGAAAGGACTCATAAGTTGAGAATAAATCCTGCATGGATTTCGCGAACTCCTCCATTCTACCCCTAGTCATGTAACGCAAGCGTCTGAGGTCAGCGTTACTCATCAACTGCGTGGTAACAGTCCTTTCTATGTGAACATCATCTTGGTTGCGTGGATCAGTATTATGAAGGATGGTGTCGGCAAGCCGTCTTAGGGAAAGTTCAAGAGCTACCGCTAGACGATCATCCAAGTCTGCGGGGGTAAAAACTGACTTTAGAGCGCGAAGCCTCCCGTCGGGGATTTCCTCTACAGCCCCAACTCTGAGCAACTCTGTTCGCATTGCACCCGGAGGAATGTCGCCACCAAACCGTTTAACCAGATCAGTGAACGACCCAGCTTCCCCAGCAAACTCTAGCAGCGAAGGCTCGCCAGTGTCCTCAATAAAATCCGGATGACTGTACCACTTCGCAAGTACCGCTCCAGGGGCCACTTCGCGCTTAACCTCAAAAGTCTGGCCGGCCGCCTCGCGATCTCTGAGCCGTTTCACCTCTTTCCGGGTCAACCCAGTCATCACAGCTACTCGAGAAGTATTCGTGGGACGTCCTCGTAAGCCGTAATCGGATGATGCGACATTCACAAAAGCCGCCTTCGCAATCTCTGCGAACTCTCTGTATCCGAGTCCGCTTCTAAGCATCGCCCGAGCAATGGGGCGAAACGCACGAAAAAGTGCTTCGAGGATCTTTCTTTGTGTAGCGCTTGGCATGGCGCTGCAATATAGGAGTCGGATTGAGTTTGCGTCAACAAAATCCAAAGGATGGGAACAATCGCCCAAACCATAGATCGGTATGCCTTGCGCTATTGGGACGGTTGCCAGAACAAATCTAGTTCAGCGCTAAAGATCCAATAGTTCCTCCAGCCAATCCTCATCAATCGTCTCGACGCCCAAAGCCTCTGCTTTTTCCAGTTTGCTACCCGCGTTCTCACCGAAAACAACAAAGTCTGTTTTCTTCGAGACGCTTCCTGTCACTTTCCCGCCTGCCGCCCGGATGCGGTCCTTCGCTTCGTCCCGGGTCATCGACTGAAGCGTCCCCGTGATCACGACGGTCTTGCCGGCGAACGGTCCGGTTTCGGAGACGACAGCCGCAGCCTTTCCTTCGGGCCACGTGACCCCGAGATCCTGAAGTGCCCGTATAACACTGCGGTTGCGGTCTTCCGCGAAGAACGCATGTATGTGCGATGCCACCACCGGCCCGACGTCGGGTACCGCCTCCAGGGCCTCCTGATCCGCGGCCATCAGCGCATCGAGTTCGCCGAAATACTGCGCGAGATTCACGGCGGTCGCCTCCCCCACCTCCCGGATCCCGAGCGCGTAGAGGAAGCGATCCAGAGTGGTCTTCTTGCTGTTCTCCAGCGCCGCGACGAGGTTTTCCGCGGATTTCTCTCCCATTCTCTCGAGTTGCGCGAGTTCCGCGGCGCTCAGCCGGTAGAGATCGTCCGGGGATTCCACCATGCCGGATTCGACGAGCTGCTCCACGATCTTCTCGCCGAGACCGTCGATGTCCATGGCACGGCGCGAGGCGAAGTGACGCAGCGCCTCCTTGCGCTGGGCGGCGCAGATGAGACCGCCGGAGCAGCGGGCGACGGCCTCGCCTTCCGGACGTTCCACCGCCGAGCCGCAGACGGGGCAGTGCTCGGGCAGGCTGATCTGCTTCGCGTCCTGCGGG
>Ga0209938_1000493_pt1 | contig 21849 bp, 17 predicted proteins | sample SalPonR2_C_D1_MG_FD_185708 | JGI IMG/M metagenome (GOLD analysis project Ga0209938, IMG submission 185708) | Salt pond soil microbial communities from South San Francisco under conditions of wetland restoration - Salt Pond MetaG R2_C_D1_MG... ... | reverse complement strand
GAACATCAGAATGATGAAAGTAATTAAAGCAACTCCTGTTACACCATAAGTTTCAAAACCGTCGGCTGTTGGACCTACACTATCACCTGCGTTGTCGCCTGTACAATCGGCAATTACACCTGGGTTGCGCGGGTCATCTTCGCCAATTTTGAAAACGATTTTCATGAGGTCGGCGCCAATGTCAGCTATTTTTGTGAAAATACCACCAGCAATACGCAAAGCAGAGGCTCCAAGTGATTCTCCAATGGCAAAACCAACAAAGCTGGCTCCGGCAATTTCGCCAGGAACAAACAGTAGGATGATGATCATCATGATGAGCTCAACCGTAATTAAAAGCATGCCCACGCTGATACCAGCCTGCAAAGGTATGCTCATAACATGGAAAGGGTTTTTTTGTAACGACGCAAACGAAGTACGGGAGTTCGCCAGTGTGTTAATGCGAATTCCAAACCAGGCAACGCCGTAACTACCCAATATACCTAAAACGGTCCAAAGTAAAATGACCGATACAAATCCGAAAACAGAAATGCCACCATCGGCGGCAGCTTCGGGTCTGGCCAAAAAACCAAAATAATAGATTATAGCAGCCCCGATAATTAGAAATAGAATAAATAAAAAGCGCCCCTGCTGCAACAGATAGGTTTTACATGTTTCATAAATGGTGTTGGCTACATTAAGCATGGATTTGTGCGAGGGGTATTTTTTAATCCGATTGAATTGGTACAAACCAAATAGCATGCCCAATACAATAATGACTAACCCCCAGGCCAGAAGATTCCAGCCATTTGTACCCAATGTTTTAAACATCGACAGATCAGGAACTACAAGATCTGCCTCACTGGCCATAGTAGCAAGCGGTATACCTGTGAGTACTATCAATAAGGATAATAGTTTCTTTTTCATACTTTTAATTTTAGTTTAATCTGTTGTCGATTTGCGCTAGAAATCGGCTAAATTCATTTGACTTAAATTGACTGTGTGTTTTTAATTTTTATGTTTTATAACAAGCAAAAATAGCTGTAAAAGCTTGAAAGCAAAAAAATATTGGGTAGAAAAAGGTCTGCTGCAAGCAAAATTGTCCAAATAATTCTGGCTGACTAAATATTTTTAATTTTAATCACTACATTTTTCCTTATTGTAATTCAGACTAATTATGAAATAGATAGCAACTTAACATATTAATGAGTTTGTGGCAAAGTACTTTCAATTAAAATATATAAATTCGTACAAATCTGCATATACTAATAGCTATGATAAAACAAATAATTTTCGCTGCCATATTGCTCCTAACACTAGCGTTGTTGGGTTATAGTTTCTACAGGATTTATCGGTTTTTTAAACTTACACGACCTGCATTTAAAATAAAAGACCATGCACAGCGATTCAATGAGCTGATGAGGGTGGCTTTTGGACAAAGTAAAATTTTCAGGTGGCCATTCACCGGACTTATGCACGCCTTTGTTTTTTGGGGTTTTTTGGTAATTACAATCGGGAGCGTTGAAATGGTAATTGATGGAGTGGCCGGCACATATCGGGCCCTGGGTGTTCTTGGTCCGGTTTATAATGTAATTATTGGTTCAGGTGATGTTTTTGCAGTTATTGTATTGGTGGCTATGCTTATCTTTCTTGGACGTCGGTTGGTAATGAATATAAATCGCTTTAAAGGCATTGAGCTCCGGAAAAAATCAAAACAGGATGCTATTCTGGCCCTTACACTGATTTTTTTATTAATGGTTTCGCTATTGGGTATGAATATGGCCTATGTAGGGCTATATGAATCAAAGGCCTGGTTTGAGGGGGTTTATCCGGTTAGTCGGCGGTTTAGCGATTTGTTTCTGGGCGGAATACCTAACGATCAATTGCATATACTTCATGAAATAAACTGGTGGGCGCATATTTTATTGATATTTATTTTTGCCAATGTTTTGCCTTATTCAAAGCATTTTCATGTTTTTACGTCACTTCCAAATGTCTATTTAAGCCGTCTTACACCTGTGGGTAAAATGAATACCATGGAAGATGTGAAGACAGAAGTAGAAATGATGATGAATCCGGAAGCTGCACAAGAGCCGCCTGCTGGAGAGCCTGGCAGTTTTGGCGTTAGCGATGCAGAGCATATTACCTGGAAAAATTACCTCGATTCATTGTCGTGTACACAATGTGGGCGCTGTACTTCTGTTTGCCCGGCAAATCAAACAGGTAAGAAACTCTCGCCACGGAAAATAATGGTCGATACCCGTGCACGAATGAAGGAGCGTGGGCCGCAGTTACTTGAACACGGTAAAAATGCTGACGATAAAAAAATGCTTATAGAGCACCTTATAACAACGGAAGAACTTTGGGCCTGCACCACCTGTAACGCCTGTGTTATTGAGTGTCCCATCAATATTAATCAGCCTGAGCTTATTCTCGAAATGCGCCGCTATTTGGTACTGGAGCAGGCCAAAGCTCCTGGAGATTTATCGACCATGCTTACCAACATTGAAAATAATGGTGCACCATGGCAGTATTCAGCAGAAGACAGAATGAAGTGGAGCGAAGAACTTTACATGAACGCTTAATATTTAAATTATGACCGAACAAAAAAAAATCAATATCCCTGTAATGGCTGATTTGCACACTCAGGGCAAAAAACCTGAGTACTTGTTTTGGGTGGGTTGTGCCGGTGCATATGACGACCGCTATAAAAAAGTGACAAGAGCATTTGCCAAAATTTTAACCTATTTCGAAGTAAATTATGCGGTGTTGGGTACAGAAGAAACGTGCACGGGCGACCCCGCCCGGCGCGCGGGTAATGAAATGCTTTTTCAGATGCAGGCCATGCAGGTCATTGAAACTTTTAGTCGTTACGATATAAAAAAAATCATTACCATCTGCCCGCACTGTTTCAATACTTTTAAAAATGAATATCCCGATTTTGGGGGACAATATGAGGTTATACATCACACCAAATTTATTCAGCAACTGCTTGATGCACATCCCGGGGAAGTGAATCAGGATATATTGAAAAAGTACAAGGTTACTTATCATGATCCGTGCTATTTGGGCCGTGCCAATGGTGAATATGATGCTCCGCGCGATGTGATCAATAAAGTTGTCTCCAAAACACTTGAGATTGATCCGCATAAAAGTAAAGCACTTTGTTGTGGAGCTGGTGGAGCACAGATGTTTAAGGAGGCAGAACCAGGTGATCGTGAAGTGTACGATAAACGCACAGAACAAGCCCTTGCTACCGGTGCTGATGTGGTAGCAACTGCCTGCCCGTTTTGCATGACCATGATTACCGATGGTTTAAAACTTCAGAAAAAAGAGGATACCGTGAAAAACTACGATATTGCCGAGTTGGTAGCTATGGCCTTAGGAATTTGATTTTTTTTGACTTTAAAATCCCTTTTGCTTAATTTCTTCTGTAGCTCTTATTTTATGTTTTCCCGGGGCAATCTCATTACCGGTAGAGAAATTATATGTGACTTTTAGCCATACAGGGAGTTTGTTAAAAAGTATATAGCCCTGTGAGTTCTGTGTAAATTGCGCCCCTTCCACTTTTTGGCCACTAAAACTTAATTTCTTACCAAAAGGAACTGCTCCTGTAATTCCTACCTTAAAATTATTTTTGAAATGTTTTTCAAGTGAGGCAAAAAACAGGGGATCGGCGGTGGAGATGCGCTGAATATGTTTTTGTGCACTTACATACTGAAATTGCAAAGAAGATGTAAAGTGTCCGGGCAGTTTAAAGAGTGTAGAAACGGATATGTCGAAGGCAGCTTTACTGTTATTTTCACTAACATAGGGTTTTAAATCTCTATTTGCTGATGTGCTGATGTTATATAGTTTTAAATTACCATAAATGGTGAGGTTCTTGAAAATTTTAACTGCTGTATTGAATGTAGCTCCATATTTTAATGCATTTCCGGCATTTTTATAAGTTGTAAATGGCAAATTCGAATTGTCGAGCTTAGTGATCTGAGCGATGACATTTGTTTGTTGGGTGTAAAAAAGCTTGAATGCATAATAATTACTTCCCCGGGTTAAATGGTATGAGCAGGTAAAGTTATGGTTCAATTGGTTGTTGAGTTCACTGTTGCCACCCATTGACTGAAATAGATTCACATTACTTATTAAGGGGTTTAGCTGGTAGCGGTAGGGGCGTTGTATTGATTTGCTGTACTGGAGCTGCAGGTTTTGCTCTTTATTAACTTTAAAATTGAATGCAAAGGCTGGCAAAAAAGCAAACGCACGTCGCTTATACTGTTGACTGGTATTTGAGTGTTCAAATTCAAACCGGGACCCGGCACTAATGTTTAGTTTATCTTTCTTATACATGCACTCTGCATAACTTCCCGTAATTGTTGATTGATATGAAAATTTCTGCATTTCGTAGTCATTCAGCTGATTATAGTAGGATTTTACCCCCAGCTTTACTTTTAAAAGTGTTAAAAATGAGGCCTCAAAATCGGCATTGAATCGTAAAGTTTGCTGATATGGGCGTGACATTGAATTTGATATGTTTGTACCATTTATTGAGTCATAAGTTATGGAACCATTACCCATATAATATCCATGCTGGAGGTTTGTGGTCAGTTTTGTTTCATTGGAAAAATTTTGCTGATAGTTGATAGAATTATAAAGTTGATGATTAATGTCGTGATCTTTTCTGATAGCATGATAAATTTCTTCATGAGCATTAAGGTCATGTGTAGATATTTCCCCGTCGAGTTCTTGTGAGTAAGGCGTATAGCTACCAAAGAAGCTAAGTTGTTTTTTATCGAATTGAAAATCGGTGCTGTAACTGAAATTGTGCGACCAGGTTTTTTGTCTCAGGTATTGCTCATTTTTTATCCATAGGGTAGTTTCACTTGTGTTTGCTTTGTATTTATCCTCTTTTAAAAGGTCGAAATAGTTTAATTTGCCATTGTAGGCTATGGCGAAGCTGTAGTTCTTTTTTGCGAAATTAAAGCGAAGTTTTGGAAACATGTAAATAATTGATTCGCTTGTTGGAATTTCAGAATATACTTGTCCGTTAAAGCCCTTTTCGTCTTCCTTCAAGGTAATGTTTATAACTGTGCCAACATCTCCACCATATTGGGCTCCCGGATGATGATTTATTTTTATTTTATTTATTTTTTCAGCCGGAAGTTGTCGGAGATAGCTAATGTCATGTATTTTACCATCAACACTTAAAAGTATTTCACCACTGTTCTGCGTTTTCAGGTTTTGTGCAAAATCCATTTGAATGCCCGGCAAACGTTTCACTATGTCAATGGCCGAAGTGGAGTGTTTTTTTAAGGCTTCATTTATTAAATATGTGGTACCGTTTGGGGCGCTTTTCCCCTTTATGGCTTCTGCACTAATTGTAATTTCTTTGCAAACTACAGCATTACTTTTTAACAGAATTATTGCCGTATCATTTTTATTTGTCATTAAATCTGAGGCAAAAATTAGCGTATCGTGGTAGGTTAAATGAGAAATTTTAATGTGTGTTACTTGTTCTCTTTCACCATGCAATGTGAAATTGCCATTAATGTTACTCATGGTTCCTGCAATCTGCTTTGAATCGGGGCTTTTTAATAAAACCACACTTGCAAACGGAATCGCTTTTCCAGTGGTTTGGTCTTTTAAGGTTCCTGTAAAGTTTTTTAAATTTTGGCCATTTACTACTGTCTGTATGCTTAAAAGAAGCAGTAATGATTTTGTCAGGTTTTTAATGATTGATTTGCACATGATGATTGATTTTGTGATTAGTCATAATGCAAATAGAATCAATGAATTACAGGTATGCAAGAAAGTGGGATATATGCCAAACATTTGTTGCAGGAAGCAAAGAATCACCTTTTATAAAAGTATGTCCTGGTATGAATGACAAATATTTGTTATAAAGTGCAAGGCTTTAACCCTCAAGCTTTCCGGTCAGTTTTTTGAAAGTCGGTGCTTTTTTTCTTGATACAGGAATTTCGGTATCTATACCTTTCAGTTTAAGTTGATAACCTGATGAGTTTCCGCGACGCGCAACAATTCTATTTAAATTGACAATAAAAGCACGGTGTGAGCGGAATAATTCGGGAACTGAAGCAACCTGTTCTTCAATGGCGCTTATGGAGTTACGTATGGTGCGTTTACTTGTTTTATTATCTTCTAAGAGGTAAAAAGTTACATAATTGCCATCAGACTCAGCATAGAGAAATGCTGAAGGATAAAACTCCAGTGATTCTTTCTTAAGTTGCGATTCGATGGTAATTTTTTGTGCCTGAGTATCTCCTGGCTTTTCTTCATTAGGTGCAATTTTAATCGCTTCCGGTTTCAGGTATCCGATATTGATCAGTGTAAAAAAACTTAAAGGCACAATACCAATTAAAACAGCGTTGAGCATTGAATCGAAAAATGTAGCAAAGTTCCAACGATTGGCTGGTGGTTCAATAAGGAAAGCCGCAAAATATATGATGATGCCAATGCCTGCCAGTACAAATAATATGAGCAGGATTTCCTTGGTTAAGTTCCAATTCTGTTCCTCCCTAAAATATTCAAATTGTTTTAGAGTGCCCATTATAGCCCAAATACCCATGGCGACAAAAACTGTATAAATTGCCATTGTCTCAGTGTATTTGAAAGCACCGGATGCGTGAGTTTCCAGTGGTTGGTAAAGGGCTACAAATATAAAACAGAAAGCAGCAATGAGTAAGCTGCCTAAAAATGGATTGCGTAATATGAAGTTTTGCGGGAATTGTCTTTTAATGAGACTTTTCATAATAATGGCATCCTGACTTATTAAACTTTTCCAAAAATAGCTATTATTTTTAATATGAGCAGGATGCCTGCTAGCATTAAAGTTTGCATAATTAGAATTTCACTCGTTATCTATTTGGAATAAAACAAGTTTGGCTGGCTATCATTATAAATAATAGCCAGCTAAAATGCGTATTTGCAGCTTATGTCATGTCATGCTTGAAATGACGTATGAGTTGAAGAAGTTTTCATTTTAACGCAGATAAAAATGAAAAGGGCAATACTCGGTCTGTCAGATTAAGCTTGACGTGACACCAGGTTTTATTCTTTTGGCGGAGCCATAAATTCCGGACCCACAGGGTTTGTAATGTTTTCTTCCAGAATTTGATCTATTGCTTTAAGTGCTGATTCGTCGAGATGCCAACCGCTCATATCGCTTACCACATTGAGTTGGTCTGGCCGGCGGGCTCCCCAAAGTGCTACATCGGCTCCTTTGTCAAGTATCCAGCGTACAGCCAGATGAATAACGCTTTTACCATAGTGCTTGCGGGCAAACTTATCAAGTTCCTCTACAGCTTTTAAATACATGCTGAACCGGTCTTCCTGGAATTTCGGGTCTGCTTTGCGCAGGTCGTCACCCTCGAATTGCCGGTTTTGCGTCATTTTACCAGAAAGCAATCCACGGCAAATAGCACCGTATACTACTGTTTTAATGTTGTTTTGCTTACAATAGGGCAGGAGCTCATGTTCAAAGTCCCGTTCAAACATATTGTAAGGTGGCTCCAATACATCCAGCTGTCCCCCTTTGCGGAATTGATCCATTTGCTCAGGGCTGTAGTTCGATACCGCAATGGATTTTATTTTGCCTTCTTTTTTGAAATTTTCAAGCAAAGCTGCTGTTTCTTCAAAAGGCACTTTGGGGTCGGGCCAGTGTATCATGTACACATCAATGTAATCGGTCTGTAAACGCTGGAGGCTGTCTTCAATTTCTTTTTCTAATCTTTCTTTACTTGAATTGCGAAAGGGCTGTTCATTTTTCCAATCCAGACCTACTTTGGTAATCAGCGTGAGGTCTTCGCGTTTTCCATATTCTTTTATGGCTTTACCCACAATCTTCTCTGATGTTCCAAAGCCATAAACCGGAGCTGTATCGATGAGGTTAATACCTTTATCGATTGCTGTTAATATTGTTTTGATGGATTCCTGTTCTTGTGTGCCTCCCCACATCCAGCCACCAATAGCCCATGTGCCGAGTCCGATTCTTGATACTGATTTTTCAATGTTATTTAGTTTTGTTGTATCCATAGTTTCATTCACTTTTTATACCAGTAGTGACATAAAAACTAATCTATTGTTTAGCTATTCAGCTATTTAAATACGCTATAAATTGTGTATTAATCGGGCATGCTATTTTTACAGCAAAAACAGACTTATTTTGTTAAAATATTTAGTACTATGCTGGATTTTTTCGAGGCCATTTATCTTGCCGCTTTAGCTGCCTCAATGAGGTTTGGCAGGACTTCCTTCAGATCGCCAACAATTCCGTAATCGGCTACTTCAAAAATCGGAGCTTCCGGATCATTATTTACAGCAACAATGGTTTTAGAACCACTAACTCCGGCTACGTGCTGAATGGCTCCTGATATACCTAGTGCAAAATAGAGGTTTGGAGCAATGATTTTTCCGGTTTGTCCCACGTGCTCCTCTTCTGGTCGCCATTTCTCATCAGATACCGGCCTTGAGCAGGCTGTGGCTGCTCCCAACACATCTGCTAGTTCCTCAAGAGGTTGCCAGTGTTCGGGTCCTTTCATGCCGCGACCGCCAGAAACTACAATGTCTGCATCAGTTAGAAGTATTTTATCTGTTTGTTTATCTTCATCAGTAATTTTGGTTGTAAAGTCGCTATCCTCAATTTGCGGTTCGAATGCTTCAATATTGGGTGTTTTGGGAGCTTGACTAATTTCGTGGCTGTTGGTTTCTAATGTGAAGACTTTACGTTCGCTTTTAACCTGGATATGTGCGTAGGCTTTGCCTGTAAATGCTTTCTTTTTAACGATAAACGGGTCTGTCGATTCTGGCAAGCCAATCACACCAGTAACAATTCCGGCTTTGAGGTGCACAGCAGTAGATGGTGCCAATGCTTTACCTGTAAAGTCGTTTGCCATGAGTAATATGCTGGCCTCACTTTTTTGTGCAGCCTGGCTGATGGCCTTACTAAAAGCATGGTTATCCAGTTGTTCGAAGCGATCATCGCTGCTATGCAGGATTTTATCTGCTCCGTACGCTGCCAGCGCTTTCAACTGATCATCGCCGGTTTCACCAAGTGTCAGGGCTATCAATTCAGTATTTAATTGCCCGGCAAGGGCATGGCCGTAACTAATTAATTCATATGTCAGTTTTGTAAACTGTCCGTCTCTGGTGGGTGTGTATGCTAATATTGACATGGTTGTTAAATTTTAATTTAATGCTTTCTAATTTTTACTTTTGTCTGCAGGATTTATAAAGCATTGGCCTCATTGGCCAGTTTATCAAACAGATCAGACTCATTGCCGGGTTCGATCATCACGCAATCGCCTTTAGGTTCCGGTAATTCAAAAGATACGAATTCGGTCAATGGCTCGGCATCTAACGGTTCAAGTACTTCGAGTGGTTTACGTCGGGCATTCATCACACCGCGCATTCCTGCAATTTTGGGTTCAATGGCTATCCCTTTTTGCACGATGGCTACAAATGGTGTTTGTGCCTCAATGGTTTCTTTACCACCTGCAATTTCTCTTTTTACGGTAATTTTTCCATCGGCCAAATCGAGGTGGCTGACAGCTGCAATAGATGGCAATCCGGCCATTTCTGCCAACATATTGCCTACAGCCATTCCATTGTAATCACTGGAGTCAATCCCTGCCATTACAATATCATAATTACCATTTTGCACAACAGGTAATACTTGCGATGCTGTTTGCCATGCGTCCATTGGTTCGATATCTACTCTTATGCCCTTATCTGCGCCAATTGCAAGGGCTTTTCTTATTACTTGTTCGGTTTCTTGTGCTCCAATAGTAGCAACAGTTACTTCCTGTACCTGATCGGGATATTGCTCTTTGAGTTCCAGTGCACGGGTAAGAGCCAGCTCATCCCAGGGGTTAATGATCCATTTTACTTCAGTTGTGTCAAAAGCTTTGTTGTCGTCTGTGAACCTTATTTTTGTTGTTGTTTCAGGAACACTGCTTATGCATACAAGTATATTCATAGTTTAATAATTTAGTTTTTATTTGTTATGTCTTTTTGGATAGTCTAAAAGTAAAGAAACTGCGTAATTGCTTAGTCGCATTCACCCTCGTTACTACTGGGTAATGCTCTCCCTAATGACGATGGGTTTCAAACCTTTTGACATCCATATATCATATTAATCTTCCAGAATAGTTCTTGAAATCACCATTTTCTGTATTTCTGAGGTTCCTTCATAAATTTGTGTCAATTTGGCTGCACGCATTAAACGCTCTACGTGGTATTCCTTCACATAACCGTAACCTCCGTGTATTTGAACTGCCTCGGTGGTTACGAACATGGCAGTTTCGGCAGCGTAATATTTTGCCATAGCACCGGTCATACTGAAATTTTTGCCATTGGCTTTTTCCCATGCTGCTTTCCATACAAAGTTGCGTGCTGCCTCGATGCGTGTTTTCATTTCTGCCAATTTAAAAGCGATGGCCTGGTGTTTGGATATCTCTTTTCCAAAGGCCTTACGTTCTTTGCTGTACTGCAGGGCTCTTTCGTAAGCTCCTTCTGCAATACCCAGTGCTTGTGCAGCAATACTGATGCGTCCGCTATCAAGCATTTTCATGGCAAACTTAAACCCAAAACCATCTTCACCGATGCGTTTTTCTTTTGGTACTTTTACATCGGAGAACATGACAGAGTGGGTATCGCTACTGCGCATGCCCATCTTATCTTCGTGGGGGCCAAGCGTTATGCCCGGGGTATCTTTTTCTACAATAAAAGCATTAATTCCGTGGTGCCTTTTCCCGGGATGCGTTTGCGCTATAACGAGATAAATACCTCCACTATTGGCGTTAGTGATCCAGTTTTTGGTTCCGTTAATAAGATAATGGTCACCTTTATCAACAGCTGTTGTATGCTGGGAGGAGGCATCTGAACCCGCTTCGGGCTCTGAAAGAAGAAAAGCGCCAATTTTCTCACCACTGGTCATTTGTGGTAAATATTTTTGTTTTTGTGTTTCATTTCCGAAACGCTCTATTCCTGCCACAGCCAGCGAGTTGTGTACAGACAGTATAACTCCGATCGCGGAGTCTATTTTCGAAAATTCAGATATGGCAAGCACATACGATAAATAGTCGAGGCCTGTACCACCATATTTTTCATCTGAAATGATGCCGAAAAAACCGAGTTCTTTTAGATTCTTTACGTGTTCATTTGGATAGATGGCATTGGTATCGCGTTCAATGACATCTTTAATTAACTCGCGTTGTGCATAATCGCGGGCCGATTGGCGAATCATTTCCTGTTCTTCGGTAAGTTCAAAGTTCATAAAAGCGTAATTTATAGTGATGGATATTTAGGATGCAGCATTTTTGTATATGATTACCATGACGGTTTTATCGTCGCCGCCCATATTGACTGACATGCCATATGGGCGTTTCGGATCGATGTTTATTTGTGCATCGCCGGCATTACCTGTCAATTGCTCCCAAATTGTAACAGCCATATGTACACCGGTGGCTCCTGTTGGATGTCCCCAGCCAATTAATCCGCCAGTTGTATTGAACGGAATCTTTCCATCTCTGGCTGTATGTCCGTCAAGCACGAAATCGGTGCCTTTACCGTGAGGAGCCAGCCCAATAGCTTCTATTCCAATAATGGCTGCTGAGGTGAAACAATCGTGGATTTCTACGGTTCCCAAATCATTTTTAGTGATACCTGCCATTTTCATTGCTTTTTTTACAGCGTTTTGCATGGTATTCAGTTTTGTAAGCTCCCCGGGTTTTTGGGTAAGGTCTTCTACCGCATGGCCATACCCAACTATTTGTACAGCCTGGTTAAGTGAAATATTGTGTTTTTTCAGGCCTTCTTCAGACATAATGGCAATGGCAGAAGCGCCATCTGATACTTTTGATGAATCAAACACTGTGAGATGGTCTGTAAAAGCCCTGGGATTAGGTTCTGTATTAAGGGCAAGTGATTCCGGATCGGTGTGCGTATTGTGATATTCCTGTGCAGTTTCACATAATCTTGCGTTTTCAATGGCGTTTTTATACCAGCGCGCATAGGCTTTCCTGGTTTTCTCGCGCCCAAATTTTTTAAAATATGCCCCGGCACGATCGCTGAACTGCCCCGGAAAGAAGTGGGCGTGACCGTCTTTACGCTCCTGAAACCAACCAGCACCGGCTAAAATATCGGCTCCGTAGACGGCTTTTACAGAATTTTGAACTTCAACACCAAGCGACAACACAGTGTCGGCTGTTTCTGCCAAAATCGATTTAATTCCGGTCATTAACGACATACCGCCAGAGGCACAGGCAGCTTCCACACTTAGCCCGGGCTTGTACTGCAGGGCGGGTGAGATCATGGGAGCAAAGGCTCCAAGATGGCCTTGTTTGTTATAGCGTGGTGCCATAAAATTTCCCACCACCGACTCATCGATTTTTTCCGCGCCACCAAGTTTTTTTATTGTGCCTTCCCCGGCCTCTTTCAGGTAATGTTCAATACCTGGTCTGGGCTTTTTAGGGTGAAACTCTTTACGGCCTGGTCCCAGCGATACTGTGTTGTGACCGGCTGTCATATATATTTTTTTGCGAAGTGTAGTCATAACAATTGATTTTAGTTCATGAAATCGTTTGCAGGTCCATATGCATGGAAAAATCCTGTCATCAACACGGTGTTTACATCTTCTTCGTTTGCTGCCACGCCATCCTTAACTAGTTGTAGTGCAGCGTTTTTTGATTTTTGAAGGTACTCCATGGCTAATTCTGATCCTTTGCTGCTATCATTTTTCAGCGTATTGAACCAGTTTCTGAGTTGATCTTCTTTGTCGGTTGCCTTAAGCAGAGATTTCCATTTTACCGCACCCTCCGGTTTCTCTCCCAGGTAAGTATCTACCTTTGAGCTGAGCGTATTTAGATTTGCATATTGCATAGTTTCAGGATTTATTACGGCAACGGGACGCCCTTTTTCGTACCTGAAAAATCCGTCTTTTTGACTACCATCACTGTTTTGTCCACCTTTAATACCTGACTCCACTAATTTGTCAAGCAAATCGCTTTGCAAATTATCATCAATTCCCCGGTCATGCATCACTTTCATGATGTACTGCACCACATCAATCCCTACATAATCGGCCAGTTGGAAAATGCCCATAGGCCGCACTAAATAATCACGGGTAATTGTGTCCACTGTCGCAATGGCTTGTGGTAAGGGTATTTTCAGGTTAAGCTTTATGGCCAGATCGATGCCATTTATTGTATCTCTCATGTAATGGCCGTTGCCTATAAACCCGGCAACATCGGCTGAAGGGACAATTATTTTTTTTAGGTTTTTCACGTATTGTGTTGCAAACTCAGCTAATTCCGGTAATGTTTGTTCAGATTTGATGAGTTCTACAAGTTTTTGCACTGCAGGGGGGTTATAAAAATGTACGCCCATTAACCGTCCGTTAAGATTTGCATTTGTATCAATTTCATGTATTGGGATTGAGGAAGTGTTGGTGAAAAACCACGGATTGTTGTTATTATTGCTGCTAATTTGCCTGAAAATTTTATTTTTCAGATCGGGGTTTTCACTTACAGCCTCAAGTATAAGGTTGGAGTCGTATGCTGCTTCAATTCTTGTTGTTGGTTTGATGATATCTACTACATCTTCAACATATTTTTGAATAAAGTCTGCGTTTTCGTGTAATTGTTTTTGATCAGCATACATTTTTCGAATCTGTACAATTTTTTTTTCGGCAAACTTTTGCGCTTGCGCCCTGACATATTTTAGAAGTCCGTCAAGTGCATTATGTGACACATCAATGGCATTGAGCACAAACTGCTGATTTTTATTTTCATGCTGCAATTTTTGGTGTAATAGCTCCTGTGCTGTGAGTAATAATATTCCGCTTCCCATTTTGCCGGCAGCACCCAAAACAGATACGTTTTTTAATTTTTCGGTGTAATGCATAAATTTATGTTTTGTGTTTACCAATTGGGGTCTCTTTTTTCGAGGAATGCTTTCATGCCTTCTGTACCTTCATTACCAAAGAGCGAAGCAAATACTTCTGATTCTAGCCTGTTGGCCTCGTTGAAAGGAATAAAACGACCCTGGCGTGCAACTTTTTTCACATGTTCGATGGCTTTAGGACCTTTTGATGCAATGGTTTCAGCTACTTTTGTAACTTCATCCATAAGTTCCCCGGGTTTTGTTACATTTTGCACAAGGCCCATTGTGTAGGCTTTCTGAGCGGTAATCATTTCGCCGGTAAGCAGCATGTATAATGCATTACCCAATGATGTATAACGGGAAAGACGTTGTGTTCCCGAAAAACCAGGAATCAGTCCAAGGTTTACCTCAGGTTGTCCGAACTTGGCTTTTTCGCTTGCTATGCGAATATCGCAAGCCATGGCCAGTTCCATACCACCACCAAGTGCGAAGCCGTTTACAGCAGCAATTACCGGAATTCTTAGGTCTTTAATTTTATTGAAAATATCCTGGCCGCGCTGCGAAAACTGTCGGGCGGCGTCGGTTTTCATTTCTACCATTTCTGAAATATCAGCACCTGCTACAAAAGCTTTACCTACACCTGTTACGATGAGGGTTCTGATGTTTGGAAGGTGATCAAGGAAATGGTCAAGTTCGTCGAAAATTTTTGAATTCAGGGCATTCATGGCATCAGGACGATTTATAGTAAGTATGCCTATCGTCTGCTTTTGCTCAAAATTAAGAATTGTGTAGTCCATAGATTTTTATCTTTTTGAGGGGTGTTCGTCAACAAACATTTTTGGCTATTTGCTATTATAACCATCAGCCTATCAAAAAGTTTAAATTATGGACATATGCCCAGTTTTAAATAAGATATAGCCGCATATTACCCTGTAGTGACGGCTATAGTGTTATTACGGAGTTCTGGAAAGATGCTTAAAAAATAATGAGTCTAAATAAAAATCCCAAGATTTATTGCGATTAAATGTTGGATAAAAGTCTCTTTGTTATTTATGCTTTGCATAGTATACCGAAGGCTTGTAATTCCTTTATATTTTTCCGTAATATCAAACTCAGCACCAAGACCTGCAGAAATTCCGAACGAAATATTATCGACTAATTCTTTATCAATTGACTGAGTTGCTCCATTATAGAAGTTGTATTGTAACGAAGATTTGTCGCTAATTGTGAAACCCAGTACAGGACCGGCATTTACAAATAGGAGATTCTTATCGTATGGAATGGAGTATTTGTACATTACAGGAAGTTGTAAAGTTGTGGTTTTGAGCTTCAGTACAAGGTCTGCTTGCACCATACTTACATAGTTATAATTTGCAATTACACTTTCGCTGAATTCATGGTTGTATCTGTTAATTATTGCTTCAATATGAAAAGAATGTCGGGTAAAATTTATTGGTATGTCGATAAATGCACCAAATGCCAGATTAGTGGTAAACTGGTATGATAAATCAGCGAGTGGATTGCTTGTATGAGTTGATAATTTCATATTTTCGGTCAAAGTGTTTTTATGTAATCCTAACCACACTAATAACCCTGTTTTAAAAGTGGGAATATAACGTGGTTCACATATATTGTAGTAGCGAATGGCGGTAGCCATAGGGTTTCTTTTATATTTAATACGTTTGAAAAGTTTGTCGGTCATTTCAGGGCAATCGCCTGTAAGCTTTTTTATAGTTTCTTTATACGATATGCCATTTTTGTTTTTAGGCAGTGGTGCCAGTTTCTTATTATGGTTGCTGTAGTAGTATAGCTGATCGTTATCGGTTACATAACGATAGAGAACTATTTTGCCTGTAGTTAGCCTTTCAAGGAAAACTCTTTTTTTCTCGTTTTTGTATTCAATTTTTTTAGCAACAAATACTCTCCCTTTGACACCATACTCATCTACTTCCTGAGGGGTGTATTTTTTTACTGAATTGTCATACTGAATGTGACAATATCTGGCATTTTCAGCAGGACTATATAGCGTTACATTAAAGCCTACGTTTGAAACGGAATCTTTTGTGAAATAAGCTTCTTCTTTTTGGCTGAAAGCATTGAGGGTGATGAAGAAAATCGCGGCTAGTAAAGAATAGAATTTCATTTTTGCGATAAATATAACAAAGAAAACCAGAATAGTAAAGTTATTTAAGTTCTGGTAAGCGCTTTTATTATTTGCTGATGATCGGGAAATTCTTTAATCAGTTGTGCTGCAGGAGACATATCCAGATCGGCAAAGTCGAATCCCGGTGTGGCCAGACATCCTACAAGCGCAAAACTTTGGATTGTCTGGGCGGCAAACAATGTATTTGCCGGAATCTCAACCTGTGGGTATTCATTTTGTTCAATGCCGGGTCCCAGTGTAATTTTTTTGTATGTGTTGTCAGGGTATATGCAATGCAGTACAGGTCCTTTGCCATAATGGAAGTACCAAACTTCATCCTGCCTTAGCCTGTGAAATGCTGAGAAATTGCCGGCTGGTAGAAAAAAAAGAATTGATGTTGACAGGTTGCGTCTTCCTCCAAACGATTCGGGTAAGTTTTTACCTGCAACAAAGATTGGTGCCCGGTATGTTTCCCGGAAAAAACCGCCTTCAGGGTGTGGCTTTAGGCTCAGGTTTTCAATAATTTGTTGCTCTTCTGCATTCATTTTATTTAAATAGTTACTTTTTTCTTCTTTTTTGGTTTTGATAGCCGGGTTTGCGTCCCGATGGCCGTTTTTTCCGAAATTTTTTATCGGGTTTGGGACTCCATTGCGGGCCATCGCCCAATTCTTTTGGGAGTGGAATCCTGATTAATTCACGTTCAATTAGTTGCTCAATGCGGTGAAATTTATACATATCCTGTTCATTGATCAGCGTGAGGGCAACCCCTGTTGATTTGGCTCTGGCCGTACGTCCAACGCGGTGTACATAATCTTCGGCATCGCCTGGTACATCATAATTTACAACCAGGTGGATATCTTTAATATCAATACCCCGGCTCAACACATCAGTGGCAACCAGAATGCGCGTTTTTTTAGATTTAAATCTAAGCAACACATTTTCTCTTTCGTTTTGTTCCAGATCTGAAGAAATTCCTTCTGTACTGGGCTCTTTCTTTTTAAGCTGGTTCACTATAGTGTTTACATTCTTTTTTGTGGAAGTGAAAACCAGAATACTTTCATATTCGGGGTTATCTGCAATTAAACTAATTAGCAGAGGTAATTTTTGCTTGTCGTATACAAGATAAGTACCCTGCAGCACTCCTTCTGCCGGTTTAGATATTTCTGTATTAACTTCAAGTGGTTTGTGCAGTATTTTATTTGCCAATTGTCTTACTTTGCCAGGCATAGTGGCACTAAACATCAAGCTTTGCCTTTTTTCAGGAAGGTGAGATATGATTTTAATGATATCGTCGAAAAAGCCAATATCCAACATTCTATCGGCTTCATCAAGAATGAGGTTTTTTACCTGACTGAAATTTACGTAGCCCAGTTTTAGGTGGGCAAGCAAGCGGCCGGGTGTTGCTACTACAATTCCTGAGCCTTTTGTAAGTGCCTTTTTCTCAAGGTCCCAATCTGTACCATTGCCTCCTCCGTATATTGCGATGGTATCAACATCGGCAAAGTAACCAATTCCCTGAATTTCCTGATCTATTTGTACTGCCAGTTCCCGCGTTGGAACGAGTATAAGTGTATGTACTCCTTCTGATTCTAATGCAATGGTTTGATTTATTACAGGTAAAATAAATGCAGCTGTTTTGCCTGTTCCAGTTTGGGCGCAGGCTATTAGGTCTTTGCCTTCCAAAATTGGCGGAATGGCTAATTGTTGTATTGGCGAAGCTTCTTCAAAGCCCATGTAGGAAATGGCTTCAAGTAACTGTTCGTTCAACTGGAATGCTTCAAATTTCATTAAGTTCTGTTTTAGCTAAATTGAAGGCAAAAGTAATGAGAATGAGCGAATTTTACACTTTTTAACCTCTAATTCGTAGTTTATTGTTTGATATCAACTTGTCAGATTATTCTTTTTATTTTGTTGCAGGCGCTCTATTATAAGTTCTGGCCTTTTTATCGAAGCTTTGATCCATTTAAACAAGGTCTCTTCGTATTCCTGTTCATTCAATTGCCATGGAATAGAAGATTTGTTAAGTTTTTGCCGTAGCTCATTCAATATTATCGCTACTGACACCGATATATTGAAGCTTTCTGTAAAACCATACATCGGAATTTTCAGGTATTCATCGGCAAGGTCAATGGCCTGGTTGCTTAATCCGCGCATTTCAGTACCAAAAAGTAATGCTACAGGGCCTTTTTCGAGATCAAAGTCTGGTAATAAGGTGTCATTTTGATGGGGCGTGGTAGCCACAACCCGGTAATTTTGCTTCTTTAATGTTAAGATGGCATTTGGTAGGGCGTTTTTATCTTTGTAGTGATTTATATTAAGCCACTTTGATGAGCCCATTGCCACTTCAGGGTTTGGAATAAATTCGTTTTGTTGTTCTACCACATGTACTGTTTGAATTCCGAAGCAATCACATGAGCGCAATACTGCACTGGCATTATGCGATTGATATATGTCTTCTATGGCAACAGTTATATAGTTTGTACGGTTTTGTAAGATTTGTTCAAACAGATTAAACCGTTCTTCTGAGATAAATTCTTTGAGTTGTTCTATTAGTTGTTTCACTACTTCTATGCTTAGATGAAATATCCATAATTTTGGTCTCAAAATTAAGCATTTGGGGCAAAAAAAAAAGAGTCCAAGATTAAAGGGACCCTTTTTCTAAACTTTTAGCAGTATGCTAGCTTACTTCGTCAGCTAAATCGTTACCTGCTTTAAATTTCACAACTTTTTTAGCTGGGATGTTAATTTCTTGGCCTGTTCTTGGATTGCGACCTGTTCTTGCGCTTCTTTCTGCTACTGAGAAAGAACCGAATCCTACTAATTGAATGCGATCACCTGATTTCAGTGAGTCGGTAACTGATTCAACAAAAGCTTCTAGCGCTTTTTTACTGTCATTTTTTGAAAGACCTGATTTAGATGCCATAGCATCTATTAATTGTGCTTTGTTCATAAACCTAAAATTTTTACGTTTAACCAAATTTTATGTACCAGTTCATTGCAAATATAGGCCATTTCTCGTCTTTTGCAAATTTTAACTGGTTTTTTTTGTCTAATTTATAAAAACAGAATACTATATATTGCCTTAATAATCAATAGTTAATCCTTTGTTTGCGATTAGTTGCCTGAAAGACAACTACTTATCATTTTTTTTGATTCCAGCTATCTCTTCCAACATTTCTGTGGTAAGGGATTTGGGCCTTTCAAGTGGATAGCCAAGAGCTCTGTCCCAAATTAAATTGGCTGTAATACCTATAGCTCTTCCTATTCCAAATAGTACTGTGTAAAAGTCATACTCGGTAATGCCATAGTGCCATTGTATTATTCCGCTTTGCGCGTCGACGTTAGGCCATGGGTTTTTGGCTTTACCTTGTTCTTTGAGAATTGGAGGAACAACTTTATAGAGCATGTCTACATATTTGAATAGCGGGTCATCTTTCAGATGTTTAAGGCTAAATTCTCTTTGCAATGCATAACGTGGATCTGTTTTGCGCAATACTGCGTGACCATACCCTGGTATAACCTGACCTGAATTTAATGTATCCCACACAAATTGTTTCATTTCTTCCTCATTAGGAATTTTTCCTCCCATGCGGTCCATTAATTGTTGTAACCAGCGCAGAACTTCCTGGTTGGCTAACCCGTGAAGCGGACCAGCAAGACCATTGACCATTGATGAGATGGAAAGATAGACATCACTTAGTGAGCTTCCTACAAGGTGTCCGGTGTGCGCGCTTACATTACCACTTTCATGGTCGCTGTGAATTATAAAATGCATGCGCGAAACATCGTCGTAAGGCTTTTCTTTACCCATCATGTGTGCGAAGTTTGCTCCAAAGTCAAGATCGGGATTACTGTGTATTCGCTTACCATCGCGGTAAAGCTTAGCATAAATATATGCACCAATTTCGGGTAGCTTAGCCAGAAGGTTTAATGCATCTTCATACGTAGACTCCCAGTAGTCTTTTTTATTGACCCCTGCATGATACTTTTTAACGAAAAATGACTCACGACCCATCGTCAGTATAGCGGTAGAGAAAATTGACATTGGATGGCTGCAGCAGGGAAATGAATCAATAACTTCATATACATAACGAGGCAATATCCGACGTTTGGAAAATTCGTCGAGCACATGCTCCAGCTCCTTTTCATTAGGCATTTCACCTGTTACCAGCAAATAAAAGACACCTTCTACATATGGCATTTCGCTTCCGGGTGGTTTGGGGAGTTTTTTGAAAACTTCCTGAAGGGTATACCCCCTGTATCGAATACCTTCGTTCGGATCGAGGTATGAGATATCTGTAGCCAGACATTTCAGGCCGCGCATTCCGCCAAGAATTTTACCAATGGTAACCTTATCCACTTCTACGTCTCCATACTCTTTTATAAGGCGCTCAGTTCTTGGTCGCCATGCTTCTATCTTTTCGGCTAGTGTTTCTTTGAACGTTTTCATAGAATATATTTTATTTATTTTGTTTTCTAATTAAATTTAAGGCAGATCCTGCATGGAACCACTCTATTTGTACCGGACTGTAAGTATGTTTGGCCATAATTCTTTCAGTAGCCCCGTCTTTATGATTAATTTCTACAGTCACATCCTTGCCTGGTGCCAGTTTATCTATATCAAGTACATTTATAGTGTCGTCTTCTTTTATTTTGTCATAATCAGCAGGGTTGGCAAAGGTTAAAGCAAGTATACCTTGTTTTTTAAGGTTTGTTTCGTGTATGCGTGCAAAAGACCTTACTATAACCACCCTGACACCCATATGCCTGGGTTCCATTGCGGCATGTTCACGTGAAGAACCTTCGCCATAGTTTTCATCTCCAATAATGAACGACTGTACACCGGCTTCTTTATATGCTCGTGCTACACCTGGTGTTTTATCATATTCACCATTGACCTGGTTTTTGGTATAATTGGCTTTGTCATGAAATTCATTGACTGCACCCTGCAATAAATTATCAGAAATATTATCAAGGTGGCCGCGGAAACGCAACCAGGGACCGGCCATGGAGATGTGGTCAGTTGTACACTTACCTTTGGCTTTAACCAAAAGCTTTAAATCTTTTATATCTTTTTCATTATTAGCCGGGAAAGGCTCAAGTAATTGAAGTCTGTTTGAATCTTCTTTTACCACAATTTCGACGTCACTACTGTCTTTCGCCGGAGGAATGAAGCCCATCTCTTTTAGATCGAAGCCCTGTTGCGGGAACTCTTCACCTGTTGGAGGATCGAGATATACTTCTTCACCATCTTCATTAATGAGTGGGTCCTTCATTGGATTGAATGTAAGTGTGCCACCTATTGTCAGTGCTGTAACCAATTCGGGTGAAGACACAAATCCGTGTGTGTTTGGATTACCATCATTTCTCTTGGCAAAGTTGCGATTAAAAGAGGTCAGAATTGTGTTTTTACGTTCAGGGTCATCGGTATGTCTTTTCCATTGTCCAATGCATGGCCCGCATGCATTAGCCAATACAACTCCGCCAATATCTTCAAAATATTTGAGTACCCCGTCTCTTTCGGTTGTATATCGAATCATTTCTGACCCGGGGGTTACCATAAATTCAGTTTTTACTTTGAGTTTTTTCTCTTTTGCTTGTTTTGCGATGGATGCTGCTCGTGTTAAATCTTCATAGGATGAGTTGGTACAAGAGCCTATTAATCCAACTTCAATATCTAACGGATAATCGTTCTTTTGGGCGTTGTCGCCTAGCTTGCTTATAGGGTGAGCAAGGTCTGGTGTAAATGGCCCATTTACAAGCGGCTCTATTTCCGAGAGGTTTATTTCAATGACTTTGTCGAAGTATTGATTCGGGTTGTCGTAAACTTCTTT
>Ga0209938_1000488_pt1 | contig 21917 bp, 16 predicted proteins | sample SalPonR2_C_D1_MG_FD_185708 | JGI IMG/M metagenome (GOLD analysis project Ga0209938, IMG submission 185708) | Salt pond soil microbial communities from South San Francisco under conditions of wetland restoration - Salt Pond MetaG R2_C_D1_MG... ... | reverse complement strand
TCTTTCATGGACAGCTTCACGCGTCCGCGGTTATCCACGTCAAGGACCTTCACCAGGACTTCCTGGCCTTCGCTCAGCTCGTCAGTGACGTTCTCGATGCGACGGTCGGAGATCTGGGAAATGTGCACCAGACCATCCTTGCCGGGCAGGATGTTGACAAAGGCACCAAAGTCCACGATGCGCTCAACGCGACCCCTGTAGATAACGCCAACCTCGATTTCCGCTGTGATTTCCATCACCCGCTTCATCGCCGCCTTGGCCGCGTCAAGGTTGTCGGCATAGATCTTGACGTTGCCATCGTCGTCCAGATCAATGGAGGCACCGGTCTCGTCGCAGATCGAACGGATAGTGGAGCCACCCTTGCCGATAACGTCGCGGATTTTCTCCGGGTTGATCTTGATGGTGGTGATGCTGGGCGCCCGGCTTGAAAGCTCTTTGCGCGGCGCTGAAATCACCTTGGCCATCTCGCCCAGGATGTGCAGACGGGCTGCATTGGCCTGTTCCAGAGCAATTTCCATGATCTCGTCGGTAATACCCTGGATCTTGATGTCCATCTGCAGCGCAGTGATACCTTCAGACGTGCCGGCTACCTTGAAATCCATGTCGCCGAGGTGATCCTCATCGCCCAGGATGTCGGTCAGCACCGCGAACTTGTCGCCTTCCTTGACCAGACCCATGGCGATACCGGCAACCGGTGCCTTGATCGGCACGCCCGCATCCATCAGTGCCAGACTGGAACCACAGACCGAAGCCATGGAACTGGAGCCGTTGGACTCGGTGATTTCAGACACCGCGCGGATAGTATAGGGAAACTCTTCCATGGTCGGCATAACCGCAGCCACACCACGCTTGGCCAGACGGCCGTGGCCAACTTCACGACGTCCCGGCGTGCCCACACGACCCGCTTCACCTACCGAGTAGGGAGGGAAGTTGTAGTGGAACAGGAACGGATCCTTGCGCTCACCTTCCAGGGCATCAATGATCTGCATATCACGGGCGGTGCCCAGTGTCGTGGTCACGATCGCCTGGGTTTCACCACGGGTGAACAGGGCCGAACCGTGAGTGCTGGGCAGAACGCCGACTTCCACTTCGATCGGGCGGACCGTCTTGTTGTCACGGCCGTCGATACGCGGCTTGCCGTCAATAACCTGCTGGCGGACAATGGTCTTCTCGACCTTGCCGAAGTACTTCTTGACCTCATCCGCAGATGGCTGGCCTTCCTCTTCGCCGGCGAGCTTTTCAACCAGGGCGCTTTTGATCTCGCTCAGACGGGCATAGCGCTCCATCTTGTCGCGGATGCTGTAGGCTTCTTCAATGGCGGCAGACGCTTCCGAGTTCACAGTGTTCAGAAGCCCGCTATTCTCCGGCTCTGGCTGCCATTCCCAACGGGGCTTGCCTACTTCCGCAGCCAGCTCTTTAATGGCGGTAATCGCGGTCTGCATTTCTTCATGACCGTAAAGCACGGCGCCCAGCATCTGATCTTCAGTCAGGCCTTTGGCTTCGGACTCGACCATCAGAACGGCATCGTCGGTACCGGCAACGACCATGTCCAGCAATGAGGTTTCCAGCTCCTCGAAAGTCGGGTTGAGGAAGTAACCGCGCTCATTGGTATAGGCAACCCGTGACGCGCCGATGGGGCCATCAAACGGAATACCGGAAATGGACAGCGCGGCAGAAGCCGCCAGCATCGCGGCAATATCCGGATCCTGGTTCTTGCTGGAGGACATTACCGTGGTGATGACCTGGGTTTCGTTCATGAACCCTTTAGGGAACAGCGGACGGATCGGGCGGTCGATCAGGCGGGAGGTCAGGGTTTCTTTCTCCGACGGACGGCCTTCACGCTTGAAGAAACCACCGGGAATCTTGCCCACGGCGTAGGTCTTCTCGAAGTAGTTCACGGTCAGCGGAAAAAACGGCTGGCCCGGCTTGGCTTCCCTGGCGGCCACCACGGTACCCAGTACCGAGATATCATCAATGGTGACCAGCACGGAGCCGGTTGCCTGACGGGCGATACGGCCAGTCTCGATAGTGACGGTCTTGCCGCCGAGTTCAAATGATTTTTTTACGGGCTTCAGATCCACAATTGCTCCTGATTTAATCTTGGTTTCATCTGTTCAATGGATTCAGAACAGCCGCCCATGCGGACTGTCTGTCTCCTGCAGCTGTCCGGGATGAACCAGAGAGCAACCTGTCTGAAAGCTAACAGGCTGTTGCAAAACCCCGGTCCCGGGTGAACCTGACACCCGCCGGGCTTTTCAACAACCTGCTATCAAATTCAACTTTCCAGTACGACAGCAGTTACCGTCAACGTTCATCGATCGACACCCTGCAGGACAAAGCACAACCGGCGGAGCCAGCGCTTCGCCGGTTGCCAGAAACAACCAGACTAGCGACGCAGGCTCAGGCTCTGGATCAGTTCCAGGTAGCGGTCTGCGTTCTTGCGCTTCAGGTAGTCCAGCAGCTTGCGACGCTGGTTTACCATCCGGATCAGACCGCGGCGGGAGTGATGGTCCTGCTTGTTGGTCTTGAAGTGATCCTGCAGCTTGTTGATGTTGTGGCTCAACAGGGCAACCTGAACTTCAGGGGAACCTGTATCACCATCACTTTGCTGGTAGTCCTTGACGATCTGTGCTTTTTCACTGGCCGATAGAGCCATACTTCACCTCATTGTCGCGATGCTATGAATGTCCAGCCGAACCGCGCATCTCTACAGCCCGGCTAATCGGAGACAGCGTCCGGTTGACGCTCTCACCCGCTTTTCACCAGCCGACGTGGCACCAGTCTGGTGGCCTCGCCTTCCGGGAATTTTTCTGCCAGTCCGACAAAGCCCTTATCACCGTACAGGCGGATAAAGCCCTCACCGGACTGGCCCGATATTCTAACTGGTTGTCCATTCAATATCGACACCAGCGACAGACCCTCAAGCTTTTGCTCCGGGAACATCGACAGCGCCGCATCCGGGGCAACCAGAAGGCCGTCAAGGCTTTCACCCTGTTCACGCATCTGCTCAAGCGCTGGCACCTGGTGGACGTCAGCGAGGGTAAACCCGGAGGCCATGGTACGGCGCAGCGCCGTTACATGAGCACCGCATCCCAGGGCGGCGCCTATGTCCTCCACCAGTGAGCGGATATAAGTGCCTTTGGTACAACTGACCGCAATGTCCAGTTCGTCGTCGCGAATCTCGATCAGCGCCAGCTCGTAAATGGTTACGGGACGGGCCGGACGCTCCACCTCGATACCCTCACGAGCATATTCATAGAGCGGACGACCCTTATGCTTGAGGGCAGAATACATGGAAGGGACCTGCTGGATATCGCCACGAAAACGATCCAGAACAGACTCCAGGCTGTCGGCGGTCAGTCCCGGGGGAACCGGCTTCTGTTCGACGATCTGGCCTTCACTGTCGCCGGTTTCCGTGCGGACACCGAGTTTTGCTGTCGCGATGTAGGCTTTGTCGCTGTCCAGCATCATCTGGGAGAACTTGGTTGCTTCACCAAAGCAAAGCGGCAGAACGCCGGTCGCCAGTGGATCAAGTGCCCCGGTATGGCCCGCCTTTGCGGCACCAAACAGGCGCTTGACCTGCTGCAGGATACCGTTGGAGGTAATATCCATGGGCTTGTCGATCACCAGGATGCCATTGACATCGCGGCCCTTACGCCGTCGGCTCAAACGCCTTTCTCCGAATTATCCGGCTCCGCCGGACCATCACCGGTAACGGCGGGCTTATCACCTACCGCCTCACGAATCAGGTTGTCCATATGCCTGCTGTGGTTCAGCAGGGCATCGAAGTGGAACCGCAGCTGGGGGGTAACCCGCAGCTTCATGGCTCGACCCACCTGGCCCTTGAGAAAACCAGCGGCTTTATTCAGTACCGACAGGGAATCCTGCACCTGGGGCGAATTTTCTGTCAGCTCTTCTGTAGTCAGCAGCGACACATAAACGTCTGCATAGCCCAGATCACGGCTTACCTTGACGGCATTGACCGTGACCATACCCACCCGCGGGTCTTTGACCTCCCGCTGGATGAGCTGGGCCAGCTCCCGCTGCATCTGATCGCCAATGCGATCAATACGACTGAACTCTTTTGGCATTAAGCTTCTCTTGGCAGCGGGAGCCTCAGGCTCCTGTGGATTCAAGCTTGCGCTCGACCCGGGTGCGGTCGAATACTTCGATCTGGTCACCGACCTTGACGTCATAGCCTTTTACGCCGATGCCACATTCCATGCCGCTGCGGACTTCGGGCACGTCGTCCTTGAAGCGGCGCAGGGATTCCAGCTCGCCCTCAAAGATCACCACGTTGTCCCGCAATACCCGGATGGGCTTGTTACGGTAGACGGTACCCTCGGTGACCATGCAGCCTGCCACCTGGCCATACTTCGGCGAACGGAACACATCACGGACATCGGCGATACCGATGATATCCTCGCGGTACTCAGGTGCCAGCATGCCGGTCAGTGCTGCTTTGACGTCATCGATCAGGTTGTAGATGATGCTGTAGTAGCGCAGATCCAGACCTTCCTGCTCGACCAGGCGCTTGGATGCAGTATCCGCCCGCACGTTGAAGCCGAATATAACCGCATCGGTTGCCATCGCCAGACTCACGTCTGTCTCGGCAATACCACCAACGCCGGAAGATACGATCTTGACCTGCACTTCTTCGTTACCCAGATCCTTGAGCGACTTGGTAATGGCTTCCAGAGAACCACGAACGTCGGTCTTGAGGACAATATTGAGGGTCTTGACCTCATCCTTGCCCATGTTCTCGAACAGGTTCTCAAGCTTGGCCGCCTGCTGTCTGTGCAGACGCTGCTCCCGCTCACGGCTCTGACGGAATTCTGCCAGCTCTTTGGCTTTCTTCTCGTCGGCCACCGCGAAGAACTCGTCCCCGGCGTTCGGCGTGCCGTTCAGACCCAGAATCTCCACCGGAATGGACGGACCCGCCTGCCTGACCTGCTTGCCAGCTTCGTCGGTCATGGCGCGGATCTTGCCAAAGAACCCACCGGCCACGACCATTTCGCCCTGGCGCAGAGTACCGTTCTGAACCAGCACAGTTGCGACCGAACCACGGCCACGTTCGAGGCTCGACTCAACCACCACACCCTTGGCCGGCGCATCCTCTGATGCCTCCAGTTCCAGAATTTCGGCCTGCAGCAGCAACGCCTCGATCAGGTTGTCGATACCCTCACCAGTGTGAGCCGATACCGGAATGAACTGGACGTCGCCGCCGTATTCTTCCGGAATCACTTCCAGGCCAGCCAGCTCGCCCTTGATCTTTTCCGGATCAGCGCCTTCCTTGTCCATCTTGTTGATGGCAACCACGATCGGAACCCCGGCGGAACGGGCGTGCTCCACCGCCTCCTTGGTCTGGGGCATGACGCCATCATCGGCGGCCACCACCAGGATAACGATGTCGGTACACTGGGCACCACGGGCACGCATGGCCGTGAAGGCGGCGTGGCCGGGGGTATCCAGGAAGGACACCATGCCGTGGTCAGTTTCCACGTGGTAAGCACCGATGTGCTGGGTGATACCACCGGACTCGCCCGAGGCCACCTTGGTGCGACGGATATAGTCAAGCAGTGACGTCTTGCCGTGGTCGACGTGACCCATCACGCTGACGACCGGCGCCCGCTTGGACCTGTCCTTGCCTTCGAAGGAGAACTCACTGAGAACTTCCTCCTCGAACGCATCCTCACTGACCGTGCGGGCCTTGTGGCCGAGCTCCTCAGTGATCAACACAGCGGTTTCCTGATCGAGAGCCTGGTTGATCGTCGCCATTACCCCCATGCCCATCAGTTTCTTGATGACATCTGCGGACTTGACAGCCATCCGCTGGGCGAGATCGCCCACGGTGATGGTTTCCGGAATATCGACTTCTCGTACCATGGGCTTGGTCGGCCTCTCGAAAGCGTGACGCTTTTCCTTGGGTTTCTTTTTGGCTCGAAGCGGCTTGCGCAGCGTGGTGTCTTCCTCTTCATCACTGATGATAAGAGGCTCTTCCACCGGACGGTTGCGCGGACCCCGATGTCCTGCCGACTTCTTCTTCGGCTTGCCTTCTTCAGGTTCATCACCGCGGCTGCGCGACTTCTCCTTTTCTTTCTTTTTCTTCGCCTTGCGATCTTTGCCTTCACCTTCTTCAGGTGGCGGTATCGGCATATCTTCCGGTGCCAGATCCGGCGCAGGCTCCGGCTCTGCAGCCTTGTTCGAGGATTTTGCTTCCGGCACCGCCGCATCCGCCGGTTTTTCTTCTTCCGCAGGCTTTTCCGTGGTTGCCGGCGCTTCCGCTGCCGCCGTCTCCGGCTTCGGCGCCTCACTCACCGGCGCCGTATCTGCCACCGGTGTTGCCGCCTGACCAGACGCATCCGCCTGATCCGGTGCGGTCGCCGCCGGAGATTCTTCCGGTTTCGCCGCTTCCGGCTCGATTTCAGCACGCTTTACATAGGTGCGCCGCTTGCGGACCTCAACATTGACAGTCTTGGCCCGACCCGCCTTGAGCGTGGTCGTGGTTTTACGCTTGAGAGTGATTTTCTTGGGCTCTGCCTCACTCTCGCCGTGGTTCTTTCTCAGATAAGTCAGCAATTGTTGCTTTTCATCACTGGTGACAGAATCTGCCTCGGAGCGGGCTTTCAGGCCAGCCTCCACGATCTGTCGCAGCAAACGATCCACGGGAGCGTCTATATCTGCGGCCAGTTGTTTTACCGTTACATCAGCCATACTGGTCCTCCTCCCGATTAAGCCTGGTCTTCAAACCAGGGTGCGCGTGCCGCCATAATCAATGTGCCGGCGCGCTCTTCATTCATACCTTCGATGTCCATCAGGTCATCGACCGATTGCTCGGCAAGATCCTCCATGGTACGAACGCCCATGCCGGCAAGCTTGAAGGCCAGGCCCCGCTCCATTCCGTCCATTGCCAGAAGATCCTCTGCCGGCTCGGCACCATCCAGCGCTTCTTCACTCGCCAGGGCCTGGTTCAACAGGGCATCCTTGGCGCGACGTCGCAGTTCAGTGACCGTCTCTTCGTCGAACCCCTCAATCGCGAGCATCTCTTCCATGGGGATGTATGCCACCTCTTCGATCGAGGTAAAGCCTTCCTCAATAAGGACGCTGGCAAATTCTTCGTCAACATCGAGGTTACCGGTGAAATGCTCGAGCAGTGAATTATGCTCCTGCTCCTGGCGCTCACCGGCTTCCTCTTCCGTCATGACATTCAGGGTCCAGCCGGTGAGTTCTGTCGCCAGGCGTACGTTCTGGCCATTTCGGCCAATGGCCTGCGCCAGGTTGTCCTCGGCGACGGCCACTTCCATGGTGTGCCGGTCTTCATCCATCACGATGGACGCCACTTCGGCAGGGGCCATGGCGTTAATGACCAGCTGTGCCGGGTTATCATCCCAGAGCACAATGTCGACGCGCTCACCACCGAGCTCATTGGAAACAGCCTGAACCCGGGAACCACGCATGCCCACGCAGGCACCCACCGGATCGATCCGGCGATCATTGGTTTTAACCGCAATCTTCGCGCGGGAACCGGGGTCCCGCGCGGCACCGCGAATCTCGATAAGTTCTTCGGCGATTTCGGGCACTTCAATGCGAAACAGCTCGATCAGCATCTGCGAATCGGACCGGCTCAGAATGAGCTGCGGACCACGATGGTCAGTACGGATTTCCAGCAGCAGCGAGCGTACCCGGTCGCCCATGCGGAACGTCTCCCGCGGGATAAGTTGTTCCCGGGGCAACAGCGCCTCAGCGTTGGCGCCGAGATCCACGATGACGTTGTCACGCGTCACTTTCTTTACGGTACCGGACACCAGCTCACCGACCCGGTCACGGTAACTGTCGACAATTTTCGTGCGCTCCGCTTCACGCACTTTCTGGAAGATGATCTGCTTGGCGGCCTGGGCACCGATGCGTCCGAAGGCAACAGACTCGACTTTTTCCTCGTGAATGTCACCCGGCTTCAGGTTGGGGTCGATTTCTTCCGCTTCCTGCAAGGTCAGCTCTGTACCCAGCGCCGGAACAGCGTCGTTATCGACCACCAGCCAGCGGCGGAAAGTCTCATACTCACCGGTACGGCGATCAATAGAGACACGGATATCCGCTTCCTCATCGTCGTAGCGTTTCTTGGCAGCGGTGGCCAGCGCCAGCTCAATGGCTTCAAAGATGACGTCCTTCTCGACTCCCTTTTCGTTCGAGACCGCCTCAACCACCATCAGAATCTCTTTACTCATCGGATTGCCCTGCCTCTAGATTTAAACATTGCGTCTTCTGACTTATTCAACATGGGTTGCTGGCTCTACTCAAATACCGGAACGATGTTGGCTTTCTCAATACTGTCAAACGGCAGCAGATATTCATCATCGTCTACCACTACCACCACATCGTCACCCTCAACGCCTTTGATCAGACCCTGGAACTTGCGACGCCCCTCAAAAGCCATTCGCAACCGGAGCTGAACCTGGTGACCGGCAAACGCCTCGTATTGTTCAAGGCGAAACAGTGGCCGATCCATGCCCGGCGAGGACACCTCCAGGGTGTATTCGGTCTGGATCGGGTCCTCTACATCCATCACGCCACTGGCCTGACGGCTGACTGATTCGCAGTCTTCAATACCGATGCCGTTCTCGGCATGATCGATAAAGAGTCGCAGTAGCGACTGGTGGCCCTGAGAGCGAAACTCGACTCCCCAGAACTCATACCCGAGCCCTTCCACGACGGGCCTCAGTATTTCTTCCAGCTGTTTCAACTTTGCTGACAAGGCGTTGACGTCTCCGCTGCGTATTTTTCGAAACCCGAAAACAAAAAAAGGGCTGTTTATCAGCCCTTTTTAAGCACCAGGGCCTGATGCGCCAGGCCCCTTAATCAAAAAGCCCCGTAAAAACTGGGGCTTTTTGTTGCAAGAACTCGCAGAAGACAAACCCACAAACCGCGTCTTCTGCTGACAGACACCTGGCCTGCCAGAAATGGGGCTGAAAAAATTGCTCAGGGCCCACTCCAATAGAGGCGAGAGTATAGTGATGACGCTTTCTCTGGTCAAGAGGCGACCAGCGAAACCAGCACGTATCATCTCTGCCCGACTCGCCTCGCAGTAACCTTGTGATATTTACTGATGAGTACGAAAGTAGGCAGACACGTCCGCCTACTTTCTTTCAGCTTAGTAATTAGTGAGCGGGATGGCGGAACTGAAAACGCAAGAACCCCGCACAGGGCGGGGTTCTTGCAGATAAATGGTGCCCGGGGCCGGACTCGAACCGGCACGGCTTTCGCCACTACCCCCTCAAGATAGCGTGTCTACCAGTTCCACCACCCGGGCCAAAACCTTACTCAAGGTCGGGGAGTGCGTTATCGTCCCCGCCCTGTGATTCATTTTCGCTGCTGCCAGCGGCACTTTCGCCGGCGCCAGCGGGCGCCGGGGATTCCTCGGCGGCCGGCTGCTGAACCTGTGGAATGCCGGCTTCACCAGCGACTTCAGCACGCTGCTTCGCAAACACGGCGAGCGAAAAGCTGGTGACAAAAAATACGATAGCAAGCAGTGTGGTGGCCCGGGTCAGAAAGTTACCGCTGCCCTGGCTGCCAAACACGGTCTGAGACGCGCCGCCGCCAAATGCCGCACCAGCGTCCGCACCCTTACCCTGCTGAATCAGAACAAGACCGACCAGAGCGACAGCAATCACCACGTGAAGTACGACAATCAGTGTTTCTACCCAATCCATAACGACTCTCGAATCATTCTTGAATACTGTATATCTTCAGTAGCTGCCGGGTACGGCACGGCAGATACTCATAAATTCTTCTGCTTTCAACGATGCCCCGCCAATCAGGCCACCATCAATGTCCTGCTGTGCGAACAGAGCGGCAGCATTATCCGCTTTTACACTGCCGCCGTAAAGTAGCGACAGTTCATCGGCTGGCGCCCCGAGTTTTTCCAGCTCGTTCCGGATCGCGGCATGCATTGCCTGCGCATCTTCCGCAGTCGCGGTTTCACCGGTTCCGATAGCCCATACCGGCTCATAGGCAACCACAATTCCCGGCCACTGATTGTCGCCAACATTGACAAGACCGGCCCGCAACTGCCCGGCAACGACATGCTCTGCCGTTCCGGCATTTCTCTGCGCAAGGGTTTCACCCACGCACAGGATGGCGGTCAAGCCGCTGTCGAGAGCCTGGCCTACCTTTGCCGCAATCTGCTCATCGGTTTCATCGAACAGCTGCCGGCGCTCCGAGTGACCGACAAGAACATAACCACAACCACTGTCTCTGGCCATCGCGCCAGAAATTTCACCGGTGTAGGCACCGGAATTCCAACGGGCAATGTTCTGAACACCCACCTCGACACCCGGAACCGCCGATTCGAGAACATCCGCCACATAGAGAGCGGGCGGAATGATCACAACCCCGACGCCGTTATCGAGAGCGGCCAACTCTGATCCGACTGGCGCCATCAGTTGCTTCACCAGCGCCCTGGAGCCGTTCATTTTCCAGTTTCCAGCTACGATTTTGCGTCGCATACCGACCTCTGTCATGGTCCGGGTTCCGGCAACTTCCGGGGACGGCGAACTATACAGCAGACCCCGGCTGCAGACAACTACCGCAGCCTCACCTCAGGCTCTGGAATTCTGCACAACAACCGCCAATTCTTCAACTACTTGGGTAATATCCGACTCATCCTGGCCTTCTGCCATAACCCGTATCAATGGTTCGGTTCCGGATGCACGCAGCAGAATGCGGCCGCTGCTGCCAAGCTTTTTCTCGGCCCTGCGTACCGCCGCCTGGATGTCTTCCCTCCGGGAAGGGTCATAGCGGGCATCCACCCGCACATTGATCATTTTCTGTGGCAGCTTGCTCATGCCCCTCCGAGCCTCGGCAAGGGACTTGTCGGCGCGACTCAGGGCCAGTAACACCTGAAGTGCAGAGACGATTCCGTCTCCCGTGCTGGTGCAGTCACGGATGACCAGATGGCCGGAACCTTCACCACCAACCAGCCAGTTCCTGTTTACCAGCCGGTCCATCACAAACCGGTCACCGACTTTTGCCCGCTCAAACTCGATACCCTGCTCAACCAGAGCAAGCTCAACTCCCAGGTTGGTCATCAGCGTTCCCACCACGCCGCCATTCAATGTGCCCGCTGCGTGGCGCTGCGCGGCAATAATGAAAAGCAGTTCGTCGCCATCCACTTCCGAGCCGTCGCGATCAACCATCAGCACCCGGTCACCGTCGCCGTCAAAGGCAATTCCGAGATCGGCACCTTGCTCTACTACCGACTTCTTGAGGGTGTCGAGATGCGTCGACCCGACATTCAGGTTGATATTCAGACCATCCGGATCAGAGCCGACCAGGGAAATACGGGCGCCGAGCTCCCGGAATACCTTGGGCGCAACCTGATAGGTAGCTCCGTGCGCACAGTCCAGAACCAGGTGAATGCCGTCCAGTGAAAACGAGTTCGGCACCGTGCTTTTGCAAAACTCGACGTATCGCCCCACGGCATCATCGATGCGGCTGGCCTTGCCCAGCTCCCGGGCACTGCAGACCTCTACCGGCCTATCCAGCCAGCGCTCGATTTCCAGCTCCAGGGCATCACAGAGTTTGGTACCGTCCGGAGAGAAGAACTTGATGCCGTTGTCCTCATGGGGGTTATGGGAGGCACTGATGACAATGCCCGCTGACGCCCGGAAGGTGCGGGTGAGATAAGCGATAGCCGGCGTCGGCATGGGACCGAGCAGCTTCACATCGGCCCCTGCCGCGGAGAGCCCCGATTCCAGCGCCGACTCGAACATGTAACCGGAAAGGCGGGTGTCCTTGCCGATGAGCACACTGTTGTGGTGACCATCGCGCTTGAACGCCTGCCCTGCTGCCCAGCCCAGGCGCAGCATGAATTCCGGCGTAATAGGATATTCCCCGACCCGGCCCCGGATACCGTCTGTACCAAAATATTTTCTGTCGCTCATAAGCCGGCTTCCTCCACTGCCGCAACCACTTTTACGGCATCAACCGTTTCCCTGACATCGTGGGCACGAATAATCGATGCCCCGTTTAGAGCTGCTATTGTCGCCGCTGCAATGCTTGCGGACAAGCGTTCGCCCACATCCCGGCCGGTAACATGACCCAGCATGCTCTTTCTGGACATGCCGACCAGTAATGGGTGACCCAGTTGCTGCAACTGTTCAAGCGCATTCAGAAGCTCGAAATTGTGCCGGGCCGTCTTACCGAATCCGAACCCGGGGTCAAGAATTACCCGCTCGCGCTGGACGCCCGCTGCCTCAATCACTCTCAGACGCTCACTCAGAAATGCGGACACCTCCCGGCGGACATTGCGGTAGTGAGGGTTGTCCTGCATATGATCAGGCTCACCCTGGATATGCATGATGCATACCGGTACCTCTGTTTCAGCCACTACCTCCACTGCGCCCGGCCGCTGGAGGGCCCGGACATCATTGATCAGTCCGGCACCGAGCGAGACCGTTCTGCGCATGACTTCCGGGGCACTGGTATCCACAGAAACAATCACATCCAGCTCTCTGGCAATTGCCTCAACCACCGGGCATACCCGATCAAGCTCCTCCTGCAGAGGCACCGGTGTTGCGCCGGGGCGAGTGGATTCGCCGCCGACATCTATAAGCGCGGCGCCATCCGCCACCATCTGCCGGGCCCGCGCCAATGCCGAGTCAACCCGGCTGAAACAACCGCCGTCGGAAAAGGAATCCGGGGTCACATTCAGCACACCCATAACGTGGCAGGCCGCCATATCAAGGGTCTTACCGGCAAAGTTCATGGGCATATCCTTTGGCATTTTTTAACAATCAACCTTACACAAACAGAAACGCCGCCCCGGCAGGGGCGGCGTCAGTACATTCCGGCCTGACTCTCTGAAGTCAGTGTTCGCCGGCAGGACGACCGATATCCGGGCGCCGTCCATCATCAGAGTTTTTCGGAGCCGCTTCCTGCCCCGACTCTTCAGATGCCACGCCACCGCCCGGACCGCTGTCGCCCCAGCCCTTCGGCGGGCGCGGAACACGACCTTCCATGATGTCGTCGATCATATGACGATCAATGGTTTCGTACTTGATCAGGGCTTCGGCCATCAGGTCGAGTTTCTCGCGATTATCGACCAGAAGCTGCTTCGCTGTCTCGTAGCAGCTGTCGATAATGTTGCGAACCTCTTCGTCAATACGCTGGGCTGTTTCCGGTGAGTAGATGGTCTGGGACTGACCAGCGGAGCGCCCGAGGAACGGTTCCTCGCTGTCAGTATCATACTGAAGCGGACCAAGTTTCTCGGAAAGGCCCCAGCGGGTAACCATGTTACGGGCCAGACTCGTCGCCCTTTCAATATCATTCGAAGCGCCAGTGGTCACGCCGTCAAAGCCGAGAGTCAGCTCTTCCGCGATACGGCCACCGAACAGGCTGCTGATGGAACTGATCAGAAACCGTTTGCTGTGACTGTATTTGTCTTCTTCGGGCAGAAACATGGTGACACCCAGTGCCCGACCACGGGGAATGATGCTGACCTTATAGACAGGATCATGCTCCGGCATCAGGCGACCCACAATGGCGTGCCCGGATTCGTGGTAGGCGGTGTTCCGCTTCTCTTTTTCGCTCATGACCATGGACTTGCGCTCAGCCCCCATCATGATCTTGTCTTTGGCCAGCTCAAATTCTTCCATCGAGACCAGGCGCTGGTTGCGACGCGCCGCGAACAGCGCCGCTTCGTTGACCAGATTGGCCAGATCCGCACCGGAAAAGCCGGGGGTGCCACGGGCAATCAGTTGTGGCTCAACGCCGTCAGACAGCGGCACCTTCTTCATGTGCACTTTCAGAATCTGCTCACGGCCGATGATGTCAGGCAGACCAACAACCACCTGACGGTCAAAACGACCCGGGCGCAGTAGCGCAGGGTCGAGCACGTCCGGCCGGTTGGTGGCGGCGATAACGATAACGCCCTCATTACCTTCGAAACCGTCCATCTCGACCAGCAACGCGTTCAGGGTCTGCTCACGTTCATCGTGACCACCACCCATACCGGCGCCACGATGGCGACCGACGGCGTCAATCTCATCGATAAAGATGATACAGGGGCTCTGTTTCTTGGCCTGTTCGAACATGTCACGGACCCGGGAAGCGCCCACGCCCACGAACATTTCGACAAAGTCGGAACCGGAAATAGAGAAGAACGGTACCTTGGCTTCACCAGCGATGGCCTTGGCCAGCAGGGTTTTACCGGTACCCGGTTGCCCCACCATCAGGACACCTTTCGGAATACTGCCACCAAGACGCTGGAACTTGCTGGGATCCTTCAGGAAATCCACCAGTTCCTTGACGTCTTCCTTGGCCTCGTCCACGCCGGCCACATCGCCAAAGGTGGTCTTGATCTGGTCTTCACTCATCAGCTTGGCTTTGCTCTTGCCAAAGGACATGGGCCCTTTGCCACCGCCACCACCCTGCATCTGCCGCATGAAGAACACGAACAGCGCAATGATGATCAGGATCGGGAATGCAGCCACCAACAACTGGGTCCACAACGACTGGCGGTCGGGTTCTTTGCCGATCACCTCCACGTTGTTCGCCAGCAGGTCGTCCATGAGCTTGTTGTCACTGACCTGGGGACGCACGGTCTGGAATTGAGAGCCGTCGCTGCGAGTACCCTGAATTTCAAGCCCGTCGATGGTGACACGGTTTACCTGTCCGTCCTGCACCATTTCCACGAACTGCGAATAATTGACCTGTTGACCACTGGTGGTGGGGGTAAAGTTCTGAAATACCATCAGTAGAACAGCGGCTATAATTAGCCAGAGAACCAGATTTTTTGCCATATCGTTCAAGGATCATCACCTGTGAATTGAAGAGCCGCTCCGCGAGAAGAAACCCCTTGTTGTCACCATACACCAATTGTACGTCTGCTCACCACAACTGGCCCACTCTCTATCAAGGCGCCCGACCTGCGGGTCACCCGTTAAATCCTTTACAGACCTGATAAATCTCCCGGGATCTTGCCCGGGAAGCCTCGGGTTTCCTGCTGACAACCGATGCAAAACTCTTTCTCATCCCGGCCAGCAGGTCATCAAAGCCCTCACCCTGAAACACTTTGGCAACGAAGATACCACCCGGCCTGAGCACCTGTTGCGCCATATCCAGAGCCAGCTCAACGAGCCCCATGGCAGTGGGGATATCCACCGCAGCCATACCACTCATATTGGGTGCCATATCTGAAATTACAACGTCGGCGCGTCGATCGCCCAACAAACCCAACAGCTCATCAAGCACAGACTGCTCGGTAAAATCCCCCTGCACGAAGTCCACGCCTGCGATCGCGCTCATCGCCAGAATATCACTGGCAATCACCCGGCCCTGATCGCCGACCCGTTCAGCCGCCACCTGGGACCAGCCGCCCGGTGCCGCGCCCAGGTCAACTACTGTCTGCCCGGGCCGGAAAAGCCGGTCTTTTTTGTCCAGTTCAATCAGCTTGTAACTGGCCCGGGACCGATAGCCGTCTTCACGGGACTTTTGGACCCAGACATCATCAAAATGTTCCTTGAGCCAGCGATCACTGGTTTTGGAGCGGGCCAAATGTCACCTCCGGGCTGGTCTGTTACAATTGCGGCTTATTGAACCGATCAAAGTGAGTCCATCATGAGCCTTTCACCGGAACAGCGCCGGGAGTACCGGGGCATTGCCCATAATCTGAAGCCCATCATCATTGTTGGCGACAAAGGCCTGACCGAAGGCCTTCAGGAAGAGCTGGAGCGGGCCCTGAATGACCACGAACTGATCAAGATCAAGGTGGCCAGCCCCGACCGCGAAACCCGTCAGGAAGCGGTAGCAGCACTGTGCGAGGCCAGCGGGGCGGAACTGATCCAGACCATCGGCAAAATCGCCGTGATTATGCGTCGTGCCCCGAAACCGAATCCGAAACTGTCCAATCTTCTCCGGAACAAATAAAGACTTGCCACGGAAGACACGGAATTTCACGGACAAAAATAAAAATCTTATTTCAGTTTTTTATATTCCGTGTCTTCCGTGGCAAAAGCGCTTTTGCGCCTTCAGATGTGCTCCACCTTCTCGATTTCGTACTCGACCGTTCCCGACGGTATGCGGATGGCAACCACGTCATCCTCGCTCTTGCCCACCAGGGCTCTGGCAATTGGCGATGAAATCGACAGCATGCCTGCTTTGATGTCGGCTTCATCCTCACCCACAATCCGGTAGACGACCTGCTCATCAGTATCCAGATTCAGCAGGTGCACTGTCGTACCGAAGATCACCTTGCCAGTGTTCTCTATGGTGTGGACATCGATTACCTGCGCCGCCGAGAGCTTGCCTTCAATCTCCTGAATGCGTCCTTCGATAAAGCTCTGCTGCTCTCGGGCCGCATGGTACTCGGCGTTTTCTTTCAGATCGCCATGTTCCCGCGCATCAGCAATAGCCGCGATCACCCGGGGGCGGTCCTCGGATTTCAGCTTTTTGAGCTCAGCGCGAAGGCTGGCTTCCCCCGCCACGGTCATTGGTACTCTGTCAGCCATGATATTACTTCCCTGAATGAAGATCCTGGAGACGACGGACAGTGCGCTCCGGGCCGAACTTGATGGCCCGGCAGAAAGCTTCGCCGCCTGCCAGTGTTGTTGCGTAGGTCACTTTGCTCTGCAATGCGGACTGACGGATCTGCGCCGAATCTGCAATGGCTTTGCGACCCTCGGTAGTGTTGATGATCAGTTGAACCTGGCCGTTCTTGATAGCATCCACGATGTGCGGCCGGCCCTCACGCACCTTGTTGACCCGCGTGGATGCAATGCCCGCTTCCCGCAATGCCTCTGCTGTTCCGGTGGTTGCGAGCAGCTGGAAACCGGCATCGACCAGGTCCCGGGCCACTTTGGCGGCAGCCGGCTTATCAACATCCCGGACCGACATGAACGCCGTACCCTGGGCCGGCAGACGCTCACCGGAACCCAGTGCCGCCTTGGCAAACGCTTCATCAAAGCTGTCACCGATTCCCATAACCTCACCGGTAGACTTCATCTCCGGCCCCAGAATCGGATCGACCGCCGGGAACTTGTTGAACGGAAATACCGATTCTTTTACCGAAAAATGGTTCGGCACCACTTCTGCCGTGAACCCCTGCTCCGCCAGGGATGTTCCGGCCATCACCTTCGCCGCCACCTTGGCCAGTGAAACGCCGATGGCCTTGGAGACGAACGGCACGGTACGCGAAGCTCGCGGGTTGACTTCGATAACGTAGATCAGATCGTCCTGCCACGCCAACTGGACATTCATCAGGCCGACAACATCCAGCTCAATCGCCATCTTTCTCACGACCTCACGCATTTCGCCCTGGACCGCTTTCGGCAGGCTGTATGGCGGCAGCGAACAGGCGGAATCACCGGAATGCACGCCAGCCTGTTCAATGTGCTGCATGATGCCGCCTATCACCACTGTTTCACCGTCGCTGATGGCGTCTATATCCACCTCGATGGCGGCGTTGAGGAAGTGGTCCAGCAGCACCGGGCTGTCGTTGGACACCAGAACCGCACTACGCATGTAGCGAATCAGTTCTTCCTCCTCGTAAACAATTTCCATGGCACGGCCGCCCAGCACGTAAGAAGGGCGAACCACAAGCGGGTATCCGATTTCCCGGGCAGCGACAACGCCCTCTTCATAGCTGCGCACCGTGGCATTTTCAGGCTGCAGCAGACCCAGCCGGTTGATCATCTGCTGAAAGCGTTCGCGGTCTTCCGCGCGGTCAATGGCATCCGGACTGGTGCCGATGATGGGCACGCCCGCTGCCTCCAGGCCACGGGCCAGCTTCAGCGGGGTCTGGCCACCGTACTGCACGATCACACCCCTGGGTTTCTCGATATGGATGATTTCCAGCACGTCTTCCAGGGTGACAGGCTCGAAATACAGCCGGTCCGAGGTGTCGTAGTCCGTCGATACCGTCTCCGGGTTGCAGTTGATCATGATGGTTTCGTAACCATCATCACGCATTGCCAGCGCGGCATGCACACAGCAGTAGTCGAACTCTATGCCCTGGCCGATGCGGTTGGGGCCACCGCCGATCACCACAATCTTTTGACGATCCGAGGGCGCTGCCTCGCATTCTTCTTCATAGGATGAGTACATGTAGGCAGTGGACGAGGCAAACTCAGCCGCACAGGTATCCACCCGCTTGTAGACCGGACGGATTTCCATCTCATGCCGCAAATTGCGAAGGCTGGCTTCCGAAATGCCCAACAGTTTCGCCAGCCGCGCATCCGAGAAGCCCTTGCGCTTGAGGCGGAACATGGTATTGCGGTCAATATCGGCCTTACCGGCGGATCTGAGGGCATTTTCCTCGCGGATCAGGTCTTCGATCTGAACCAGATACCAGGGATCGACATGGGTGTTACGATGCACATCGTCAACGGTCATGCCCGCACGGAAAGCATCACCGATGTACCACAGACGCTCGGCGCCAGGCACGTTCAGTTCCTGGGTCAGCGTTTCCCGGCCATCGGTGGTGTTCAGATCCACTTTCTCTTCAAATCCGTCCGAGCCCACTTCCAGGCCACGCATGGCTTTCTGCAGGGATTCCTGGAAAGTCCGGCCAATGGCCATTACCTCACCGACAGATTTCATCTGGGTGGTCAGGCGGGCATCCGCCTGGGGAAATTTCTCGAAGGTGAACCGGGGGATCTTGGTGACAACATAGTCGATGCTTGGCTCAAAAGACGCCGGTGTCACACCACCGGTGATTTCATTACGCAGTTCATCCAGGGTGTAACCCACAGCCAGCTTGGCTGCGACCTTGGCAATCGGAAACCCCGTCGCCTTGGATGCCAGGGCTGAAGAGCGGGAAACCCGCGGATTCATCTCGATAACCACCACCCGTCCGTTATCCGGGTTCACCCCGAACTGGACGTTCGAACCGCCGGTTTCCACGCCGATCTCACGCAGAACCGCCAGCGAGGCGTTGCGCAGGATCTGGTATTCCTTGTCGGTCAGAGTCTGTGCCGGCGCCACGGTGATGGAATCACCCGTATGCACGCCCATGGCGTCGAAGTTCTCGATGGCACAGACAATGATGCAGTTGTCATTCTTGTCCCGGACAACTTCGGTCTCATATTCTTTCCAGCCAATCAGCGATTCGTCGATCAACAATTCGTTGGTCGGCGACAGGTCCAGGCCGCGGGTACAGATTTCCTCGAATTCATCACGGTTATAGGCGATACCACCACCGGAGCCACCCATGGTGAAGGACGGCCGGATAATGCAGGGAAAACCGATGTCGTCGGCCACTTCCCAGGCTTCGGCCATACTGTGAGCGATGGTTGCCCGGGGGCATTCCAGCCCGATCTTTTTCATCGCCTTGTCAAAACGGTCCCGGTCTTCGGCCTTGTCGATGGTGTCGGCATTGGCGCCGATCATTTCCACGCCGTGCTCGCCCAGGACACCGTGACGCTCCAGATCCAGGGCGCAGTTCAGTGCCGTCTGGCCACCCATGGTCGGCAGAAGCGCATCCGGCTTCTCTTTCTCGATGATCTTGGCAACGGTTTTCCAGGTAATCGGTTCGATATAGGTGGCGTCGGCCATGACCGGGTCGGTCATGATGGTGGCCGGGTTGGAGTTGACCAGAATGACCCGGTAGCCCTCTTCCCGCAGGGCCTTGCAGGCCTGGGCTCCGGAGTAGTCAAACTCGCACGCCTGGCCGATCACAATAGGGCCGGCGCCCAGGATCAGAATACTTTCAATGTCGGTACGTTTCGGCATCAACGTGCCTCCATCAGGCGGATAAATTCATCAAACAGTGGCGCCACATCGTGCGGCCCGGGGCTGGCCTCGGGATGGCCCTGAAAACTGTAAGCGGGCTTGTCGGTGCGGCGGATGCCCTGAAGCGAACCATCGAACAATGATTTGTGGGTTGCCTCCAGATTGGCTGGCAGGCTGTCTTCATCCACCGCAAAACCGTGGTTCTGGCTGGTGATCATGACGGTGCCGTCTTTGAGATTCTGGACCGGGTGGTTGGCGCCGTGATGGCCATGACCCATTTTAACGCTCTTTGCCCCGCTGGCCAGGGCCAGAAGCTGGTGGCCCAGACAGATCCCGAAGACCGGAATGTCGGTTTCCAGCACTTCACGGATGGCGGTGATGGCGTAATCGCAGGGTTCGGGGTCGCCGGGGCCATTGGACAGAAAGATGCCGTCCGGCTTCATCGCCAGCACTTCCGCGGCCGGGGTCTGCGCCGGCACAACGGTAATGTCGCAGTGGCGGCTTGCCAGCATCCGGAGGATATTCAGCTTGATGCCGTAGTCCCAGGCCACCACTTTAAACCGGGATTCAGTGCGCTCGCCGTAGCCGTTTGCAATTGTCCATTCACTCTGGCTCCAGCTCCAGATCCGGTCACTGGTCACCGCTTTTGCCAGGTCCATGCCTTTCAGGCCCGGAAAGGCTTTCGCCAGTTCCAGCGCACGCTCTGCGGTGGCGTCGGCACCCGCCACGACTGCGCCGTTCTGGGAGCCTTTGTCCCGCAGTATCCGGGTCAGGCGACGGGTGTCGATATCGGCAATGCCAACGATATTGTTGCGCTGGAGGTAGTCTTTCAGCGAGCCCTGGCTGCGCCAGTTGCTGACCATCAGCGGCAGATCGCGAATCACCAGGCCGGCGGCCTGAGGGCGATCCGACTCAATGTCTTCTTCGTTGACGCCGGTATTGCCGATGTGGGGGTAGGTGAGGGTTACGATCTGGCGGGAATAGGAGGGGTCGGTCAGGATCTCCTGGTAACCGGTCATGGCGGTGTTGAATACCACTTCTCCACTGGTCTCCCCTTCCGCACCGATGGCGGTGCCGTAAAACAGGCTTCCGTCTGCGAGCGCTAGAATGGCTGGTGTACTCAAGGCTTGTATCCTCATCGAGTGGCGTACAGGTTCGTCACGAACGGGAACGCAAGCGCAAATTCAGGTTGCAAAAAAGCGAGACTGGGTCAAAACCCGGTCCCGCCTTTAAAAAACGTTGCGATGATACGCTTGGTGCAGTTAAACCGCCGTATTGTACGAAATGCGGCATTTTGTGTCCATGGGGATTTGGGTTTGACGCTACACCGGTTGCTGGCCGGGCGCCTCCTCCGGGGAACGCTACGAGCACATCCATGTGCGCTTGACTTCGGCCATCCATGGCCGAAGACATCCCCGGAGGAGGCGCCCGGCCAGCAACCTCAGAGTCAACCTGCCAACAACCTCAAACAAACGCGTTACTTCAGATTCAGCACATCCTGCATATCGTAGAGACCCGCAGACTTGCCTTCCAGCCACAACGCCGCCCGCATCGCACCCTTGGCAAAGGTCATCCGGCTGCTGGCCTTGTGGGTGATTTCAATGCGCTCACCTTCGGTGGCAAACATGACCGTATGGTCACCCACCACATCACCGGCACGAATGGTTTCAAAGCCGATTTCCCTGCGGGTACGCTCGCCGGTGAAACCCTCCCGGCCATAAACCGCACATTCCTTGAGGTCGCGGCCCAGTGCGTCGGCCACAACTTCGCCCATGCGCAGGGCAGTGCCGGAGGGGGCGTCTTTCTTGTGGCGGTGGTGGGCCTCGATGATTTCCACATCGTAGTCGTCGCCAAGGGCAGCGGCGGCCGTGCGCAACAGGTTCAGGGTGACATTGACGCCGACGCTCATGTTCGGAGCAAATACCACCGGGGCGGATTCTGCAGCGACCGCCAGCTGTGCTTTCTCGGCGTCGGTCAGGCCGGTGGTGCCGATGACCATCATCTTGCCGCTGGTTTTGCAGAATTCGGCATTTTCCAGGGTCAGGTCCGGGAAGGTGAAGTCGATAAGTACATCGAAATCGTCTTTCACCTCCGTCAGGCTGTCAGCCATTTTCACACCGGTTTTTCCGATGCCGGCCATTTCCCCGGCATCGGCCCCGACCAGGCTACTGCCGGGCTCCACAATGGCGGCA
>Ga0209938_1000487_pt1 | contig 21955 bp, 26 predicted proteins | sample SalPonR2_C_D1_MG_FD_185708 | JGI IMG/M metagenome (GOLD analysis project Ga0209938, IMG submission 185708) | Salt pond soil microbial communities from South San Francisco under conditions of wetland restoration - Salt Pond MetaG R2_C_D1_MG... ... | reverse complement strand
CTGCCGCTGCGTGGCATTGCCATTAACTTTTTGACCCTTATATGATCAGCATGTCCTTGCCCCTCCCTCTACTATCAATGATCTTTGGACATGCAAGGTGTCATCACATTTGAAGAAGCGATGCGGCTCATGGCTACTGGCCAGCCGTTTGACATTACGTTTGTGAAGGCCGACATGGGCCGGGGCACCGGTGGGCAGATCAGGCATGAGCGACAGGCTGAGCAGATAGGTATGGACTATGCCAACCACCAGCGCCGACTCAAGCTCAGATCAGGCAGGATAAGGAATGTGCACATACGCCTGATCACGGAGATCAACGGGCGAAAAGTAATCTACTGATGCAAAAGACAATCATATCTGATGACGCTACTGTAGCGTATAGTGTACCCCTGAACGCCGTTATTGTGACCCCCAGGGGCACCACCGCACCCCGCCTTACCAATACCAACGCCGAGGTACTGGGCGATATCTACCAATGGGGCAGCGACAACCTGCTACCCCAGCGGATCATCAGGGACTCACGGCGCAATACTGTCATCCCTTCTACCCTGGCCTGGAAGGCTGAAGTACTCTACTCCGGCGGCATACAATTCGGCTTTGTAGAGCAGCAGGGTGAGAAAGAAAAGCTTGTGCCTGCTAACCCAGCACAGTATCCCGAGGTGGCCAGCTTTGTATTTTCACGCGCTACCCGACGCTATTTGCGCCAATCCAGTAAGGCATACTACTGGTTCAAAAACATCTTCCCTGAGATAGTGCTGTCAAAAGACCGCCGTACAATTACCTCAGTTAGCTCTATGCGTCCCGAATATTGCCGCTACCAAAAGGGCACTAACGGTCCCCGTAATGTATACATTGACGGCAACTGGCAGGACGGGCACAGTGATAAGGGCAAAAACACCACTGTCGTGCCCCTGGTCAATCCTTACGACGACCCGGTGGCTGAGCTAAGGGCAGGCAATAAGTACAAATATATCTACCCCATAAGCGACCCCAGCCCCGGTACCGCCTACTACCAGGAGGCCGAATGGCACAGTGTGATCCATTCCGGATGGCTGGAAGTAGCCCGGAAAATTCCTGATTTCAAAAAGGCCCTGTTTGAGAACCAGATCACGATCAAATACCTCATAGAGGTGGCCACATGGTGGTGGAACTGGAAATACCCCGGTTTTGATAGCTTCACAACCGACAAGAAAAAAGAGCTGATACAGGCCGAACATGAGCGCTTTGAGCAGTTCATGGCGGGTGCTGAAAATTCCGGCAAATCGCTGATGCTGACCTTCAATAGCAATCCCGAATTTAATCGTGAATTTCCCGGCTGGAGGATAAGCCCGATTGACAACAAAATCAAAGACGGCATCTACATAGAAGATAGCCAGGAGGCCAGTAGCCATATTATGTACGCCCTCAGTGTAGATCCCGTGTTGCGAGGTTTTACGCCCGGCGGGCAAACCCAAAATAGCGGCTCAGAGAAGCGCGTCGCCTGGAACAATCACATTATGATGACCAAGCCCCACCAGGACGATATCCTGGAAGTGCTGGAGTTCATTCGCGATTACAACGGCTGGGACCCTAACCTGAAATTCTGGTTCAAAAATTATTACCAGGCAACGATGGACGTAGCCCGTGAGCCCCAACAACAAAGCTCCTGATTATGCTGATTACTACGATTGACGAACTCAGATCCCTGACCAGCATTGGCCAGGGCAACAGCCTGGAAAGCTATCAGGTAGACCTTAGCAATGCCGAGCAGGACCACCTGCAGCCCTTGCTGGGCGATGCGCTCTATGCCCAGCTGTTAAGCGATTATGCAGATAACAGCATCAACACCGAGCCAGATCAGACGCTGATTACCCTTTGCCAGGCGGTCATCGCCAATATGGCTGTGGCCAGCAACCTGGACCAGCGACAGGTGGAGATCAACGACAGCGGCGTCACCCGCTCCGAGGTCAGTGCCTATCACTATCAGAAAATTGAAGCGCAAAACAGCTTCACCCGGCGCGGCTACCGAGCCATGGACCAGCTGCTCAGTTTCCTGGAAAAAAACATTGTTAGCTATCCCGACTGGGCCAGCAGCGACGCTTACTACCTCAACCGCAGCCATATCATCCCCTCAGCCGCTGACTTTCAGCAGGAGTACAATATCCGCAACTCCCGCCGAACCTTTTTGGCCATGCAGCCAATTATGAAAAAAGTAGAACGATTTTCCATGGTAGAAACCCTGGGCAAAGACTTCTATGACGAGCTGATCCTGACCGTGCAAAACGATCCCGGCCTTACCAATACCGTCAAAGAGCAGAACCGCCAGCTTATGCGTGATTATTTGCGCCCTGCCGTAGCCTACCTTACCGTATCTGAAGCAGTACATGAGCTTTCGCTCAGCCTGGACGCCAACGGCCTCTACCTAACTGAAAACCTGGCAGGCTCAGACAAAACGATTGAGCAGCGTCGCGCTAACGACCAGCAGCTCGCCCTACACGCCCAGCAGTGCAGCGACACCGGGCAGCAGTACCTCCAGCGGGCAGTCAGCTACCTTAACCAAAACGCAGCTGACGATCTCTTTCCTAAGTATTTGCTCAGCCAAAGCTGGATTGCGGCCAATCCTGAGCCTGAAAACAATCACCCCAAATACGAGAGGGAAACAAAGCCCAAAAAACGCCTCTACGGCCTGTAAATTACATTTCAGGCAATTTCCACCTTTCTGTTTTCTTCCTAATTACCTCCTGCACACATTTGCAGCATGTTGATTGTGTTAGGTCAAATACAGGAAGCCGGGCAGTTACTAGCCCAGGCAGAAGAGCAAGGATTTGTAGTGTACCTGCTCGTCTTCCTCATTATTGCCCTGGCTGGCGTTATCATCTTTCTATTCCGCCGCCTGGAAACCCGCACCGACAACCTTATTACTCTATACCAAGACATTGGTCGCAACGATCACCAGATCAAAGAGCTGAGCGCTCTGATCAAAGACCGAAATGTGGAAGCGATGAAAGAGTTGATTGCTAAGATGGAAGTTGAGAGGAGGCTACGCACATGAGAACACAACACCTGATTATTATTGCGATTGTGGGCCTCTTAGGCGTTGTTTTTTGGGCGCATAGCTCAGTCAAAGAGACGCAGCAGATTATGCGGGAAAGCACGAAGGTGCTAACCGATACGATCAGCGCCCAGCAAATCTATATCAGCAAGCAGCGAAATATTATTAGTGCGCAAAGGGACGCTATCAGTCAACGCGACAGCACTATTCAAATACAACATCAAAATCTGGAGCAGGCTAATGAGCTTATTGATTCATACGAAACTAAGGTCAAAAATTACAACAAGCTGCTTGATCGCCTGGACGGTATTGAGCGCTCTGGTATTCCTGAGCGATATCGCAAAAGCCCAGCCGATCCCCGCTGAGGTTCGCGAAGGCTTCATTTTGCTGGAAAAAGATATCCACGACCGCATAGAGCAAGAGCTACACACCCTGGACAGCCTGCGCGATGTTAACGAAGCTCTGCAGGAGCGAATAAGCCGACTGCGCGACGATCTCAACAACAAAGACGCTGAGATCAGCAAAATACAGCAGGGCATTAACCAGAACGAGGCAGCGATTCAGCAGCAGCTCTACGACCTGAAGGCCAGTATTACGATGCTCAAAATAGAACTGCGTGACCAGAAAGCAATTATGCACAAATACGCCCGGCGCAGGCTGACCGACAATCAAAAAAAAGCTATTCTACTCATGGGTATTATGGGGACAATTATCGGAGGCTGGATTGCGCTGGATGTTATTACAAACTAAGAAAAAATGGAAAAATACGTATTTGCATTCATTCCCGGCCACGGCGGCATGGTAGACGGACGCTACGTCACCGCTCCCAACAAAATGGCTATACTGCCCAATGGGCAGCCTGTGTACGAAGGAGTAATCAACCGGCAGATTGTTGATCTCACTTGCGAACTCTCGCAGTGGGAAGGTCTGCAGGTGATCAACTTGGTACCCGAAGCTGAAGATATCAGCCTGGCGGAAAGAGTACGCCGAGTCAATCAGTATCATGAGTTGTGTGCCGCGAAGGAGCAGACGCTAATATTATTTGAAGTCCATTGCAATGCCTCAGTCAGCCACCAGGCGCAGGGCTACGAGTGTTTCACCAGTGCTGGCAGCACCTTTTCGGACACGGTAGCAAATGTCTGGATAGAAGAGATGGAAGACGTACTGCCCCGCGCCCGCAATCGTGGCGAAAAAGACAAAAACTTCTTTGTCATCTACCGTACAAAATGTCCGGCAGTCCTTACTGAGCATTTCTTTTTTGACAATCCAGCAGACGTGGAGCAAAACTACTGTCCTGAAGGGCTAAAAAATCACGCCCTGGCATTTTTGCGCACAATGCACCGAATGAAAGAAAATGACTATGAAATTATTGCGTGACACCCTCACCAGCCCCGGCTCTGGCCGCTTCAGCCGCAAGAGCATGACCGCCTTTGCCAGCTTCAGCATTGCTGTTGTACTGGCCATGTCGGAGCACTTCTGCGGCTATGAGCTGAATCAGACCGTTTTTAACGATTTTCTACTCCTGGGCGGGGGTTCTATTATGCTCAGCAGTGCCGAAAAAGTAGCCGACAAATATCATGAGAGAAAAAAGCAATTGTGAGTTGTATATAGCGCAAGCAGCAAGGCGGTTAGTTTTCGTAATTTCTCTAACCAGCCTGCTGTCTGCCTGTAACCAAAGCAGCTATCAACAGACAGATGTAGTTGAGCGCGATACAGTAGACGTACAAATCATACCCGCCGAGCAAATTCAGGGCCTGGACATGGCCATCGGACAAAAGCTGTCCATCCCGGACATGGACATTGAGATTGTCCGCCTGTCCGAAAAAGAGGTCATGGTCAAAACGCCTGTCCGGACAGAAACGCGGACACGGACAACCTTTGTCCCTGTCAAAAAAGTGGACAAGTCGCGGACAAAAGTGGACAACTCTGTCCGGACAAAAGTGGACACGGACACCGACAGCAGTGTCCGTACAGTGGACAAATCGCGGACACGTGTCCGGACAAAAGACGTGGACAAAACCCGGACAAAAACGGTGGACAAAGAAGTGACCCGCAACGGCTTTCCCTGGTGGATTCTCATCTTAGTAGCCGTGCTGGGCGTCGCTGGCTGGCTGGCCAAACGGGCGGGAAAATTACCTTTCATCTGACTTACTATCTTCCAATGCCAGCATTCTCACGTACGCGCTAATTCCCATACCTAATTTTTTGGCTTTTTTCTGAATTTGCGCCTTTTCCTCAGGCGTGCATTTAATAACCATCCTTTCTGTTTTCATTACATAAAGTTAACACTTTGTTTGCATTTTGGAATAAAGGTATTAACTTCGTTGCCACAATGAAGGAAAAAACAGACAAAATCACCCGGGTTATCAAGTTGCAGCTTGCCGTTGTCGGTGATGCTGACAAGAAAAAAGCAGACTGGGAATTTTTGCGCAACCTTTCTTATAAAACTTATCGTGCTTACAACCAGGTGGTTTCGTTCCTCTGGGCTGACTTTACTTTTAAAAATCATTTGAAAGAAGCTGGCTACGATAACATCAAAGAAGGTCTAAAAAATATATACGGTAAGGGCGAACAGGCTTTTAGTCGTAGCATGATTAAGGAAAAGCATGACTTACCTTCCGACGTCGCTGATGTGGTGGCGCAACAAGCTTCTAAGTATTTTAAAAGCGATATGAAAGAAGTGCTAAGGGGTGATCGCAGTTTGCGCAACTATCGCAGGGGTGTGCCTATTCCCTTCAGGGTTCGCAACATTAAGTTCAGCCCTACCGGCTTTTGCTGGCTGCCAAAATCGCAGAACATAGAGTTTATATTTGTTTTCGGGCGTGATAAATCTAACCTGCAAATAACAATGCAGCGCATCCTTGCAGGCGAGTACAAAGCTTGCGATTCTGAGATAAAAATAGACGGCAAAAAGCTGTTTCTCTTTTTAACTTTTCAGGAGCCTAAGGGCGACTTTGCCCTTAATGCTGACAAAATCGTAGGCGTTGACCTGGGTATTAATTTTCCGGCTTATGTGGCTGTTAATGATGGTTTACAACGTAAGCCCGTCGGTAATAAGCGAGAACTACTCAAGCACCGCACCCAGATGCAGGCCCGTCGCCGTCGTTTGCAGTCACAAGTAAAATTAGCAAAAGGGGGTAAAGGGCGCAAACATAAGCTTTCTGCGCTTAATCAACTACGTGACGCTGAGCGTAAGTACGTCAATACTTATAATCATACAATTAGCAAAAACGTGATTGAGTTTGCATTAAAGCAAAACGCGGGTAAAATCAGGATGGAAGACCTGAGCAGTTTCAAAGAAAACCGCGACAGCAGCGGACAGTACATACTGCGCAACTGGAGCTATTATGAGCTGCAGCAGATGATTAAGTACAAAGCTGAAAGTTATAATATTGAAGTAGAATTTATTGATCCGCGCAACACATCAAAAGGATGTAGTGCCTGCGGACACATAGACGCTCAAAACCGGCTGACGCAGGCAAAATTTGAGTGTATAAACTGCGGGACAAAAATGAACGCAGACTATAATGCAGCAGTCAACATCGCTAGAGGCGGTGCTGCTAAAATCGTGTCGTCAACCGTCAAAAGTAGTATATCTACCGGAGACCGACGACAGACGCGGGCGGTTTCACGTCCGAAGAGTGAGGGCTGCGGCCACTCGCTAATCCTTAACGGTGCAAAACAGGCTGAAATTCAATTCTGAGGGGTTTCAAAAGCACCTGGGAGGAATTGGAATACCAACATATGCCTGGGAATCTCAAAAGGTGAGTATAGTTTCAATCGCACCTGGGAGGAATTGGAATTAGGACTACACCTAAGAGGCCGACGATTGCAATAATGTTTCAATCGCACCTGGGAGGAATTGGAATTGCCCGTGAAAATCTGGAATAAGAACAGATCTTTACTGGTTTCAATCGCACCTGGGAGGAATTGGAATGGCGAATTCTTACAATTATGAACGGCTTTAACCCGTTTCAATCGCACCTGGGAGGAATTGGAATGGAACCAGCAGTACGTGGCTAGGTCAAATACCAGGTTTCAATCGCACCTGGGAGGAATTGGAATATGATCCCTTGTGGGCGGGAACTCTTCACAGGGCAAGTTTCAATTGTACCTGGGAGGAATTAAAATTTGATTACCACCCCGGCCTTCCTGTCCTTTCTCTTGACTAACCATCTCTGTATTTTGCGAAAAATGCACAGATGATTCAGCTTAACGTCAAAGTCCCCAGCAAATACCGCCTGCTGCCTGGTTACCGCATCCGGCGCAATATCCCGGAAAACTGGCAGGAGGTCAGCAAAAAGCAGCTCTTAGGCTACTGCCGCGCCCAGCGCCTGGCCGAGAGCGACGCCCAGCTCCGTATCCTCGCCGCCCGCTACATGCTTGCTTTGCCCTGGTGGCTATTCTATATCATCAACAAATTTATGCTGGCCCGCGTCACTTACGAGCTGCGCTGGCTGCTCACCGAGCCGCTGATGGACAACAAGCTCCCCCGCCTGCGTGTCCGACTAACAAAGCTCTACGGCCCGGACAGCCACTTTGCCAATGTACGCTTTGCCGAATTTTCTGTAGCCTGCACGTATTACCAGGCCTACATGGACAGCCAAAGCACCGACGTGCTCAACTACCTCATCGCAACTATCTACCGGCCAAAGGCGGACAATGCCCGTCCGGACAGCCCGGACAAGCGCATCCCTTTTGAGCAGCATCATTTGTCCGAGCGTGTCCGCATTGTCCGCCGCCTGTCCGCCGAAAAAAAGCTGGCCGTCCTGCTATACTTTGCGGGTTGCATGGCCGAGCTGGCCTTGCGCTATCCCCTGCTCTTCTCCGGAGGAGGCACCGACGCCCGGGACGTCATCGGCAGCAGCAAGCCCAGTTCCGACTGGCTGGACTTCATACGCCACCTGCCCGCTGACAAATTCGGCAGCCTGGAGCACATAGAAAATAGCCTGATCCACCCCGTCATGGAAGTCGCCAACCGGATGATGGCCGATGCAAAAAAAGAAAAAGCCAACCAGCGCCGCCAACACCGATCACGTTACACCTAAGACAACTCCCAACTTCTAACTTCTAACTTTCAACACCTTGACCCACACTGAATACACCACCCTCTTTCGCGACCTGGCCACCCGCCACCAGGACATCCAGCACAGCGAGCAGCAGAGCCATTTTGCCCGGATCGTGCTCAGCTCAGACCCGATGTTTCCGATGGGCGCCCAGGTAGATGAGTTTTTAAACGGCCTCAGCTACAAGCTGCACAGCCCCTTTGTGCTGCTGTCAGCTTACGAGCGCGACTTTGCAGACGACCGCAGCGACAACATTATGGCGGGACTCAACGGCAGGATTATCGTGCTTGAGGATCTTAACAAGCGCGACTTTGAAAGCGAAGAAGCCGCCTACACCCGCACGGACGAAATAGCCCTGGACATAGTAAGCGAAGTGTACAACCAAATGAGCGAAGATCCCCGCCTGGGTATGCTGGACTGGAACCAGGTAGGCTCCGAAAAAATGCGCATCAGCGGACGCCGCAACCTGGCAGGTACCGGCTACAGTTTCACCCTCTTGCAAACACACGTCAATATTAACCGTAGCGCAAAATTCATATGATAGTTCAATATTCAATAGTAGTTTTTTTCACCCAGCTAATATTCATAGGTTGCCGTACCTGGAACGTCAAGGCTATTGCGGCAAAACAGATACCCCAGGTATTGATTTCCGGGGCTTTGGTGCATGTAGCCTGGCTGGTATCTATCGCTATAGGAGCAGTATCTATGCACGAAATAATATCAAATTTTGATTGGATATATCTCCCTGTTGTGCTTTGCTCACTTACCGGAGGCTTAATAGGTAGCTACATCTCTATGAAACAAAAAAGAATATGAGCATCACGATCAGCAACCTGGAAGTCATAGTAAGCCCCAGTGACAACCAATTCAGCGAAAGCTATATACAATTCCGCTTTGAACTTAATAACAATACCGGTTTTGATATCCAGCCTGCCGATTATACTGCAATAATGGTTGGGCAAAATCCTGGGGGAACCAGTACACAGTTTGTATATGAAGCGAACGTGCCGAACGGAAGCTCGGAAACAATACTCACGCCTCGCTACCAAACCCTTAACCCTAATAATTCGCTTGCTACATTTGAATTTCAGGTCAGCCAAAGACCCTGGGGAAGCAACCCGGTCATTACGACGACTGTACAGGCCGCTGATGCATTCATCTACAATCCTTTTGAAACGCGCATAGAGCTGGAAAACTGGGGGCTGGCCCTGGATCCTACCCGCACCGGGTTCCCGATCAACCAGAACAACTGGTATGCAACTGCCGAAGTACAGTTCAAAAATTATTTTCTTGAAGAATACCAGCTTCGCAAAATTGAAATTATCTACGACGACGGCAGTACCAACGAGTATGTGCTGCCTACCGACGAATATTTACTTGACCCTCCGGTAAACGTTACTGACAATGTATCAACTTACATTGAAGTCACTGAATACCCTGCAGGGGCAAGCCTGCCGCTTCTGGTTCGCAAAGACAAGAATGTCAGCAGCCTGCGCTATACGCTCACCCCATCCGACCGATGGGAGCCTTACGAGCTGCTTGCCAGTCCGGCAAATGTGCAGCTCAACTACTTCCCAATGCAGCTGGAGCTCACCACCAGCGGCAATAGCATCTTTCTCAATGTAACTCAGGGGCTGGCACCCTATAGCTATCGCTGGAATGATGGCACCACCAGCCAAAACCGCGAAAACGTAGCCCCCGGCCTCTATGCCGTCACCGTTACCGATGCGCTGGGCTACACTGCCCAGGGCAGCGTACAGCTGGGCGACCTGCATTACTTCAGCCATAACCCGGTTACGCTAGACGTCAACGTGCCTGATCATGCCAGCAAAGATTTTCTTCGCGCCGTATGTGAGGTCTGGATAGAGCGCGACTACGGCAGCGACAGTTATGAAAAAATATTTGAGGCCGAGCAACCCCTGGACAGCCAGGGCAACACCCTGTTTAACTTCCGCGAAGTGCTGGACAGCTTCCTGCAGCCCCAGCTGCCCGGCCTTACTATTCAGCGGCAGGACCATCAGTTCACCCGCTTTTACCTGCGCTTTTTTGAGCGTTACGGAGATCCGGAAACGACCGGGGGCGTCACCCAGGTACAGGAGAATATGCTGCTGATGGGCGGTATCAGCGAGCTGGAGTACGCTCGGGGTAACTTTTTTGGCCTGCACTTTGCCCAAAAGCCCTTTTACAGCTGGCAACCCCTGCAAAAGTACGTAGCCCCCGACCAGCCCGAATACCTCCTTTTTATCGTCAATAGCTTTGACTATTCGCAGTTTGATGTCGTTGTCAAGCTCTATTACATCCAGCCCGACGGCAGCGAAACCAGCAGCGAACACGTGATCTACAGCCGCAGCAGCGTGAGCAAGTACGAGCCTTTCCTCTTTCCGGTAGGCTATGAGCAGCTGCACCTGGCAGGCTACGGATGTAGCGAGCTGGACCGCTACGAAATCTATGTCAAAAACGGCTCACAGATCGTATCAGAGATCCGCACCTATATCCTGGACTACAGCATCCATCGCTACCGGCGTTATTTCCTGTATCAGAATAGCCTGGGCGGTTGGGATACGCTAGTCACTACCGGTAAGGCCGAGCAGTCGCTCCGGATAGACAGCGAAACGCAGGAGCGTTACCTGCCCCCCGATCATGGCCCACTGGAGCGGCCTACCGAGGTGGTGAGCCGCACCGCCAGCCCCGAGGTTGATGTCAGCGTAGGCTATAAGGGCAAAGACATGATGCAGGCGCTACAAGACTTTATGGTCGCCCGTGAGGTCTATACCATAGAGAAGAAAAACGACCGCCTGGAGCTGACCCCGGTAGAGGTAGATTTACGCTCTGCCACCATACATGATGAGACAGAAACGCTGCAAACTTTTGACTTCAGCTACCGCCCGCCCCGCTTCATGCAATACACCCCCGTACTGCTATCACCCGCCAATCCGGCTATACCTATAGAGGCAAGCGCTGATGTTACTAATGACGAAATTACGCTTACAGTAAGCGGAGGCACACCCCCTTACACCTATGCCTGGTCAGATGGGGCAACTTCGCAAAACCGCTCCGGACTGGCTAACGGTGAGTATGATGTATTGATCCGCGACAGTCAAAGCCCTGCCCAGGCGTATAGATTGTGTATGCTTACAATAGATTTTTCACCTGTAGTTTATAACCCTGGTGCAATTAGCTTTGACGTGATTGGTGGCAGATATATAGAAACGCCTAACATCTATGACATTAACGCTCCGGGCTATCATTTTCAGCATTTGGATGGTGATTTGTTTAGTACGGCAGGTATTGTTGTATTTGAGGCTCAAATGATATCTCAAAATACTGAGATATTAGCAGGTATTAACAGGTTTCAGTTTAGCCTGCTGCTTGAAAACGGATCAATAATAGCTCCTCCAGCTTCGGCGCCCCTTTGTCGTGTGTATAACTTTTCTGGTGGCCCTGTAACGACCTACACCATTGTGCAGGATATAGACTATAATCTTAAGGGTACCTGGCAGCAAATAATTATAGACATAGATTCAGCAGCACCTCAAACTTGCAATATAGGGCTTAATTTTACGAGTGAAATAAATAACCCCAACGACCCTACTTTCTACATCTCTGACATTGTGCTACGCCCATGATCGCCCTTCGCTACGATACCCAATATTTTGACCTGGACGAGCGGTCTAGCATTACGCTGGAGGCCGACAGCCCTGCCTTTGTTAATGATGCCATACCCGGCCTGCGCGTCTATAGCTTCAACCTGCCCAACAGCCGTAACAACCGCGGCCTGCTTAGCTATGCCGACCAGCTCAACCGCCGCGATGCCTTTCGGGTGCTGGACGATGTAAATTTGGAGCTGATGGGGCTACACTTCCGCAAGGGAAAGCTACAGATAGAGCAGTCGGATAGCAAAGCCTTTGCCGTGAGCTTCATTGCCGATACCGGCGATGTGGCCGCTACCCTCAAAGAAACCCGCCTGCGTGCGCTTGATATGGGCACAGCCAGTGTGAATACCAGCCCTAACATCGCCAGCTATCCCGGCGATAAGCATTGCTTTTTTACGGTTAAAAATCCGATTTTCTACGGCGATACCAATTCTGACTACATTGGCTACGTCAATTATTTTGACAACAACAATTTCAAATCTAACACGACGATCAATGAGCATACGCTCACGCCTTTCGTATTTGTACGCTCGGTGCTGGATGCCATCGCCCAGCTGATCGGCTACCGCCAGCAGGGTGACTGGCTGGACAAAATTGATCAGCTTTGTATCTACAGCAACATTGCCCTGGATGCGCTGAACGGCAGCGGCCTGAACATCTACCAGAGCAACTTCAACCCTGCTGACCACCTGCCTGATATGAGTTGCGGAGCGTTTCTTCAAGCGATACGCAGCCTGTTTGGGCTGATGATTAATTTTGACAGCACAAAAAAAACGATGGAATTTGTACCGCTGACTGAGCTGGTGAGCAATACCAATTACCTGAAGATGGATCATGCCGCAGTGAAAGAGCACAGCCTGGAGCCTTATCCGCTTGATGGCTATGAGCTACGCATGGGTATAGATAGTAGTGACGAGCTGTACAAGCGCAAAACGATCCGCAGCACTTACTACGAGCTGGGGCGTAAGGAAAAGAAGATCAGCAGCCAGGCGGGCACGCTCTATATGCTTACGGAGCCTGACCCCCGCAATCCCGGGCAGGTCTGGACGATCCCGCAGGTGGAGCAACCCGGCACCTCTGCCGAGTTTGACATAGAAAACGAAGCTGGCCTGCGCCTGCTCTGGTACCACGCTAATCCCTCTGACTACTACCAGGGTAGCCCCTACGATGACGATTACGACCTTAGCTACCACCTGGGCGACCCTAACAATCTGTATACCCGCGGCTGGCAGCCCTGGTTGGAGCATGTAGCCCAGCCCTCAGTGCAAACCAGCCTCAACTGGAGACTGCCCGACCTGTTAAGCATCAATTTTGGTAGAAAATTACTGATCAAAGGCAATGCCTTTTTGCTGGAGAAATACAGCCTGCCCGTAAGCCGCAACGGCCTGGGCACCGCCAAAGTCAAATTACGAAGAGTCAAATATTAGTAGATGCGCGATTTATCGCGCGTATTATTGTGATAATATGAGCGAATTAAAACAAACAGCCGAGGCATGGCTACAAATAGCCATCAAAGAAATACGTGCCAAAATCAAGAAAATGAAAATTGGCGATTCCGGAGAGCTGTACAACAGCATTGAGGGCAACGTGAAGCCCCACGGCAGCGGCTACCGCGCCGAGCTGTACTACCGCTACTACGGTATCTACACCGACATGGGCGTAGGGCGGGGGGTACCCAAAGATGAAGTGCGCCTGCAGAAGCAATTGGGAGGGCGCAGGAAGCCCAAACGCTGGACCCGCGAAGTAGCACACCAGTCGCACCGCTTCGGCGACGTCATAGGCCGCAGAATGGCTAATATGGCGATAGAAAACGTCAGCAAAAGCCTCAACAAAAAGATAAGAATGGATTTTTGATCCAATCTTAAATTTGCAATCTAAAATTTTGAATTTCTCCTATGGCCAGCAAAACCGAACAGCGCAAAATAGAGATCATCGCCGACGCTAAGAAAGCCGACGCCAGCATCAAAGACATGCGGGCCGGGGTAGCCCTGCTCAACAACCAGCTGAACAAGCTGCCCGTCAACTCCGATGAGTTTGTCAGGAAAAGCAAAGAGCTCAAAGATGTAAAAGCACGGCTCAAAGAAATTACCGACGAGGCCAAAAATATTGGTCCGGCCATGAAGCAGGCCAATACCGGTACCAAGCTGCTGGCCGGTGGTGCCAATATGCTACGCAACGCCTTTCGGGCAGCTATGGCTGCTTTGCTTCCCCTGCTGGCATTTCAGCAACTGGTAGAGCTGGGCAAGCACTTCTTTGGCGTATCCAAGCAGGTCAATGAGCTGAAAGGCAACATCCAGAACCTTACCGGGGCCACCGGTGCCGAGCTGGACGGCCTTACCGCCCAGGTGCAGGCGCTTAGCACCACATTTGACAAAGACTATAACGAAGTACTCAAAGCGGGCAACGTGCTGGCCCAGCAGATGGGTATCAGCCACGATGAGGCTTTTACGCTGATAGAAAAAGGCCTGCTGGCCGGGGTAGACCTCAACGACGACTTCCTGAATCAAGTGTCCGAGTACGCAACCCAATTCAAAGCTGCTGGCGTAGAGGCAGAGGACTTTGTGGCCCAACTGGTACGAGCCGAGAAAGAGGGTATATTTTCTGACAAAGGCGCTGACGTAATCAAAGAGTTTGGCCTGCGAATCCGCGAGCAGACCAAGGCCAGCCGCGAAGCGCTTACCAATGCCTTTGGTGGAGAATTTACGGACGAAATATTCAGTGGCATCAATGACGGCTCTATCACCACGGTAGAGGCCCTGCAGCGGGTAAGCAAACAAATGGCCGAATCCGGTGCCAGTGCCTCAGAGCTTCAGACCGTTGTGGCCGACGTCTTCGGGGGGCCCGGCGAAGATGCTGGCCTGGAATACCTGCAAAGCCTGCAGGACATTGGCGGTGAGCTGGATAGCATGATTGACGTCACGAATGCTGTTACTGCCCGCAAGATGGAACAAATGGCAGTTGAAAAAGAACTGGCCGCTGCCCAGGTAGAGTTAGGCGCGGAGCTGGGTCCGCTAAGCACTGGCTTCAGCACTTTTGCTGACATTTTGCAAACCTATGTCATACAGGGGCTGGTATTCATGCTGCGCTACTTCCAGGATGTTAAATTTCAGGCAGTTGGTGTTATTGACGCGGTAAAGCAACTGGCAAGCAATTTTGCTACGCTATTCCAGGCAATTATGTCTGGTGACTTTTCCGCCATCAAAGATGCTTTTTCTAACCTGGGAAAAGATGTCGGCGATTCTTATCAGCAAGGTATCATGGAGAGTAAGGCCATCTATGAGCAGGAGCGTATTGAGGCTGAAAAGGAAGCGATGGCCAAAGAAACTGAACAAACCAAGCAGGGACTTACTCAGCAGGCAATGGCGCGTCAAAAAGCCCAGGAAGATGAACAAAAAGCAGTTTTAGCCCAGGCCGAAAAGCTGCGCAAAGCACGTGAAAAAGCCAAGCAGGAGGAGCTGGCCGCTGAGCGTGCACTGGAAGATTTGCGGATTGAAATGATTGCCGACGGTACCGAGCGGGAGCTGGCCGCCCTGGACCTGAAGCACGAGCGCGAGCTGGAACAGCTGCAGGGCACCGAAGCGCAAAAAGAAGAAACCCGCCGCCTCTTGCAGGAGCAGTACCGCATGGAGCGCGCCGAGCTTGAAGCCGAACGCCGGGAGGCCGAGCTGGAAAAGCAGGAAGAAGACCTGGAAGCCGAGCTGGAGCGCCTGGATGAAGAAGAAGAGATGCGCCGCCTCAAAATAGAGGAACAGTACATCGTCGCCCAGGATGCCGAAGGGCAGCACCAGCTGGCCAAGCTAGACCTGCAGCGAGAGTATCTGCAAACCAAACTGGCACTGCTTGAACAGGCCGGGCAGGGCGAAACTGCCCAGGCGCAAAAGCTAAGGAATGGTATTCTAAAAATAACTAAAGAACGCCATGACCTTGAGCAGAAAATGGAAGATGATAACAAAGAAAAGATTAAAGAAAAATGGCGTCAGCGTGTGGCAAATGCTAACGAAATGGCTTCTGGCCTGGTAGAGTTATCTTCGTTGGTTGCTGAGCACCGCACGATGGACATAGACAAACAGATCGCTGCACTCAAAGCCCAGGAAAATGGTGAAGAAGAAAACGCCCGCGAAATTGAGCGGCTGGAAAAGCAAAAGGAGCAGATTAGAATTAAGGCTGCCAAAAAACGGCAGAAACTGGAAATAGCCCAGGCCATCCAGGCGGGTATTATAGAAGTAGCCCAGATCTGGAAAGGCGCTGCCGCACTCGGGTTTCCAGTGGGGCCCATCGTCGGGGCGGTACAAACTGCCGTAGCCATTGCCCGTACCGCCCTCAACGTTCGTAAGATCAGGCAGCAATCCTATGCCACCGGTGGATTCACTGAGGCCATGCGGGTAGACGGATCAGGTAAACTGGTAGACAATACCGGGCACGCCGTAGCCGGGGTAGTACACGAAAAAGAATGGGTAGCTCCCCGCTGGATGACCGAAAGCCCCCGCCACGCCAACGTCATTGGCTGGCTGGAGTCTGAGCGCACGCGCAGGTTTGCCACCGGTGGCTATGCAGCCCCCACAGCAGATACTGCTGCACCTGGCACGCCCGACACAGGGCAGATGCAGGAGCAGTTTGCCATGCTGCAAAAGGACTTTCGCACCTATGCCGCCCGCGTAGACAACTGGGCGCAGCAGCTACAGGTACACAACGACGTGCGCGACACCCGCGATGCCCTTACCACCCTCAACCGCATTGATGAACAGAGCAGCATCCGTTAATCCCCCCAACCCCCTTTAAGAAAGGGGGAGTTATTCCCCCTTATTCAAAGGGGGTTAGGGGGATTTAAAATAGGTTTGTTTTTGATGTGCATTGTCCAATTAACCCCGGCCCCAGGTGGAGCCGGGAGTTTTTTTCATCTTTTTTTCAAATATTTTGTTTCAATCCTTGCTTTCTATTGTTTCAATCCTTATCTTAGCATTATAATAATTAACAAAAACAGCAAAGACATGAAAGGATCAGAAAAACAAATAACTTGGGCAAACGAAATTATCACCGACTTAGAAGCAAAAGCAAGCAAATTCTTTGCTGCTGGCAAGCCTAAGCATACTGCGAGAGCAGAAGAATTACAGGCTACTGCTGATTTTTTCAAGACTCTTGACAGTGCTGCTCAAATCATCAACTTTCATCAGTCAGCCGCTTCACTTGACTCAATGAAAAGACTTATTAACGCCTAATTATACAAGCATGGAAGTATTAGTAGAAAAATCAAAAATATCATCGTACAAAGAAAAAGGGTACATCTTAACAGAGTGGTTTGGTGATATGCTTAACCACCCTATTGCAAAAGAATCTATTGCATCAGGCAAGTATGATGTAATGGATTTGGAGCCTATTATGTCAGTTGAAAATGATGGTGGAGAAATGGCTCAAAAGTATTTCAAAATATGAAATACTCTGAAGAAACAGCCCTGAAAATCCAGAAAAACTACGGAGTGTCAGACGCGACGCTCCGTACCTGGAAGCATAGGCATAGTATACCGGATCAATACGCTGATAAGCTGGTACCCATCAAGTACATGCTGAAAAACCTTGATACAGCATGGTACAGCGATTTTCTGAAGTCACTTTCTGATAATCAAAGGAAGGAGTTTCAGCGTTATAGCCAGGATAATAGCATTAGCAGCAAAGCCACGGAAAAACAGATCAGACAGCGCATTCGTGATTTTCGCAGGTGGGCCAAGAAGATTATTTGAACCCCGGCCCCAGGTGGAGCCGGGTTTTTTTTTACCAATCTTCCTGTGTATTGACAACCGTTCCGCTCATAGTTTTGCTCAGAGAAGCTACCGTTGATTTAACTGATCTTTCTGATGAAGTATAATATGACATATGAGGCTGACGCTCTTTCCCATTCTTTTTATATCTCCACTTTAACATATCATAAGAGGGAGAGCTTGGGTAAAGATCACCCTGATATTCATCAACTTCAACCACATACTTAAATCTGCCTTCTTTCTGATAAATGCTTAAAGTAAACCACATTTTTACAGATGTTGCTGCTATGCCAGATCCCACTGCTATATTATCAAAGGCTTTAAGCACAATAGCGCCTGCTGTCCTGTCATCCATTTTTAAGACATCATTAGCAGATTTAAAATTTTGAGCCACCCAATGTCTAGCCCTATTATAGAGTTCATCCTTTGAAACTCCGGGGACTTCTACAACGCTTTCCATGCTTGTTACTTGGGTTTCATCGTTGATAATCAGATCACCCTGGGCTAAGGCTTGAAAAGACAAAATGAGAATTAACAGAAAATTTAAAATGCTTTTCATGAGAGTTTTGATTTAGAGTTAGATTGGCAACTACAAAGAATTGCCAATAAATTGCCATTTTCAATTGCCATTTTCCTCGCCTACGTATGGCAATTGCTATTTTCACCACAATTATTTTTGTCTTCTGTTTTTGTCTGATAGCCCTTTGATCCACCCACCTACGAAGATCAACGGCAGTAAAAATATCAGCCTGAGTGCTTCGTACTTCTCAAATAATTCGTTGAAAAATTTTTCCATAATACTGCTTATCTCTTGATCTTTAAGTCACTACATCCCCCGTATCCCCTCCGTCTCACTGGCCACCTTCACTGCTGATACATCTACATAGTAGCTCCGGGTCATTCGCGGATCAGCATGGCCGTACATGCCGCTGATGCTATCTATGCTCACCCCGTTCTCCTGGAGAATATTCCCAAACGTCTTCCGGCCTACGTGCGTGGTGAGCCGCTTGTCTATGCCTACCATAAAGGCTACCTGCTTCAGGGCGCGGTTGTATTGCTGGTTGTCCAGCTCCGGGACCCGGTATTGCCACTTTTCCAGCAGTCGCTCTGCGGTAGCAAAAAGCGGGATCTCGCAGTTTGAGCCATGCACCTTTTGCCGATCCGTGAAGATCCACTCGCGACCGTCCACTCCCCGCCCGATCCAGCTGGGGGCAAAGCGCATCAGCTCGGCATAGGCCAGCCCGGTGAAGCACTGAAAGACGAACAGGTCGCGCACCATCGCCAGGCGCGACTCGGCAAACTCAAAGTCAATCATGCGCTGTAGCTCGTCCTGCGTGAGGTAGACTTTCTTTTTGCGCTCCGGACGGCGGTACTTGTAGCTGTGCAGCGGATTGTACTCTATCCATTCCTGCAAAACGGCGTAATCCATCACCGTCTTGACAAAGCCAATAATGCGGTTGGTGTACTTTTGCCCGTGCTCCAGCTCGCTGCGCAGGTAGTGATCCAGGCGGCTTAGCATCCGCAGGCTAACATCGGGACAGAGCAGCTTCATGTCTTTTTCGTGCACCAGGTATTTGAGCACATTCATTTGCTGGCGGCCAAAATTCTTGATCGTGCTTTCGGCAATTTCCGGCTCAGCCTTGCGCTTGTCAATGTAGCGCTGCATTGCAGATACCAGGGTAGCTTTCTCCTGTAGCTCCCCTGTGTAGATCATCCGGACGATTTTGGGCGTAGAGCGCTTACCGCGCCGCTCCAGGTCCTGGTGTATACTCATCAGGTCGGCCCGCATGTCTACCAGCTTATTATTCTGCACATAGGCCAGGCGACGGGCAGCGTCACTGTCATCGCAAGTTATCTCCCCCATACCGGCTGGCTCCCAGTGCTCTGGTTTCACCAGAATATTGGTATTAATGTCTACCGTTCTTTCTGCTTTCATAGAGAGTCTGGCAATGATCGGGGCGTAGCCCGATGCCCTCATCCGCGCCTTGCGCATCATGAAGGTGATTTTCATAATATTTTTGCTTTTCTCATACGGCCCCGGAGCTTATAGGCTGGTCATTGGTGTGTAGTTTGGCCACCACAATTGATGGACATTGCCCTCCGGGTATAGGTTAGGTAGGAAAATAAGCCCGGAAAAGGCTGTAGTGGGTATTTCCGGGCTGTAATTCAGGTTGAGTACGCACGAGAAGCGTCTGTTCACTCGTGGTAAACTACTGAATTACAGCCTTACGCAGCTTCGTCTAGCTGCTTGGTCATTGTATCGGGTTGGTGGCGGATCGGTGGGCGATCCTGGAACTCCCCGGCTTACTGATCAATGACCTTATCCTTTCCCAGTCGCTCTACAGGGACAAGCCTCAAAAGCTCGGTGATAAATCTGTCCTTCTCCAAAATTTGCAAATCCTTCTCTTTCATTAAAGATTCATATTTAGTTTCTGCAATATTTTTGTCACCCCAAAACATTTCACCATCTCCAGCAACTAGCCAGTCTATGTTTACCTCAGGATAAGTAGTTTTGATCCTGTTTAACAAATCATAACCTGGCTTATTCTGCCTTTTCCCCACAATTGAATTGATTGTAGACTGACCTACACCAAGCTTTTCAGCAAAAAAAGATTGGCGCCCACCGGTCAATTCATCAATCAAAATCTTCATTCTTTCATTAACTGTTTCCATTTGCTTTAATTTTTGTGACTAAAGTGTTTGTATTTAAAGTTAAAGTCTTTATCATTGCAAGTAACCACAATGCTAAGGTCAAATATAATCATTTGATACTATAAAAGTGATTATTGTGATAAAAAATTAAGTAATGACTACCGATAGGACTGTAATAATGAAAAAAACAAGAGGGATGAGGATAGAAATACCTTTTGAAATACACAAAAGGGTTAAAGTAATTAAGGATGCTAGAAGATACGCTGGGCATAAAGATACTATGCAAGATGTGGTTCTGGCCTTAGTTCGTAAAGGCTTGGATCAGGTGGAAATAGAGAATGCAAGCTATCCTCAATTAGAACCAAAAAAAAAGCCCCAGACCCACCAGCTCAGTAACCTGTTTGAGGCAGCGGTGAAGTAGGCAATTGCCTCCGTGGAGACGGCCTGGAAGCACAAAGCAAAGAGTAGGTAGTTGTGTAGTGATCCCTGCGAGACGGGCAGGGTTTACTAAAAAAATATAAGCTATGCCAAAATTCAGTTCACTTACTAAGATAGAATTAACGCCCGAGGAGTTCGTGCGGCTTTGCACAAACGATGAGCTGCACGAGCTGACGATAGAAATATTTGCCGAGCGCCTGCGTCGCGCTGATCATGTAGAGGTGAGTCAGGATACAAACGATACCTTACCGCATCATGACTAAAAAAGTGCCCCCTAGCTGCGACAACAGCTAAAGGGCGATGTCTAACGGGGTCTTAGGCCCGCTAAACACCAAATAAATGCAAGTTAACAGAATTAGAACGAATGATCTCAAAAATGAAATTAGCATTAGCATCAACGACCAGGAAGTTTTTTCCGGGTCATCCCAGGAGGCGCTCTTCTGGCTGCTTCGCTACCGCGACACCGCTGACGAAGGGCTTAAGCTTGAGATTGATACACAGCTATTATTGAATTATGGGTATAATATCAGAACATACTACGATGGCCAAGCTTCGGCCCGCCAGCCGCAACTGGCTGCGGCTTAAGCACGAGATCACCGCCCGGCAGGTTGGGCTAAGCCCTGCCTTCTTTGACAAGCATTTGTATGGGCAAAAGCTAAAAGTATTAGGCCATGATCGCTTTGGATACTACTATGTAGAGGACCCCAGCAACCAGCGCAACTCTTTGCCCATTCACACAAACTGGATCATCAAATGAGAGGTCAGCCTAAGCCATATCACCAGGCTCACCTGGAGCGGTTGCGCAATAAGGGGCAGGAGATCAGGCAGCGCCTTCGGGAGCTGGACGACATGATCAAGCGGGACGTACCTGGCCGTCAGAAACTGATGAGCGAAAAGGTGCAGGCAGAAATGAAGCTTAGCCAGATCAGCCAACTGATGATAGAGCAATACGAAAAAATAAAAAAAAGCTGAGTAATGGGCCGCAATCCCCTCAGCTTTCTCATAGCTTGAAATAATATATATGCTCAAATATAGTCTAAAATATTACACAGACATTACATCGCGAGACTTTTTTGCGCAATTGAATAGATATACTGTGCTAACCGTTCATAAGTGCTTAAGCATTTCTAACGGTATTTCTAAAAGAATTATAACTGTAAACAAGGAAAAGCCCCAGGCAGGTACAGGACGAGCGTCCTTGTATAGTAGCTGGGGCTTTTTCTCTTTATGTTAAATTAACTAACCGGCATGAGAACGCCCAGACCACCCAACTAAGTTCGCAAACCATACTCACAGGTCACGACATTTCATTTGAACCTATGAAAAATTGTTGTGGGTCGTGGCCTGTCTTTTTCAACGAAG
>Ga0209938_1000483_pt1 | contig 22079 bp, 10 predicted proteins | sample SalPonR2_C_D1_MG_FD_185708 | JGI IMG/M metagenome (GOLD analysis project Ga0209938, IMG submission 185708) | Salt pond soil microbial communities from South San Francisco under conditions of wetland restoration - Salt Pond MetaG R2_C_D1_MG... ... | reverse complement strand
TAGGGACGTAACATGGGTAGCAATGGCAGTGTAAAAGAAATTATCGCGTCCCGCTAGGGACGCCACGTGGGTAGCAGGAAGATATTGAAAATATATGGCGTCCCATTAGGGACGCAACCTGGGTAGAAAAAGAAGCACAAAAACCATATCTTGAAAAAAAAGAATTCCCATGGCCAACACCTATACACAAATACACCTCCATGTGATATTTGCCGTACAAAACCGCAATGCGCTGATTCAAGACAGCTGGGAGGAGAAATTGTACAAATACATCACCGGTATCGTTCAGCAATACGGCCATAAGATGTTACAAATTAATGGGATGCCAGATCACGTTCATTTACTGATTGGCATGCGACCGACCCAATCCCTTTCTGATTTGATGAAACAAGTCAAAGGTTCTTCAACGGAATGGATTAATGAAAACAAATGGACCCGGCACAAATTTTCCTGGCAGGCGGGCTATGGGGCTTTTTCTTACGCTAAATCGGAGGTGCCGAGGGTGATAAAATATATCCAAAATCAAAAAGAACATCATCGGACGAAGACTTTTACAGAAGAATATATGGAATTTCTGGAGGCCTTTGAAGTGGATTTTGATGAACGATATATCTTTAAGCCACCAATATAAAGGATTCGGTACCAGCCTTCGGCGGGCAGGCCTAACGGCACCGATATTTTTTGGTTCGTGATTCTTGCTACCCATGTTCGGTACCTAACGGCACCGATATTTTTTGGTGTATACTCATTTCTACCCACGTTTAGTGCCTAACGGCACTGTTATTTTAGGTTTGGGAAGGATTTCTACCCATGTTCGGTACTAACGGCACCGTTACAAGACCAAATAATATGTGTCCCAGGCCTGCCTCAGGTAGGGACGCCACCTGGGTAGAGAAATGGTATAGCAAAATATATAGTGGTCCCGTTAGGGACGGCACATGGGTAGAATGGGCTCTAATTCAATCCTTTTTATTAAATTCGGCCTGATTCAATCCACCAATTCAACAACCGAACCATGCGTAACGAATTCACCGTATTTGCTATTCTTTCTACCATCGGTATCTTTCTGCTGGGCTATTTTGTAGCACCCGGCTGGTATTGGTTATACCTGCTAATTCTTCCGATAAACATTTTAGGCTTCTACGATATGGTCCAAAAAGAGCATGCCATTATGCGGAACTATCCCATTTTCGGGCGGGGACGGTATGTGATGGAGGACTTGCGCCCCAAACTGTACCAGTATTTTATTGAATCCGATACCAACGGGACGCCTATCTCGCGCATCTACCGCTCGGTGGTGTATCAGCGGGCCAAGGATGTACTGGACACTTCTCCCTTTGGCACCCAATTGGATGTGTATGAAGAAGGCTACGAGTGGATGGCGCACAGTATCGGAGCGCTGGATGCCCATGACCTGGAGCAACATCCGCGAACGAGCATTGGTAATGCGTACTGTAAGCAGCCGTATGAGGCCAGTATCTTTAATATTTCGGCCATGAGTTATGGATCGCTGAGCAGCAATGCCGTGGCCGCTCTGAATGGCGGAGCCGCAGCGGGTGGTTTTGCCCATAATACCGGTGAGGGAGGGATTAGTCCCTACCACGAATCGCACAAGGGTGATTTGATCTATCAAGTGGGAACGGGCTATTTTGGTAGCCGGGCGAAGGACGGTAATTTCGCGCCGGGGAAATTTAAAGAAATGGCGGCAAAACCTCATGTGAAAATGATCGAACTGAAGCTCTCCCAGGGTGCCAAACCCGGGCACGGCGGTATCCTACCCGCTAAGAAAAACACGGCCGAAATTGCCGCAATCCGTGGGGTAGAGAGGGGCACCGACGTTTTGTCGCCACCTTTTCACCGGGCTTTTAATACGCCGCGCGAAATGCTACAATTCATCCGGCAAATGCAAGATTTGTCGAACGGCAAACCGGTTGGCTTCAAGCTGTGCCTGGGACAACGCTCCGAGCTGATGGCCATCTGCAAGGCCATGGTTGAAACCGAAATTTATCCCGATTACATCTCCGTCGATGGGGGAGAGGGCGGTACTGGCGCGGCACCGCTGGAATTTACGAATAATGTGGGCATGCCCTTTCGAGAGGCGATTGCTTATACCCACGATGTGCTGACGGGCTTTGGCCTACGCGATAAGGTGAAGCTTTTTTGTGCCGGGAAGATCCTCACCGGGTTTCATCTGTTTCGGGCCGTCGCCCTGGGAGCCGATGCCTGTTATTCAGCCCGTGGTATGATGTTGGCCCTGGGTTGTATTCAGTCTCTGCTTTGCAATACCAATCACTGTCCCACCGGCGTAGCGACTCAGGATCGCGAGAAAGTAGCTGGTCTGGTCGTGGAAGATAAGAAATTCCGGGTAGCCAATTACCATTACGAGACCCTTAAGAGTTTCGTCGAGCTGCTGGCTGCGGCCGGTCTGCATCATCCGGAAGAGATTCGCCGTAGTCACGTCTTCCGTCGGGTAAGCATGCACGAGATTAAGACCTACGAAGACCTCTATCCCTACCTGGAAGAAGGCTGTCTGCTCCGCGCCGACACCGTTCCTGCCGCTTACCGACGGGCCTGGACTATAGCGAGTGCAGACCGTTTCTAAATCAGTTTCGAATTTTGAATGGCGAGTTATTGACTTGCTTACTTTTTTAGTTTTTGTTTTTACTCAGTTAAAGTTTTCTTACTAATTAAATAATCTTTAAAATCAAAGAGCTATTGGAGAATCCCCAAAATTTTAAATAGGTGAAATGTGCCGTGTTTTTTATTGCTATCTGCTGGTCAGTATCAGAACATGACCTGAGATCAGAATGAATGAGATATTATTCTTTGGAGGCAGGGGAGGTTTGCTCTAACTGATTGTAAAATGCATGCGTGCCCTTGGGTACGCATGCATGGGTAGAAAAGGAGCTTAGTAAAAGTCCTCCGTGCCTTTAGGCCTGCCTGCCTCAGGTAGGTACGGAATATAATTGATCCCAGAGATCACGTTCGGTACCTAACGGCACCGTTTTTCTTGATTTGGATTATCTTTTTTTACCCACATTTTGTCCCTACGGGACAATGGCAAATCAATTTTTTAGAACCAATCAGTTCTGCAGTATCAAAGGCAGACTTTTTTGATCTTGCTGAACTTAGAGTACTTACAACACGTATATCACCCCAACACCTCCTCATAAAAAGCCAATAATTTCCTTTCTTCTTTTTCCCAGGTTAATGCTTCGGCGGCGACACCACAGGCGGCTTGTAATGCTGCATATTTCTGATTATCCCGGCTTAATTCCATAATTAGATGGGCCAGGGGGGCAGGCGCTAAGTCGGGTAGCAGTACAAAAGCGGGATGCTCGGCTTGTAATGCCCGGTACTCCGGAAAATCCATGTGGATGGCGGGCAACTCGGCCTGTATATAATCAAAGCATTTATTAGCCAGTGAATAGTAGTAACTTAACCCCTTGTTTTCCAAGAGGTTGAGTCCGAGGTCCGCTTGTGGGGTGATGGTCTTCAATTCCTCCGGCTGGCGATAGCCCAGAAAGTGGACACGATCTTGTAGTCGTTTTTCTTTAGTTAGCTTTCGCAAAAAAATGGACAGATCTCCTTCGCCAACTAACCACAACTGCACAGAATGGGGTAGGAGAGACAGGGCTTCGATTACCGTTTCTATACCGCGGCCTTGGTTGAGTGCACCCTGATACAGCAGAATAAAATCATTTGTTTCTCTTTTTGGAAGGGAAGCGGCTGATGTTATTGCGTTTTTTTGCTGTGAAGGAAGATTGCGAATAACGGTAAAGTCGGTACCGTACCTTTCGGTAAAAATCCGGGCGAGTTGGGGACCAACGGTATAGGCGAATTCTAGACGGGGTATGACAAAGCGAGCCAGAGCAGACCAAACCGCTTTTACCAGAGGCCGATTTACTACTTCAGGCACCTCTGTAAAATACTCATGAGCATCGTAGACCATTGGTTTTTTGCGTAAGCGAGACCAAAAAAAAGCGGGCGCTAAAGTGTCTAAGTCAACGGCGCAGAGTAAGTCATATTTTGCTCGGCTGAGGTGTAATAATAATCGAATATTATACTCCAGGTAGAATAATTTTCCTTGATTATAGCGGCACCTTAGTCTAATTTGCTGGAAAGGGCGCTTTTGTAGCGGTATTGAATCGTGCTTTTCCCGGCCAATAAGCAGGACCTCGAAACCTGCCTTGGCCAGGCTGGAACAGATGCGAATCATCCGCTGGTCGTAAGTGAGATCATTCGTAGCGGTGCAGATTATTTTTGCCATTCGAAGCGCTCTTCTTTTTGCCGAATTTGCCCTTCATCCAGCAGATACTCCAGCGTTTGTAATACGATTTCCTTTTTTTTGGGAGAAAAAGAAGCGAGGATGTCCTCCATCGGCAGGGCCTCCCGCAAAAGCACTAATTCTAATTTGTCGCGATACCGCTGATAGTCTTTTTGATTGAGCTTTCGCTCTTTTTTCTGAGCCAGGCAATAGTCGCAATGACCGCAGGCGGTGGCCTCCGTTTCCCCAAAGTAGGCGAGTAGCAGACGGGAACGGCAGTCTTCCGTTTCGGCGTAGTGGATGGCCTTTTCAATGCGGATACGCTGCTGTTCCTTCCGAAAATTATAACCCGTATGATCAAAAGCCACGGTAGCGGCATCCATACGGCCATTGACAAAGAACAATTGGGGCTCTTCGTTCTGCGGTCGGTAGTCAATGATTTGTTCTTTGTGTAGCAGGTTCAGGGATTTTTGGAGTTCCGACCTTTCTACCCGGAGGAATCCCGCAATGGATTGCTCACGGATATGGATATGGTGATTAAAGGCCCCCTGGTAACTACGTAGAATGATTTTTAGCACTTTATCCAGTTTAGGGTGCTTGAGCATAAAATCGTAGAGTTGATCCTGGTTGACCAGCACTTTTAGGGATGCCGGATTGTAAACGGCGTCGCTGAGGATGATCCAACCTTCTTTCTCTAGTAGTTTCAGGCAGTTGAAAGCAATAATGGGTTCAAACTGATAAGTTTTTGAAAACTCGATGAGATTGAAGTCAAAACTTTCGCCGTAGCCCGCGCCGACGGCAATTTGGTAATAACTGCCCAGCGCCCGGTATACCCTGCGTACTTCCTTCAGGTCGGGGTAGCTAAGTTCGTACTGTTTTTCGAGTTTTAACGCATCACTGTTGTGGTAGAGTAGTACAGCAAAGGCTTTTTTCCCATCGCGACCGGCCCTTCCGGCTTCCTGAAAATAACCTTCCAGGCTATCGGGCATTTCCCAGTGAATCACCAAACGCACATCGGGCTTATCGATGCCCATACCAAAGGCATTGGTACTGACGATCACCCTGATTTTATTTTTGAGCCAGGCTTCTTGTTTCTGGTTGCGCTTATCCATTTCTAGCCCGGCGTGGTAATAGTCGGCACGAATGCCTTTGCGGTGGAGTAGGAGGGCCAGTTCTTTAGTGAGCCGGCGATTACGGACGTATACCACGGCTGAGCCGCCCACTTTCTTTAAAATGTTGACCAACTCTTCCGGTTTGGCTTCGCTGGGCCGGACCACGTAGGCCAGGTTATCCCGAGCAAAGCTCTTTTGAAAGACCTGTCCGCTTTTAAATTCCAGTTTATCCTGAATATCTGTACAGACTTCGGGCGTGGCGGTGGCGGTCAGGGCGATGATCGGTACGTTGGGTAGATCTTCCCGGATACTGGCAATCTCCAGGTAAGCAGGTCGGAAATCGTAACCCCACTGAGAAATACAGTGTGCTTCGTCGACCGCAATCATACTGACCGGCATCTTCTTTAGTCTTTCTTTAAAGAGCTCGGTATGCAAGCGCTCGGGAGACAGGTAAAGCAGTTTTACATCACCGTAGGCGCAGTTGTCCAGCAGGCGATCAATCTCGGGGTAGGGCATACCCGAATGGATGGCCACGGCGGAAACACCGCGTTTTCGCAAATTCTCTACCTGATCTTTCATCAGGGCGATCAATGGAGAAATGACGATACAAAGCCCTTCCAGACAAAGAGCTGGCACCTGAAAGCAAATCGATTTACCACCACCGGTAGGCAACAATGCCAGCGTGTCATCCCCATTGAGCACCGATTGAATAATCTCCTCCTGTACCGGGCGAAAGCTTTCGTAGCCCCAGTAGCGTTTTAGTACTTCAATTGGTTCTTTGCGCTGATTTTGCTGCATCGTGGCGATCCACCTAACTTAAATAATAGTTGAATTTTTCTCTTTTAATTTGAAATCCGTGATGTTGATGGACTCTTTTTCGGCAATGAGATAAGCGACCATATCACCGACCTGAGAGCAACTGAATTTGTTATCCAGATTCAATTCCTGGGTCCCAATGCCTTTTTCCAGTAAATGGCGAATAGTAGCTAAGACTACATTACCTTCTTCGTGTAGGCCGAATTCGTCCAGCATCAATGCGGCGGATAGGATGGCTGCCATAGGGTTGGCAATATCTTCGCCGGCCGCCTGCGGATAGGACCCGTGAATGGGTTCAAATAAAGAAGTCTCTGCTCCCTTGGAAGCGGAAGGCAACAAACCCATGGAACCGGTAATTACACTGGCTTCATCGGAGATGATATCACCGAAGAGATTACTCGTCAGGATGACGTCGAAGTGCCCGGGTGCCTGTATCATTTGTACAGCGGCACTGTCTACAAACATAAAGTCTAATTCTACTTCCGGAAATTCTTTGGCCACCTGTCGAACCACTTTACGCCAGAGACGGGAGGTTTCCAAGACGTTGGCTTTATCAACCACGGTCACCTTTTTGCGCCGTTTCATGGCACTTTTAAAGGCCATTTGGGCAATTCTTTCGATTTCAAAATCTTCGTAAACACAAGTATCGTAGGCACGGGACTCGGTACGTCCACGATCTCCAAAGTAAATACCACCGGTCAATTCACGGTAAATGACCAGGTCTACACCTTCCACTTTTTCCGGTCTTAAGGGCGATAAATCCTGCAAATTGGGAAAGGCAATAACGGGCCGGATATTGGCAAAAAGTCCCAGGCTTTTGCGCAGGCGCAGCAGACCGTGCTCTGGTCGAAGCTCGGCTTCTGGCTCCTGATTATATTTTGGATGGCCGATAGCGCCAAAAAGAATGGCGTCGCAATTCATGCAGGTATGTAAAGTTGAGTTAGGTAGCGGATCCCCGTGCTTTTCAATGGCCACGTGGCCGACGTCAGCATAACAGTATTCAAAGTAGTGACCAAAACGCTCACCAATGGCATCAAGGGCTTTCAGGGCTTGATCGATAACTTCGGGGCCGATGCCGTCTCCGGGCAATACGGCGATTCTTTTATTCATGGGTAGCAATTAAGGATGAAGTAAATTCTATACAATATATAATAAATGCTCTAAACATGCGAACATGTTTAGAGCATTTATTAACGCCCGAAAACAGGTAATATTTTAGCTGCCGACCTTTTCTGTTTTTAGAATTAATAGCAAGTCTTCATCTTCGACTTCTTTTTTAGAATCGGCTACTTCTAAAAACTGTGCATAAACCTCATCCAACTCCAGTTTAGTTAGGTTAAACCCGAGGTTTTTGCAGCGATAAGCCAGCGCCGCACGACCACTGCGTGCGGTTAATACTATTTTGGATTGATCGACGCCCACTTCCAGCGGATCGATAATTTCGTAGGTTTCGCGGTTCTTGATTACACCATCCTGGTGAATACCCGAAGAATGCGCGAAGGCGTTGGCACCAACAATAGCTTTATTAGGCTGTACGACCATCCCCATACGATCACTAACCAGCTGACTCGTTGGATTAAGTAATTTGGAATTGATACCAGTGTCAAAGTTCAGATTAGGATGCTGACGCATGATCATTACCACTTCCTCCAGAGAGGTATTCCCGGCGCGCTCCCCGATGCCGTTAATGGTACATTCGATCTGCCGCGCTCCATTTTGAATACCGGCAATAGAGTTGGCCGTGGCTAGCCCCAAATCATTATGGCAGTGCGTAGATAAGATAGCCTTGTCAATACCCTTGACGTTTTCGTATAGGTACTTGATTTTGGCGCCGTATTCTTCAGGCAGACAGTAGCCCGTGGTGTCCGGTATGTTCAGTACGGTAGCACCGGCCTTAATTACCGCTTCACAGATTTTAGCCAGAAATTCGTTACCGGTTCGGCCAGCATCTTCTGCATAAAACTCCACATCTTCCACGAAAGACCGGGCGTATTTTACCGCGGCTACGGCTCTTTCAATAATCTTGTCCTGAGTCGTACGAAACTTGTGTTTAATGTGGGAATCAGACGTACCAATACCCGTATGTATTCTGGGCCTTTTGGCCTTAGCCAGGGCCTCGGCAGCGACTTTAATGTCTTTTTCTACCGAACGGGAGAGTCCGCAAACGGTTACATCCTTAACCGCTTCGCAAATGGCCTCTACCGACCTGAAATCTCCCGGACTTGAAATGGGGAAACCCGCTTCAATTACGTCTACTCCTAATAACTCCAGCTGTTTGGCAATCTCTACCTTTTGCTCGGTGATCAATTTACAGCCTGGCACTTGTTCGCCATCCCTCAATGTCGTATCGAAAATGTGTATGCGGTTAGAACCCATGGTAATAGATTTTTTGTATGTTTGTTGACCGGCGGATAAATGACTTATCCTGCTGGAAAATAACGTTCTTCAAATTAAGGACTTTAACATCAAATATAGACTTGTTGATCAGCCGTCCTAAAATAAAAAATACTATACTCTTACAAGATAACAAGGGCGGCCCATTGGTTTAAGTTGTTGATTTACAGTTTTTTATAAAACCTAGTGTTACAATGCCTAAGCAGAAAACAGATGACTTAATTCAGTTAATCAACTCCCTAACCCGCGCTGAAAAGCGGCACTTTAGACTATTTGTCAAGAGAAATCAGGCCTCTGAGGATATTCTATTCCTGCAATTGTTCGATTTCCTGGAAAAACGCAATGAATATGACGAGGCGCTGATCCTGAAGCGCTTGCCCGGTATCAAGAAGCGACAATTGTCAAATTTAAAGGCCCACTTATATAAACAATTGCTCATCAGTCTGCGCCTGTTGGCCACCAAAAATGCACCCGATATCCAGATCAGAGAGATGCTGGATTACGCCCGGGTACTTTACGATAAGGGCCTTTACCGGCAAAGCCTGGATTTATTAGTCAAGGCCCGGAAGAAATCCTCCGAAGCAAATTACCACCCGTTGCACCTGGAGATTCTGGAGTTTGAAAAACACATCGAAGCACAGTACATCACCCGTAGCATCGAAGGCCAGGCAGAGCTATTATCAAAGGAAACTGAAAAGCTCACAGATAAAATAACAAAATCGAATAAACTATCCAATTTAGCCCTACAGCTTTATGGCCTTTATCTTAAGGTGGGCTACGTCAAAAATGAAAAGGATTATTTCTTTGTAAAGGAGTTCTTCCACTCCAATTTGCCCCAGTACGACTACGACGATCTGGATTTTATGAGTAAACTGCATTATTGCCAGGCCAATGTGTGGTATTTTCATATGACCCAGGAGTTTCCGTATTCTTATCGCTGGGCGCAAAAGTGGGTAGACTTATTTCATAAAAACGAAGAAATGATTGATATGCATACTTCCCTGTATTTGAAGTCGCTGCATAACCTGCTGAGTACGCTGTATAATGTGTTGCACTATAAGAAAATCGACGAAACCCTCGCCGTGCTCCTGTCTTTACCTAAAAAGATTGATATTGATTCCCGCAAAAATGTGGAAGGATTATTCTATTTGTATAAGTACATCCATTTGATCAAGTCTCATTTCTTAAAGGGGACCTTCAGCGAGGGCACCCAATTGGTTCCAGAACTAGCAGAGAAGATTGAGAAAGATGAATATAACTGGGATAACCGTCGAATTATGCTGTTTTATTACCGGATTGCTTGTCTATACTTTGGTAGTGGGGATAATGATAGCGCCATTACCTACCTGAACCTGATTATCAACCAAAAAAATCCAGATTATCGCACTGATATTCAGTCCTTTTCCAGGATATTAAACCTGATTGCTCATTTTGAACTGGGTAATGCGCAATTGGTAGAATATCAGGTCAAATCGGTCTATCGTTTTCTAGGAAAAATGGGCGACCTGGGCTCTGTTCAAAAAGAAATTTTCCGCTTTTTGCGACGCTTACCTCGCATTCGTGAAACGGACCTCAAAGCTGCTTTTATTGAACTCAAAGAGAAATTGGAGAAATTAGAAAACGACCCTTTTGAGCGGCGGCCATTTTTGTACCTGGATATTATCTCCTGGCTAGAGAGTAAAATAGAAGATAAAACCGTCCAGGAAATCATCCAGGAGAAGTATAAAGCCAGACTGGAAAATAAAACAGCGGTTTGATAAGTAGTACAGCAGATAAAAACCTTTAATTGTTTTTGATATCTGCATGGACTATCTTATTTTTGACTCCACAAATCATAGACAATCTCTTCTTAGATTTTATTTGAAGGCAACTTTCGTACACCTTCCTAAGGACGACCTATTTTATTGAATTGGCATTCTTTAGTCATTCCTTATGGTATTTGACTCTGGAATAAGCTTTTTTTTACATGAACATTAAAATAGTTAATCCCATGAACTGTCATTTAACCTGGCAAAGCGCCCTGTGCTTTGCCCAAAATTCCGCATTATCTCCTCCTCCGCTTTCCTTTCAGGGCTTTCGAGCTTACAAGCTTATTTTTTTTCGAAAAACGAGCTTTTTATCCGTTATTTTTTAAAAGAGCTGATGTCTTAAGTGTATTAAGATGCTATACTAAATCATTCCATGAAGAAAAATGTACTCCTTTTTATTGGGCTAATACTGTTCGCCTTTGAAAGTCTGCAGGCCCAGGCTTGTAATGCAACCGCTGGTTTGTTAAATCTTTCGAATTCCACCTTTTGCGTGGGAGATACTGTTCGCCCAACCTTAGTTAATGCCACTACTAACCCTACCTATACGAATGAATTAATTGTTGTAGATGACAATGGTTTAATTGTTAAATTTGGGATTACCAACGGCGAAATTGTTGACTTACCCCTGGGCCAATACGGTGTCCACGCTTTTAATTATCGCAACAGTAATCCTCCCCAGCAAGGGCCACAATTAGGGCAAAGGATAACGGATATTGCAGACCCTGAAATAAATTGTTACGACATTAGTGCGCTCGAACCTTTTGTGATAACCGATACGGTGGCACCAACTGCGGTTTGTTCCGATCAACAGGTCTTGCTATACCTCGACGAGGATGGTGAAGTTTCGGTAGCGCCTTCGGATTTTGATTTTGGTAGCTTCGATGAGGGCTGTGTGGGTATAGATACTTTATTCTTAGAACAAGAAATATTCACCTGCCTCACTATCGGTGAAATGGAACTGAAGTTATATGTCCAGGATAGTGTCGGGAACCTGGATTCCTGCGTTACACAAATAAGCGTTCTGGATACCTTTCCACCACAGGTTACTTGCCTGGACACGACGGTTTTATTAAGCCCTTTAGGTATTGGAGAATTATCGATTAGTGAAGTACTCGATGATGTGGACGATGCTTGTGATGAGGCACCCTCTCTCCAATTATCTCAAGAAGAATTCACCTGCGAAGATTTGGGCACACAGTTGGTTTATTTGATTGCCGAGGATCAGTATGGTAACCGGGACAGTTGTACTGCCCGTGTGACCGTTCGGGATACGACGCCACCCATCGTACGCTGTCAACCGGGTATCGCCTATTTGAATGCATCGGGTAAGATTATCCCTGATCCGTCCCAATTAGACGACGGTAGCGCAGACCTTTGCGGCGGCTTTCTTGAATTCCGCCTGGTACCTGATCATTTCGATTGTAACACCCTGGGGAGCAAACCCATTACGCTATTTGCGAAGGATCAGTATGGAAACGAAGGCAGTTGTGAAACCAGTATATCCGTATTAGATACCGTGGCCCCAAATGCGCAATGTCTAAGCCAAACTATATTTCTGGATGATTCCGGTACCGCCATGCTATCCGCTGCGGAGGTAGATAACAGTTCAGACAATTGTAGCATCGAGCAACGAAACCTGGAAAAAAACAGCTTTTCTTGTATTGATATTGGTAATCAACGAGTATTATTGACCGTCGAAGACTTTTCGGGTAATCAGGATACTTGTTATGCCAGGGTAGAAGTGAGAGACACGATCTCCCCCCTGGCTATTTGCCAGGCCGCCACTATTTACTTAAATGAAGCGGGAATGGCTCCTTTATCCACTGCTGAGGTGAATGATGGCAGTATGGACAATTGTGGGGTGCTGAGTAATATCAGTTTATCCCAGAATCAGTTTACTTGTGAGGATCTCGGTACAAAGACGGTAGCGCTTAGCCTGAGTGATCCGTATGGGAATTCGGATAGGTGTACCGCAATGGTGACGATTCGAGATACCCTCGCGCCCATACCACAGTGTCAGGCGGTAAGTATTTACCTGGACAAAAATGGACAAGCCCAGCTCGACCATACCCTGGTCGATGATGGGAGTAGTGATAATTGTGTGGGTGTTCTCGAATACACCCTTTCCCGTATGTTCTTCACTTGCGAAGACATTGGGGAATCTTCGGTTATTCTAAAAGTGACAGATGGACAAAATAATCTAGACTCCTGTGTGGCTATCATTACGGTAATCGACACCATTCCGCCGGAGCCTAGTTGCGAGAATGTAACGATTTACACGGGAGAAAATGGTCTGGCCGTATTGTCTGTTAATGCGATTGATGCCGGAAGTATGGACATTTGTACTTCAGTGGAAAAAAGGTATTTATCCGAAGATCGTTTTACCTGTGGAGAGTTAGGCGAAAATACGGTACAATTATATCTGGAGGATCAGTTTGGGAATCTCGACTCTTGTTCCGCCACGATTACGGTGAAGGATACTTTACCTCCTATTCTTCGTTGTGAAGATCAAACGATTTATCTCGATCAGTCGGGGCAGGCTGGTCTTCTGGTATCAGATGTAGATGCAGGATCGACCGATAACTGTGGTGGTATTGCTTCTCGGAGCTTAAGTCAAAGTGATTTTAGCTGTACGGAAGTTGGACTAAACACCGTCATTCTCAAAGTAGAAGACAGCAATGGTAATGTGGATAGCTGTGCGGTTCAAATAACGGTGCTAGATACCGTTGCTCCCACCGCCCAGTGTAAAGACTTTACGCTGGCCCTAGGGACTGATGGAGCGGCCTTACTTACGCCGGATCTTATCAATCAGCAAAGTACGGACAATTGCCGGGTGACTGGTTTTGAATTAAGTAAGTCCAATTTCCTTTGTTCAGATTTGGGAGCCAACACCGTGGTTATGACAGTGCGGGATCAAAACAACAATCGGGGTACCTGCCAGTCGATCGTTACGGTTGTAGACCGCAACAAACCGGAAGTGTTTACGCAAAATATTGAAGTATACCTGGACGAAAACGGGCGCATAAGGGTTTCACCCCTCGCCATTGATACAGGAAGTACGGATAACTGTTCGATTGATAGTCTATGGCTTAGTCAACGTGACTTTGACTGCTCGCATATAGGGCCGAACCTAATACGTTTGTTTGTCAGGGATATTGATGGCAACATTAATGATAAAGCCGCAGTCGTTGAAATCAAAGACAATCGTAATCCTGTGCTCAGCTGTCCGGAAAACGTCGTATTGACCACTGACCTGGACGGTGCCGGCAATTGTTCGGTTGTTATACTCGATGATCAGCTCGATCCTACCAGGATAAATGATAATTGCGGTATCGACACCTTTTATCACGATTTTACAGCAGCTACGGCAAATCAAACTTTACTGGGGGCTACTTTTGCGACCGGCAACACGGCGGTCACCTGGACGGTCGTCGACAATAATGGACAGCTGGCCACTTGTGATTTTGAAGTCCGGGTGGAAGATAACGAAGCGCCCTTTGCCCGCTGTAAAGATAGCGTTTTAGTACAGTTGAACGAAGGAGGTTTTGCCGTTCTTGATTCCAGTTTAGTCGATAATGGCAGTAGCGACAATTGTGGTATTGAGCGCTATGAGCTGGATATAAACGAAGTAGATTGTAACAGTGTGGGGTATAATCTCATTCGGGTGATTATGCAAGACGCAGCAGGTAATCAAAACAATTGCGAGGTAGTGGTGGGCGTGGTTGCTTCGGAAGCCTGTAATACCCCCGTTTTTGCCAATTCGGGAGGCCCCGATATTGCCGATCCCTGTACTTGTAGAGCAGATGGGGCTTTCGATGAGCAGGTAGTTATTGGTCCGACGACTAATGATCAGGTATGGACGGTCAAATCAACAAATTTATTAAATCCGATTACTCTAATACCTTATCCGGTAGGCACCCCTTTTACGGAAGTGCCCATCAATACAGATAGTAGTATCTACACTTTGCAAGGTGTTCACCTAGATGGGGTTGGGTATAGTATTACGGCGGAAAGCCCGGTATTTGCTGATCTGTCCATTTCAAATATTTGTTATTACCCCCAGCCGGAAATCCTGGGACTGGATGGATCTATTTGTTTATTTACCAATTCCATTCCTCTGGAGGCATCTATTATGAATAATGTACAGGGTACCGGATATTTCACGATCAATGGTGAAATCGCTACGGAGGTGAGGCCTATGGAATTAGGCGTAGGTAGCCACGAAGTCGTATATCATTTCGACGCGGGTGATCCGGCCAGTCTCAACGAGCCTTCCAATATGGGCTGTATGGTGGAAGTTGCTAAGACCATCGAGATTATTGAAACCAATCGTTTCTTTGCGTGTAATGATCTGGTGAATATCACCTCCAACGTATCTTGTGAGATACTGGTCAAACCACAGATGATTCTGAGTGGAGACTATCTTTGCTACGATGATTATCAGGTGTTTTTAGCTTTTGATGGCGAGGCAGTTCCCAATCCGGTGCCTTCCGAATATGCAGGAGAAACCCTGGAAGCTTTGGTTCAGCATAAAGTATCGGGACGGATTTGTTACGGTAATATTAGTATTAAAGATGTAAGCGGACCACAGATTACGGAATGCCCTGGAGATATTATTGACCGCTTCATATGTACAGACCTCGATTCTATTTTTAATAATCCAGCTAGCTTGGACTCAACGAGTAAGTTTTATACTGGGATACCCATTGTAGAAGATAATTGTACGGGGACGATTATCAATTTTCAGGATAATCTGATATCAGGAGCGGCTTGCCTCGATCCAGCCGTGCAAACCATCCGTCGAGTATTTCGGGTAGCGGATCAGTTCGGTAACACCACCACCTGTGAACAACGGATTACCTTTAATCGACCAACGGAAATATTTTTCCCGGAAGATACCATTGTGCGTATAAACTGCGATGCGCCAGATTTAGCAACCAATCAGGAGGGCCATTTAGCCCCTTCTGTTACGGGGGCTCCTTACGTAATCAATGGGTTTGGAGAAGCAATTAACCTGGTGGACTACCGCATTTGTGGCTATTTATTGCTTTATGAAGACCTAAAGAGCGTTATCTGTCCAGCCAAGGAAAGTCTACTAAGGACCTGGCGCCTTTTTGATGAGTGTGCCGGAGCCATTTCAATGACTAAAACACAGTATATTCAATACGGTGACTTTGATCCGCCTGTGTTATCCTGTCCAGCTGTCGATTTGGATAGAAATGGTAAAATTGATCCTTTGCCCATCTATTCGACTTCCCCCTTTAATTGTTTGGCCGACCTTTCCATTCCCATGCCAGAGGTAGATGAATGTTCAGATTATACCGTGGAAACCAGGGTATTTACCTGGCAAACCGAGGATCGATTTGGTTTCCCTTTACGTGATTCTATATTTACCGAATTACCAAATGCAGATTATGTCGATGGGCAAGTGAAGGGTGTTCCCGTGGGTGATCATTATTTTGTATATACGGTTCGGGATGTCTGTAATAATGTGGCCAGGGATACCTGTCAGTTTCGAGTAGTAGACGGTATCGCTCCGGTGGCACTTTGTGAAGATGATTTGGTGGTCTCCCTCAGCAACGATGGAACCCAGGTTTTCCCGATTGATATAGATGCGGGTAGCAGGGATAATTGCGATGGTACAAATCTTGGTTTGGAGATACGTCGGCTAGTATCCGCAGAATGTTCCGAAACCGATAGCACCTACTACTCCGACTGGGCACAAGCGGCCGAGCTCACCTGTTGCGACGTAGGTAAGTTGGTTACCGTTGAGTTGAGGACTTCAGATCAATCCGGGAACCAAAACCGATGTGTCTCGCGAGTCAGAGTGAAAGATAATCTGCGTCCCAGTTGCCAGGCACCTTTTAGCGTAAGCGTAGACTGCGATGAACTACCTACGAGTTTTGATCCCTCCAAGATCCAATTACTGCAAAATAGTTTTGGCACCCCGGTGATAGAAGATAACTGTGAAGCAAGTTGGATAGAATTAGCACCTCAGGTCGACCTGGATCAGTGCGGTATTGGCTCGATTATACGTTCTTTTGAAGTGAACGATAAATCGGGAAATATGGCTGCTGGTATTTGCCAACAGGTCATCACAGTAGATGCGGTTTATGATTATACCATCAAATTCCCCGCTGACACGCGTAACAGCTGCGGCGAAATCAACAGGGATACCGTAGAGGTGTTTGAAAATGCCTGCGACATGCTGGCTATTAACGTGATGGATAGTGAATTCCAGCGTTCCCCAGAAGGCTGCTTTAAAATTGAGCGGACCTATCGTATCATCAATTGGTGTGAATACGATGGTTTTTCCAATCCCATTATTGTACCTCGTAATCTGACCTGTGAAGGTATCCCGGGAGATCAGGATGTTTGGGTGCACGTCTCGCGAAATGACACCACTTATTATGATCAGAATGACGATCCGTTAGATATGCTCCCCCCCATAGATTCGACTGGCGAGGAATGTAATGGCCGGACTAATCCGGAAGGCCATTGGACCAATAGTGGACTGGATAACTCCATCCGTTCTTCAGGATACTGGCAATACACTCAATATATTAGTATTGTCGATGATGTAGATCCAATCATTAGTTTTTCTCCGCTTTCCGAGGTGTGCAGTAATAACGATGCCTGTACCGCCGACTTGACTTTTCCTTTTACGGTAAGTGAGAATTGTACATCCGATGATTTGAGCCTTTCGGTAATTGTTGATCTTGGAGACGATGGCCTAAATGACTATATCTTATTAGCAGAAGAAATCGAGGGGACGTACCCTAATTACAACGTTTCTGGAAATTTTGATTTGGGACGACATCGGTTTTACCTTCGGGTAATTGATGGTTGCAATAACGAAGCCACCGCCGAGCTACCCTTTACGGTAGTAGACTGTAAAGCGCCAAGCCCGCTGTGTCAGGATGGTCTGGTTGTTGAGCTTAGCCGGTTAGAAGAACCGGCAGATATCAATAATGATGGTATAGAAGACCTGGCTAGCGCGTATGCTCCGGCTATTGCTTTATTGGCGAGTACGACCACGGACTGCAGTGGTCCGGTTCGATACTCAATAAACAGAGTAGGGCAATCTCCCTCTGTAGATCAGGACAGCCTGCAGGTTACCTGTGCGGATGAAGGTATAGTCCTGGTGGAAGTCCACGCCTGGGATAGTCTGGATAATCACAGTTCCTGTAATACTTTCATAGATGTACAAAATAATTCAGATGCCTGTCGGGAAATCCCCAGAGGTGCGATCTACGGTTTAGTGATGACAGAGACCAGTGTGCCGGTAAAGGCGGTCGAGGTCTCACTAAGCGGCGCCGTCCGAATTCAGGAGAATACGAATCGGAATGGCTTGTACAATTTCCTGGAACTAGAGGAAGGAGACGACTTTACGGTTACACCACGAATGGACGGCAACGATCGTTCCGGCGTTACGACCTTTGACCTTATTCTGATCCGGAAACATATCCTGGGAGCCAAGCTCTTGGATTCTCCCTACAAAATGATTGCGGCCGATGCCAATAGTTCGGGGAATATTTCGGTGCTGGATTTAATTCAGCTGCAAAAGCTAATTTTGGGTATCGAAATTGATCTGAAAGATAATACCAGTTGGCGATTTGTAGATGCCAAATACCAATTTCCCGATCCTGCTGACCCTTTTAGCGGGCCTATTCCATCGGTAATCAATATCAATAATTTAGATCGACAGTATTATGATGCCGATTTCATAGGCGTGAAAATTGGAGATGTCAACAATTCCGTGAACCCCAGCACCCTGCAGCTTTCAACCCCCAGGTCAAAGCAATCGGCGGTTTATCTGGACATCACTGACCAGCCCCTCACGCCGGGTACCCTCTTGGAGGTCCCTGTGCGATTGCTAGCTATTAATCAACTGGAGGGTTTTCAGTTTGGTCTGGCTTTTGATCAATCACGGGTAGCGTTGGAGGCGGTCGTTCCCGGTCAGCTTTCGCTAAAAAATTTCGGACAGTTTGCGACGGAAGGTCTAATTACCAGTAGTTGGTACCGTACGAATCAAGCGATGGATGAGGCAAAGCCCCTTTTCTTTTTGCGATTTAAAGTGCTGGCAGCCGGGAAAACCAGTGATCTGTTTTACTTAAACGACCGTCGTTTAACCGCCGAAGCCTACACCAGAGCCAATCTGCACCAGGACCTTCAACTGCGATTTGACGAGCAGGACGCGAACAAAGATGAATTCCGCTTTTTGCAAAACTGGCCAAATCCAGCGGATCTAGAAACAACCCTGACCTGGCTTTTGCCGAAAGGCACCAAGGGGCGCTTAAAAGTGATAGACAACACGGGCCGGGTGGTCTGGCAAGAGGAAGGTGCTTTTGAGGCCGGATGGAATAGATATCGCCTGTCTACGGCGAACTTTCCTTCGGGTGTTTTGTATTATCGATTTGAATCGGATGCTTACCAGGCCTCCGGAAAAATGCTTGTCATTCATCGATAAGGTATTTAAAAATTCCTTATTTTTCGCGCAAGCAGAATTATTAAATAAAGAAGTTGTTTAAAAACTCCTCACTGAGCCCTTGGCAACACATTGAAAGCCAATACCAACCATCTCACCAGGAATTCTTAAACAACTTCAAAGAGCTGCTTTCAGCTAGCTCGATTTTAAAATCTAAAAATAATATGTCAAAAGTCCTGATTATTGGTGCCGGCGGAGTAGGAAGGGTCGTCACCTATAAATGTGCACAAAATGCAGATGTATTCTCTGAAATCATGTTGGCCAGCCGAACCGTTTCTAAATGTGATGCCATTGTGGCGGATGTAAAACGGGATACTGGCCATCAGCACATGAGTACCGCCGCGGTAGATGCCGAGGATGTCCCCGCACTGGTGAAATTAATTCGGGATTTCGGAGCTGATCTCGTACTTCACGTGGCCCTGCCCTATCAGGATCTGACCATCATGGATGCTTGCCTGGAAGCGGGCGTTCACTATTTGGATACGGCCAACTACGAGCCTAAAGAAGAAGCCAAGTTTGAATACAGCTGGCAATGGGCTTATCAGGACAAATTTCGTGAAGCTGGCCTGACGGCAGTGCTGGGTTGTGGTTTTGATCCGGGTGTAACCGGGGTGTTTACCGCTCGGGCCGCGAAGCACCATTTCGATGAAATACACTACCTCGATATCGTGGATTGTAATGCCGGGGACCACGGAAAAGCCTTTGCGACTAACTTTAACCCGGAAATCAATATTCGGGAAATCACCCAAAAGGGTAAGTACTTCGAAAACGGTGAATGGCATTATACGGAGCCTCACGAAGTCAAAAAAGTACTGAATTACCCAAACATCGGACCTAAAGATTCTTATCTGATTTACCATGAGGAATTAGAATCCTTAACCAAAAACTTCCCTTCGCTTAAACGCGCCCGTTTTTGGATGACTTTTGGTCAGGAATACCTGACGCATTTGCGCGTCATTCAAAATATTGGTATGGCCTCAATTGAGCCAGTAAAGCATAAAGGTATGGATATTGTTCCGCTGGAATTCCTAAAATCCGTATTGCCAGATCCGGGAAGCCTGGGAGACAATTATTCGGGAGAAACTTCCATTGGTTGTCGTATCCGGGGGCTAAAAGACGGAAAACAAAAGGACTATTACATTTGGAATAATTGCCGCCACGAAGCAGCCTTCAAAGAAACGGGAGCACAGGGGGTTTCTTATACCACCGGCGTACCCGCAATGCTGGGAGCTAAGATGGTTTTAACCGGCAAGTGGACCGGAGCCGGCGTCTTTAACGTGGAGGAGTTCAATCCGGATCCATTCCTGGCCGAATTAGGCGAGCAGGGTTTAGCCTGGCACGAAGAAGTCGGAGCTGATCTGGAATTTGAATACGCATAAAGAAAAGGAAATGAAAGTTATGAATAACTTCTATCAGCAGGTGCATGCACCTGCTTTTCTTATTGATCAGGCGCGACTGGAAAAAAATCTTAGCCTAATTGACAGCGTGCAAAAAAAAGCCGGCGTAAAGGTGATCCTTGCGCTGAAAGGTTTTGCCAACTGGCCTTTGTTTCCCTTGGTTTATCAATATCTACACGGAGCAACCGCCAGTTCCCTAAACGAAGCCCGCCTGATCTACGAAGAGATGGGGACTAAGGCACATACCTATTCTCCAGCCTACATAGAAGATGATTTTGCTGAATTAGTCAAATACAGCAGTTATTTAACCTTTAATTCAGGTAGCCAGCTAGAAAAATACGCTAACTTGATTCAGGGTAAGGATATATCAATCGGACTTCGTGTAAATCCGGAATACTCTGAAGTGGCAACGGATTTGTATAACCCTGCCGTGCCGGGATCGCGTTTGGGTATGTTGGCCAACCAACTACCAGCCGACTTGCCCGCCGTAGTAGAAGGTTTGCACGTGCATACCCTTTGTGAATCCTCCGCCGAAGCTACCGAGCAATTAATTAGAGCCCTGGAGCAAAAATTTGGCGCGTATCTTCCCCAGTTGAAATGGGTCAACTTGGGTGGTGGACATTTAATGACGCGCAAGGACTACGACCTTCCCCGTCTAATCGGAGCGCTGAAAGCCTTTAAGGCGCGCCATCCACATCTGGAAGTGATTATGGAACCGGGCAGTGCTATTGCCTGGGAGACGGGTGAATTAGTAAGTACCGTTTTGGATATAGTAGAAAGTGGTGGAATTAAAACGGCCATCGTTGATGTTTCTTTTACCGCACATATGCCCGATACCCTGGAGATGCCTTATCGGCCTAGGGTATTGGAGGCAAATAAAGAAGGGAAGGGAACTCACTTGTACCGGATTGGCGGCGTGAGCTGCCTGGCCGGCGATTTCATGGAAGTGTACGGTTTTGACCGGGAGCTAGCCGTAGGAGATCAGATCATTTTTTGGGATATGATTCACTACACCATGGTGAAGACCACGATGTTCAACGGTGTGCAACATCCTTCTATATATTTGGCCGATAGCCGCAAGCCTAATCAGGCCCCTCAGTTATTACGAAAATTTGGCTATGAAGATTTCAAAATGCGGCTAGGTTAGCTAATTATCCACTTGTCTCGTGGATAAAATCGAGCTTTACTCACACTATTGTGTGGAAAACTGTACCCTTTGATTATCTGGCTTAATACTTCTTTTGTGTATTTTTGCAGGCTATGAGGTTAAAAAGTCTAGAAATAAAGGGATTTAAAAGTTTCGCCAATCAGACGGTGATTAACTTCCAGGAAGATGTCATTGGCATCGTAGGCCCCAATGGTTCGGGAAAGTCTAATATCGTAGACGCGATCCGTTGGGTATTGGGAGAACAAAAAAGCCGGGAGCTGCGACTGGATCAAATGTCCAGTGTACTCTTTAATGGTACCAAGAAGCGTAAAGCTTCAGGGGTAGCCTCCGTATCGCTGACCTTTGAAAATACCAAAAACATCCTGCCTACCGAATATCAGGATGTTACCATTACCCGAATGCTTTACCGAACGGGAGAAAGCGAATACCGCCTCAACGGGGTTACCTGCCGTCTTAAAGACATTACCTCCCTTTTCCTGGACACCGGGATTGGCTCTAATTCCTACGCGATCATTGCACTCGGAATGGTGGATGATATTCTGGCTGATAAGGATAATTCCCGTCGCAAAATGTTTGAGCAGGCCGCCGGTATTTCTAAATACAAAGTACGTAAACGCCAGGCGCTCAAC
>Ga0209938_1000474_pt1 | contig 22202 bp, 20 predicted proteins | sample SalPonR2_C_D1_MG_FD_185708 | JGI IMG/M metagenome (GOLD analysis project Ga0209938, IMG submission 185708) | Salt pond soil microbial communities from South San Francisco under conditions of wetland restoration - Salt Pond MetaG R2_C_D1_MG... ... | reverse complement strand
CCCGTCCGCACAGCCGGAGCGGGCCGAGTCCATCTGGGGCAAGGCCGTCTACAAGTTCAGCCGGGACCGCGCGGGCATGATCGGCCTGGCCGTCGTACTCGTCTATTTCGTCATGGCGCTCGGCGTCTGGCTCGGCGTGTGGGCCACGCAGTGGAGCGACGTCGAAGGGCCAAAGTGGGCGCCGATGAGCGCCGAGCACTGGTTCGGCACCAATATCATCGGCCAGGACATATTCCAACGCGCCATCTACAGCACCAAGACAGCCTTCGAGATCGGTGTAATCGTGGCCGTGCTTTCCACGATCATCGGTGCCCTGTTCGGGGCTCTGGCCGGCTTCTTCAGCGGCACCTGGATCGACGAGATCATCCTGTGGATGAAGGGCGTGCTGGACTCCATCCCGTTCTACCTGTTCGTCGCCGCCGTGGCCTTCGCGCTGGAGGGCAACCCCTGGTCGATGCACGTGGCGATGGTGTCGGTATTCTGGACCACCACCGGCCGGCTGGTGCGCGGCGAGGTGATCAAGCTCCGCAACTTCGAGTTCGTTGAGGCCTCCCGGGCGATCGGCGTGCCCCAGACCACCATCATCTTCCGCCACATCGTGCCGAACACCTTCCACATCCTGCTGGTGCAGGCCACCATCGTGTTCGTCGCCGCCATCAAGTCGGAGGTCATCCTGTCGTTCCTCGGCCTCGGCGTGCAGGACGGTGTGAGCTGGGGGCTGATGATCTCCGAATCCACGCTGGAGGTGCTGGCGGGCTTCTTCAACAACTTCGTCTGGGCCTCGGTGTTCCTGTTCGGCCTGGTGATGGCGTTCAATATGTTCTCCGACGCGCTGCAGGACGCACTGGACCCGAAGAAGGTGGCCGAATCGTGAGCCCCCGGGAACCCGTGCTGAGCGTGCGCGACCTGGTGGTGGAATTCACCACCCGCTACGGCCCGGTGCGCGCCGTGGACGGCGTGAGCTTCGACGTGTACCCCAACGAGACCCTGGGCATCGTGGGCGAATCCGGCTGCGGCAAGACGGTGACCGGGCTGTCCATCCTCGGCCTCATCCCCTCGCCGCCCGGACGCATCGTCTCGGGCGAGATCCGCCTCGCGGGCCGCGATCTCACGAAGATGCCCGAGGAGGAGCTGCGCGGGCTGCGCGGTCACGAGATTTCCATGATCTTCCAGGAGCCGATGACGGCGCTGAATCCGGTGCTGACCGTCGGCAGCCAGATGGTCGACGTGCTGCGCCGGCACAAGCAGTACACGCGCCGGCAGGCCCGGGCCGTGGCAGTGGAGATGCTGGCGCGGGTCGGCATCCCGGTGCCGGGCAAACGCATCGACGAGTATCCTCACGAGATGTCCGGCGGCATGCGCCAGCGGGTGATGATCGCCATGGCGCTGTCGTGCGACCCGAAAGTGCTGATCGCCGACGAGCCAACGACCGCACTGGACGTCACCACTCAGGCCCAGGTGCTGGAGCAGATCGTGAAGCTGCAGGAAGAGTTCCACATGGCAGTGGTGCTGATCACCCACGACCTCGGCGTGGTGGCCGAAACCTGTCACCGGGCGCTGGTGATGTACTGCGGCGAGATCATCGAGCGGGCCGAGATCGACCGCCTGTTCGAGGCGCCGCGGCATCCTTATTCCCGCGGCCTGCTGGATTCCATCCCCCGGCTCCGGGCCGACAAGCTCGCCGAGCTGCCGGTGATACCCGGCATGGTGCCCGACCTGATGCACCTGCCTCCCGGCTGCCGTTTCGCCGACCGCTGTCCGCGCGCCCGGGACGACTGCCGCCGCGCGCGCCCCGCCCTCGACGGCGGCCCCGGCTCGCCCGCCGCGGTCTCCTGCTTTCACCCGCTGGCCTGAGGACGCACCGTGCCGACCCCGCTGCTGAAAGTCGTCGATCTGAAGAAACACTTCCCGGTGCGGGGCGGGCTGTTCCGGCGCGTGCAGGCCTGGGTGCGGGCCGTGGACGGGGTGAATTTCGAACTGGAGCGCCAGCGCACCCTCGGCCTGGTCGGCGAGTCCGGCTGCGGCAAATCGACGCTGGGCCGCGCGGTACTACGCCTGACCGAGCCGACCGGCGGCACGGTCCACCTGAACGGCGAGGACGTGCTGGCGCTGTCCCCGCAGGCGCTGAAGGCGAAGCGCCGGGAGATGCAGATCATCTACCAGGACCCCTACGCCTCGCTCAGCCCCCGGCGCCTCATCGGCCAGACCATCCAGGAGCCGCTGGACGTGCACGGCATCGGCACCCCGGCCGAGCGCCGCCGGCGCGTGGAGGAACTGCTGGACATCGTCGGCCTCCGCAAGCAGATACTGTCACGCTACCCCCACGAGTTCTCCGGCGGCCAGCGTCAGCGCATCGGCATCGCCCGGGCGCTGGCCCTGAACCCGAGCTTCATCGTGGCCGACGAGCCCGTGTCCGCGCTGGACGTCTCGGTGCAGTCCCAGGTGCTGAACGTCATCGCCCGGCTGCAGCGCGAGCACGGGGTCGCGTTCCTGTTCATCTCCCACGACCTCGCCGTCATCCAGCACGTCAGCGACGACGTGGGCGTTATGTACCTCGGCGCGCTGGTGGAGTTCGCCACCAGCGAAGACCTGTACCGGGACCCAAAGCACCCCTACACCCGGGCGCTGATGTCCGCCATACCGGTGCCGGACGTGAAGCGGAAGTCGAGGCGCATCGTGCTGGGCGGAGACGTGCCCTCGCCCATGCACCCGCCGCCGGGCTGTCCGTTCCATCCCCGCTGCCCGGAGGCGATGCCGCAATGCAGAGAGGTGGTGCCGCCCCGGGTCAACGCGGGCACCGCCGCGAAACCCCATTACGTGCGCTGCCACCTGTATACGGATGCCGGCGCGGCGCCGGCCTGAGTGGTCGGCCGGCGCGGCGGAGGAGGCGCTCAGCCCTGGGCCAGCTTCTGTTCCAGATGCTCGACGAGCGCGTCGATCACCTTCAGGCGGGCGTAGTGCTTGTCGTCGCCTTCCACGAGGATCCACGGCGCGCCCCGGGTGCTGGTGTACTGGATCATGTCGTGGGCGGCCACCGCATAGTCGTCCCAGCGCTCCCGGTTGCGCCAGTCCTCGTCGGTGAGCTTCCAGTGCTTGTAGGCTGACTCGGCGCGCTGGCGGAAGCGGACCAGCTGCTCTTCCTTGCTGACGTGCAGCCAGAATTTCATCAGCAGCATGCCCCGGTCCGTGATCTGCCACTCGAAGTCGTTGATCTCGTTGTAGGCCCGGCGCCACTCGTCCTCGCTGGCGAAGCCCTCCGTGCGCTCCACGAGCACGCGGCCGTACCAGCTGCGATCGAAGATCGCCACGTGCCCCGCCCGCGGCAGGCGCCGCCAGAAGCGCCAGAGATAATGCTGGGCGCGCTCCTCCTCGGTGGGCGCGGCAAACTGATGCACCCGGTAGGTGCGCGCGTCCAGGCCCCAGACGGTGCGGCGGATGGCACCGCCCTTGCCCGCCGCGTCGGGACCCTCGAACACGAGCACCGTCGACAGGCCCTCGGCCGTGGCCTGGCGAGCCAGCTCGCCGAGACGGGCCCGGCGCTTCTTCAGCTGCTTCTTGTAGTCCCGGCGCGGCAGGGCGAGGGCGAGGTCCAGCCGGTCGAAGACCGTGAGTCTCCGGGCCGGATCTTCCTCGCTGTCCTCGCGGTGGGTGGTTGCCGGCTCGGCCTGACGCTCCCGGGCCGCCTGACGCTCGTGCTGCTCGAGGTGGCGCCGCAGTTCGGCGGCGAGGATCTCGCCCACCCGCAGGTGGCGGAAATTCTCCTCCGCGCCCTCGACGATGTACCAGGGCGCCAGCGCCCGGTTCGTCCGCGTGATGATCTTCTCGGCGGCGGCCACGAAGGTGTCGTAATTCTCGTGATTGCGCCAGTCCTGCTCGCCCACCTTGTAAGCGAGGGCCGGGTCGGCCGACAACGCCTCCAGGCGCTCTTTCTGACGGTCGCGGCTCAGATGCATCCAGAACTTGAGAATCAGCGCGCCGTCATCGCCCAGCGCATTCTCGAAACGGATGATCTCGCCCAGCCGATCGTCGAACGCGCTCTCGTCGAGCTCGCCGTAGACCCGCTGCAGCAGCGGGCGGGAGTAGCGCCCGCTCAGGAACAGGCCGGTGCGCCCCTTCGGCGGCAGATCCAGCCAGTAGCGCCAGAAGCGAGGCCGGGCGCGCTCCTCTTCGGTGGGGTCCTGGTAGCCTATGGTGCGCACGAAGCGGGGGTCCATCCACTTGTTCAGGATGTTCACGGTGGTGGACTTGCCCGCGCCGTCGACGCCGGCGAAATCGATGATGACCGGGAAGCGACCCAGCTCGAGGGTGCGGTACTGCAGCTCGAGCAACTCGCCGCGCAGGGCTTTCTCGCGCTCCTTGAATTCGGCCTTGGCGACGCTCTGGCCGAGTTCCGCGGTATCGAACATGGCTGCTCCGGGGGAAATCCGTAATCGGGTCGTAACGTCGTATTCTAACGCGGCGGGAGGGCGCATCGCCCGGTGCAATGCTAGGATGCTGGCGGGCACGGCGAAGCAAGGCTACCGGGAGGCGAGCATGGAAGAGCAATCTGTCGCGACGCTGGATGCCACGGCCCGGCGACTCTACGAAGAGATTCACGCGCGCCCCTTCCCGAAGATCACGCCGCCCACCTCGGTCCGGCATCTGGTCACGATGACGGCGGACGTCGACGCGGACGACGTCGTCAGCCACTTCTACGGACTCATCGGCCAGTCGCCGCCCGCCGATGCGGCCCGATCGAACACCCTGCTGCTCGAAGGCGACGGCTACAACGTGCGGCTCGAGCGGCACCGTGAATTCTGCTCCTACCTGTTCATCTGGCAGAGCGAATCCCCGGAAGGCATGCTCGTGCGCAAGCGCGTGGTGCCGGAGCAGTGGCTCGCCGGGCTGCCCGGCCGCCTGATGATCCACAACAGCGTGAAACTGATCCCGGACGACTACACCGAGATCGACGCGAACAAGGTCCGGGAGCACCTGGAGAACCACACGGTGACCGGTGCCCGCGTGCTGGGCGGGCATGCGACGGTCTGGACCAGTTTCCGGCTGCACAGCGACGACAGCGCCCGCTACGTGGTCTTCGTCGGCGACCTCAGGCCGGCGCAGACCGGTCAGCTCCTGCAGCTGCTGGTGGAACTCGAGACCTACCGCATCCTCGCCCTGGTGGGCTTCCCGCTGGCCCGCAGCATGACCGCCGAACTGGCCCGCATCAATACCGGCCTGTCGACGCTGCTGGAGCAGCTGCGCCACGCGGATACCATGGAGGCCGAGCGCGAGATCCTGATCGATATCACCGAACTGTCGGGCAGCCTGGAAGAGCTGCAGACGCGGGCGAGTTTCCGCTTCGGCGCCACGCGGGCCTACTACCAGCTGGTTAACGAGCGCCTCGAGGCGCTGGACGAGGAGCCGGCCGGCCGCGTGCCGATGCTCTCGACGTTCCTCGGCCGGCGGCTCGGGCCGGCCATGCGCACGGTCACGGCCATCCAGTCCGAGATCCAGCAGATATCCGGCCGTCTGTCCTCTGCCACCTCGCTGCTGCAGGCGAGGGTGAATCTGCACCTGCAGGAGCAGAACCGGACGCTGCTCTCGTCCATGGACCGCCGCAGCCGGATGCAGCTCCGCCTGCAGACCACCGTGGAGGGCCTGTCGGTGGCGGCCATCACCTATTATTCCGTCGGCCTGCTGGACCGGCCCTACGGCCTGATGGAGCAGGTGGGACTGGTCCCGAGCGGCCGCGTGTTGTCGGCCCTGTCGGTCATCCCGGTGGCGGCGCTGGTGTGGTTTCTCATCCGCCGGGTACGGCGGCGGGTGGAGAAAGAGGCCTAGTCGGAGACTCGCGACGGTGTCATAAAAAAAGCGCCGCACGAAGCGGCGCTTCTCCATCGGTGCGGTTTCTGGCGAACCGCTTGCCGATTCCTGTCTCCCGCGCCGGCCCTCAGGGGGCCAGGTTGGGATAATCCGGCAACATGCTCTGACCGTTCAGCGGCTTGTTCGCGCCGCGGTGGCAGGTCGCGCAGTTGGCCTTGGGTGCGTCGCCCGTCGGCCCGAGGCGCTTCTCGGGGTAGACCGGCTTCAGCGGCACCATGTACTCCGCGTTCAGGTCCCGCACCAGCGTTACGCCGTGCCAGGACGTCAGCCGCTGGGGCGTGCTCTGATCCCACTGGGCGAAGGCCCGGGAGTTGTGGCAGAAGGTGCAGTTGACGCCCAGGGACTCCGACATGTGCATCATCAGGCCGTAGGTATACTCCGTTGCCTGGATGCTCGCGCCCTGGTTGTTCTTCTGCGGCAGCGCCGTCTTGGCGATCACCCGTACCTGGCGGTAGTTGTCCAGGAACTGTTCGAACGGATCGCCCGGCAGCGACGAGTACGCCACGGACTCCATGCCCGCCATGTTCTGCGTGCCGCTGTCCGCCGTGAACCCGGCCGCCGCCTCGCGGGGCGGTTTCTCGTACCAGATCTCGCCGGGCACGTTCTGGCCGCGGTGGCAGGTGTAGCAGGTCACGCCGGTCTGCTTGACGTGGTCCTGCCAGTTGCCGTTTATGTCCAGGTTCATCTGCAGCATCCGCCGTGACACGGTCTTCGTGTACAGCGAATCGTCGGCGAAGTTTTCGCCCACGTGGCAGTAGTTGCAGCCCTGCTCCGGCGACACCCACTCGGTGATGGCCAGCATCAGGCGGGTGAACTCGCCAACGGACAGGTCGCCGAGCACCTGGACGTTCTGGTAGATATCCCTCGCCTTCGGGCCGCTGGTATTCGCCGGCGGCTGGGGCGCGGGCACCTCGTGCAGGGCCGCGTCGGCGGCGATGGTCTCGGGACTCTCGATCCGCTCCATCGCCACGCCCCGGTAGCCGATCTGCTCGGTCTCCTGGGGCGGCCACTCGCAGCCCGCCGTGGCGAGCAGCAACGCGGCCGTCAACAGCAACCCTGCGGGCTTCGTCGTCCAGTTTCTCATTGCGGACCTCCCGGCAGCATGCCCGGATCCTGCGGGACTTCGGGGAAGACCAGCGGATAGGCCGGAGCGATGCCGTGCTTGACACCCCACAGGTACCAGTTGTCGACCACCGTCCCGGTCAGCAGGATGCCGATGCCGCCGGTGAGCGGGCACAGCACTGCGAACCACCACGCCCAGCGGTGGATGGACTCGATGTTGGCGTTGAAGCCCATGGTCCAGCGCCAGAACAGGCCCATGCGCTCCGAGGCAGTACCGCGGTCCATGATCTGCTCGACTTCCCGGTCGCCGCCGTAGCGTCCCGTCGCCAGCACCGTGGCGCCATGCATCGCGAAGAGCAGCGTCGCGCCGTAGAGGAAGGCGATGGAGAGCATGTGGAACGGGTTGTAGAACAGGTTGCCGTAGCGGATCGAGAAGGCCGCGGTCCAGTCGAGATGGGGGAAGATGCCGAACGGCACCGCCTCACCCCAGCTGCCCATCAGCACCGGCCGGATGAAACCGAGCACGAGATACAGCCAGATGGCGGCCGCGAAGGCCCAGGCCACGTGGGTGCCCATGCCCAGCGCGCGGGCGCGCCGGTACATCCTGAGCCACCAAAGCCCGATGGATGCGGTCAGGAAGAAACCCGCCAGCAGCCACCAGCCGCCTTCGGCGAGCGGCGGCAGACTGAGACCGTACTCCGGCGACGGCGGCTCGAGCGCGAGCCACGGCAGCTGTCGGACGAACTGGATCGGATCCCAGTTGACCGAAGCCCACATGTTCAGGCCGATGATCTCGATCGCGATGAAGCCGCAGATGAGTGACGAGAGTCCCAGCCAGCCCAGATAGAACGGGCCCACCTGGGCATCGCCGATCTTGCCGAACCAGTACTGCAGTCTCGGTGACCCCAGCCGGGGCCAGCTGCCGGGCGGCAGCGCCACCCCGGGCTCGGGCGGCATGTTCACCTGCACCTGGGTAAATATGTTCTGGTATTGCGCCATGTCTTGTCCCCTTTCCTAGCGCCAGATCGGCAGATCGAGCCACCAGTTCCACCACTCGGGCCAGCCGCGCGTCCAGAACGGGCCGCTGATCACGATGCAGACCGCGCTCCAGAACCCGGCCGACAGGGCCAGGAACAGGCCGAGGCGGTGAATGCCGAGCGCGCCGATGGAATAGCCGATTGCGTCACGGAAGTAGGTGTTCTCGTGTTCGCCGCCTTTCACGACCTGGCCCTTCTTCGGATTGGCCGCCGACAGGATCAGCGCGCCGTGCAGCGACAGTGCCAGTGTCGTCGTGAAGAAGAAGGTCACCGCGATCATGTGCGCGGGGTTGTAGTGGAAGTGCAGGTACTGGTAGCCCACGTTGGAGACCCAGTCGAGATGACTGAGGATCCCGTAGGGGAAGCCGTGTCCCCAGGCGCCCAGCAGCACCGGGCGGATCACTACGAGCGTGAAGTACGCGAAGATGGCAACGCTGAAGGCGATGGGAACGTGATACCCCATGCCGAGCTTGCGTGATATCTCCGCCTGGCGCAGCGCCCATGAGACGAACGCGCCCAGCGCGCAGAAGGTGATGAGCTGCCACAGCCCCCCTTCCTTGAGCGGTGCGAGGGCGAGACCGTAGCTCAGATCCGGCGGTGCGATGTTGATCTGCCAGATATTCCAGGTCGGCCCTATCGCCGCACCATAGATGATCAGGAGCGTCCCGAGGACGGTGAAGAAGATGGTGGTGACTCCGAAGAAGCCGACCCAGAACGGACCGACCCAGAAATCGAACAGGTCGCCACCGATGAACGTACCGCCACGAACGCGATATTTTCTTTCAAAGCTGAGCATCGCCATCGCTTTATTCTCCGTCAGGGCCGCGTTCGTACGCGGCTCCATGTAGTCCGCAGAGGGTGGCGGGCAGGGTCGGGCAGGCCCTGGCCTGCCCACCACCTCCGGCGGTCGACGCGGTTACGTCAGTCTGGCGACCCGTGCGGGCTGCTCTAGCGGCGCGGTCGCCGCGGGCAGGTCCTGCGCCGAAGCACTCGGGCCTTCTATCCAGTTGAACCGATCCGTGCTGAGCAGGATGAAATGGATCAACAGGGCCAGCACGAAAAGGAACGTGAACAAGGCGATCAGCGTCCTCCGCGGATCGAATAGTTGCCATAAACGCCACATATTCTTTCCTCCTTATGCCAGGTACTGGATGAGCGGTTCGGCAGCCATCCGCGCACCATCGATGAGGGACGCATAGCCACCTTCCGGCGGAAGCCACGGCCGCCATTGCCACACGAGGAAGTGCGCAACGATGGCGATTGCCGTGAACACGATGAAGCTAACGACGAACAGCTTGTGGAAAGCCTGTGCTTGTTCGTCTGTCAGCCCGGTGAAAGACTCAGACATAGATCTCACCTCCAGATCGGCCTCGCGGCCGGTTACCGCGCAAATCCCGCGCGGCGGGGATGGCCGTGATCAGGACCACGACCCCTTCCCGTCCCCCGGCCCGCTTGCGAACCAGCGGACGAAACTCGCGGACTCAGGCCATGAAGGCGAACGGCACGTAGGTGTTCGCCATGGCCCGGGCCTCTTCGAAAATCGACATGTCGGCCGGCGCGCCCGGGGGCACGTTGCGCCAGCGGCGCGGCAGCAGCCGGCCGGCGACCGCGATCATCAGGAAGATCGTGAATCCCACCGCGAATATCAGGTGATACTGCTTCGCGCCGCGGGCCGACAGGCTCGCTCTTGCATCCATCGTCTTGTGCATTTCAGCCATCAGTTCTCTCTCCTCATGTCCTGAACGTACCGTTCACGCCGCCCGTCCTTCTTTCAGCGCGGCCCGGGCGTCGGCCACGTGTTCTTCGGTCACCCGCTCCTCGCCCCGGCTGCGGGCCCGGCGCTCCGCGGCGTCGCGCAGGCGCTTCGCCGCGGAGATCCGGATCAGCACCGGCAGCTCCTCCACCACCCGGTCCAGGTCCGCCTTGGCGCCGTCCTCCCAGGGCAGTTCCTGGTGCAGCCGCGTGGGCGTGGCCTCGACGCGGTCCATGTCGGCGGCCAGCGGCAGGATGTGGAACAGCGCATCGAACAGCGCGTTGCACACCTCCTGCACGACGTACGTGGCACCCGCATAGCCCATGAACGGCGTGCCCGTGTGCCGGCGGATCGCCGTGCCCGGGAACGAGGCCGGGATGTACATGGCCCGCGAGCCGTTCTCGGCGAGATACATGCGCTCGTTGTAGCTGCCGAACAGGATCAGGGGCGTCTTCTCCCGCACCGCCTCGCGCACGGCCTCGTTGTCGGGCTTCTTCCCCGCGCTGCGTGCGAACGAAAACGTGCAGGGCAGGCCGAGCTCGTGTTCCAGGTAATTGCGCAGGCCGCGCTCGTAGGTCTCGTTGGCCACCACGGCGAAGCTGGCCGTACCGAAGAAATCCTGGGTCACCGAGCGCCACAGGTCCCACACCGGCTTGATGGTGGTGTGCTTCTCGCGCTCGATGAACGGCTCCGGATCGAGCCCCAGCAGCTCGCCCAGCTTGCGCAGGAACTTGGTCGTGGAATGCACGCCGATGGGCGCCTGCAGGTAGGGGCGCTCCAGCGTCTCGCAAAGCAGACGGCCGAACTCCCGGTACATGCAGACGTTCACCTCGGCATCCGAGAGCTTCTGCACGTCGGCGAGGTGGCTGCCTAGCGGGAACACCATATTGACCTCGGCGCCGATGCCCTCCACCAGCCGGCGGATCTCGGCGAGGTCGGAGACCGTGTTGAAGTAGCCGTAGATCGGGCCGATGATATTGACCAGCGGCTTCTCGCCTTCCTTGCGCTTCTTCGGTTTGCGGATGCGCTTGGTGCCGTACTCGGTCCACAGCCACTGCATGGCCCGGTTGGCGCTCTGCCACTGGTCCTCGTCGATGGTGCGCGGCAGGAAGCGCTTGATGTTGGTGCCTTCCGGCGTCACGCCGCCGCCGATCATCTCGGCGATGGAGCCGGTCACCACCACCGCAGGCAGGTCCGGATCCAGCGTGGCATGGGCCCGCTTCATGGCCTCTTCCGTGCCGTGCTGGCCGAGCTCGTCCTCGCCGAGTCCCGTCACCACGATGGGCAGCTCGTGTGGCGGCAGCCCGTCGGTGTAATGCAGCACGGAAGTCACGGGCAGGTTCTCGCAGCCCACCGGGCCGTCGATGATGACCTGCAGGCCCTTGATGGCGGTGAAGACATAAACCGACCCCCAGTAGCCGCCTGCCCGATCCATATCCAGAACCAGCATCAGACCATCGCCTCCGAAGCTTTCTTCTTCGCCAGCCGCTCGAGCTGGCGGCGGTAGTTCTCGCGAAACTCGGGGCGCTCCGCCGGGCGGTCTTCCCAGACGCCCGCCGTATCCCCGGAGCCGACGCCTTCGAAGAACGCCTGCATCTCGTCGAATCGCGTCTTGTTGGCGAGCGCCGCATTGACGACCTGCGCCAGCGAGCCCGCGCCGGCCGGTCCCATCAGCGGCCGCGCCGAGATCAGGTTGGTGAAGTACAGGCCGGGTATCGCCAGTTCCTTCGCCTTCTGCACCACCGGCGTGGTGCCGATGGCGAGATCGGGCTCGAACTCCCGCATGGCGGCCAGGTCCTGCTCCAGCGAGGCGCGGAACTGCACCTGCACGCCTTTCGCCTCCAGCCATTCGCGGTCGGCGTCCGACCAGCGGGTGCGCGGACAGGCGCTGCCCACGTAGCGGACGTCCGCGCCGCTCTCCACCAGCAGCCGTGCCACCAGCAGCTCGGAGCCTTCGTAGCCGGACAGCGTGATACGGCCGTCGATCGGCGCCTCGGCGAGCGCGCCGCGGATCGCCGGCAGCACCGCGTTCTTCGCCGCAGCGATGCGGTCGGCGGGCACGTTGCAGGCCTCACCGATCGCTTCCAGCCATGCGGCGGTGCCGTCGTGGCCGACGGGCGCCGAGCCGACGATCGGCCGCCCGGCCGCCTCGAACTGCCGGAACGAGGCGGTGTAGAACGGATGGATGGCGGCGGCAGCGGCGCAGTCGAGGGCCGCATACAGCTCGCGCCACTCCCGGGTCGGCACGACCGGCCCGGCGGCGAGACCCATGGGTTCGAGCATCATGCCGATGCCGACCGGGTCGGCCGGGAACATCTCGCCCACCAGCGTGACCGTGGGCCGGTCCTCGACACCCTCGCGGGGCGCCTGCACCGGGCCGTGCTCGGCTTCCGTGCGGGCGTAGGCGAGCATGGCTCCGGCGAGCACGTCTTTCGCCTCGGCGTGGGTGGGCACGCCGAAGCCGGGCACGTCGATGCCGATGATGCGCACGCCGTTGATTTCCTTCGGCAGCAGCCTGAGCGGCACGCCGGAGGCCGTAGGCACGCAGAGATTCGTGATGACGATGGCGTCGTAGTGCTCCGGATCCGCCATCTTCTCGACGGCTTCCTTGATGTCCTCGTAGAGCCTGCCGGTGACCAGCGTCTCCGAGTTGAACGGGACGTAGCCGACGGTGCGGCGGGCGCCGTAGAAATGGGACGTGAAGGTGAGCCCGTACACGCAGCAGGCCGATCCGGACAGGATGGTGGCCGTGCGGCGCATGCGCAGGCCGACGCGCAGGGAGCCGAACGCGGGGCACATGCTCTGGGGCTGGTCGTGGGGCCCCAGCGGATAATCCTCGGCGTAGCGCTCGAGCGCCTCGCCGTTGCCCGCCGCGGCGGCCGCCTCGCGCATCTTGTCGCGGCCGGCGTGGCAGCCGTGGCCGTCCCCGCGGGTGGCCTCCACGTTGATGTCCGTCTTGTCGCTCTTGTCCGTCATTCTTATTGCTGCTGCCCCCGGCTCAGATCTGCTCGTAGACGACCTCCAGTGAAGGTTTCTCGACGTGGTTCTTGCCGCACATGTCCGCCTGGGTTGCCGGCTGCAGCTGGATGCCCCGGCCGACGTCCTCGGACTTGAACAGGTTCAGGAGACCGTCGTGCTCCAGCGGCGTGGGATGCTGCGGCGGCGCGTCCGCCACGTTGCTGGCGAGTTCCTCGAACAGCGGCCCCCACTGCCCGCCGGGCATGCCGACGATCTGGTAGTTGGCGCTCTTGCGCCGGATGTCCTCGTCCGCCGGGATGGCGGAGAGCACGGGGATGCCGACGGCATCCGCGAAGGCGCTGGCTTCGCCGGTTCCGTCGTCCTTGTTGATGACCATGCCGGCCACGCCCACGTTGCCGCCCAGCTTGCGGAAGTACTCCACCGCCGAGCAGACGTTGTTGGCGACGTAGAGGGACTGCAGGTCGTTGGAGCCGACCACGATCACCTTCTGGCACATGTCGCGGGCGATCGGCAGGCCGAAGCCGCCGCAGACCACATCGCCGAGGAAGTCGAGCAGCACGTAGTCGAAGTCCCAGTCGTGGAAGCCGAGCTTCTCCATCAGCTCGAAGCCGTGGATGATGCCGCGCCCGCCGCAGCCGCGGCCCACCTCGGGGCCGCCGAGCTCCATGGCGAAGACGCCGTCGCGCACGAAGCAGACGTCGCCGATCTCGACCTCCTCGCCGGCGAGTTTCTTCTTCGACGAAGTCTCGATGATGGTCGGGCAGGCCTTGCCGCCGAACAGCAGCGAGGTGGTATCGCTCTTCGGGTCGCAGCCGATCAGCAGCACCTTCTTGCCCTGCTGCGCCATCATGTAGCTCAGGTTGGAGAGCGTGAAGCTCTTGCCGATGCCGCCCTTGCCGTAGATGGCGATGATCTGGGTCTCTTTCGCCGGCTCGCCCGTGGGCACCGGGTCGGGCTCGATGGAAGCCTCGGCCCGCAGCCTGGCCTGCATGCTGTCGGGAAGCTGCACGGTCACGCCGCCCTCGGTTCGCCTGTCGCTCATGAATCTCTCCCGCTGATTGCGTTCTTGGGTGTGGCGCCGTCCGGATGCGCGTCTTTCCAGTCCAGCACCATCTTCAGGCAGGCCGGATCGCCGAACGCCGTGCGGTAGGCCGCGGCGGCCTCGCCGGCCGGATGTCGATGGGTGATGAGGCCGGCCAGTGACAGCCCGCCGGCGGCGACGAGATCGCGCACGGCGATCATGTCGCCCGGGCGCCATTCGGCGGCGATGCGCAGCCTGGCTTCACGCATGAAGGCCGGCGGGAACGAGAACGACACCGGCTCGTGGTAGAAGCCGGCGAGCACGACCTCGCCGCCGGGCGCGAGCCGGCCGATCAGTTCGTCGAGCAGTGACGCGTCGCCGCTGACGTCGCAGATGACCGAATAGTCGCGGCGCTCGTCTTCCGCCGGGTCGAGGACACGGTAGCCGAGCGCGCCGTCGGCCCGGGCCGGGTCTTTCTCCCACACCGTCACGGGGCGATTGCCGAGCATCACCGCGAGGCGCGCCAGCAGCCGGCCGAGCACGCCGTGGCCAACAATCAGTTCGGGAATCCGTTCGGGGACCGATGCGGGCGGGCCGGCGCCGGCAATGGCGTGGTAGGCCGTGGCGGCCAGCGCCAGCAGCACTGCCTCTTCCCGCAGGTTCTCGTCCACCGGTACGACGCGTTCGCCGGCCACGACGACCCGGGACGCGGCGCCACCGAACAGGCCCCGCACCTCGCCGAAACAACGGGCCCCGGGCACGAACACGAACTCGCCGGCGCGGCGGCCGGAGGCGGGACCGGCCTCGCGGACCACTCCCACGGATTCGTAACCGGGGACCAGCGGATAACCCATGCCCGGGAAGGGGGGCATGCGGCCGGACCACAGCAGACGCTCGGTGCCGGTGCTGATCCCGCTCCAGCGGATATCGACCACGACGTCGCCCGCTGCGGGCGAGGTCAGATCCAGCCGGCTGAGCACCAGTTGCTCCGGCTTCTCCAGCACGACGGCAAGGGCATCCATGGTCACTGAGTCACACACTCCGGCTGCCCGGCACGGACAGTCATTAACGCCTTATGCGTCAGTCTAGCTTGACTATCGGTGTTGTCAAGTTGTATTGACGGTTTCCGGTGTCAGGGTTTTCGCCTAACTCGTCGCGCGCTCCGCCACGATGACCCGGGTCAGCAGCGGGACGCGGGTGGCAATCGCCCGTACGTCGGTGAAACCGGCGTCGGCGAGGAGCGCGCGAAGTTCCTCCAGGGTGCGCGGCCGGCCGCTGCGCATGGCGAACAGATAGAGGCCGAAATAGGCATCGCCGACGGGTTCGGCGCCCCGGGTGCCCGCCATCGGTTCGGCGAGCAGCAACCGCCCGCCCGGCTCGAGGGCCGCCCGCGCGCCAGCGAGGATCCGCCTGGCGGCGGCATCGTCGTGATCGTGGATCACCCGCAGCAGGGAAATCACGTCGGCTCCGCCGGGCAGGGGGTCGGTGAGGAAATTGCCGCCGGTTACCGTGGCACGCCCGCCGAGACCCGCCTGGTCGAGACGATGCCGCGCCCGCTCGGCAACCGCCGGCAGATCGAACAGGGCCAGCTGCAGGTGGGGCCAGCGCCGCCCGGCGGCGACGAGGAAGGTGCCCTGGCCGCCGCCGACATCCAGCAGGCGATGGCAGCGCTTCAGCGAAACCGCCGCAAGCACCTCGGCGGCGACGAAGGGCTGGGAGGCCGACATGAGTTCCGAATAGTCGGCAACGCGCTCCGCGGCGGCGCCGGCCGGGTCGTCCTCGCCGGCATAGGCCCAGTAGTCGGCCAGCGCGGTATCGCGCCGCTCGCCGCGCAGCAGTGCCAGCGGATCGGCCAGATCCGCATAGAGCAGACGATGATGGCGAACCATGGCGGCCACGCCCGGATTGCCCCGCAGTGCCGCGCCCAGGGGGCCCAGCGCGTAACGCCCGTCCGGGCGCCGGCTCAGCAGCCGCAGCGAGACCGCGGCGTCGAACAGGCGCGTCGCCGCAGACTCCGGCAGATCGCAGTCCCGTGCCAGTGCGTCGGCGTCGCGCGGGCCCTCCGCCAGCCGCTCGAACAGGTCGAGCTCGACGCACGCCAGCAGCACCTGGGAATAGACGAAACCCGCGCAGAGATCGAACAGTTCCCGCGTGCGGCGGCGGGCGATGGGCCGCGTCAGCGGGAAAGCAGCCGCCCAGCGCTGGAAGCGGGTGCTCGCGAGCAGCGCGTCGCGCCACCCCGCCAGCCTGTCCCTCAGTGCCGGCACAGGCTGCCGGTACACGGCCTCACGCCACCAGGCGCGCCAGGTCTTTCGGCACCAGGCGGCGCGACTCGTGGTGGATCAGCTCCTCCAGGCTCTCCGCCCCCCGGCAGTCCGGTATGGCGGCGATGGCGTCGTCCACCAGCGCCTCCATCCGGCCTAGCGCCCGCGCGATGCCGAGTTCGGTGGCCGCGCTCGGGCGGCCCAGTGCGGCGTCGCGGCCGACGGGCTTGCCGAGTTCCTCGCAATCGCCCGCGGCATCGCGCAGATCGTCGGCGACCTGGTAGGCCTCGCCGAGCCGCTCGCCCAGCGCACGCCACTCCACGGGATCCGCACCGGAGGCGATGGCACCCGCTTCGGTGGCGGCCACGAACAGCGCTGCCGTCTTCGCCCGATGGTAATCGGCCAGTACCACCCGGGGTTCGCACTCCCAGGCCTGACCGGCCACGAGACCCGCGGGTCCGCCGACCGCGCGGCTGACGGTGAGCAGCAGCGGCGCCAGGCTGCGCTCCGCCCCGGCTGCGCCGTCGGCGATGATTTCGAAGGCGAGCACGATCAGCGCATCGCCGGTGAGCAGCGCCAGCGGCTCTCCCATCGCGCGATGCAGCGACGCCTTGCCGCGCCGGAACGCAGCGTCGTCGAAGCAGGGCATGTCGTCATGCACGAGGGAGGCGCAGTGCAGCAGCTCCAGCGCGGACGCGGCGGCAACCGCCAGTCGGCCCGCGTCGCTGCCGCAGGCCTCGGCGACCGCGAGGCACAGCCTCGGGCGCACCCGCGCCCCGCCGGGGAAGACGGCATAATGCATGGCCTCGGCAAGCTTCGGCGGGCATTTCGGCTGCGCGCTCCCCTGCTCCAGCGCCGCCGCCAGCGCCGACTCGATCCGCGATGTGCCTTCCATGCCCGCCTCCCGGGTGTCATGTTAGAGTGTCATGTCAGGTTGTCAAAGGTGGTGTCAGTTAGAATAGACACACCAGCAGACGGAGTCAAACGGTTGTCCTCGCTCTTCCCGCCTTTCGACGCACCGGTTCCCGCCGACGGCTATCGCTGGTGGTACGTGGACGCGATGAGCCCCGACGGCCGGCAGGCGCTGACCCTGATCGCGTTCGTCGGTAGTGTCTTCTCGCCGTGGTATGCCATGGCGCGCCGACGCGCTCCGGCCGAGCCTTCGGATCACTGCGCGCTGAACGCGGTGCTGTACCGGCCAGGATCAAAACGGTGGGCGTTCACGGAGCGCTCTGCCGCGCGGGTCGAGCGTGGCGCCGACGAGTTCCGCATCGGCCCCAGCGCGGTTCGGCGCGACGGCGACGACCTCGTGTTCGAGATCGACGAGGTCACCGTCCCGGTGCCGAAGCACCTGCGCGGCACCGTCCGCGTGCGCCCGGAGATCCCCGGCGCGGACCCCTACGCCCTCGACGCGAACGGCCGCCACCACTGGCAGCCGCTGGCGCCCCGGGCACGGGTGGAAGTGGAGCTTTCGGCGCCCGCGTCCCGCTGGAGCGGCACCGGCTACCTGGACAGCAACTGGGGCGACGACGCCCTCGAACGCGACTTCGCCGGCTGGAACTGGTCGCGCATGGACGCGGGCCGGGATGCGGCGGTGCTCTACGACGCCGTCCGCCGCGACGGCAGCCGCCACTCGCTGGCACTGCGTTTCGCCAGCGACGGCGGGGTCGCGAACTTCGAGGCACCCGCCGCGGCGATCCTGCCCGCCACCGGCTGGCGCGTGGCGCGAACCACCCGCAGCGAGGAACCCGGCGGCGCGCGGGTACTGCGCACGCTGGAAGACACGCCCTTCTACGCCCGCTCGATCGTCGAGGCACGGCTGTTCGGCGAGACGCTCACGGGCATCCACGAGAGCCTGTCGCTGGACCGCTTCGCCTCGCCCTGGGTGCAATGCCTGCTGCCGTTCCGCGCCCCGCGCCGCTGAAGGCTCGCGGGAGCGTCTGGTAAAGTTCCCTGCATGACCTTCAGCGCATTGCTGGTCCTGCTGATCCTGTTCGTCGCGTTCGTCCTGTTCGTGAGCGGCTGGATCGAGCCCGACATCACCGCCGTGCTCGTGCTGGTGACGCTGGTTCTGACGGGGCTGGTGTCGCCCGCGGAGGCCTTCACCGGCTTCTCCAGTTTCGCCGTCGTCACGATAGCCGGGCTCATGGTGATCGGCGCCGGTCTGAAACGAACCGGGGTCGTCAAATGGGTGGCGCGGCGGCTGGAAAACGTCATCCACCGCCGTTACAACCGTCTGCTGCTCCTGAACACCGGCATCCCGGGCATCCTGTCCGGGTTCGTCAATATCGTCGCCGCTGCCGCATTCTTCGTCCCCGTGATCCTGCGGCTCTGCAAACAGATGGAGGTGCCGCAGTCCAGGATCCTGCTGCCGATGGCCTGTACGGCACTGATCGGCGCCAACCTCACGCTGATCGGCGCCTCGCACAATCTGGTCGTGGACAGCCTGCTGGCGGACGCAACCGGTTCCGGATTCGGCTTTTTCGAATTCACCGCGGTAGGCGCGGTCCTGCTGGCCGCCGCGCTCGCCTACATATTTGTGCTCGGGCAGCGGCTGCTGCCGGGCGAGGAACGCGCGCCGCCGCCGCTGCAGGTGCCGCCCGCGCCGGATCTCGTGCAGACCTATCGCCTCGACGACAGGCTGTTCGAGGTCTGGGTCGGGGAAGAAGGCGACGACGGCGAGATGCGCATGAGCCAACTCAACCTCGCCGACTACGGCGTCGTGCTGATCGCAATCGTGCGCGAGAGCGAACAGCTCGTGGTCCCGAGAGGGGATGTCATGCTTCTGCAGGGCGACATGCTCCTGTTCCAGGGCCGCGAGGAGGTCGTGCAGCGTTTCGCGCAGGACCATGCGGCGCTGACCTTCGCGGGCGTGCCAAAGAGCCAGCAGAAATATCCGCTCAGCACCGGCGAGCTGGCGGAGGCGGTGGTACCGCCGCGCTCGCCCGCAATCGGCCGGCCGGTGCGCGACCTCGGCCTGGAAGAGTCCTTCGACATGAAGGCGATCGCCTATTATCGCGACGGCCAGCCGCATCGCACCGGCATCCAGAATATTCTGCTCCAGGAAGGCGACAGCCTGCTGATCTGGGGCCCGCGGGAGAAGATGCGTGAATTCGATCCGGAGAGGGAACTGCTGATCTATTTCAAGCCCGGCGAGCCGGAGGTCTCGACGCGGCAGAAGCGCATGGCGCCGGTTGCCGCGCTCATCCTGCTGGCGGTCATCGTCCCGGCCGCACTCGGACTGATGCCCATTGCCGCCACGGCCGTCGCGGGCGCCGTCGCCATGGTGCTGATCGGCATCCTGCCGCCGGGGGAGATCTACAAGTCCGTCGACGGGCGGACGCTGGTGCTGATCGGCGGCATGTATCCGCTGGGGGTGGCGCTGAACGACAGCGGCGCCGCCGACGCGGTCGGGGAGAGCCTCATCGCCGTGCTGGGCGGTTACGGGCCGCTGCCGGTACTGGCCGGCGTGACAGTGCTCTCGATGATACTGACCCAGCCCATCCACAACGCGGCCGTGGCGATCATCATGACGCCGATCGCCATCAACGCGGCGAATCTCATCGACGCCGATCCCAGGGGTTTCTGCGTGGCGGTGGTCGTCGGCTGCTCGGCCGCCTTCCTGATGCCCTACGGCCATCCCGCGCCCTATCTCGTGCAGGAGCCCGGTGGTTACCGCAGCAGCGATTATCTGCGCTTCGGGTTGGCGCTAAACGTCATCGCACTCGCCGTGGTGCTCGCCCTCGTGCCGTTTCTCTGGCCGTTCTGAAGCGGGCTGCCGCAGGGCGAGCCGCACCGGTCACTCCTCCACCGCCGCCATCGCGCCGCCGGGCATCGCCCGTTCGCGGCGCTCGAGTTGGGCGAAGAGATCCAGCAACCAGTACGCCCAGCGCCCCCGGCCGACCGGATACGTCGCGGCGGCCGGCGGAGCCGGCGCCGCCGCATCCACCAGGAAGACGGTCGCCGGAAGAGGCGGCGCCGCATTGTCGGCGCGCTGCAGGGCGGCCGACAGGAGTCCCCGCGCCAGCAGGCGGGCCTTGCGAGCGGCCGGAACCACGGCCCGACCGCTGACGGAATCGAGTCGCCGCCGGCGCACCTGGTCGCCGATGCCGGCGTACAGGAAACGGGCCGCATGGATGCCCGGCCGGCAGGCCCGGGGCAGGCGCGCGATGCCGGCCTCCGCCCGATCGTAGAGCCGGTCGGCCTCGCGAAGCAGGCGCTCGACGACGCGGCCCAGCGCTTCCGAGTGGAGCGGGGCGGCGAGCCACGCGTCCGGATCGACGCCGGCCTCCCGCAGCCATGACAGCGGCAGGTACAGCCGTCCGGCGCGCGCATCCTCGCCGACGTCGCGCGCGATGTTCGACAGTTGCATGGCCACCCCCAGATCGGCGGCACGGGCCAGCTGGCGGCGGTCCCGCACGCCCATGAGCATGGCCATCATGGTGCCGACCGTACCCGCCACCCGCGCCGCATAAGCCTGCAACGCCTCCAGCGTCTCGTAGCGCCTGCCCTCTGCGTCCCAGCGGAAGCCCTCGAGCAGCGCGGCGGGCAACGCCACGGGGATGCGGTGCTCGCGCACCACCCGGGAGAAGGCACGGTCGGCGGCCACGGGCACAGGATCAGCGGCATAGGCGCGCCGCAGGCGGTGATCGAGACCGTTCAGCACATCCGCGGTCGCGCCGGTCTGGTCCACGGCGTCGTCGGCGAGCCGGCAGAAAGCATAAAGCGCGGTCGCAGGCTCGCGTACCCGGCGCGGCAGGAGGTAGGACGCCGCGTGGAAGGTGCGAGAGCCGTGGCGCAGCAGTTCCCGGCAGGCGGCCAGATCGCCGTCGATCCACGACGGCGGCGCCGCGTTCCCCGCCGGCGCCCGCTCTCGCGCCTTGCCTTCCCGACTCTTCATCACGGAGCGTCCTCCACCCTGACAGTGCGCGCGAAATCCAGGATCAGCGACGCCATCCGTGCCGGCTCCTCCTCGTGCGCCAGATGCCCCAGCCCCGGGAGTTTCTTTATGCGGGCCCCGGGCACCAGGCGCGCGACGCGGTCCGCTTCGCCGGGTGAGACGGTCCCGTCCCGCTCGCCGACGACGAGCAGCAGCGGCACCGCCAGATCCGGGTATTCGCGGATCATCGGCGCGAGGTCCCACCGGGACATCATGGCGATGGTAGCCCCGACGTGTTCGGGACTGCATATCAGACGCCGATAGAGCGAGACCCCCCGCTCGTCCAGCCGGGAGCCGGTATCGCGCAGCAGGCGGATGACCGCGTCCGGATCGGCCGCTCGCCGGGCGACCAGACGCGGCACGAAATCGAGCCGCGCGAGGAGCCGTGCCGCCGGCGAGAACAGCTGCCCGGGCAGGCCGCGAAACGGCAGCAGGGCTCCGTTGATGCTTGCGAGGGCCGCCGGCACGACCCGGCCGTCCAGCGCCATGCGCAGTGCGACGGCCGCTCCGGCCGAGTGACCGATTACCAGGCCGGGGGACAGTCCGAGCGCGCCGAGCAGCGACCCGACGGCCGCGGCCATGCCCGGCAGCGAATAGCACTCGGGGTCGTCGGCGGATCCGCTGAAGCCGTGACCGGGCAGATCCGGCGCCACCACCGTGAACTCGCGGGCGAGCTCCGGCAGCAGATCCCGCCAGGAGTGCGTGGACGCCCCGGTGCCGTGCAGCAGCAGCGCCGCCGGACCGTCGCCGGCCCGCTGCACGTGCCAGCGGATCCCGCCCGTCTCCACGAATCGGCTGGCCTGCCGGTTGGGCCAGTCGCGGCCGTCGACATCCCATTGCAGCGTGCCGGCCTCGCGGCGATTGCGCCGCACGCCATCATCACGCCGGGCCGCAGCCGGGCCGGGACGGCGCACCGTCGCGCTGCCGTCAGGCCGCCGCATGACCGGTTCCCGCCGCCAGTTCGCCTTCCTGCCGCACTGCCCGGGACAGCGTCGCCGCGTCCGCCTGTGGCAGCGGCAGATAGCGGGCGGCCATGGTCTCGGCGAGTTCCCTCGCGTCGGGCCGCGCCCGCGGCGAGGTATCGATCACCAGGGTCGAGAAACCCGCCACGCGCAGGGAGCGGGCTGCCTGCAGGGCATCCTCCCGTGCGCGGGTGCGGCCGCCGACGCCGTCGCGCCCCACGTTGGCGCGGCCATCGGTCAGGAACACCACCAGCGGCGTCTCCCCGCGCCGCCGTGCTGCGTGGGCGAGGGTCAGCGAAGAATCGATGGCGGCCGCCAGCGGC
>Ga0209938_1000465_pt1 | contig 22473 bp, 22 predicted proteins | sample SalPonR2_C_D1_MG_FD_185708 | JGI IMG/M metagenome (GOLD analysis project Ga0209938, IMG submission 185708) | Salt pond soil microbial communities from South San Francisco under conditions of wetland restoration - Salt Pond MetaG R2_C_D1_MG... ... | reverse complement strand
CGCGGGTAGGGGGACCGGCCACCCTTCGCCCGCAAGCGGCCTCCAACAGACGAGGGAAGCATCTCGCCCGAACCGCCTGTTGGAGGGAGCTTGCTCGCGAACCGGTCGGGCCGCTCTTCGCCCGCAAGCGGCCTCCAACAGGCCTTCGGTTCGGCGCCGTTGATGAGTTCGACTGTGGGAGGGCGGATTTCCGCGCGAACCGGCCCGGCCGTCAACCTCGATCGATTCCCAGCTTCGCCAGCGACCGGGTCAGTCGGGCGTGCATCGGCGCCGGGTCGACCGGGCCGTCGCCGAGGACGGCGCGGTCGAAGTCGATCAGCCAGAGCCGGTGGTCCGGAGTGACCAGCAGGTTGGTGGCGTTGAGGTCGGGGTGGTGCAGGCCGGCTTCGGCGAAGCGGTCGATCAGTGCATCGACGTCGCGCCATCGCTCGGCGTCGAAGTCCGCAGCGACCTTATCGAGCGGACGTGCGTCCGGGATCCGACGGGTCAGCAGAGCGGCTTCGTAGGTCGGGCCGATCCGGTGCACGAAGGCGGCCAGCGGTTCGGGCACCGTCAGGCCGGCGTCTTGGAGCGCGCGGAGGACGCGCCATTCACGGACGCTGCGCGCGCGGTCGAGGCCCATCCACGCATAGCGCTGCCGGACGAACCGACGGACCAGCCCGCCGCGGCGATACGATTTCAGGACCGCAGCGCCGAACGGACCATCGACGGCCAGTGCCTCGCCGCGGCCGCCGAAGCGCGCAACGATGCCGCCCGCCTGCGCCCAGGCCTCGGCGCGGAACCAGTCCGGGTCGGGCTCGGGCAGGCGCTCCGGGTCGTACAGCACGAACTCGGGGCCGGATCGTAGAATGCGCTCCATGATGACGCGCATTGTCCCCGCTGCCCGGCGGGCTGTCCATTGAACGCCGCGCCGCGCTCGATCGCTTTGATGCGGCTGTCGGCGCTCGGCGACGTGTGCCACTGCATCGCGCTGGTCCGGGCGCTGCAGCGCGCGTTTCCGGAGGCTGCGATCACCTGGATCATCGGCAAGAGCGAACGGCGGCTGGTCGAAGGTCTGGACGGTGTCGAGTTCATCGTGCTGGACAAGAAGGCCGGTCGACGCGGCCGCCGGGACGTGCGCCGCGCGCTGCGCGGGCGGCGCTTCGACGTGTTGCTGCAGGCCCAGGTCTCGGCGCGTGCCAGCCTGCTGTCGCTGTCGGTCCGGGCCGAGCGGCGAATCGGTTTCGACCGGGACCGCTCGCGCGAAGGTCACGGGCTGGTCGTCAATGAACGCATCCGGGCCGTGCCGTTCCAGCACCAGGCCGAGGCGATGCTGGAGTTCGCCCGCGCGCTCGGCGCCGACACCGACGGTGTCGACCGGGCGCCGCCGATTTCCGAGGCCGAGCGCGAGTTCGCGCGGACGCATCAACCGCAATCCGGTCGCTCGGTGCTGATCAGCCCCTGTTCGAGTCATCCGCAGCGCAACTGGTCGGCCGAGCGCTACGCCGCGGTCGCCGACCAGGTGATCGAGCGGCACGACCGACCGGTGATCCTGGTCGGCGGGCCGTCGGCGATCGAACGCAAGATGGCCGATGCGATCCGCGCGGCGATGCGACACGATGCCGTCGACCTGGTCGGCAGGGACACGCTGGGCCAGGCGCTGGCCATGCTCGAGCGGGCCGCCTGCCTGGTCGCCCCGGACTCCGGTCCGGTCCATTTCGCCGCCGCGCTGGGCACGCCGGTGGTCGGGCTGTACGCGGCGACCTGGTCGAAGCGCTCCGGCCCGCTGGGCAGCCTCGAGCACTGCGTCGATCGGTTTCCGCAAGCTGCCCGGCAGGTTCTCGGCAAGGCGCCGGAAGACCTCACGTGGGGCAAGCGGATCGAGCGCGACGGCGTCATGGACCTGGTGGGCGTCGACGCGGTGGTCGAGCGTCTCGAAGCGCTGCTCGGCGCGCGGTCCCGATGACCACCACCGGAAACGATCGATCGGGGTCGATGGTCCCGGTGTTCGACGGGCTGAAACCGGTCGGCCCCGGCGGTACCATCCACTCTGGGAGTGCTCCTTTCCGAACGGTACGATTCATGATTGCTCGCACGCTGCTTTTCCTGTTCGTCGCCCTTCCTGCCAGTGGCCCGTTGGTGGCGCAGACCCCGCAGCAGGCCGAGGCCGCGCAGCGCGCGGTCCAGCAGGATCTCGCCGAGGCCCAGGCCGACATCGATGCGCTGGACGATGAGACCCGCGAACTGTTGCTGGCCTACCGCAGCGAACTGGCGCGGTTGGATCGCCTGAACGACTACAACGCCAACCTCCAGGTCATGCTCGACAGCCAGGCCGAAGAAGCCCGGCAGCTGGAGCGCGACCTGCTGGCGCTGGAAGACCTGCGCCGCAACCTGGTGCCGCTGATGCTGGACATGCAGGAGGCGCTGGCCGACTTCGTGCAGCTCGACAAGCCGTTCCTGGTCGACGAACGCGCCGCGCGGGTGGCCGCGCTGGCCGACCTGCAGGGACGCGCCGACGTCAACCTGGCCGAAAAGTACCGGCGCTTGATCGAGGCCTACATCATCGAAACCGAATACGGCCAGAGCCTGGAAGCCTGGGAGGGCAGACTCGAGCTGGACGGCACGCCCCGCACCGTGGAATTCCTGCGGTTGGGGCGCACGGCGATCTACTACCTGACGCTCGATCACCAGCGCGCCGGCTACTGGGATGCCGATGGAGGTCGCTGGTCGGCGCTGGACGGCCGGCACGTCGACTCGATCGTCAAGGCGGTCCGGGTCGCGCGCCGGCAGGCGCCGCCGGACCTGCTCGATCTTCCGCTGCCGCCGCCGGAGGTGCCGGATGCGGATTGAACGCCTTCTTCCGATCCTGCTGCTGGCCAGCGCGTCCGCATTCGGGCAGGCCCCGTCCGGCGAGCCGTCGCCGCCGGCCACGCTCGAGGAACTGCTGCAGCGCGTGGAGCAGTCCGGTGTGCAGCAGCAGCGGCTCGCGGCCGAGCGCGAACGTGCGTTTCTCGCCGCGCGCGACCGGCAGGCCGAGTTGCTGGCCGACATCCGGGCGCGGCGCGAGGCGGCCGAGGCCCTGGCCGACCGCCTGCAGGTGGAGTTCGAGCAGGGCGAGGCCGCGCTGGCCGAACTGGAGACCCGGCGTCAGAACGAGGCCGGTGACCTCAACGAACTGTTCAGCTACGTGCGGCAGGCCGCCGGCGACGCGTTGAACCTTGTCGAATCCTCACCGGTCTCGGCCCAGCAGCCGGATCGCGGCGATGCGCTGGCCCGGCTGGCCGACGCGACCGGCGTGCCGTCGATCGACGACCTGCGCGGGCTGTGGCGCACCCTGCTCGGCGAAATGATCGCGAACGGCCGCATCGAGCGCTTCACGGCTCCGGTGATCGCCGAGAACGGCAGCCTGCAGCCACGCGAGGTCGTGCGCATCGGTGCCTTCACGACGCTGTCGAGCGCGGGCTACCTGCGGTTTCTGACCGAGAGCCAGCAACTGCTGGCGCTGCCACGGCAGCCGGAAGGCGTTCGGGGGCGGAGCCTGGCGCGGTTCCTGGCCGGCGGGGACGAGCTCGCGGTGGTTGCGGTCGACCCATCGCGCGGCACGATTCTCGGCACGGTGATCGATGCCCCGAACCTCGAGGACCGCGTGCGGCAGGGTGGGGTGATCGGCCTGGTCATCATCGCGCTGGGGCTGCTTGGCCTGGTCGTGGCCGCGCTGCGCTTTGTCCGGCTGCAGCTGGCCAGGCGCCGCCTGAACGATCAACGACGGGACGGGAGCGGGTTCCGGCGAGACCTGCGGCGGCTCGCCGAGACGCACGGCGGAGATCGCGACGCGCTGGCGACCCGGCTGGACGAGTTCGTGACCAACGCGGGGCGGAAGCTGCGCTGGGGGCTGGCCACGCTGGCCATCTTCGCCGCGGTGGCCCCGCTGCTCGGCCTGCTGGGCACGGTAACCGGCATGATCGAGACCTTCCAGGTCATCACGCTGTTCGGCGCCGGGGACCCGCGGCTGATGTCCGACGGCATCTCGCAGGCCCTGGTGACCACGCAGCTCGGCCTGGCCGTGGCGATTCCGCTGCTGCTGATCCACAGCATGCTGCAGAGCCAGGCCAACGGCATCGTCGCGCTGCTCGACGAAGAAAGCGCCAACCTCTACGCCGAACACGCCGGTCGTCGCCCGCAGCCGGGCGGCGCGCCGCGGCCGATGGACGATGGACCGCTTGCTTGACCAGGTCGCAGCGCTGTTCGGCGCCGGCGGCTCGGTGCTGTGGCTGATTGCGGCCGGGGCCGTGCTGATGTGGCTGTTGATCCTCGAGCGTTACTGGTTCATATCGCGGGAGTTGCGCCCCCTGCAGCAGCGCTATCGGGCGAAGTGGTCGAACCGCAGCACGCTCAGCGGGGACGCCCGCGAACGGGTCAAGGCCGGCCTGCTGCGACGCTTCGCGACCGAGGCGACCCGCAGCATCGCCGTGGTCCAGGTGCTGACCTCGGTGCTGCCGCTGCTCGGGCTGCTGGGCACGGTCACCGGGATGATCCGCCTGTTCGAGGTCATGACCGTGTTCGGTACCGGCAACGTTCGCGGCATCGCCGGCGGTATTTCCGAGGCGCTGATCACCACCCTGGCGGGCCTGGTCACCGCGCTGTCGGGCCTGTATTTCGCCAGCCACCTGCGGCATCGGCTGAACGACGAATGCACCCGGCTGGCCCACGCACTGGAGCATGACGATGCTTAAGCTGCACACGCGCGAGGAGGGCGGCGAGACGGCGCTGAACATGACGCCGCTGATCGACATGGTGTTCATCCTGCTGATCTTCTTTGCCGTCAACGCCACGTTCGTCGAGTTTCCCGGCGTAGAGATCGACCGGCCCAGCGCCCAGACCGCCTCCAGCGACGCCAACACCAACGTGCTGATCGCGGTGACCGAGTCGGGCGAGGTCTGGATGAACAAGCAGCAGGTCGACGTCCGCCGCGTCCGCAGCGCGGTGGAGCGCGCGCTGCTGGAGTCGCCGGACGCGGCGGTGGTGATCCTGTCCGACGAGCAATCGCGCACCGGCGTGGTCATCGAGGTCGTCGACCAGGCGCGCCTGGCCGGCGCCAGTCGGGTGGCCGTGGCCGCGGCGCGCCCCTCGGAGACGCCGTGAAGCTGCTGGTGCTCGTTCCCGCAGCGCTGCTGATCGCGGCCGGCTTGTTCGTGACCATGGCGCTGATGGTCGCGCCCGACGGCAGCCGCGGCGATCCGCTGCCGGAACGCCGGGTGATCGAATTCGACCGGGTGACCCTGGAGACCGAGACCCGCGAGCGCGACCGCCGTCCGCCGCCGCCCCCACCCGAGCCGTTGGAACCGCCGGATCCGGACCTGGTCCGGACCGACGACCTGGACGAACTCCAGCCGCTTCCGCTTGACGTCGCTGCGCTCGACATCGACAGCGTGCTGGACCTCGACACCGGCATTGCGCTGAGCGACCGGCTGGTCGACGGGCGGGGCAGCGAAGTGCAGCCCGGCTACGTGCCGTTCAGCGAGCTGACGCCGGTCAGCCGCGTCCCGCCGCAGTACCCGCTGCGCGCCCACATGCAGGAGATCGAAGGCTGGGTCGAGCTGAGCATCCGGATCGACGAGCGAGGTGCGGTCGAGGACGTCAACGTGCTGGACGCCGATCCGGAGGGCGTGTTCGAGAGCGCTGCGGTCACGGCGGTACGCAGCTGGCGCTTCCGTCCGCGCATCGAGGACGGCCGGCCCAGCGCGGTGATGGCACGAACCACGATCCGGTTCGCGGTCCAGCGGGGCGATGATGATTGACCCGCGACATCCTTGGGCGGCCTGGTGGGTGGGCATCGTCCTGGCGGTGCTGGCCGGGGCCGCTGTGGCCCAGGACACGCTGGACCGGACCGTGCACGAACGCATCATCGAAATCCAGGAACGGGCCGACGGTGGCGAGGTCGAGGCCGCGATGGCCGAGCTGGAACAGCTGGCCGGTTCGCTGGCCCCTCGCCCGCTGGACCGGGCCGTGGTGCTCCAGCGGCTGGCGCTGCTGCAGCTCGGCGAGGAGCGATTCGACGACGGCCTGGCCACGCTGGACCGGGCGTTGGAACCGGTCGATGAACTGCCGGCGCCGCTGGCGGCCTCGCTGCATTACGTGCGTGCCCAGGTCCTGATCATCGAGGAACGCTTCGACGAGGCTCTGGCGGCGCTGGACCTGTGGCAGGCCATCGGCAACGCGGACGAGCAGCCGCACGGCCTGTTCCTGATCGCCTATGCCCGATATCGGCTGGGCGAGCCGGAGGCCGCCATCGCGGTGCTGGAGCGCCTGGCCGATCGCCCGGACCGCTCGGACAGCTGGATCGAACTGCTGGTCTACCTCTACCTCGACCAGGGCGATTGGGAGCGCGCTCGCGACCGGCTGTGGACGGAGCTCGAACGCGATCCTTCGGCGCCGCGGTGGTGGCGCCGGCTGGCCAGCGCGCAGCTGGGGCTGGAGCGAGTGGACGCCGGCCTGGCCGATCTCGAACTGGCCGCGGTCCTGGCCCCCGACGCGGCCAGTGACTGGATGCGGCGGGTGCGGCTCTGGGCGCTGGTCGGCGCGCCGCGGGTCGCGGCCGACCTGCTCGATGAAGGTCTCGATCTCGACCGGGTTCCCGCCGACGCCGATAACCTGCTGCTGCTCGGCCGGCTGCGCGCCATGGCCCGGCAGCCCGACCAGGCCGCGACTGCCTGGACCCGCGCGGCCGGCGCCGGCGCCGGCGCCGAGGCGTTTCGAATGCTGGGGCGGATGCAGCTCGACCGGCTCGAGTACGAGGCGGCCCGGATTTCGCTGGAGCGCGCGCTGACCGCGGCGAATCCGGCTGACCGACCGGCTATCGAGTTCCTGCTCGGGATCGTCGCCTGGCGGCAGGGCGACGCGGAGCGCGCACGCGCCGCGATGAGTGCGGCGCGGACGGACGACGCGCTGCGCGACCGGAGTGATCGCTGGCTGGACTACATGGAGCGATCGGCCGTTGTGAGCGGTGCCGGGCCCGCCCCCTGAGCGGTCAATGAGCGCTGCGCCGGACGCGACCGATCACCGGTCCTTCCGTTCCCTGACGACATCTGCCCAGGCCTCCTCCAGTCGTTTCTTCGAGACCTTTTCCGCCGTGCCCAGCTGCTGGGCGAAGACCTGCACCCGGTACTCCTCGACCCGCCAGCGAAATCGATCCAGCGCCTCGGTGTAGCCATGACCGGCCGCCAGGTGGTCTAGGTAGTGCTGCCACCAGGGGTCGACCTCGGATTGGCGCTGGACGTCTCGACGCGGATCGAACTCGAGTGCGTCCAGCCGGGCGTCGATGGCGTCGAGGTAGCGCGGATAGTGCGTCAGTCGCTCGCTGGCCACGTCGGCGACGAAGCCGGGATAGACCAGGTCGTCGAGCTGGGACTCGATGTCGATGTGGGCCGACGGCTGTGCGGGGCCGATCGCGTCGAGTCGCCGGCGGACTTCGTGCCAGCGCAGCACGACCGTGTCGAGGACCTCGATCGATTTGCGCACGTGGTCGACGATGACCGGCCGCAGCCGGGCTTCGATCGCGTCGAGGCCGGCCGCATCGCGCACGGACCAGGCATCATCGATCCGGTCTGCGACCACCCGCTCGGCCAGTGCCCGCTCCAGCGTGCCGACGTCCTCGACCCGGGTCCAGGCCAGCGCCGCCGGCGGCGACAGCCGGTGGCTCTTCGCGAGGTATTTCAGCTTGTCGGCCAGCCGCAGCAGCAGCAGGCGATGGACGCCGCCGTGGTGCGCGGTATGCGCTTCCGCTTCGTCGTCGTACAGCCGGAGCCCGACCGCGCGGCCCTGGTCGACCAGGGCCGGCCAGGCCGGGTCGCCGGCGCGGGTGCGGACCTGCTCGGGCAGGGCGCGGCCGTCGAAGCCGGTCAGGCCGTCGCGCTGCCACTCGTCGGCCTGGCGGGCCATGAAGTCGCGCCGGGCGCGTTCACCCAGGTCCTGCTGAAGCGCCTCGATATCGCGCGACTCCGCGATCACCTTTTTCTTCTCGTCGAGCACGCGGACGTTGAATCGCAGATGCTCGTCGAAGCGCTCGAGCTGGAAATCATCGGCGGTGATTTCCAGCCCGCCGATCCGGGTCAGTTCGGCGGCCAGCCGTTCGCGCAGACTGCCTCCGGGCTCGCCCAACGCTTCGATCGCGGCCTGCGCATAGTCGGCCATCGGCACGAAGGCGCGGCGCTTCGATTTCGGCAGGGTGCCGATCAGCCCCTTGATGGCCTCGTGCCGCAGCCCCGGCACCAGCCACTCGAGACGACCGGGATCGATCCGGTTGAGCCGGTGCAGCGGGCAGACCACGGTCACCCCGTCGGCCGGGTGGCCGGGTTCGAAGCGATAGACCAGCGGAAAAGTCTCGCCATCGATCTCGAGCCGGTCCGGGAATTCCTCGCCGGGCGTCTCGGCGTCGTCGCGCAGCAGCGTGGCGTGGTCGTAGAGCAGCGCTGCGCGCTCGTTTTCGTCCAGCCCCTGGTACCAGCGGCCGAAGGCCTTGACCGTGAAGATCTGCCTGGGCAGCCGGGCATCGAAGAACGCGACTCGCGCCGACTCGTCGGCCAGCACGTCGCGCGCCCGGCGCTTGTGTTCGTGGCCGGCCAGTTCCTCGATCAGCTTGCGGTTGCGCTCGAGAAACCGGGCCTCGAAGTTCATCTCGCCCCGGACCAGCGCGTGGCGGATCAGCATCTCGCGGGCGGTCTCGGGGTCGTGCGGGCCGTAGTGCACGCGGCGCTTCTCGACCAGCGTCAGGCCGTACAGCGTGACCTGCTGATAGCCCATCACGCGGCCCGAGCGGCGGTCCCAGTGCGGGTCGAACACGTGGCTGCGGGTCAGGTGGCCGGCCTGCTGTTCCAGCCATTCCGGCTTGATCGAGGCCACGGTGCGCGCGAACGGGCGGCTGGTCTCGACCAGCTCGGCGGCCATGATCCAGCCGGGTCGCGAGCGGCCCAGCGTCGAGCCCGGAAAGATCCGGACCTTGTGGCCGCGCGCGCCGACGTAGTCGCCGTCCTCCTCGTGCCGGCCGACCTGGGCCAGCAGGCCCGAGAGCAGGGCGCGGTGGACCGACTCGGCGACGTTCTCGTCGAGCGGGCGGAGGGCGCCGATCCGCCAGCCGCTCTCCCTGGCAAGCTCCTTGAGCTGCGCGACCAGCTGGCCCCACTCGTGCAGGCGCAGCGGCGAAAGGAAGCTGCGCCTGGCCAGCTTGTCGGCCTGGTTGCGCGACAGTTCGCGGCGCTGCTGCTGCCACCAGGTCCACAGCTTCAGCAGGCCGAGGAAGTCCGACCCGGCCACCTTGAACTGCGCGTGCGCTTCGTCGGCGGCCTGCTGCTGGTCCGGCGGCCGCTCACGCGGATCCGGCAGGCCCAGCGCGGCGACCAGCACCAGCGCCTCGGCCAGCGCGCCGCGCTCGTTCGCTTCGATCAGCATCCGGCCGTGCCGGGCGTCGACCGGCAGCGCGGCCAGCTGGCGGCCGAGCGGGGTCAGCGCCCGGAGATCGTCGACCGCCTGCAGTTCGACCAGCGTCGACCAGGCCTCGTTGATCAGCTTCCTCGGCGGTGGGTCGATGAACGGGAAGTCCTCCGGCTCGCCGAGTCCCATCGCGAGCATTTCCAGAACTACGCCGACCAGCCCGGCGCGCTGGATCTCCGGCTCGGTGAACTCGGGCCGGGCGTCGAATTCGGCCTCCGCGAACAGTCGGATGCAGGTGCCGGGCCCGACCCGGCCGCAGCGGCCCGCGCGTTGATTGCAGGAGGCCTGCGAGACCGGTTCCACCGGCAGCCGCAGTACCTTCGAATGGGTGGCGTAGCGCGAGATCCGGGCCAGTCCGGAGTCGATGACGAAGCGGATGCCCGGCACGGTCAGCGAGGTCTCTGCAACATTCGTCGCCAGCACGATCCGGCGGCCGGTGCCGGGCCGGAAGATCGCGTCCTGCCGGGACGCCGGCAGGCGCGCGTAGAGCGGCAGGACCTCGGTGTTCGGCAGGCCGGCCTTCGACAGCGCTCGCGAGGCCTGGAAGATCTCGCGCTCGCCGGGAAGGAAAACGAGGATGTCGCCGCGCGGGTCGATCCTGGATGCCCGGGCCACGGCGCGCCGGACCTGCTGCTCCAGCGCTTCACCCTCGTTCGGTGGCTGGTATTCCACGGTGACCGGATAGCCTCGGCCCTCGACGTCGATGACCGGGGCGTCGCCGAAGTGCTCGGCGAAACGCGCGGTATCGATCGTTGCCGACGTGATGATGATCTTCAGGTCCGGCCGCCGGTCCAGGAGGCGCTTCAGGTAGCCGAGCAGGAAGTCGATGTTCAGGCTGCGCTCGTGCGCCTCATCGATGATCAGCGTGTCGTAGCGATTCAGCTGCCGGTCGCCGTGCACTTCGGCCAGCAGGATGCCGTCGGTCATGAACTTGACAAAGGTGACATCGGACACGCGATCGGTGAACCGGACCTGGAACCCGACCGCGCCGCCGAGCTCGGTGCCCAGCTCCTCGGCCACCCGCCGGGCCACGCTGCGCGCCGCGATCCGCCGCGGCTGAGTGCAGCCGATCAGCCCCCGCCGCCCGCGCCCGGCCTCCAGCGCCATCTTCGGAAGCTGCGTCGACTTGCCGGACCCGGTTGCTCCAGCGACCACCACCACGCGGTGATCCCGGATGGCCGCGACGATGTCGTCCTTGCGTGCGGTGATCGGCAGGTCGGGGTCGTAGTCCGGCTCGGGCGCCGCGGCCTCGCGCGCTTCGACCTTCGCCTTGGACGACGCCAGCTTCGCCTCGAACTCGGCGAGCGACTTCGCACGTCTCGGGTCGTCGGGCGGCAGCTTCTGCAGGCGCTTGCGCTGGCCGATCAGGCGGCCTACGTCGCGTTGCCGGAGTTCGTCCGGGTTGATTTCGGGGAGGGGCATGGGGTGGGTATTGTTGCAGATGGAGTGGGGTGAATCTGGCGATTCGGGGAGCGGGTGGTTGATCGTTTTTGGGGTGTTTTGGTTTGGTGGAAATTTCGACTTCAACTTCAACTTCAAAAGCGTTTCGCCGCCCGCTTCGCGGGCTGATGCGACCTACTTTTGTCGCAACAAAAGTAGGCAAAAATGCTTCTCCCGCAATGGCGCCCGAGCTTCGCTCGGGTTCCCTGCGATGCTCGGTGCGAGTGGGGTCCGCTGAACTCGCTTCGTTCGCTTGCGCTCTCTACGCTCAGACATGCAGCGGCCCTGATCCACTCGCCCCTGCGCTTCTCGGCGCCCTTGAGGGGGCTTGAAACCGTCGCTGTACGGGCGTGTATCGACTTGGGTTGTTCTCCGTCACGGGTAAGGGGTGAGGTTTCGATCGAAAGCGAGAGTCCGGAACTTGTTCTCGAAGACAGGTTGAAGCGACCCGGTCTGCTGGGCGCGGGGTGGCTTTTGACGTTCGCCGCCGTCAGCGCCGCTGGAGGCGCGGACCGGCTGGCGGCAAGAGGGCCGTCGCAATGTCTGAGCGCAGGGAGCGAAGCGACCGGAGCGAGTTCGACGGACCCCGCCAGCCGGGAGCACCGGAGGGCATCCGGCCGCAGGCCGGGCGGCGATGTTCGCGCAGCGCTTTTGGTTACTTTTGTCGCAACAAAAGTAACTCGCATCAGCCTGCGAAGCGGGCGGCGAAACGCCTTTGACGTTGAAAACCAAGCGAAACCCCCCGGGTGCGCTTCGCTTACCCGGGCTACGGGTTTTCCGGGGCCAGAGGTGCCTCTCGTCAGCTTGCGAAGCAGACGGCGAAATGCTTTTGAAGTTGAAATCGAAATCGAAGCCGGCAGCACGCCAGAAAGAACCTTCGCCCGCAAGCGGCCTCCAACAGGCCGCCCAGCGCCGGCCGCCAGGGCCGAGGCCTACCGGGCCTCCAGCGCCCGGATGCCCCCTTCGACCTCCTTCAACCCGCACGCCCGATCGACGAACGCGCCCCGCGCCAGCCGCGAGCGCTTCATCAAGCCGAACCCGATGCCCAGGCCCTCCAGCGCCGGCAGGCCGAAGCCGCGCAGTTCGCTGAGGACGTGGATGCCGCCGGCCACCAGCGCGGCGTCGGAGCCGCGGCGGCGGGCGTAGCGGGCCAGGGCATGGGCCGGATTCGAGCGCTGGGGGCCGAGCATTTCGGCGAGTACGGCAACGTCGGCCAGGCCGAGGTTCAGGCCCTGCCCGGCCAGCGGGTGGACGTTTCGGGCGGCGTCGCCGAGCAGAGCGACGCGGCCGACGGCCAGCTGCCGGGCCGTGCGCCGGATCAGCGGCAGGGCGTGCCGGGCCTCGATCGCGGTGACGTCGCCGAACGGGGCGTCGACGGCGTGTTCGTTCAGCGCGTCCATGAAGGCCTCGTCGTCCATCGCCATCAAGCGCTCGGCGTCGTCGTTCGGCACCGACCAGACCAGCGAGGAACGACCCTCGGGCATCGGCAGCTGGGCCAGCGGGCCGAGCGAGGTGAATCGCTGCCAGGCGGTGCCGGGATTGGCCGATTCGGTGGTCATGTGAGTGACCAGGGCCTTCTGGTTGTAGTCGACGGTATCGATGTCGATGCCGGCGGCGGTGCGCACCGCGCTGCGCGCGCCGTCGGCGCCGATCAGCAGGTCGGCCTCGAGATGCGTCCCATCGGCCAGCGTCACGCCGACCCGGTCCGGCTCAAGGTCCAGCGAACGGACCGCCGCCGGGGCTTGGATATGCACGCGCCGGTGTCCGCGCAGTCCGGCCCACAGGGCATCGACAAGCGCCGGGATTTCCACCAGTGTGCCCAGCGCGTCCAGGCCGTGTTCGCCGGCCTCGAAGGTCACTTCGCCACGGCCGGCGGCAACCTGCATCCGGGAATAGGGCGCGGAGCGGGCGCGGTCGAGGCGGCGCCACGCGCCGAGCGCGGCGAGCAGTCGCTGCGATCCGGGGCTGATCGCGACCACCCGCGGATCCAGCGGCGCGCCGTCGTCCAGCGGCGTCGGCTCGCGGCGGTCGATCAGCGCCACGTCGCGGCCGAGTTCGGCCAGCGCCAGTGCCGCCGCGGCCCCGGCGACGCCGCCGCCGATGACCACCACCGGGGTTTCGCTGCGCGGGCCAGGCGGGCTCATGGCGTCTCGCGCGCGAGCGGGGACACGGGATCGCGGAAGCCCATTGCCGACCGGACCAGCCGGCGCTGCAGGCCGGGCAGCAGCGCGTGCGCGGCCAGGCCCAGGCCGGCGCCGAGCCGGAACGGCAGGCTGGGGTTGGTGAAGGTCCGGGCCAGCGTGTCGGTGTAGCGCACCGTTTCGGCCTGGTCGCCGGCGCGCGACTGCGCGTAGCGCGCCAGCCAGGCCGGCGCGCCGGGATCGGTCGCCTCGGCCAGCGCGTCGAGCAGGCCGGCGACGTCGCGCAGGCCGAGATTGAAGCCCTGGGCGGAGACCGGGTGTACGGTGTTCGCGGCGTTGCCGATGGCCACGGTGCGTGGGCCGATCGGGGTCGGAGTGCGCAGCAGCCGCAGCGGGTACCGGGCCCGCTTCCCGGGCCGGTGGAAGTCGCCGAAGCCGGCCCCGGCTCGGCCGCGCAGCCGCTCCAGCACTTCGTCGTCCGACCAGTCCATGGCCGCGTCGATGGCTTCGGTGGCGTCGATCCAGACCACGCCGAGCCGCCCCTCGGGCTGCGGCAGGAACGCCAGCGGGCCGACCGGCGTGAAGCGTTCGTAGGCGGTGTCGTGTGCGGCCGGATCGGGCTGCACGTTGAAGATCATCGCCGACTGCCGGTAGTCGTGCAGGCTCGACGCCATGCCGGCGGACTGGCGGATCTTCGAGCCGGTGCCGTCGGCGGCCACCAGCAGGCGACCGCGCAGCTTCGCCCCGGAGGCCAGGCGTACGTCGACGCCGTCGTCATCGACCGAGAAGGTCTCGAGCGTTTCCGGGCAGTATTCGGTAATGCCGTCGGCCGCGCGCAGGGCCCCCAGCAGCCGGTTGCCCAGCTCGCGCGCGACGATCACATCGCCGAAGCGGTCGACGCCATGGCGTTCGGCGTCCAGCCGGACATGACCGAAACCGCCGGCGCGGGTGATCTCGATGGCGCGGATCGGGCAGCGGGTCAGCCGATGATCATTTCCATCGTCCAGCACGCCCAGCGCGTCGAGGATGTTCAGCGAGGCCCGGTTGATGACCAGCGTCCGGTCGTCGTAACTGGGCTGGTGGTCGGCCGCGCGGTCGACGGCCTCGATTACCGCGACGTCGAATCCTCGGCCGGCCAGGCCGACGGCCAGCGAGGCCCCGGCCAGACCGCCGCCGGCGACCAGGATGTCGTGTTGCTGCGGCTCGCTCATCGGGAATTCATCCAGTCCTCGATCGCCCCGGCCTCGGCGGGAACCGACGCGGTCAGGTTCTCCGGATCGCCGTCGGTGACCCGGATATCGTCCTCGATCCGAACGCCGATCCCGCGGAGTTCCTCGGGAATGTCGTCCTCGAAGCCGATGTACAGCGCCGGTTCGACGGTCGTGACCATGTTCTTCTCCAGCTGGCGCGACTGGCCGTCGATCCGGTAGTCGCCGACATCGTGCACGTCGAGGCCCAGCCAGTGGCCGGTCTTGTGCATGTAGAAGCGCCGGTAGTGCTGCTGCTCGAGGTTGTCGTCCAGCGAGCCGGTCAGCAGGCCCAGGTCGATCAGCCCCTCGGTGAGTACGCGGCAGGCGGTGTCGTGGATGTCGTCGAACACGTTGCCGGGGCGGGCCCGGTCGATCGCGGCCCGTTGCGCGGCGAACACCACGTCGTGGACGGCGCGCTGGGCCGGCGTGAACCGGCCCCCGATCGGGAAGGTTCGCGAGATGTCGGCCGCGTAGCCGTCGACTTCGCAGCCGGCGTCGATCAGGACCAGGCCATCGGCGGGCAGCGGCTGGTCGTTCTTCACGTAGTGCAGGATCAGCGCATTGGCTCCGCCGGCGACGATCGGCAGGTACGAGGCCGGACAGCCGTGGCGGGTGAACTCGTGGATCAGCTCGGCGGTGAGCTCCGCCTCGGTCATCCCCGGCCGGCAGGCGCGCATGGCGCGGGCGTGCGCATCGGACGAGATCTTCGCCGCCCGTCGCATGCACTTCAATTCGTCGGCCGACTTGATCAGGCGCAGCTCGTGCAGCAGGTGCTCCAGGCCGATGAAGTCTTCCGGGGCGCGGACGTTGCGCTTCTGCTTGCGCAGCTGGTTGCGCCATTCGATGACCTGGCGGTCGAAGCCGGGATCGCGACCCACGGCATGGTAGATGCGTTCACGGCCTTCCATCAGGCCGGGCAGGATTTCGTCGAGGTCCTCGATCGGGAACGCATCGTCGACGGCCAGCCGGTCGCGCGCAGCGTCCAGGCCCAGCCGGGGACCGTCCCAGCGCTCGCGCGCCGGATCCTTCTCCCGGCAGAACAGCAGCTGTTCTCCGGCATCGCGACCAGGCACCAGTACCAGCACCGCATCGGGCTCGTCGAAGCCGGTCAGATACAGGAAGTCGCTGTCCTGGCGGAACGCGAAGTGGCTGTCGCCGTTGCGCAACCGCTCGCGGGCCCCCGGGACCACCAGCACGCTGCCGGGCTCGGCCAGCGACATCAGGTCGCGTCGGCGGCGAACAAAGGCGTCGGAAAATGTCATCGGCAGGCTCGCGGCGCGAATTCCGGTATCAGGAAACGGGAAGCGGAACGGGCGGGCATGGTGCGTACGGGGTCAGGCGGATTGACCGAGCCGTTCCTCGCGCAGCAGCAGGGTGGCCACGCGAACGAACTCGTTGAGTTCGGTCAGGGCTTCTTCCTGGATTTCGTCGTCGGCGTCCGGGTCGAGGCCGGCACGGGCGATCTGTTCGAGCATCCGCAGGGCCTCGGCGGCATCGCCCCGATTGTCGCCACTGTCCGCGCGCTGCCCGGCGGTGCCATAGCCGGCGAGAAAGCCGGTGACCCAGGCGGCCAGGCAGTGCGTGCGCTCTTCCAGCGGTCGGTCGTCGGTCGGCAGCAGCGGGCGGAAATCCATGTCCGGCGAGCCGAGCTCGCTGCGTAGCGTGGCGATGGCCGGGCCCAGCTGCTGCTGGATGCGGTCGGAATTCCAGTCGCCGACCTGGAGGCCGGCGAGCTGCTCGGCCAGCTGCTGATCGTCCTGGCCGGGGGCGGCGACGAGCAGGCCGATGACCACGCCGTGGGTCTCGGCCACGCGGGCCGGATCGCTGTCGGCGGCCAGCGCAAGCAACCAGGCAAGTTTCGATTCGTTGTCGTTCATCGCGAAGGTTCTGGAGACATCGGACCTATGGTAGCACCGGCCCCGTGGCGCCCGTGCCCGTGCGCCTGCGCGGCCGCTCGTGAGCTGCACTTGGCAAGCTGCTTGACAAAGTTCTATCATTGCGTTGTATTCTCAACGAAAATCGAGCAGCCGGACGGGTGTCTCGCGACCGGCAGAACGCAGAACGCCTGCAATCCGAACCAGAGGGGTCCTGAGCGCATGAGCCTACAACGCACCCGCGCTGCGATCGACGTCATCGAACACCGCGTCGGCGAACTCGTCCAGCGCATCGAGGAGCTCGAACGCGAGAACCGCTCGCTGCTGGCGCGCCAGGAATCGCTGGTCGCCGAGCGCGCCGGGCTGGTCCAGCGCAACGAGGAGGCGCGATCGCGGGTCGAGGCCATGATCGAGCGGCTGAAATCGCTGGAGAGCGCGAGCTGATGGCCGAAGCGGAGCTGGTCTCGGTCCGGATCCTGGACCGTGAATTCAAGGTCATGTGCCAACCCGGCGAACGCCGTGGGTTGATGGAGGCCGCGCTGTTTCTCGACGGTCAGATGCGCGAGATCCGCGAGTCCGGCAAGCTCACCTCGATGGAGAAGATCGCCGTGATGTGCGCCCTGAACCTGGCCGACGAACTGTTGAAGCTGCGCCAGGAATCCAGCGATCGGCGCGAGCAGGTCGATCAGCGGCTGCTCGACCTGGCCCACCGTCTGGACGCGAGCGGTACGTCGCGGGAGTGAAGACACCGGACCGTGGATGAACGGGTGCGGTGTTATTATTCGCTCGTGGTGCTCTCTGCGGTGTTCGCCAGTGAGATCGCAATATGCCTTGTCCCTACTTATCGACCTCGGGACGGCGACTTTCGATGCTGGTGTGCAATTCGTGGAATGCGAATCGCCTGAAGGTTCGAAGAGCTGTCCCACCTGAACCTCTGGTTCAAGGTCACCGATCTCGCAGCGGCATCTGCGGAGAGCACCTCTTTCATTCAATGACCGCCCGGGTCCGGCATGGCCGACGCGCCTGATGATCGCAAGAAGGCCCTGCGACAGCAGGTGCTGGAGACCCGAGCCGCTCTCCATCCCTCGGAAAAACGGCGCGCCGATCGTCAGATGGCGACTCACCTGCTGCGCCTTCTGCAGGAACGCGACTGCGTCGACCTGGCCGGTTTCCATCCGTTTCGCGGTGAGCCGGACCTGCGGCCTGCCCTCGAGGTGCTGAGCGAGGCCGGTCGCCGCATCTGGATGCCGATCGTCGAGGGGTCGAGCATGCGTTTCCGGCGCTGGACGCCGAACACGCCGATGCAACCGAACCGATACGGCATCCCCGAGCCCACCGAAGGCCCCTTCCGCGAGCCGGAGCGGCTCGAAATCGTGCTGACTCCGCTGGTCGCGTACTCGTCGAGCGGCATGCGCCTCGGCATGGGCGCCGGCTTCTACGACCGCGCCTTCGAGTTCCTCCGCACCGACCCCGAAGCCGGCCCGTGGCTGGTCGGCACCGCCTATACCTGCCAGCAACTCGACAGCCTCCCAGCCGACCCCTGGGACGTCCCGCTGGCCGCCGTCCTGACCGAGCGCGGGCTGCAGGTGTTCCGGGAGTAGGGGTCGGTCGTTTCGGCCCGACTATGGGGCCGCAGCCTTTGGATGATGGGCGCCAAGAGGAGAAGGGGCAAAGGACGCAGGGAATTCGATTGGCAGAAGGGCTGAAAAGGCGCTGAAAGCGCTTTCTCGCAAAGACGCGAAGACGCAGAGAACTGCATCTTGGTATTTGGTTCGGAGTGCCGCGGTTGAAGGAGCTCTTCCATTGATCCAGCCGCGCGCACGTCAAACTTCTCCTTGTTGCTCTTCTCTGCGGCTCTGCGTCTTCGCGAGAGAACGCTTTTGGTTCTTGTTGTTTACAACAATTCACTTTCCTCGCGCCCCTCGCCCTTCCTCCTCTTCGCGCCCATCATCTAACCGAAACAGACAACAAGTCAGGACGAAGCCACTCCCCGTCCATCGGCCGGGCGTTACCACCGTGGGTTCAATTCCACCGGATCCTTAGCGCATGAACTACTGGTTGATGTAGTCCGAGCCGGATGTGTTCGGCTCTCAGACAAAAGAAAGGGCAGCCGGCCGGCTGCCCTTGGTACGGTTCGATCCAGCGCGGACTCTACCGCTGGCCGGCTCCTTCCCTGAGGTACTCGGAAATGACTGCGTCCAGGATTTCCTGAGTGTCTTCGATCGTAGCAACAGAATTCACTTTCCCTCGATCAAACGCATACACTGTGCAGATGCCGGCGTCACATACCTTTGCGGCGCATCGTTGTCCCGCGCACGAGCCGATATCAAGGCGGGTCGAATCAGCAGCGAATGACGCGATTGTTGCCGAGCCTGATTTCTCCTGGACATCGTCGTACTCAGCCACAACTGAGCATCCCGTCGTGTCGCATCGATAGACGACACAAGTTGTTCCGTCACACACGGTGATCGTACAGGAGCCTTGACATTGGTGATCGCTCGCGGATACCGCTGCGCTGAAGACGAGCAGAAAGAAGATTGAAAGATATTTCATGGTTTCCCTATTGCTGTTTGCCGATGCCTCGCCAACGAGGCGATAAGGAGCGTATCAAAAATCAGCCGGGGGGGCAAGTCAATGAATTTCATGGATTTTCGTCCCCGAGCGCGGGGCCGGGTCTGCTCGAATGTGGTTTGATCCTGCTTTTTCATGTTTGCTGAGCCGATTCGATCGGCAGCAGTATGCTGCTCTTTGCTCCAGTACGCCGGCGCGGTGTGTTCGCGACGACGCCGACGCCCTACCACTGGGCATGCGGTACCATCAATCGTTCACTTCATCGGGGCTGTTGCGCATGAACTACTGGCTGATGAAATCCGAGCCGGATGTGTTCGGGATCGAGCACCTGAAGGCCTGCAAGGACAAGACCGAGCCCTGGGACGGGATCCGCAACTACCAGGCGCGGAACTTCATGCGCGACGAGATGAAGAAGGGCGACAAGGTGTTCTTCTATCACTCCAACTGCAAGACGCCCGGTATCGTCGGGATCGCCAAGGTCGTCTCGAAACCCTACCCGGACCCGACCCAGTTCGACGCCGGCTCGAAGTACTACGACCCCAAGTCCGATCCGGAAGAGCCGCGCTGGGTGCTGGTCGATATCCAGCACGTCCGTGACCTGAAGCGGACCGTTTCGCTGACCGAGATGAAGGCCCGCGCAGACGAGTTCGGCGATTTCCAGCTCCTCGCGCGCGGCAACCGCCTGTCCATCCTGCCGATGACCAGGGATCAGTGGGACCAGGTGCTGAACATGGAAAAGGAGAAGCCGGCATGAGCCAGCAACGACTGAAGATCGAAGTGGCCCGCGCGGCGCTCCGCCACGTCGAGGACGGCATGCTGATCGGCGTCGGGACCGGGTCGACCGTCAACGCCTTCATCGACGAGCTGGCGTCCAGCGGCCTCCGGCTCGAGGGCGCGGTGTCGTCGTCGGAGGCCACCACCGAGAAGCTGAAGGCGATCGGCGTCGACGTGCTCGACCTCAACCGGACCGGCGACCTGGCGCTCTACATCGACGGCGCCGACGAGTTCGACGGGCACCGCCGGTTGATCAAGGGCGGCGGCGGGGCGTTGACCCGCGAGAAGATCATCGCCGGAGCCAGCAAGCGGTTCGTCTGCATCGTCGACGAAAGCAAGCGGGTCGAGATCCTCGGCGAATTCCCGCTGCCGGTCGAGGTGATCCCGATGGCCCGCTCGTTCGTCGCCCGTCAGCTGACCGGCCTCGGCGGCCAGCCCGAGATGCGGGAGGATTTCGTCACCGACAACGGCAACGTCATCCTCGACGTGCGCAATCTCGACCTCATCGACCCGGTGAAGATGGAAACCAGGATCAACCAGATTCCCGGCGTCGTCACCTGCGGCCTGTTCGCCCACCGCCCGGCCGACGTCGTGCTCATGGCCACCCAGAGCGGCATCGAGACCATCTGACGTTCAGGCTTCGTTCGTGTGCGGTGCCTGACGCGCTTAGATGATGAGCGCGAAGACGCGAAGGCGCGAAGAGAAAAGCGAAAAGCAGAGAATGGCTGAAGAATTCGAGAATCGGCCTCTCGGTGAGACGCAGCGTTGCAGAGAAAAGTGAATCCATCGAGTGGATGCACGGCAGCAAGCGCCAACGGCCGACACGAGCATTCTGAACACGCCCGTCATCGCTGCAAGCGAACCGCTGCATCAATCGAATCCCCTCATCGAGAGTCGAGGCAGTCTCTGCGCCTCTGCGAGAAAATGCTTTTCGATTCTTCTACCGTTTTTCGCTTTTCTCTTCGCGCCTTCGCGTCTTCGCGCCCATCATCTACAGGCCGAAGCCGCAAAGTTCGCGAAGGGCACGGATCAGCCGCCTATGCGGGGGTGGTTGCACTCGGCGAGGAGTTGGACTTCGTTCGGGCGATTCTGTGCGCGTTGCTGGCACTCGATCTGTTCGAGCTCGTGACGGGTCTGGTGATCCAGCGGGGGCGGGCCCTCGGCGTCCGGGCTGGCGCAGGCGGCCAGCAGCACCGCCAGCGCCGCCGGGGCGGCGGCGCTGCAGGCGCGGTGCAACAGGTCAGTCACTGAACCGGTCCTTCGCGCGTTTCAGGCCATCGGCCAGGTGGTCCCACGCCGCCTCGGCGCCGTGCTTGATGTCGTCCCAGGCATCGTCGCCCGCTTCCCGGAGTTCCTGCATCCGCTTGTCCAGGTCGTCCCGCCGCTCGCGCAGTTGCTCGAGATGCTTCTCGTACTGCATCCTGCGATCGGCGCTGGCGCCCTTGGCCTTCGCCTGGTACTTGTCGATTTCGGCATTGGCCTCGTCGAGCCGGGCCTTGATCTTTTCGATCCATGCGTCGCGTTTCGACATCATCGTTTCCTTCAGCGTGGACGAACGACCAGTCTAACTCGGCCTCTTGTCAGACCGCTTCGAGGGCAGTTTCCAGGTCGCGGATCAGGTCATCGACGTCCTCGATGCCGACCGACAGGCGAATCAGCGAGTCGGTGATGCCGAGCGCCTCGCGGCGGTCCTTCGGCACGGTTCCGTGGGTCATGATCGCAGGGTGGTTGACCAGGCTCTCGACGCCGCCCAGCGACTCGGCCAGCGCGAACAGCCGGGTGTTTTCCAGGAAGCGTCTTGCCGTCGGCAGATCGGCTTCCAGGTCGAAGCTGACCATGCCGCCGAAGCCCGACATCTGGCGCGCGGCCAGCTTCTTCTGCGGGTGGCTGTCCAGGCCGGGATAGATCACCTTGCCGACTTTCGGGTGCTCGGACAGCCATTCGGCGATCCGCCGGGCATTCTCGCAGTGCGCCTTCATCCGCACGGCCAGCGTCTTGGCTCCACGCATCGCAAGCCAGGCATCGAATGGCCCTTGCACACCGCCCGCGGAATTCTGCAGAAAGCCAACATCCTCGGCCAGCGACTCGTCGTTGACGACCACCGCGCCGCCGACCATGTCGGAGTGCCCGTTCAGGTACTTGGTGACCGAGTGCAGCACGATATCCGCGCCCAGCGCGATCGGACGCTGGAGGATGGGCGTGGCGAAGGTGTTGTCGACGACCAGCTTGCAGCCGTGCCGGTGAGCCAGTTCGGCCATCCTCTGGATGTCCACCAGCTGCAGCATGGGATTGGTCGGCGTCTCGACCCAGATCATCTTCGTTCGATCGGTGATCGCCGCGGCCGCGGCCTCCGGATCGCCGAGGTCGGCGAACGTGAACTCGAGGCCCGAGGAACGCCGGCGAACGCGCTCGAACAGCCGCCAGGTTCCCCCGTACAGATCGTGCATGGCCACGACGTGGTCACCGGGTTCGAGCAGGTGCATCAGCGTATCGACCGCCGCCATGCCCGAAGCGAAGGCGAAGCCGGCCACGCCGCCTTCGAGATCATTGATGCAGGCCTCCCAGGCCTTGCGCGTCGGGTTGTGGGTGCGCGAGTACTCGTAGCCCTGGTGGTCGCCGGGGCTGGACTGGACGTAGGTGCTGGTCGCAAAGATCGGCGTCATGATTGCGCCGTTGGACGGGTCGGGTACCTGTCCGGCGTGGATCACGCGGGTCGCGAGCTTGTCGTGCGATTCGGGTCGGGACATGAGTTCGGGTCGATTCGGAAAAGACGCTATCGTACCGGATCGACCGGAGCCCTTTGTCCGGGTCGAAACGAACGCGCCGCCCGCGTATGCAGGCGGCGCGTTCGATCGGATGAGCTGCAGCTCAGCAGAAGGGCAGAAAGGGCAGGAACTGACAGATGGACGGGCGACCACCACCGGAACCGCCACCGGAACCGCCGCCGGGGCCACCACC
>Ga0209938_1000464_pt1 | contig 22499 bp, 23 predicted proteins | sample SalPonR2_C_D1_MG_FD_185708 | JGI IMG/M metagenome (GOLD analysis project Ga0209938, IMG submission 185708) | Salt pond soil microbial communities from South San Francisco under conditions of wetland restoration - Salt Pond MetaG R2_C_D1_MG... ... | reverse complement strand
ACGAGTGATCGGATATTTGCCTGACGGGTCCCATGAAATGAAGGAACGGCAACGCCCCGACATCACCCAGGGTATAATGGAAAAATCCGCGCTCCGCCCGGATCGCCTCCACAATTCGATGGGCAACGCCACTGAGCCTGCGCTCTTCATCCAGAGTCAGTGAAAACCCCAGGCTGGCGGCGTCCACAAGCGCGTAGAAACCGCCACTGTAGGCCACGCTGTAGGTTACATCACCGATCTCCGGAACATGGATGGTGGCTCGGTGGGTGTCGATATAACTGGGCAGGCCCCCGCAGGTAATTGACTCCACGACTCCGTCCTGCACGAAAGCGTCTATATGGACCAGACCCGCCGGTGATTCCAGCTTGAAGCTTTGCCAGCCTTCGCGCTTTTCCACAATTCCGCTTTCGATCACAGCAGTGGCCGTGCAGATGGTGTTGGAGCCGGAATAGATCGGATACCCCATCACTTCCATGATGATGTAACCGGCAACCGCCTCGGGATCGGTCGCCGGGACCAGCAAGTCCACGGACATTTCAGGGATGCCATAGGGCTCCTCAAGCAATAATCTCCGAAGGCCGTCAGCCTCATCCCGCAGGTATTCCATCTGGGCGCGCACGGTCGCCCCGGGAAGAGGAAGGATGCCACCGGTCACAATACGGCTTACGTCGCCGCCGGCATGGGTATCCATCAATTGCAATGTCAGTTCAGGCTGCATATTTATTCCTTCAGGGCAAAAGCAGCACCATGCTGTTCCCACTCGGAGTCAGGAACAATCACGATTTTGCCAAGGTAATTGCTGTTGCGGTTGACGAAGTAGCGCTCGGCATCGTGCAGCCGGGAGAGCCGGAAGGCCGCATGCAGTACCGGCCTGAGCTGGCCGCTGCGAATCCAGGCAACAAGCTGTTCGGCTTCCTCCCGGGTGCCATGGGACACACCGAAGATCTGCACCTGATAGAGGTATATCCGGGTCCACATGATTTCGCTGAAATTACCCGCGCTTGCGCCAGCGATGCTCAGGCGCGGATAGCCATCGCGGCTGTTCATATCGAAGATCATGGTGTCAATGAACTGGTCCGTCATTTCGCCACCGGCCAGGTCCATCACTGCATCAATGGGTCGACCGCCGGTCACGGCGCGCACCCGGTCCGTGAAACCGGCCATGTCCGAACGGTCCAGTACCGCTTCTGCGCCCAGTTCCAGCAGCTCGTCGGCCTTGTCCTGCTGACTCAGGGCATAAGGGATGGCGCCCACAATGCGGCACAACTGGATCAGGGCGGTTCCAACACCACCGCTGGCCCCGGTGACGAGTATGTGTTCGCCTGATTTTACCCGGGCAGAGGTCAGCATGTGCAGCGCGGTCTGGTATGAACACATGCCCATGGACGCCAGTTCGGCATCCGCCAGATCCGGGTTTGCAATGTGATGAAACTGGTTTGAGGGAACCGCAATATACTCGGCGTAGCCGCCATCGGCGCCGTGGCCATAGTAGTCCGGCGTCAGATTGATGTCCCGGCGGGCATCGGCATAAAGGTTGAAATCCAGCAGGCCACGCTGGCCAATTCTTGCCTGGTCAACACCCTCACCTGTCGCTACCACATGCCCCACCACATCAGCACCCTGAATCCGGGGAAAGGTCAGCGTGGCTTTGCCGCCCATCTGGAAGGAGGTCACCTCGCCCTTGGCTTTGGTCGGGTAAAGGCCCTCCCGGGCTTTACGGTCGGTATTGTTCTTGGCGGTCGCGGTTACCTTGACCAGCACCTCTCCCGCAGCGGGCCGGGGCACAGGAAAGTCTTCGCTGTATTGCAGTTTTTCGACACCACCGTGGCCGGTAAGCAACATGGCTTTCATTGTTTCGGGGATCATGGGCTTCCTGCTCCTGTTGCTGGTGAATATACGGTCAGGATAACACGAGCACACCCGGTTACCGGGGGGAAGTCCGGGCCTTCTCCTGAATTTTTCTGACCAGAGGAAATACAAACGGATCCGCATAATCAGGCTAATGGGGAGAATGCTTACGCGTTGCAATGCCAGTTCGGCTTTTGTTGTAACACAGAACCCGATACTCTATTGAAAATGGTCCCGGAAGAGCTCAAACATGGCAAGCCACAGGATTGAAATAGATGAAACTTTTGATGCTCCGCGGCAGCAGGTCTTTGCTCTGTTCGCTGATCACCAGAGCTTTGGCAAATTGTTGGGCGTACCGGTCAGGCGCATCCGCGACAGCGATCAGGCGGACCCCAACGGCGTGGGATCGGTTCGCAAGATCGGGCTTGGCCCCTTTGGCGTCGAGCAGACCATCACCAGTTTCGAGCCCGAGACGTTAATCGAGTACACGATCATCAGTCTGAGCCCCCTGAAGAACCACTTCGGGCGTATCCGTTTTGACAGTCCGTCCAAAACCACCACGAGAGTAAACTATTCCGTCTATTTCGAGGATGCGATTCCGTTAAGCGGCAGCCTGGTTCATTCCGTGCTTGATCAGGCGCTGAAAAGAACCATGCGCCGGGTTCGGACCCTGGTCAAATAGGACTGTCACCGCCTGCCGTTGTTGAGTAAAATCGCCGTTTCTGAAAACAGGATTGAGGCAGTAGCATGGGCAGAGCCTACCAGAACCGCAAAGATTCCATGGCGAAGACGGCCGCCGCCAAGACCAAGGTCTACAGCAAATACGGACGGGAAATATACGTCAGCGCGAAATCCGGTGGCCCGGATCCGGATGCAAACCTGTCACTGCGTGGTCTGATCGAGCGGGCCAAGAAAGACCAGGTACCCGCACACGTTATCGAAAAAGCCATTGAAAAAGCCAGAGGCGGCGCCGGGGAAGACTTTTCACCGGCACGATACGAAGGCTTCGGCCCCGGCAACTGCATGGCTATTGTCGACTGCCTGACGGACAACCCGAACCGCACCTTCGGGGATGTCCGCCTTGCTTTCACCAAGACCAACTGCAAAATCGGCACCCAGGGTAGCGTCAGCCATATGTTCGACCACTCTGCCATTCTCGGATTCCCGGGCGAAGACGAAGAGGCAGCACTGGAAGCATTGATGATGGCCGATGTGGATGTGACGGACATTGAGTGCGAAAACGGCATGATCACGGTGTTTGCGCCCCACACCGAATACGCCAAGGCAAAGCAGGCCCTGCAGGATGCCTTTGAAGGGATCGAGTTTGAAGTGGATGACATCCAGTTCCTGCCCCAGACCACCACCAAAATAGAAGGCGAGGACGTGGAGCTGTTCGAAAAATTCATGGACATGCTGAACGACCTGGATGACGTCCAGAATGTCTATCACAACGCTGTCTTTGAAGAGTAATGAACAGCGCACCGGAGTCGGCCCGGCTGGTTATTCTGAAAACCGGAAACACCTTGCCGGCAATACTCGAATCCTTTGGTGACTTCGACCGCTGGTTTCTGAATGGCCTGTCGCAGAAGCTGGAGCGCCAGGTGGTGGAGGTCACCAGCCAGCCCATTCCCGGCGGACCCGATCACTGGGACGGCATTGTAGTCACCGGCTCCCCCGCGATGGTCAGTGACCGTGAACCCTGGAGCGAGGCCACTGCGGCCTGGCTGGCAAAAGCGGTTGACCAGGGCGTGCCGGTACTGGGTGTCTGCTACGGCCACCAGCTGCTGGCCCACGCCCTGGGTGGCAAAGTGGGCTTCCACCCGGACGGGCGTGAATCCGGAACCCATCAGGTCCGTCTCCACGATACCGCCAGCGCCGATCCGCTTTTTGCGGGCATGCCCGGAACCTTCAAGGCGCAGCTCACCCATCGCCAGTCGGTGCTTGAGTTGCCGGCGGATGCGGTTCTGCTGGCCAGTAATGATTTCGAGCGCCATCAGGCATTTCGCGTCGGGCCCTGCGCCTGGGGCGTCCAGTTTCACCCCGAGTTTACCGCCGATGTCATGCGGGCCTATCTCAGCGCCCAGACACCGGACATGCTGAAAGAAGGGCTTTCGCCAGACTCGCTGATAAGCCAGGTTGCAGACGCCCCTTATGCGACCTCCCTGCTGCAGCGTTTCTGTGACATTGTGGTTCAGAGACGCTGATCCGGCTCAGTCAAGAATGTAGGCAGTCTTCTCCATCGCGTTTTCGTCTTCGTCGACAAAGCGGAATTCGTTCCAGCCGATACGCACCGTGTCGTTACTGTTCAGGCGCTGGCGGGTACTGATGCGCAGATCGTTCACGAAAGTGCCGTTGGTGCTGTTGCTATCGGTAATGTAGTAATCCACCGTGCCTTCCAGGTAATCATTGGGAACACACTCAATGACTGCATGAGACCCGCTCACTGAAATTTCATCAATGCGGATATCATTGTCTGCGCGACGACCCACTCTTACTTCAGGCCTGTCGATTTCAAAAGTGGTGACAACCACATGGTCTACCAGTTGCGAAAGTGACGCCATTCCCCTACTCCCTCTCACTCAGTTCGTTGCTAACAGGACGACAGACACATTGTCCTTCGCCTTATTCTCAAGACTCGCCGCAACCAGTGCCTGTGCCGCACCCTGTACCGAGTCGGCCCGTGACAGCAGTGGCGGCCAGGCCGCTTCATCCAGCGCCTCGGTCAGCCCGTCCGAACACAGCAGAAGCTGATCGCCCGGCTCCAGCAGTATCTCACGGAAGGTGGCGATGGCATCCGACGCTCCAAGGGCCCGGGTCAGGACATTGCGGAAGGGCACATTGGGTACGTCATGCTCGCGGATACTGCCGTCCTCAAGCATGTTCTGGACTACCGTATCGTCACGGGTAAGGCAATAAAGCGTGTTGTTCTGCACCCGGTAGCAGCGGGAATCCCCGATATGCGCAACCAGTGCCCGCTGGCCAGACACCCAGGCCAGAACAATGGTGGTGCCCATTTTCACAAGATCCGGTTCCTGCGACTTGCGCAGCCCGATACGCTCGCTGGCAAGATCCAGGGCCGACTGCACCAGCGCCTCCCGCGACCCGTTGCCGGGCTGTTCCTCCAGGGCCGGTACCAGCACTTCCATCACCGTATCCACGGCAATGCGGCTGGCCACCTCGCCGCCCTGGTAGCCGCCCATGCCGTCTGCAACCACCAGCAAGGCCTGGTTCGACGACGACTCAACACACCAGTCAATGGCATCCTGGTTGGCCTTGCGCACGGCGCCGGTATCGGTCTGCCCGGTAACCTGTAATTCCATCAGCTTGTCTCCCTGGCACCGCGCACATCGCGCTGTTCACAGAGGGAAGCCTGGCGCCGCAGGGCCTCGGCCATGGTGGTGGCGCTGGCAAAGCGTTTTTCCGGGTCCTGCTGGATGGCTTTGTTGATCAGCCGCACCACGCCACTGGGAAGATCCTTGTTGAACTCCCGGACACTGCGTGGCCGCCGGTTCAGAATCTGATAGGTCAGTGCGGCCAGGGTATCCCCCTGGTAAGGTGTTTCGCCGGTAACCAGCTTGTACAGGGTAACGCCAAGACTGTAGGTGTCTGATGCACCGGTGACTTTCTGGCCTTTCAACTGCTCCGGCGACATATACAGCGGGCTGCCCATGACGTTGCCCGTGCGGGTCCGGGAATCATCCGATATCTTGGCAATACCGAAATCGGTGATCTTGATGTCACCGCTGTCCGGGTTGTAAATGATATTGCCCGGCTTGATATCGCGATGGATAACATTCCGGGCGTGAGCATAACCAAGGGCATCGGCCACACCGGCCATGATGGTCAGCACGGTCGTCAGCGGCAGCAAGTGGTCGGCCTTGCCAAATTCGCTCAGCGGTCGGCCATGGGCATAGTCCATGGCAATGAACGCCAGATCGGCCTCTTCCCCGACATCATAGACAGTGACAATGGCAGGATGGTTGAGGCGCCCGGCAGCCTCTGCCTCGCGAAAAAACCGCGATTTCAGGTCGCTGAGCTCGGCAGCGTCAAACGCCTCGTAACTGAGGGTCTTGATCGCCACCGTACGGGCAATTTTCGGATCCCGGCCCAGATAAACCACACCCATGGCCCCGCGGCCGATTTCCCGTTCTATCTCATAGCGGCCCAGCGTGGGGCGGCTGACATTCTGCTGCGGCATCACCAGGGTGCGGGTGCTGTCAAATCCGCCGCTGGCGCTGGCGGCATTACCTGCGAGTGACTCCAGAGCAGCCAGACGTTTTTCCGCATCCCGATAGTGACGTCGGCTGGCCACAATCTGACGAAACGTCTCGCAGGCCTTGTCATACTGGCGTTTGCGTTCCTGGGCAATGGCAATATCATACTGTAGTTCCAGGGTCTGTTCGTCCGCTGGGCAGGCGGCCAGAACCTCGAACGCCTCGTCCAGCTCACCCTGGCGCAACAGCAGTTTGCCGAGCCGGTGGCGAGCGTCCCTTACATTTTGGGTCAGCGCTACAATGGTCCGGTTGGGCTGAAGCCAGAACAGCATCACCAGATAGCCGGCCAGCAAAAGCATGATGACTTTACCCACCGGTAACCAGATGCCCTGATAGAACATCAGTACCGCCTGAACGACCACCAGCGCCAGGGTTATCAGCAGAACGAAAGGAAGTGCCATGGCACCACCAAGACGCGGCACCGCCAGGATCAGGAAGATGGCGGTTGCCATCAGCCCGCCGCGAAGGACGGCTGACGCCCAGCCGGGCTCGGTCAGACCCCGGGCCTCAATAGCAGCCTGAAGGGCCTCGGGGCTGCTGACTGAAAGCGGGAGCCCTCCCAGGACCCCGGACCCATCACCCGTCAGGCTGAACACCAGACGGTCAATAAAGCCCAGTGCCAGCAACCCGTCGTCGGCGAAGGCAACCATCACCGCAGCGACTACAATAAGCAGGCGAAGACTGAATATCCTATGAAAAACAAAGCCCAACGAGTTCACGACAGTCCGGATTGAAGTTACGTAATAACTCAGTCTAGAAACTGTCACGCCCTGGCGATAGATTGCATGGCGGTATTTTTTGTAAGTGTTTGTTCAGTTGTGAACTCCGGCTTTCCGTATACTGGCTGGCTGAAACGGACACTGGCGAGCAACCGGGAATTCCACAATGATTATCAAGTTACTGCTGGTACTTGTTTTGCTGTCGGTCGCCGGCACCAGCCTCTACCACTCATTCAAACCCTTACCGGCGGGCATTGCCTATCAGGGCAATGTGCATCCCTTGTCAGATGCACGGTTGCTGACTGACCGCACCTATCATGTCGGGGACAAGACCCCGCGCCTTGACCAGGAAATCTTTGACGAAGTGCTGGCGATGATAGCCGCTGCCCGGAAATTCATCCTGGTGGACATGTTCCTTTTCAACAGTACCGAGGCCCAGGTCCGGAATGCACGGCCACTGGCGCGGCAACTGACCGACGCACTGATAAAGCAGCGTACGGCCTATCCGGAGCTGGAGCTGATTGTGATCTCCGACCCGATCAATACCCTGTATGGCGGTACCGGCTCGGAGCATTTCCAGCAACTGGAGGCGGCAGGTATACCGGTGATCCAGACCAGGCTGACACCCCTGCGGGACAGTAATCCCCTGTGGTCAGGTTTCTGGCGCCTGTGCTGCCAGTGGCTCGGCAATTCCGCGCAATCGGGCTGGCTGCCCAACCCCATTGGCGGGCAATCCGTCACCCTGCGAAGCTACCTCAGCCTGCTGAATTTCAAGGCCAACCACCGCAAAGTTCTGGTCACCGATGCCGGTAACAGTTACCGGGCGCTGGTCACCTCGGCGAATCCGCACGATGGCAGCAGCCATCACAGTAACATCGGACTCCGTTTCGGCGGGCCAGCGGTGGCAGACCTGTTAACAAGTGAACGTGCCGTGCTTGTCATGTCCGGTGCCAGCACCAGGGCGGTAGACGTTGCGCTGGGGCAGATCAGTGAGACCGCGCCCAATGAAAATGCACGGATTCAGGTGCTGACCGAATCCGCCATTCGCGAAGCTGCTCTGGAGACAATCACCACCACCGAACAGGGCGACCAGATCAGGCTGGCGATATTTTACCTGTCACACCGGGACATTATGGAAGCGCTGATCAACGCCAGCCGTCGGGGGGTTGATATACGGGTGTTACTGGATGCCAACCGCGATGCCTTCGGCCGCGAGAAAGGCGGCGTTCCCAACCGTCAGGCCGCCATGGAGCTGAACAACAACGGGGTGGCCGTGCGCTGGTGCAACACCCACGGGGAACAATGTCACAGCAAGCTTCTGCTGAGACAGGACACCGACGGTCGGGCCCGGATACTGCTGGGTTCGGCCAATTTTACCCGCCGCAACCTGGACGATCTGAATCTGGAATCCGATGTGCTCGTGTTTGCTGACCGGGACCACCCCACCATTCGCAAAGCGGAGCTGTTCTTCAGCGAGCAGTGGACCAGCGGGCCGGGCAGCGAGACGGTCATGAGCCTGCCCTACCAGGCCCGGGCAGACCATTCAAAGCTCCGTTACTGGCAATACCGGTTTATGGAAGCCACCGGGCTCTCCACATTCTGAATCAGGTTCCGGGCTTGTCGGTGATGGGCCTGTTGACCGCCTTACTGATAATGGCGACATCCTTGGCGGGAACGTCCAGGTGCCAGCCATGATGATCAGCCAGCCATTGCAGCGTTGCCTGTCGGTAAAAGACCACGTGGGTGGGGTCCCGCCGGTAATGCCAGTTGGCAAAACGGCTATCGTCAGTCTGGAAGCAGGTCATTACACCCAGGTATCCGCCCGGTTTCAGCAATGAATCCAGTTGCCGTAACACGGCGGCCGGGTGATAGAGATGCTCCATGACTTCCGTACAGGTAATGAAGTCGTAGGGTTTATCAAGCGCCGCCCTGTCGGGATGGAACAACGGATCATAGACCGTCATCTGCATGCCGGCCTCTTCCAGCATGCGCGCCAACGCCGGTCCCGGGCCGCATCCGAAATCAAGGCCAACGCTACCGGCACTCAGCCGCTTTAACAGGGGCTCCGCGAGACGGGACAGAAACCGGCGGTAACCCGGGTCGCCGGGGTCATTGTGGTGAAGGGCATAAACGGCTTTTTCGTCGGCCAACCCGAGTCTGCATTCAGCGGCCATCAGCGTGGCCAGACACACCGGACAACGGTAATAAAGGGTTGCCCCGACTACCTGGAATCGTTCCGGCTCGCCCTGCTCACAGACCGGACAGGGTTCCGTCACAGCGCCCCCACCAGAACAGCCAGCAGCACAGCAACAGCAACCAGAAAACCCACCGCATAGCGCTGGACCCGGTTCCCGGAATCGGGCACCGGCAGGTGCCCCGGGCGGTTGTCTTCATACTCTTTAACCAGTTCCCGTGCCCGGGGGTAGTCGTCATCCTCGACATGGACATTGGTAAAACCGGCAGCGCCGATCTCACCCATGGCTCCCTGCAGGTAATGACCCCCGACATGGGATTCAATTCCCTCGGCATGCAGCATTCCCGACACAATGTGGGCTTCGGCTATATCGCGGGCGCGGTAGGCAATCAGCATGTCAGGGCTCCTGTGATCAGACCTTCACCTTGCCCCGCAGGGCCTTGGTCTTGCCCTTCTGGGTCTTGTAATCCATGCGGCGCCGCTGGGAACCTTTGGTCGGGCGGGTCGGACGTCTGGCTTTCTGCATCCGCACGGCACTCTGGATCAGCTCTTTCAGGCGTTCCAGGGCATCCTCCCGGTTCAGTTCCTGGGTACGGAATTTCTGGGCCTTGATGACCACCACGCCTTCCTTGCTGATGCGCTGATCCGACAGTCGCATCAGCCGTTCCTTATAAAAAGGAGGAAGACTTGAATTCTGGATGTCAAAGCGCAGATGAATGGCCGACGCCACCTTGTTGACGTTCTGCCCTCCGGCTCCCTGAGCACGGATCTGCGTCAGCTCGATTTCCCAGTCGCCAAGCGTGACGGCATCAGAAATTCGCAACATACGTTAAATCCACTGTTATTAATCCGTGCGTTAGTAAGCGAACAGGTCTTTGCAAAACACGCTGTTAATACTTCCCTGTACGCTCGGGCTCCGCCATCCCTGGCTCCGCACGGTTTTGCAAAGACCTGTTCGCTTACTTTTTTACTTATCAGTAACCTGAATCCCTACTCTATAGATCTGGGCCTAAGCCTGCCAGAACACCCTTCCCTGCCATCATCAACCGGACAGTTTCTTAAGCTCTGGCATAGTGAATAAACACTGATAATTCAGTCATCGGACGGCTGGTTACCCCAGATTCGGGCTACCGCGCTGTCACTGCCCAGTGTGGCAACTACCGCACAGACCAGACTGATCAGCGAGAAAACAACAACCGGAAAGAGGCCACCGATGGTTCCCGTTACCATCACGAAAAACAGCGTCGCCATGGACAGGACAAAAAACAGGAAACCGACGGCAAACAGGATTTTCCGGTGGGATGGGCGATAGCCTTCGGCACTACCCTGCTGTCCTTGTTTTTCGAAAAAACACAGAATGGGCCAGAATATTTTCCTGAAAATGTCTTTGCTCACGAACTGCCTCTCAGCCTAATGAACCCCGAACCAGTGCGGATATCGCCGCAGACTATACAACGCAATCATATCGTAAACACCATGCCAGACCATCACCAGCAGCAGACTGCCGGTCAGCCAGTAGACTACGCCCAGAACCAGTCCGAGTGCGGTGGCGATGACAAAGTAGGTAAACGAAAGGTAGTGAACCAGTCCGAACAGCACAGCGGCCGCCGCAATTGCCAATGCATCGTTCAGGTGCCAGACAAGCCAGCCCTGCAGGGCGCCCCGGAACAGAAGCTCCTCACCCACCCCTGCCAGTGCTGCCAGTGAAATCAGAACCGGCCAGGAATAATCGGTGGCAAAGCGGTGCAGTTTCTCCATCTGGCCCTGCCAGGAATCACCGGACAGGGCCGGAATCCGGGTCAGCAGCATGATCACGCCGTAGGTTGCCAGGCTGCCAGCAAGCCCCCAGAATATGGCAGCTCCGGCGCTCATTCCGTCATTGTGGACCGGAATTCCGACCACCAGGATAGCCACCAGGCCCACCACACCAATAGCACCCTGGAACAGCAGCGCCGCACGGGGCGAAACCTTCGGGTCCTCTGCAGCTCCGGTCACTCGGTTACCTCACTGATCAATCCGTCCGCGCTCTTCATCGGAACCGCTTACCATGGCAACTCTTCGCCATTGCTGTGCCAGAAAGAACCGGTGTTTGCCAGCGTCAAGCCGTCAATTCTCGCAGCCAGTCCTTTCGCGGCTTCCTGCGGGGTAATCAGCCCGCCGAAATTCACCATCCGGGTCTGAACGTACCCCGGATGCAACTGCGCCACGGCAATACCCCTGGGCCTGAGATCCATGGCAAGGGACCTGCCAAAGGCATTGAGTGCGGCCTTCGAGGCCCGGTAACCGTAGCGCCCGCCGGAATCGTTGTCAGCAATAGAGCCCATGCGGCTGGTGATATTGACGATTTTACCGCCTTCCGGAATCTGTGACACAAGTGCCTCAGCCACCCGCAGCGGCGCGTAGGCATTGATTTCCATCTGCGTGCGGATGGAATCGAAGTCAATGCTGCCAAGTTTTTCGTCCTGCAGGAGCCCGGCGTTGTTGATCAGCAGATCAATGGTCGTTTCTCTCAATCGGTCGACCAGTGTCCGCACATCCGCCTCGCTGGTAACGTCGATTCCGTCAATCACGGAACGGGCAACGGCATCAAGCTCTGCGGAGCTTTCACGGCAAACCCCGATAATGGAATAATCCTGGCTCGCAAAGTGCCTGGCCAGTTCAAGCCCTATCCCGCGATTGGCTCCGGTGATTACAGCTGTTTTTTGTGTCGGCATGATGTTCCGCATCCTCTGAATGTTGGTGACTGCAGGTTCTTTCGCGTTTCCCACTATGGCGACGACCGCACTGAATTAAAACAATGGCCGGTTCAGCCCGCAGCAACCGGAAACCCGGAAACCTCTGAACAAGGCCTGAATAACCAGACCATTGGCCTTACGGCATATAATCGCTATCCTGTCTGCATTTCCTGGCTGAATAAAAAGGTTAATCACGTTTGAGCCTATCCCCTGACCCTGCCCTGGACAAGGCGGCAATTCAGTTTGATGCCGCTATTGCCGAATTCGCTCGCGCCCGCCGTTCGGACAACAAGGCCTCAAGCATCGACCTGCTGGAACTTGCCCGCCAGTTAATGACCATGCCAGGCGGCTTTGATGTGCTTTACCACCGGGTGCGTGCCCTTGAGGCGGCCGGCATCTTCGGCACCAGCGACTGGGCCCAGCCGGCGTTGCTCAAACCGGTGCTGGCCAAGCAGTCCCTCCGGTCTGCCGGCGAGGTGACGGCAATCGTGGAAGCCATCAGCGAGCTTCGTATGCTCGCTGTGGTGCGCGGCGACTATTTCCACCCGGGGATTTCGGCCGAGCAGGCCTCGCACTTTCTGACCCAGGTCATGGCTCTGAACCTAGACCTGCTTTCCGGCACCCTGTCCGAGGCTGACCGCGAGCGGCCAAAACAGCTTGGCGTGATCGTTGAGTCACTCTATCAGTACCTGGTACGCCACCTGGGTTATGCCAGCCTGCTGGATAGCCTGGTGGAGGAGGTCTGGCGTCTGCTTGATCAGCGCCCGGTCCAGGTTGACGGCATTCGCGAAATGATCGGCCAGATTGCCACCTGCCTGTACGACCCTGCACTGGACACCGCCGGCAATGACAACGCGACCCGACTGGTCCGCACGCTCTTTGCGCCGACACCGGGAAGCAGGGAAGACCCCGGCATTAAAGTGTACCGTGGGCGCCTGGAATACATGGACGATGCGGCGCTGGCCAAGGAAGCGTCGTCCTTCGCCTATCACATGCACGACACTGGCCTGGCATCGCCCTATCATGCGGTGTTCATGCGTTATTTACGGGAAACGGGCAAGAACGAACTGCTTCCGGAGGCGCTTGGTCTGACAATGACTGGTCGCGATGACCTGTTGTGCTACAGCGAACTGGTCAAAAAACTTATTGATGAAGCCATCTACCCCGAAACCTGCCAGGCCGTTTATGGCCTGGCGATGATGCTGGAGCGTGGCAGCCTGTTTACGCCAGCGGTCGCTCAGGCGCTCTGGCGCCAGATTGAACTCCGCGTCTCCGACGACAATCGCGAGCTGATCCGCGATGTGTTCGGCGACGCCCACCGCCCCCGGGTCTTTCTGCTGGCCGGGGTGCTCAACCTGCTGGGGCAGCCTCTGGGCGTGGGTCAGGGCAACAACCCCAGTTGCCAGTCTGCCATCGGCCTGTGCCTGTGGGCAGATCATGAAGCGGACTACCTGCTGCAGCTTCTGGCATGGGCAGCCAGGGATAACGAAATCCTGATTCGATTCGAAGGTGACGAGGTATCGTCAAAAAATCTTGAGGACGGGCTGGTGACCGAGAAACCGGTCGATGTCGATCCGGTATCGCTGATCCTGATTCCCCACCTCGACCGTATTTACGGGGAGATGTGGCGCCGGTGCCTGGACCGCGACGACGACGCCCATCGCTGGATCAACCCGGAGTTTTACGGCTGGTGGGTCAACCACACATTCAAAGTGGTTGCCGATGTCGCTACCGGTGAGATCTCGGACTATGAGGGTTTTATCCGCCATTTTTATGCCAGCTATCACCCATTCTACAATGACCAGATGCCTCTGATTCACCCGCAACCGGCGGGTATTGCAGTGACCGACAGTGCTGCCCGCTTTGTGGGGCGCCATGCCATCGTCATCAGAAGGGTATGCCTGAGTCCCGACAACCAGATGCGGGTGTATTTCTTTAATCCCAACAACGACAGTGGTCAGGACTGGGGCCAGGGAATCAACTGTTCAACGCGGGGTAAAGGAGAAATCCGCGGCGAGGCTTCCCTGCCCATTGCAGAATTTGCCTCCCGGCTCTATGCGTTCCACTTCGACAAGCTGGAGCTGGGTGACATTGATGCCGTGCCAGAGGACGAAATCCGGCGGGTCTCGGAAATGGCCTTTGAAAGCTGGGCAGCGGATGAAATAGAAGCCGAGGAAGCAGAACGAACCGATGAAACCTGAATCGACGGTGCCGCATCCGCCGGCCTGAACCTGCGTCGGCCACTGCGCCCGGGTAGACACCGGATCAGTGATGCATTTCACCCACAGACCTGACCCGGACTTTGATATTCACCGCCTCGGCACCGTCAAAAAATACCGTCATGGCTATGCTCTCGTTGCTGACCAGGCCACGATCCAGCTCTTCCAGCATGAAGTGATAGCCGCGGGGCTGGAGGGAGACCGTCGCGCCCGCCGGAATCGACAGGCCGCCCTCCACCAACTTCATGGTCACCAGGTCGCCTTCGGTCTTGCTCTGATGAAGAGATACATCTCTGGCCTTGTTCGTGGCCGCTCCAGTCAGGGTCACAGGGCTTTTACCGTTATTGGTAATGTCCATATAAGCGACGGCTCTGGAAACTCCAGGGGGCGTCTCGCGGCTCCAGGGATCGCTAATGGAAATGGGACCCTCGGTGAAGGTGTCGGCCGCAACCACACCTGAACCAGATGTCATCAACATTGCCGTGATCATCAAGAAAATCGTCTTCATGGAACCTCGCTGTTTTGCATCAAAGCTGAATCGGAGTTTGTTCATGGCCATCAGAGGGCTTCAATGAGCGCGCCCGGAAAGCGGGATACCTCACCGCCAGACGCTGCACTTTAGTCAAAGGTAAGCGACAATGGCAATGCTGATCGAACCGCCGGTTTTCCCGGAAAGGAACTTTACCGCTTAGCGGCTGACTACAGAGTAATTTCAGGGCCTTCAACCCGAGAAGCCGACGCCCTGAAATATTCGTATAAACACCCTGCGAATTCATCGCACAGGAGCTGAGTAATGAACGTAATGTCAGTGCTTAACCAGGTAATGAAACAGGCCCAGGGCGGCAGCTCCACGAGTGGCGCAATGGACGTCAACAAAATGATGAGCAGCCTCGGCAGCCAGTTCAAAACCGGACAGGGCTCCGGTTCGGGCATTGATGTGAAAAGTCTGCTGGGCGGTGGCGCCCTGGGGGCGATGCTGGGGTCAAAACGCGGCCGTAAAATGGGTGGAAAAGCCCTGAAATACGGGGCCCTCGCCGGCGTAGGTGTGCTGGCCTGGAAGGCCTATCAGAATTACCAGTCAGACACCCGTAGCACCTTACAGCCTGCGCCGAACCAGCAGGGCCAGCCGCTGGAACAGCTTCAGGGGCAGGCCCAGGAACAACGGGGGCTGGAGATATTGCAGGCCATGATCATGGCCGCCCGGGCCGATGGCCACATTGACGCCAACGAGCGTGCCCTGCTGACCCAGGAAATCGAGAAACTGGGCCCTGACGACGAACTCCACGCCTGGATCCAACAGCAGTTTGACGCCCCACTGGACGCCGAAGCTCTGGCCCGGACCGCAGATTCTCCGCAGGCGAGCCGGGAAATCTACCTGGTCAGCGCAGTGATGATTGACGAACAGAACAGTATGGAAAGGGCGTGGCTGGACCAGCTTGCCTCGGCACTTGACATCGACGCCGCCATGGCCAGAGAGCTGGACCAGCAGATTCAGGTGGCTATGAACCAGGCGCAGTAGTGCGCCTGCGGCCTTACCGGGATGCTGGCGACACCCTTGCCAGGATCCGCGGACTCTCTGACAGCGGCAAGGCGATAATCACGCCCTCATTGGACGCCGGGAAAATCCCCGCCAATGCGGTGATGTTAACCTGGTGAGATACCAGAATAACGGGCTCGCCTGCCGCCATGTCATTGACCAGAGCAACCGTCCGCCGGGTCCGGGCCGGACCGTCTTCCCGATTGCGAAAAAAGGAATTCAGCGATGGCCACTCGGTCACCTCTCCCAGATCCATGCCCTTGGCGGTCTCCATACAGCGGCACCACTGACTGCTGAAAATGCGCGCCTCGGTAATTCCGTGCTCTGCCAGAAAAGGCTTCCAGGCCCGTGCCTGTTCCCGGCCGGTGTCATTAAGGTTGCGCTGGGTACTGCAGTCCCCAAGTTCAAAATTCGCCGGATCTCCGGTCCCGGGCGCCAGTGCGTGGCGCAGCATCAGTACCGCCTGCCCTTGCCGCAGGGCTTCCCAGGCGCGTGGTTCATCGGCCTTCGCGATATGCGGTGCCAGCAGGATTGCACCCATCACCACAACCATGAACGCGGCTGAAAAAAATCGAACTTTCATAAATTCCCCATTTGTCCGGACTCTGACGACCACTGTATTTCCGCGGTTCTATCTCCGAGGCCTGTAAACTTGAACATATATACGCGGCGACAAACTACCAGGCTCACAACAACAGAAGGTAAACTCCCCACCAGAGCCAATGCGACAAAGGAGCCAACCATGCCAATCTGGGTCGATGCCGACGCCTGCCCTGTACCCATCCGCGAAATACTGTGCCGCGCCGCCACCCGCTGGCAGGTGGAGACAACCTTCATCGCCAACCACATGATCAACCTGCCTCCGAGTCCCTATATCAAACGCCGTCAGGTGCCCCAGGGCTTTGACGTCGCCGACAATGAAATCATGGAACAGATGGATCACGGCGACCTGGTCATCACCCAGGACATCCCCCTGGCCGCCGAAGCGATTGAAAAAGGTGCAGACGTATTCAACCCCCGCGGCCAGTCCTTTACCAGAGAGAACATCCGCCAGCGCCTGGCCATGAGGAACTTTATGGAACAGATGCGGGACGCGGGGCAAGTCACCGGCGGCCCGGCGCCCTTCAGCCAGACCGACCGCAAGGAATTCGCCAACAAACTGGACCGCTGGCTGCAGCGCCATCAAAAAACCTGATGCTTTCAGTGATAATGCTTCTCTTTTATTTTTGATCGCCAAGCTTTAACCTTTGCCGCTTTCCAGGCCCTCTTTTTTTGATAACAGGCGATACCATGTCCCAGACCTCCAGTTTCTCGGCGCTTGTCCGGCTGCTTGCCTATGCCCGCGGCTATCGCAGGCAGATTATTGCAGCCACCACCTGCTCGGTTATCAACAAGCTGTTCGACATTGCCCCGGAAATCCTCATCGGTGTTGCCATTGATGTGGTGGTCAACCAGGAAGAAAGCTTTGTTGCCGGCCTGGGTTTTGAAACCGCCCAGCAGCAGATCACCATTCTGGCAGTTCTCACCTTCTTTATCTGGGCGGGGGAATCCCTGTTCGAATACCTGTTCCAGATCCTCTGGCGCAACCTGGCCCAGCGGCTGCAATCCGATCTGCGGCAGGATGCCTATGAACACGCCCAGCGCCTGGACATGAGCTTCTTTGAAGCCCGCAGTTCCGGTCAGCTGGTGGCCACCATGAACGATGATGTAAACCAGCTTGAGCGTTTCCTCGACGGTGGTGCCAACGCCATGATTCAGGTGGTTGTGACGGTGGTGGCTGTGGGGGCGGTTTTCTTTGTGCTCTCACCCCTCATTGCGCTGCTGGCTTTTACACCGATCCCCCTGATTATCTGGGGCGCCTTCTATTTCCAGCGCAAGGCCGGCCCGCTTTATGCCGATGTCCGGGAAAAAGTCGGGGATCTGTCCAGCCGCCTGGCCAACAACCTGGGCGGCATCGCAACCATCAAGAGCTTCACTGCCGAGCAGCGCGAAGCCGCACGGCTCAAAGAAAGCAGCGAAGCCTATGTCCAGGCCAACCGCCAGGCTATCCGCATCAGCTCCGCATTCATTCCCATTATCCGCATGGCCATCCTGGCCGGCTTTCTGGCGACCTTTACCGTGGGCGGCATGATGGCGCTTGCAGGTAACCTGAATGTGGGCGCTTATGGCGTACTGGTATTTCTGACCCAGCGCCTGCTCTGGCCGCTGACCGGCCTGGCTGAAGTGATTGATTTGTTCGAGCGGGCCATGGCCAGCACCCGCCGCATTCTGGACCTGCTTGCCGAACCGGTACAGGTTCGGGACGAAGGGGGAAAAGCGTTACAGCAGCCGGTAAAAGGCGATGTCGAGTTTAACGGGGTATGCTTTCGCTATCCTTCCAGCGGTGCAGGGATAAAAGATATCAGCCTGAAGGTGCCGGCAGGAAACACCCTGGCACTAGTGGGCGCAACCGGCTCCGGCAAATCCACGCTGGTCAAGCTGTTGCTCCGGTTTTACGACCCGGACAACGGTGACATCCGGATCGACGGCCAGCCAATCCGCGACCTCACACTTCACTCGCTGCGGGGTGCAATCGGACTGGTGAGCCAGGATGTCTATCTGTTCGAGGGCAGCATTCGCGAGAACCTGGCCTATGGCAAACCCGACGCCAGCGATACGGAGATCATGGAGGCCGCCAGGACTGCAGAAGCCTGGGATTTCATTGCCACATTGCCTGAAGGACTTGCCACCGCGGTCGGCGAGCGCGGTGTCCGGCTTTCCGGCGGCCAGCGCCAGCGCCTCTCGCTGGCAAGGGCACTGTTAAAGGACCCGCCGATTCTGGTGCTGGATGAGGCAACCAGCGCTGTCGACAACGAAACCGAGGCCGCCATTCAGCGCTCCCTGAAGCGTATTGGTCACAATCGTACGGTTATCATGATCGCCCATCGGCTTTCCACCATTGTCGACGCCGATACCATCGCCGTTGTCAGCAACGGTGAGGTGGTGGAATCCGGAACCCATGGCGAACTTGTCAACAAGGCTGGCCCCTATTCCGCCCAATGGCGAGTGCAAACAGGACAGGCCTGAACTCAGACAGGGCAAATCTGCCGACGACATCCAGTTGTTACTAATTATCATTTAGATTATAGTTTCGGCTCGTTACGCTCAGGAGCCTGCATGTCCGACTTCTTCGACGTCACCAATCTCGGTGTGCAGATCGGTGATACCGCCATTCTGCGCAAGATTACGCTCGCGTTTCGCGAAGGTGAAGTCACGGCCCTGCTTGGCCACAACGGGTCCGGAAAATCCACACTTCTCAAAGTCCTGGCTCGCCAGCTCACACCGAGTTCCGGGGAAGCCCACCTGCGTGGCAGACCGTTCCGCAGCACCGGTGCCCGTGAATTCGCCCGCACCGTCGGTTACCTGCCCCAGCACCCTCCCGGCACCGATGGCCTGACGGTGCGGGAACTGGTGGCCCTGGGACGCTATCCGTGGCGCGGCCCGCTGGGGCGTTATAGCGGCGACGACCACCGGCTGATTGACCAGGCCATTGCCGATACCGGCCTGGGTGATTTTCGCCACCGCTCGGTGGACACCCTGTCCGGAGGCGAGCGCCAGCGTGCCTGGATTGCCATGCTGCTGGCCCAGCAAACCCAGTGTCTGCTGCTGGACGAGCCGATTTCGGCCCTCGACGTCAAACATCAGGTGGAAACCCTTCGCCTGGTGCATCGGCTGGCGGCAGAACGACAACTGACGGTCATTGTTGTGCTGCACGATGTGGACCTTGCCGCCCGCTTCTGTGACCGCCTGGTGGCACTGAAAGCCGGCGAACTGGTGGCTGATGGCAGCCCGCGGGACATCATGGATCCGCAGACCCTGGAATCGATCTACAGCGTACCAATGGGCGTTATGGAGCGTGCGCCGGAACAGTGGGTTTCCTATGTGCACTAGGCTGTTTTCGCAATTTCTGGCGGGCGGGATAATCTGTCTGCTCAGTGCGCTACCGCTGGCCTCCAGGGCAGACACCTGGCAGCACGAGCGGGGTTCGGTGACGCTGAAAGCGCCGCCTGAACGAGTAATCGCACTGAACTGGGCCGCAACAGAGGCATTATTACTGCTGGGCGTGACCCCCGTCGGGGTTGCGGACCGGGAGGGCTACAAAGTCTGGGTGGATAAACCGCAACTTCCCGCGGGCATTGCCAATGTTGGCACCCGGGTGGCTCCCAGCCTGGAGGCCATTGCCGAACTGAAACCGGATCTGATCGTCACCAGTTCGGAAATGGCCCCGGCCGCCGACCTTCTGCAACGCATTGCCCCCACCTACGTTATCAGTGTCTACAAAGCCGGCTCCCGGCCTTTCGAGAAAGCCACTGAAATGCTGATCACCCTGGGCGACATGCTGAACCGGGAACAGCAGGCGCAGGCCGTTCTGAGTGACATTGAAGACACTCTCAACACCCAGAGGCAGCGCCTGGAACAGGCCGGCCTGACAGAACGACCGGTGGCACTGGTTAATTTCCTGGACGACCGCCACGTCCGGATCTATGCCCCCAACGGGCTTTACCAGCGCGCCCTGAGCGCACTGGGCCTGGACAATGCCTGGCCTCACCAGGGTAACTACTGGGGGTTCTCGGTGGTAGGCCTGGAGGCCATCGCCCCTTATCCCGAAAGTCGCGTCGTGGTTATCTCCCCCACGGTTCCGGGCCTGAGCGAAACCCTGGCCAACAGCCCGTTCTGGACCTATCTGCCGTCCGTCAGGCGGGAGCAGATCTACCAGATTGAGCCGGTCTGGCCTTTCGGCGGCGTTTTCCCCGTTAAACGCCTGGCCACATTGCTGACCGACAGCCTGCTGGCAGGGGGCTCCGGAAATGTCCGCTGAGTTTGCTGAACGGTCTTCCCGATCGTCAGTTCTGCGCCCCGCTACGCCCGCAACTCTTCCTGTGGCTACAGCCATGCTATGGCTGGGCGCACTTGTGGCCAGCGCTGGCCCCTGGTTAGACCAGCTCGATCCGGCCACCCTGCTCTGGGCATTCTGGACCTTTAACGAGGACAATTACGCCTCGGTGCTGGCCCATTTCAGTTGGGCGCCCCGGGTATCCATGGCCATTGTTATTGGCTGCGGCCTGGGTCTTGCCGGTGCGGTTACCCAGCAGATTCTGGGCAATCCCCTGGCGTCGCCCACCACACTGGGCGTGGAAGCCGGCGGCCAGTTCGGTATCACGGTCGCCACCATGTTCTTCCCGGCTTTGCTGGCCTTCAGCCCCGATCTCGTTGCCGTGGCCGGTGGCCTGCTGGCGATTGGCCTGGTCATTGCGCTGACCTGGCGCCTCGGATTCTCGCCAGTGACCGTTATTCTGGCGGGCCTGGTCATCACCTTCTTCCTGGGTGCGGTGAATATGGCGTTCCTGCTGCTTAAAGGCGAATGGCTGGGCAATCTGTTTATCTGGGGCGCAGGGTCTCTGGTGCAGAATAACTGGCAGCCATTCATCGAGCTCTGGCCCCGCGTGCTGGTACTTGCCGTGCTGATGTTACTGCTGATGCGTCCCCTTCAGGTGATGCAACTGGGGCAGGCTTCGGCTACTTCGCTGGGTGCAAAAGTAGGACTGGTCCGGGTATTGGCGCTTCTGCTGGTGGTATTAATGAGCGCCACAGTGGTCAGCCGGGTGGGAGTCGTGGCATTTATCGGCCTCGCCGCTCCGGTGCTGGCCCGCCTGCTGGGCGCACGGTCCCTTGGCGAGCGACTGCTCTGGAGCTGCCTGCTGGGCGGCGGGCTGTTGCTGCTGGCCGATACCCTCGCCCACTGGTCGTCCACCTGGGGCGACGGCTCACTGGTTCCCACCGGAACCACCACAGCGTTGATCGGCGGCCCGATTATTCTGCTGGCACTGCAGGGGTTCAAAAACACCCATCACATGCCAGGCCAGGCATCCGGCCCTGCCGGTTTCCTGCCCGGGCGACAGCCGGTCACGCTGATTGCGGGCATTCTGGTCGTTCTGCTCACGCTCACCGCTGGCCTGTCCATGAGCTGGTCTCCGGGGCTTGAGGGCTGGAACTGGACGGCTCCTGCACAATGGGACCAAGCCTGGGTCTGGCGGGGCCCGCGGTTGCTGGCCGCGATTCTGGCGGGCGTCTCACTGGGCCTTGCCGGTACGCTGATCCAGCGCATGACCGGCAATGCCATGGCCAGCCCGGAAATGCTGGGAATCAGCGGCGGTGCTGCTGTTGTAATGGTACTGATGGTACTGTCAGGCGTTGATATGGGCCGTGCCGGTCAACTGGGCGGGGCGACCCTCGGCGCAGCAGCAGCCCTCGCGTTATTGATTCTGCTGGCAAGAAAACACAACTTCGCCGGCAATCAGCTGCTGCTTGGGGGGCTGGCGCTCTATGTCTTCATGGATGCAGGATTACGCCTGGTCATGGCCTCCGGCGGCACCGTGGCTTCGCAACTGCTCAACTGGATGTATGGCTCAACCTGGCTGGTAGCGGAAACCGAGGCACTGGGTCTGCTGGTTCTGATTGTTGGCATTGCCATCACCTTACTGCTTGTTGTGCGCCCGCTTACCATCCTGCCGTTGGGCGAAACAGCGGCCTCGTCACTGGGTCTGCCCGTGGCCAGGGCGCGACTCCTGCTGTTGCTGCTGGCCGCCCTGCTGACGGCCGCAGCCACCGTGGTGATCGGCCCCCTCAGCTTTGTCGGCCTGATTGCACCGCATCTGGCGCGAGTCCTGGGGCAGCAGACGGTCGGGCGGCAACTGGTTGTTGCGGCACTCGCCGGTGGCCTGCTACTGGGCGTGGCAGATTACCTGTCGCGGGTTGTGGTCTATCCCGGACAACTGCCGGCAGGCCTGCTGGCAGCGCTGGTGGGTGGAGTGTATTTTCTCTGGGGGCTGAGTCGTCATGGCCGCGCCTGAACCCACCTTCCGGAACTCAACCTGGATAGACCATTACGACCGGCTACTGAAGGCTTCGGGGCTGGACCGGGAGGCGGTTCTTG
>Ga0209938_1000463_pt1 | contig 22528 bp, 13 predicted proteins | sample SalPonR2_C_D1_MG_FD_185708 | JGI IMG/M metagenome (GOLD analysis project Ga0209938, IMG submission 185708) | Salt pond soil microbial communities from South San Francisco under conditions of wetland restoration - Salt Pond MetaG R2_C_D1_MG... ... | reverse complement strand
CAGGTGTTTGTTGCGCCCAAGGAAGAGCTTTCCCCCCAGGATCTGGAGCGAAAACTGTACGTTTTACGCAAGTTCTCTACCCATAATATTCAGAAGACCTTTCCGCAATCCCGCGATCAATTTTACATCTGCTCATTCTCGTACAAGACAATCATTTATAAGGGGCAGTTGACGACCTGGCAGGTCAGGCCGTATTACCCCGATCTGCACGACGAGCTGTGCGTCTCGGCTATTGCTATGGTGCACTCCCGTTTTTCTACCAATACAGTGCCCAAGTGGAAACTGGCCCAGCCCTTCCGCTATATTGCGCACAATGGAGAGATTAATACCATTACCGGTAACCTTAACTGGTGGAAATCCAAGGAGCAGCAACTGATGTCAGAGGTGTTTACTGAAGACGAACTGGAAAAACTACGGCCTATCTGTGGCGAGTCCCTTTCCGACTCGGCCAATTTCGATAACGTACTGGAATTTCTGGTGCTCAGTGGCTACAGCCTGCCCCATGCCCTGATGATGATGATTCCGGAGGCCTGGGAGCACGACTTGTCTATGCCCGATTACAAAAGGGCATTCTATGAATACCACCGCACAGTGATGGAGGCCTGGGACGGTCCGGCGTCGGTATGTTTTACTGACGGCATTCTTTTGGGAGCCACCCTCGATCGCAACGGGCTGCGTCCTTCGCGCTACTGCCTGATGGAGGATAACAACCTGATCATTGCTTCCGAAGCCGGTGCTTTGCCCGTCGAGCAAAGCAAAGTAGTGCAGAAGGGACGTCTACAACCGGGACGTATTCTGATTGCCGACCTCAACGAACACCGCATTATTGGCGACGCAGAGCTGAAGAAGGCTATTTGCCAACGCCTGCCCTATCGCGATTGGCTCGATGATCACCGCATGACTATGGACAGCCTGGATCAGACTGTACCCGACCTGGTGGAGCAGGACCCGCAAAGCCTGACGCGCAATCAGATATTATTCGGGTTTACCCGCGAAGACCTCAAGTTTTTGCTCAAGCCCATGATTGATTCCAAGAAAGACCCTATCGGTTCGATGGGGGCCGATACGCCGTTGGCTGCCCTATCGCATCATTCCCAGCATTTGGCGAATTATTTTAAGCAGCTTTTTGCTCAGGTCACCAATCCGCCGATCGATCCGATTCGCGAGCGGTCTATTATGTCGCTGTATTCCCTTTTGGGCGGCAGCTCTAATATCCTGAAACTGGAAAAGGAGCGGGCTCGCTTCTTGCACCTCGATAGTCCGATCCTGACCAATGAGGAGCTCAACAAGGTAAAATACATACAGCACCCGCATTTTAAAACGGGCCTGATTGATATTGTCTTTAAGGCTGACCGCCAAAAAGGACGGTTGCGAGCCGCTATTGACCGCATCTGTGCGGTAGCAGAAGATCTGGCGCAGAATGGCAACAACATTCTGGTGCTCTCGGACCGCAATGCCGATGCTTTTCACGCACCAATTCCCTCTTTGCTGGCAGTAGGTGCTATCCACCATCATCTGGTGCGGGAAGGCCTGCGCTCATTGACTTCTATTGTGGTAGAGGCCGGGGATGTACGCGAGACCCACCATTTTGCCACCTTGATCGGCTATGGGGCCGGTGCTATAAATCCATACATGGCTTACGCCACCCTGGCTGACTTACGTCAAAAAGATATTGTCGGCGGGGACATGGAATTATCGGATATGCTGGGTATTTACCGCAAAGCGGCCGGCAAAGGGCTGCTGAAGATTATGTCGAAAATTGGTATTTCTACGCTGCAATCCTATCAGGGCGCACAGATTTTTGAGGCCCTGGGGCTTTCTGATAAGGTAATTGACACTTGCTTCACGGGCACTATTTCCCGCATTCAGGGCATCAGCTTTGACGGTATTGCCCGGGAAGTGATAGCCCGCCACAAGCAGGCCTTTCCGGAAAAAGCAACGACCGCTCTGCGGCTTGATGTAGGGGGTGTGTACCAGTACAAACGGCGTGGGGAAGCCCATACGTTCAATCCAAAAAGTATCCACTACCTGCAGGTGGCTACCCGTAAAAACGATTGGGATACATACCGGAAATACGCCGATACGATTGATCAGCAAAACCAACAGGCTCTAACCTTGCGTGGACTCCTGGCTTTCCGTCGTGGTGAATCTATTCCTCTGGAAGAGGTGGAGCCGGCTACATCCATCATGAAGCGGTTTGCGACGGGGGCCATGTCGTTTGGCTCTATTTCCCATGAAGCCCACACCACCTTAGCCATTGCGATGAACCGTATCGGTGCCAGAAGTAATAGTGGGGAAGGGGGCGAAGATGAATCTCGTTTTATCCCCAGGGAGAATGGTGATTCGGAGCGTTCCGCCACCAAGCAGGTGGCATCGGGTCGTTTTGGCGTTACTGCCAATTACCTCACCAACGCAGATGAAATTCAGATCAAAATGGCACAGGGTGCCAAGCCGGGGGAAGGCGGCCAATTACCCGGGCATAAAGTCGACGACTGGATCGGTCGTGTACGCCACGCCACGCCGGGAGTTTCGCTGATTTCGCCTCCACCTCACCACGATATTTACTCGATTGAGGATCTGGCCCAATTGATCTTTGACCTGAAAAATGCTAACCGTCAGGCCCGTATTAATGTGAAGCTGGTATCCAAGGCCGGCGTAGGAATTATTGCCTCGGGCGTGGCTAAAGCCCATGCTGATGCCATCCTGATTAGTGGACATGACGGCGGTACGGGGGCTTCTCCGCTCACGTCTATCCGCCACGCAGGATTACCCTGGGAGTTAGGTCTGGCCGAAACGCATCAGACATTGGTAAAGAATCGCTTGCGCGACCGGGTGACGCTACAGACAGATGGACAAATGCGCACCGGACGGGATCTGGCGATTGCTACCCTGCTTGGGGCCGAAGAATGGGGTGTGGCTACGGCCGCCCTGGTGGTAGAAGGCTGCATCATGATGCGCAAATGCCACATGAATACCTGTCCGGTAGGTATTGCCACTCAGGATCCGGAACTGCGCAAACGCTTTAATGGATCCCCCGACTACGTGGTGAATTTTTTCCGCTTTCTGGCCGAAGACCTGCGTCGCTATATGGCACAGTTGGGCTTTCAGACAGTCGACGAGATGGTCGGTCGCGTGGAGCTGTTGAAAGTGGCCAAGGATCTGAAGCATTGGAAATACCGTCGCCTGGACTTGAGTCCTATTCTCTACAAAGAGCCGGCTGACGAAACGGTTGGGCAGCGCAAACTGGTAGAACAGGATCACGGCATTGCTCAGGTTTTAGACCGCAAGCTCATGGCGCGTGCCACCGAGGCGCTGGAAGAAGGTCGCCGCGTGGAGTCTGCTTTTTCTATTCGCAATACCGATCGGGCTACCGGCACTATGTTGTCTAACGAGATTGCCAAGCGGTTTGGTGGTACCGGGTTACCCGATGCCACGATTGCTTACCGGTTCCGGGGTTCGGCCGGGCAAAGTTTTGGCGCTTTTGGTGCGAAAGGGCTACAATTCACCCTGGAAGGAGAGGCCAATGACTACTTCGGGAAAGGCCTTTCTGGAGGACGCCTGATTGCCGTACCTGACCGGGAGGCTAACTTTACGCCAAGTGAAAACATTATTATCGGCAATGTAGCCTTTTATGGAGCTACCTCCGGCGAAGCGTATATCCGGGGTATGGCCGGCGAGCGTTTTGCCGTGCGGAATTCCGGCGTGCGGGCTGTCGTCGAAGGCGTTGGTGATCACGGGTGTGAGTACATGACGGGTGGCCTGGTGGTCGTATTGGGCGAAACCGGTAAGAACTTTGCCGCCGGAATGAGTGGAGGTATGGCCTTTGTCTACGATCCGGAGTCTGCCTTTGCCGACAAGGTTAATGCAGAATTAGTCGACCTGGATCCCCTGCAGGAAGAAGACCTGGAGATGCTGCGACGAATGATTCGCAATCATTTTGGCTATACCGGTAGTCAGGTGGCCCGGAAGATTCTGGAAAACTGGGACGAGACGCAACACCACTTTAAAAAGGTGATGCCCCGCGATTACAAAGCGGTCCTGGAACGTCAAAAGAAAAACTTCGAACTCGGCGTCGAACCGGTCAAGATTACAGCTTAATCGCCTGTTAAAATGCTCTGAACACTTATTCCCCTTATTGCTAACTCAAAATATACCTTCATGGCTGACCCAAGAGGATTTATGAAATATACGCGGGAACTGCCTGCCTCGCGCGACCCGCAACAACGCATCAACGATTACAAAGAAATTTACGAGGAATTTCCCGAGGAAAAGACCAACGAACAGGCTGCTCGTTGTATGGATTGCGGGGTGCCGTTTTGCCACACGGGTTGTCCGTTGGGTAATATCATTCCCGAATTTAATGATGCCGTATACCAAAAAGACTGGGAGCTGGCTTTTGAGATCCTGAGCAGCACCAATAATTTCCCGGAATTTACGGGGCGTATCTGCCCGGCCCCCTGTGAGTCGGCCTGTGTCCTGGGCATTAACCAACCGCCGGTAGCTATTGAGCACATTGAGAAGAGTATTGCCGAAAAGGCTTTTGAAAAGGGACTGATTCGCCCTCAACCACCGACTTCACGGACCGGTAAAAAAGTAGCCGTAGTGGGGTCGGGTCCGGCGGGTTTGGCCGCAGCCGATCAACTCAATAAGGCGGGCCATCTGGTCACCGTCTACGAGCGTAAGGATCACGTGGGAGGACTGCTGCGCTACGGTATTCCCGATTTTAAACTGGAGAAGTGGGTCGTCGAACGCCGGATCGCTATTATGGAAGCAGAAGGGATCCGCTTTCAGACCAACGCTGACGTTGGCGGTAATGTGCCAATTAAGGAATTGCGTGATACCTATGATGCCATTGTGCTATGCGGAGGCTCGACCGTACCGCGCGACCTAAAGATACCGGGTCGTGAGCTGGCAGGGGTTCATTTTGCTATGGATTTTCTGGAGCAGAGTAATCGCCGCGTGGCCGGACAGACTTTTGCGGAAGCGGAACAGCTCATGGCTACCGGTAAAAACGTCTTGGTGATTGGTGGAGGCGATACCGGTTCGGATTGCGTGGGAACGTCTAACCGGCACGGAGCAACGTCTGTCACCCAGATCGAGCTGCTCTCCAAACCACCGGAACAACGCGATCCGCTGAGTTGGCCCAATTGGCCGATGGTTCTACGCACCAGCTCTTCCCATGAGGAAGGGTGCAACCGCGATTGGGCCATTATGACCAAAGCATTCTTAGGAGATGAACAGGGACGACTACGGGCCGCACAAACGGTGCGTATCGAGTGGGCCAAAAATCCGGAGACCGGGCGCTATGCATTCACCGAAATACCCGGAAGTGAAGAAGAAATTCCCTGCGAACTGGTCCTCCTGGCCGTAGGGTTCGTACATCCGCTGCATGAAGGCTTGCTGGAGGAACTGGCGGTTACTTTGGACGAGCGCAAAAATGTAAAAACGGACGGTTATCAGACTAGTGTTCCGGGAGTATTTGCTGCCGGTGATATGCGCCGCGGCCAGAGTCTGGTCGTATGGGCGATTTCGGAAGGTCGGGAAGCGGCCCGCGAGGTAGATACCTGGCTGATGGGAGAGAGTAGCCTGCCGGCAAAAGATGAAGCCTTGATGATAACTGATTAATCGATCTAAAAAAGGCGGGTACCGTTGGTTTGGACGCATCGTATGGGCTGCCTATCTTTGGCGCACATAAAAAAATAGCTCATGCTGAATATCGGAATAATCAGGGAAGGCAAAGTGCCCCCCGATTCCCGCGTACCACTAACTCCTGCCCAGTGCCACCATATCCTGGAGCAATTTGACGTTTCTATTACGGTTCAGCCCTCCCCGGGGCGTTGCTACCCGGATAACGAATACCGGGGCATGCGGGTGCCTATGGCCGAGGATCTTGACGATTGCTCCATTCTAATGGGCGTAAAGGAGGTACCTATTCCGATGCTCATACCCAATAAAACCTACCTGTTTTTTTCGCATACCATCAAGGAGCAGGCTTATAATCGCGATTTGTTGCGGGCTGTGCTGGACAAGAATATCACCCTCATTGATTACGAAGTACTGACCAACGAACGGGGCAAACGCCTGATCGCTTTTGGTAAATTTGCCGGTATGGTCGGGGCGCACAACGGGTTGTTTACCTATGCGCAACGTACGGGGACCTTTACCCTGAAACAAATGAAGGAGTACCACGATTACGCCGATGCCAAATCGCATTACGACCGCTTGCGTTTACCTCCGCTTAAAATTGTTTTGACCGGTACGGGGCGTGTTGGTTCGGGCGCTGCTCTGGTCCTGCGCGATATGGGGATTCGTGAGGTGAGTGCGGAAGACTTCCTGCAGGAGACGTTTGCGGAAGCGGTCTTTACCCAATTGCGTATTCCTGATTACGTGCGCCGGCCGGATGGTCAACCTTTCGAAAACAAAGAATACTACGCTCACCCCGATCAGTTTGTCAGTAGCTTTCAGCCGTATACACGTGCTGCCGACATCATGATCAATGGCATTTATTGGGATAATCGGGCACCTCAGTTTTTTAGCAAAGAGGATATGCGCCACCCCGATTTCCGGATGCAGGTCATTGCTGATGTGACGTGCGACATTGCTCCGATATCCTCCATTCCATCCACTCTACGGGCCAGCACGATTGCTGATCCCGTTTTTGGGTACGAACCCCACACAGGAGTGGAAACAGCCGCCTATCAGGATGGCTGCATTGATATGATGACCATCGATAATCTCCCCAACGAATTGCCCCGCGATGCTTCCCAGGCTTTCGGGGAGCAGTTTATGGAATATATTCTACCGGAATTCTTCAAAGCCAATAGCGATATCCTCGAGCGCGCCACCGTAGCGCGCAATGGACAGCTAGGGCCGCATTTTCAGTATCTGACAGGATATGTGGGCAGTGAGCAGTAGCCCTTGGCCTGTGATCCTCCGGATCGCGTAAGTAGTAAACCTTGGACTGTGATCCGTGACTACCGTTAACTACCTGTCGAAAGAAGTAAGGTATCGCAACGCTCCAGAGGATCGTTGTCCAGTTAGTCGGTATCCCGTTACCCTAAACTCTCCAAAATATTCTGCTCAATACGCTGCAGGATATTATCCGTATCTGCTTTCGCAAAATCTTGTCCAGTGACCGTTTCGTAGAGTTCGATATAGCGGTCGGAAACTTTTTGCACAAAGGCATCGGGCATATCAGGCATGATTTGCCCTTCTTTACCCTGGAATCCGTTTTCCATAAGCCATTCGCGCACGAATTCTTTAGATAATTGCTTTTGGCGCTGACCATGCCGTTGGCGATCTTCGTAGCCATCGAGATAGAAATAGCGCGAGCTGTCGGGCGTATGAATCTCGTCGATCAGGTAAATCTGGCCGTCTTTTTTTCCAAATTCGTATTTGGTGTCGACCAGGATGAGGCCTCGTTCCCGGGCCATTTTGGTGCCGCGGGCAAAGAGCGCTCGCGTATATTTTTCCAGCAATACGTAATCCTCACCTGCCACGATACCCTGCTCGATGATCTCTTGGCGGGAGATATCTTCGTCGTGGCCTTCTTCCGCCTTGGTGGCCGGAGTAATTAGGGGCTCGGGAAACGGGTCGCTTTCGCGCAGACCATCGGGCATATCGACACCGCAGAGGCTGCGCTTACCATCGCGATATTCACGCCACGCGTGCCCGGCCAGGTAACCGCGGATGACCATTTCCACCTTAAAAGGCTCGCAGGCGTAGCCAACAGCCACATTGGGATCGGGTACCGAAATCAGCCAGTTGGGGACAATATCCTCGGTAGCCTTAAGGAAATGCGTGGCGACCTGATTGAGTACCTGTCCTTTGTAGGGGATCGCCCGCGGCAATACGTGGTCAAAGGCAGAGATGCGGTCGGAAGCTACCATGATCAGCTTATTGCTTACCGTATAGACGTCGCGTACTTTACCGCGGTAAAAGTTGGTTTGCCCCGGCAGGGTGAAGTTGGTTTCCTTAACGGCTTGTTGGTCTAGATGCATAAGGTTGGTTTTACGGCAGGAAAATAGCACTAGTTTGTCACTTTAGCAAAGCCTAAACAAGCTCTTATCTTGTGTTTTCGCAATCCTGCTTGTGGCCAGTAAGGCCATTGGTGTAATTGTAGTAGGCAATAAGTAGTAACCCGTGATCCTCCGGATCGCGCAAACAATGACCGGTGATTTCACCCTTTCCGTGGGATTGGGCAGAATACGAGCATGCAAAGTCTAAAACAGGTATAGCAATGCTCCAGAGGAACGTTGTCCGGTGGACCGCGATCCCGCACACTTGTTGCGGGGTTCTGTACGTATTGACGTAATGTCTCCCACCTCTCACCTCCCACCTCTCACCTCCCACCTCTCACCTCCTACCTCAAACCTCCTACCTCAAACCTCCTACCTCCTACCTCAAACTTCATACCTCATACCTCAAACTTCATACCTCATACCTCAAACTTCAAACCTCAAATGTGACTTTCGTCAAAAAGGTCGTCTTAAGGGTGTAACAATTAGGAAGACCAGTTATATTTTATGAACATTTTCTTAGCCATGTGATCGATTACATGTGACTTTTTGGCCAGGAGCCGTCTAAACCCCAACAATAGTATAATCCCACGGATAAAAGCTGATTATCGTCCTATGCACAATCCAATAATCCCTTGAACCGCTAATTATAATCCCGTACATCAGCAGTTTTGTATTCAAATGTACCTTGAGAAAACGGATACAACTAAACTCCAGTTATTTTTTTGACAAACTCCAAAAAACCAACGACAATTCCCTCTTTTATTAATTACCGGCCCGGAACTTTTTTAATCATCTCCCTGTTCTTACATTAGCAACTGCTCAAAAGAGAGCAGTATTTAGCAGTCATTGACTGTATACCAAACATCCATGGGGACGTACTGGTATCGACAGGAAAGTGAGCTGACTAGTAAGCATGCCGGAGCAAGATTGCTTACCTCCGTTAACAAATAGGAATCAACCCTTTTTTATATGGCAACTCTAATTATGCCATGGCAGCCTAAGACAGCGTCTTAGAATGCCTTTGTGCCGTACGCTTGATGCCTGATATACAGCGTGCCGCACACCATAACTTTTCAGGCTGGACGGTGCAGGTGCCCTGATGAACCGTCGAGATTAATTGGGGATAAGGCTATCGTTTGGGTTTGTTTTCTGACCTATCGTTAGCCCGACAATTCAACAGAAAACTAAGCATGTAGAAGGCTTTTTGGTGCTTTCTCTGGACCCGAGTTCGACTCTCGGCGTCTCCACTAAAAAGTAAGCCCCGCAAGGACTTAATCGTCACTGCGGGGCTTTTTTGTTGGCAAGTAACTTTTCATGGCTTGCATATGGTAAGATCATGCTGCAAAATGTACGACTCATCTGGGGATTTAGTTCTAACATCCCTAAAGAATAAATAGCCAGATACTCAAGCCTGATAGAATCACCAAAATTTCCACCAGGGGTGTTTCCCAGGGTCTGATTGGATATCTGGTATTAATTCGGCTGCCGCCATTTTTTTAATCACGTTAAGTGTAGCTAAGCAATCACCTAGAGCAGAATGGTCACCTCCTTTCAATTTTTGCCAGCTATAATTATCATGATAGTCATTCCATTGCCCGACGAATCTCGAATACTGCATCATAGCACATTCAGCATGAAATCTTAAAAAAGCACACTCTTCTTGATCACATGTTTGGAAAAGTAACCTTTCGTCAAAATCAGCATTGTAGATAATTACATTTTTAGAGGTAAGAATAGACTGGATATGCTCGACATATAAGGAAAAATGGGAGGCATCTTGTAAATCTTGCATTGTGATTTTATGGATTGAACTTGCCTCTTTGCTGATTCTTTTTTTGATGGATGGCTTGAATAGGCTATCAAAAATTGGAGTGCCATCAATATCAATTATCGCTAATTCAACGATGACGTCACTTTCGCCTAAACCTGTTGTTTCAGTATCAAGAATGACATAATTACCGGGTTTAGCCAAAATATTTCTAGCCCAGTTGATCGCATCGTTGCGATCTTTTGGATAAGGGTGGGTCATAAGAGTTTTTCAGATAAATATAGCGATAGTAAAAAGGGTCGCGGCCTAAGAGGTACGACCCTTTTTTTTAACTAATCTTCTTCCGGTTCAGCCCGAGGCCTTTGATCATCCAGCGGGGCAGGTTTTTTTCTGCCGGTCGTCCTTGCAGGTTGAGGTACCACCCCAGCCTTTTGGCGATAGGGACTTTGTGTGTCTCCACAAATTCGATGAGCGTACCGTCCGGATCTTCGATATAGGTAAAGCGACCGGCAGCCTCGCCCATATCGAAACTGTTGTTGCTGTCGACGGTAAACGGATGACCGTTTTCCGTACATTTCTCACCCAGCTGATCCATATTGCGTACATCAAAGCACAGGTGGATGAACCCGAGGTCACCCCAGAAGCGATCTTTATAAATGGGCGTGGTCTCCCGATCGGGAGCTTGCACTAATTCAATTTCGGTGGGGCCCAGAAGGGGCGCAAAGGCGCCGGCCCGGTCTTCGCTATGGCGCAGTACTACCCGGCGTAGGCGGTGTTCACCCCCGGGCAATCCCTGCCAATCCGGGAAATGATCTGTTTCATCGAAGACGATTTCGTTGTAGCCCAGGGTGTCCTGATAGAGCGGGAAGGCTCTTTCAATATCGGAAACGCCGATGATAGCGCCGTAGGTGCCACCGGTTATTTTTTTGCGATTCTGAAACCAGTTATTGGCTTGTACAATTTGAAAGTAGTTGCCGTATGGATCGCAAATGAAAAAATGGGGATGTTGCTCGTCGACACGGCTGATGGGAGAGCATACGGAGATTTGTTGCTCCTGAAAATAACGGTACGCCTGATCGATGTCGCGGCATTTAACCTTACCGGCAAAAATCCCGGGATCACCGAGGAGTGGCTCGTGCTGCGGGGGCTGGGGAGTGCGGGATGTGTATTGCCAGATTTCAAATCCGCCGCCACCCTGCATATTTAGGGCCATGATGGCGTAGCGATCGCGCACCTCTCCGCCCGTATAGTCGGTCATAAGGGGCGCCGGAGCACGCTCTTCGAAGATTGGCACATCCATACTGAAGTGCTTGTGGTACCATTTCCAGGCCTGATCGGCGTTGGTTACGCCTACCCCCAGTTGTTGAATGCCACTGATGACGTAAGACATAGTCGTATGTGTTTGGGCTACGTATGAGGTTTTGGCTTAAGCCAAAAAATCTGCGCACGCAGCTAATTGTACCGGTAAAGAAGCAGGTACGGAAATGCCCGTCTGTCCAGTACCGATTATAGATTCGCCAGCAACGGACTGAAAACACTATCCCTTTGCAGGCAAAAATGCAGGGCGAAGATAAGAAAATTGGTGGTTTGTCCACTTTTAGGAATTCATAAACCGGGTTTATGTCCAGGAGTTTTTTATTGGTGTCTCCGGGAGGTAATTGACATTGCAGATTCTTGTCCGCGCTTATTCCGGCTGAAACCACAGGGCACTTTGTTCCGAGGGGGTGCCGTTATAGTTAACGGTGATTTCGATATCGGCGGCGATCTCCTGCAAGGCAAAGAACGATAGTTTTCCGGCCTGATAGTCGGGTCGGTACTCGGCATTTGGTTGAAAAGAGTGGTTGTACAGAGAGCCAAAACCAAGGATAATGGCCGCTTTTTGATCATTTTCGCCCCAGATAAAGTAATAGTCGTGTAACCGCGTTTGATCGATGTGCGCAATATCACTCCGGGGTAAGACGATGACCGGGCATACTTCGATTAGATGACCGGCAGGGATCACCTGCCGGCAAAATACCCCCCGGCCACTTAGCGGGCTCAATCCAACGTAGAGCGGTAGTGTATTTTCCATATGACGGGTTTTCCGGTATAAATATGCGCTGAGGAGGAGCTCTAAACCACCTGAGATGTTAACAAAATGGTAATTAACAAGACATTCACACGGCTAAGGCCAGTTTTTTAAACAAAATCGCGCATTTTTTCCTTATTTTTACGACTCTTCATCTTAAATCTGGTATTCATAAATGGTGACGATAGCCTTTTTTTCAGGTAATGTATCCGATCCGATTCAAAAAAATCTCACGGTAAATCAGATCTTTTGGTTTTGGCTGGGGATAAGATTCAACGATTTTAGATTTTAACAAGACATACTATTTTTACGACTTTACAAACTAAAGTAGGAAACCTTCTATTATGAAGCATCTGACAAAACTTTTAAGCACATTAATTATTCTTTTGGCCTTTACCGGTGTTGCGGTAGCTCAGGACGAGGCTGCCTCTGCGGCCAGCCTCTACAATGATGGGTTGACCAAACTGAAAGAGAAAGACTACGGCACAGCCCTGGATATGATGGCTCAGGCCCTGGAAGCAGTCGATACGACCTCAGAAACCGATATGAAAGTAATGGCCCTGGCCCAGCGCAACGGTGCTATTGCTGCGTATTATTCGGGCAGTACGCTGCGTAAAGCCGAAGATTGGGATGCGGCTATTGAAGCCTACGACATGGGTATTTCCATGAATCCTGACTTCTATGCTAATTACGTGGGTCGCGCACAGGCCCTCGACGGCAAAGGCGATGACTTGATGGCTGTGACTGCTTTCGTTGAGGCGGGAGCAATGGCAGAAAAGTCACCCAAGAATGCCTCTAAAGCGGAAAGCTTCTACGGTAAAGCAGAGAACTTTACGGGTATCGCTTATGGCAACAAGGAATACGACAAAGCCATCGAACTGGCTCAGGCTTTCCTTGAGCTGCGCGAGTCTGCTGATGTATACTACTACCTGGCGGCTTCGCAAATGAAGAATGGCCAGGCAAGTGATGCCCTGCCCAACGCCACCAAGGCTGCCGAAATGGCTGCCGAAATGGACGACAATGGCAAATTCTACATGCTCAAAGGCGATATTCATCAGGCACTCGGTCAGAAAGCAGACGCTGTTGCTGCCTATAAGATGATTACGGGCGGTAAGTACCTGGAACGGGCAAAATATCAAATCGATCAGCTTAACAAATAAGCAGATTCGATCCCACAAAAAAAGCCGCTCTTCCTTCGGGAGGAGCGGCTTTTTTTGTGGGCTGCCAAAGCGGCTATTTATGGTCGTGGTAGCTAAATTCCCGCAGGGGATGCTTTCCAAAATGGTCGTGCACAATCTGCTCCAGATACGTCTGATCAATCGCGTTAAAGGAATGTTGCTGAGTACTGTCGACGTCCAGTACGGCAATCAAGTCGCCCTCCTGGTTAAATACGGGAACAACGATCTCACTGGCTGAATTGGGGTCGCAGGCAATGTGCTCTTTTCCCTGCGCCAGGGCATGGACATCGCCCACGATCTGTGTGGTGCGCTCCCGGGCTGCCCGCCCACAAACGCCCCGGTCAAAATTAATATGCAGGCAACCCATGGTACCCTGATAGGGACCGACCGAAAGCCGACCATCCTGCACACAGTAAAAACCTACCCAGTAATAGTAGGGCAAATGGGATTTAAGCAGGGCATTTATCGTGGCCATTTTGAGGGTAGCATTGTCTTCGCCGTCCAGGGTAGCATTAATATCCAGGGTGGCGCGTTGGTAGGCAGCGCGCTTGGCGTCGTCATTCAGGTTGACGGATGGGCGAATAAAATACGGCATTTCGGCAGATGCGCTCATGAGCAATGATTATTGATTTGCGTTGGAAACGACTGGTAAAGATAGAAAGTTGAGTAAATTAGTGCATTATCGAATTGGAGAAGTGTAGTATGTCCATGAAGCAAAAACCGATAGCCCCCCTTTTATACCAAACCCTGGAAAAACACTGCCGGGAGCCCTACCCGGATGCCCTGCATCAAACGGAAGCGCTCTACCGGCTGCTCAATAAGCTTTTCGTGCTGTACACGGAGGATGAAAAGCTACAATTTACTACCCTGTTTAGCCGGATTGCTTACGTTTCCCAACGGGCAAACCTGCCGGCGGAGCTGCAGTTTTTTATCCACACATTTCGCAAACAGGCACAGCGCGCCTTGCGGCAAAACACCCCGGTCGATCAACAACTGCCCGTTCTTGGGGTGCGGGTAGTTTGCCAAACCATTCAGTTTTTATGGGAGGAAACACCTCCCGGTTCTTTGCGCGAATTTGTCGCTAATCAGTGGCCGCAGGAGTTTCGTCCGGTACCGGTCGCGGCCTTTTACCCGGCTTTGCGGGCAGTGATCACCGGAGTAGAGCCCGCCTTACGGCAAATGATTGTACAGGTCGCAGAAATGCCGGGCGAAACCTTACGGGTACAATACGATATTGCTGATCGCAACGAGAATTTTAATCCTAGCATAGCCCTCATCCAGGAAGTGTTTTCGCTTCCTCTGACCGTAAATTTGCTCGACGTGGAGGTGGATAAAGAAGGTGTGCTAAGGCCGAAAGGCATCGTCATTGAACCCGACTACCTGGTCGACGTCACGGCAGTAGCCGAATGCTTTAAAAATGATGGCACCCTCCCGGTGATGTACCTCATGCGAAAATTCCTGCCTTTTAAGACATCGGTACCGCTATTGCTGGGGAATATTTCCAACTTTTTTCTGGACGAGCTGATGCACGAACCGGAACAAGACTTTCGCCGTATTTTTCGCAAGGTGTTCCGCTTGAATCCCCTGGCTTTTTCGCTCATCCCCGATCGCGATCTACGCGAGATTATGCAGAAGGCTCAGAAGCACTTTGTGCATTTGCAGCGCGTACTGCGCATCGATTTACCCGAGCAGGGCATTGAGGCCGGGCATTGCTACCTGGAGCCGACCTTTTACTCCGATCAGCATGGCCTGCAGGGACGCCTCGACGTTCTGTCGCGGCAGGCCAACAAGACTCATATCATTGAGCTAAAGAGTGGGAAGGTGTTTCGCCCCAATATCTATGGCCTGAATGTAAATCACTTTACGCAGACTCTACTGTACGATCTGATGATCCGGTCTGCTTTCGGCGAAAAAACGGATCCGCAAAATTACATTCTATATTCGGGGGCGGATGACCGGAATCTTCGGTTTGCTCCGGTGGTGAAAGCTCAGCAGTTGGAAGCCTTGCAATTGCGCAACCACCTGATTGCTCTGGAAAAACAGCTTTCCATGCTGGGGTTGTCTGCCGATCAGGATTTACTGACTCAGGGTCATCAGTTATTTAAGCAGCTGCATCCTTCGGCCTATCCTGCTGCTCGGGGCTTTGTGCAGCGAGATCTGCAGCACCTGACCGAAGTCTATACCAAAATGCCCCGGTTGCTCAAGCAATACGTACTGGCCTTTTGTGGCTTCATTGCCCGCGAGCACCGTCTAGCCAAAATGGGACTGGAAGGCATCGAGCGGGTCAATGGTCAGGCCGCCTTGTGGCTCGACGACTTCGGCGACAAACAACAGACTTTTAGCATTCTTTCCGATCTGGTTCTGGTAGACAATCAGGCGGGGGCGGAAGAACCCCTCTTGCACTTCAATCGCACGGAGAACACCAACGAACTGGCTAATTTCCGCACGGGCGATATAGCTGTGCTGTACCCCATGCAGGGGGAAGATAGCTCTCCGCTCAGCAACCAACTTTTCAAATGTACCATCGTCGAGCTGGATGCCCAGCGGGTTACCGTGCGCTTGCGGTCGCGGCAATTCAATGGGCAATTATTTAAAAGCTTTGAGTTTTGGTCTTTGGAGCATGATTTGCTGGATAGCGGCTTTAATGACATGTATCGCTCGCTCTTCACCTTTGCACAACAACCGGAGGAGCAACGCACCCTCTTGCTGGCACAGCGCCCGCCTCGCCCGCCCCGCGAAGGTAGCCTTATGGTATCCGGTGAGTTGACCCCCGAGCAAAAAGGTATTTTCCAGGCAATCCTGCGTTCCGAGGAATACTTTTTATTATGGGGCCCTCCCGGTACGGGCAAAACGAGCATCATGCTCAAACATTTGGTCGGCTACTGGTATGAACAGACCGATGAGAATATTGTCATCCTGGCCTATACGAACCGGGCCGTTGACGAGATTTGTGCGGCGATCAGCAGCTATAGCCCTGCCCTGCGTAAGGCATACCTGCGCATAGGGTCGCGCTACAGTACCGACCCCCGTTTTCGCGACCGGCTTCTGAGCCGGCAAACAGAGAATATCGATACCCGGGAAGGACTACGCAGGTTAATACAGCGCCATCGAATCATCGTGGGTACTGTTTCTTCGGTGGCCAATAAATCGGAGTTGTTTTCCCTAAAACGATTTGACCGGGTACTGATTGATGAGGCTTCGCAAATTCTGGAGCCGATACTGGTAGGTCTGCTGCCGTATTTCCGGCATTTTACGCTAATTGGCGACCACAAACAGCTACCGGCAGTGGTGGTGCAGCCGCCCGAATCCTCGCAAGTGCGCGTGGAAGAGCTCCATGAGATCGGATTATACAATTTGCGCAACTCCCTATTTGAACGCCTGTATAAACGGTGCCTGGAAAACGAATGGACATGGGCCTATGCACAGCTTAGCCATCAGGGGCGTATGCACCGCGATCTTATGGCTTTTCCCAATCAGTTTTTCTATGAAGGTAAACTCAATGTATTGCCCACTAGCGTGCAGGCTCATCAGCAGCAGATCGCCGAACTGGCGGTACCTCTCGATCAAGACCTGGACGGGCTACCCCGGGAGCTGGCCATGCAGCGGATGGTCTTCTTACCTACTCCCGCCGATGTCAGCAGCCTCACCCGTAAAACTAATCTGCACGAAGCTAATCTGATCGCTGAACTTATAGAGTGCTTTCGCGGGTTGTACCAGGAAGATGCCAGTATTGGAGTCATTACGCCATACCGGGCCCAAATTGCCCAAATTCGGCAGGTACTGGAACAGCAGGGACTGGATAATGAGCAAATCACCATCGATACAGTTGAGCGCTATCAGGGTGGCGCACGTGACATCATTCTGATTAGTCTATGTACCAACACCCGCGATCAGCTGGAGGCGATGGTCTCATTGTCGGAGGAAGGGATTGACCGAAAACTCAATGTGGCACTTACCCGTGCCCGTCAGCATTTGGTGATCGTCGGCAACCCGGAGTTGCTGCGGGAAAATGAGGTGTACCGGGAGTTGATACAATACTGTGCGAATTTGGATTAAAACCGGCTGGGCCGGGGACTGAGTTTTTGTAACTCCTGCAGGCTCTGTACTAACGGCCGGGGATGGTAGCCATGATCATAGGTGAGCTGACTGCTGAGCGTTAAATTGGCCGGTCGCTCTTTGGCCATGCCGGCCTGCGCAATGGTGGTGGTACGAATAAGATCCCGGGAAATGGCAAAGGTATCGGCCAGGGTCTCGGCAAATGCTTGTCGCGATATAGGCTGTAATCCACCTAAGTGCCAGATGTGCGCCAGGCGTTTATTGAGCAGCAGAAACAATCCTTCCACCGCGTCCTGTACACTAACCATGGACCGAACCTCGTCGGAAAATGCCGTTACGACACCTTCTCTTGACCAGGTATTTAGCCATTTTTGCATAAAATTTGTGCCGGAGGGCGAAAAGCCATACAGTGCCGGTAGCCGGGCAATGGTCGCTTCGCGATAGACCTGTAAAATTCGCTGCTCGGCTTCGGCTTTCTCTTTGCCATAAACATTGATGGGGGAGGTGTAGTCGTAGGGGCCATAAGGAGCCTGGGTGCCATTAAAGACCATATCACTGGACGAAAAGATGAAGGGGATATCTGCTTCCTGGCAGTATTCCGCCAATAGTGTGGGGATGACCACATTGGTTCGGTAGGAGGCATCTATTCGCTCTGCACACTGCAGGGGGGAGGAAATAGCTGCCAGATGCATGATGCCATCGGGATTAATCCTACGAATGGTCTCGAGTAAGGTGTCGGTATGGAGAAAGTCTATACGGTGGGTGGGAATATGATCCGATGAGAACGTGTGTTTATGGTAGAGGCCGGTGAGCCGCCACGTTTTTTGGCGGAAGCCGGCTACATGCCAACCAACAAACCCAGAAATCCCGGTTACTAATAGTTTTTTCATATGAATAGCCCACCCCGACTTGAGACGGTAGCGTTAGTATCTTGGATTTCAAAATACTAATGTCCGGTCGGAAAACATAAATGAATCACGGAATATTCAGGATTTTATGGGTTTGCAGGCTCAGTTTCCATTGTGGGTCTTCCAGGCAGTAGGCAAGGGTTTGCTGGGTGTGGGTATCGGTAAGGCCCTCTGCTTCCATGGGTTGCAGGTAAAAGTGTTCAAACTGAAGGTGAGCGAAACGTTCGGGGCCGGCGCCTTTTTGCGGATAGACGAGTTTGAGCTCCTGTCCGGATTGGACCACCAGTTCGGTACCTGCTTTAGGGCTCACACACACCCAGTCAATGCCTTCGGGTACGGCAATGGTGCCGTTCGTTTCGACTGCTACTTCGAAGCCACGAGCCTTGAAGGCCGCCACCAGGGGAGCGTCGAGTTGCAGTAGGGGTTCACCGCCGGTACACACAATATATTTGGTGCCGGCCTTTTCTTTAGGCCAGAGGCTGTCAGCCTTTTCTGCCAGTGCCTCGGGGGTAGGGTAGCGGCCACCGTTCTCTCCGTCGGTGCCCCAAAAGTCGGTATCGCAGAAAGGACAGATGGCTTTGTGCCGATCCTCCTCGCGGCCACTCCAGAGATTACAACCACTAAACCGGCAAAATACAGCCGGCCGGCCCGATTGGGCTCCTTCACCCTGTAGGGTGTAAAACAGTTCTTTTATTTTGTAGCTACTCATTTCAGGTATGCTTTCGCAAAAATCAGGCGCGCTGGTCTAGAATTCATTTTGCCGGAAGGCAAAAGTATCCAACCCGCCTAACAATTTTGTCACTTAATGTGTATACTTGTTGTCGTTTGCGCAAAACCGACCACAAAGGTAGGTCTTTCCGACGGTAATAGAACAGAAAAACATCCATTGAAGATGTAGTTCTGATAGACAAAAATGTACATATGCAGTTCTTATTTCCGGCTTTTTTGTTCGCTTTGGCTGCCCTGGCCATTCCTGTAATTATTCATTTGTTTCATTTTCGCCGGTTCAAGAAGGTGTATTTTACAAATGTGCGATTTTTACGGGAAGTAAAAGAAGAGACGAGTACCCGTTCCCGCCTGCGCAATATCCTGGTACTGCTGATGCGGATGCTCGCAATTGCTTTTCTGGTCCTGGCCTTCGCACAGCCGTTCTTTAGCCGGGATGAAGCAGTTGATCAGGGGCAAAAGGCCATAAGTATTTTTGTCGATAATAGCTTTAGTATGAGCGCGTTGAGTAGTGATTTGGCCCTGCTCGATAAGGCGCGTCAACGTGCCCGTGAAGTGGTGGATGCCTTCAGCGAAGAGGATCGGTTTCAGATTCTTACCATGGATTTTGAGGGGCGGCACCAACGGCTGGTCTCTAAAGATGATGCCTACAACCTGATCGATGAGATTGAGGTGTCTCCTTCAGTACGTACCATCTCGGAAATTTTGAACCGGCAAAAGCAGGTGCTTAATCAGGCGCCTAACGCCGCGGGTAATTCCTATGTGATTTCCGACTTTCAACAGAGTATCAGTGATGTGGAAAGCTATCAGGATTCAACCATTGACCTCAACCTGGTACCCTTGCGGGCAGTGCAGGAAAAAAATATCAGCATCGACAGTGCCTGGTTTGATGCGCCGGTGCAGATGGTTAATCAGACCAATCCGCTGATTGTACGGGTACAAAATTACAGCAATGAGGATGCAGAAAATATTCGGCTATCGATCATGTACGAAGGGCAGACCAAGCCCGTCGGTACATTACAGGTGCCGGCGCGGTCTTCGGTAATCGATACCGTAAACATTACGATTCAGCAAACGGGCTTTCAGGAGGCCCGGCTACAGATTACTGACTTCCCCGTACAGTTTGATGATGCTTACTACATTAGCTTTGAGGTGGCCGAACAGATCAATGTACTCACCATTCAGGATGAGCAGCCAAATCGTTTTTTGCGTGCGGCTTTTCAAAGCGTGCCTTTATTTCGACTGGTCAGTGAGCCAAGTCAGAATCTTGATTATTCTTCTTTTCCCAACTATCAACTTATTGTACTGGATGATTTGCGCAGTATATCCTCCGGGTTAGCCTCGGAGCTTAAGGAATATATAGCGAATGGAGGCAACGTACTGGCCTTTCCATCGCCCAACGCAGAGCTATCGGCTTATAATCCATTTCTGAGTGGGATATCGGCTAATGAACTGGTTACTTTTGATACGACGCAGCGTCAGGTTAGTAATATTAATACGGAGGAATTTATTTTTCAGGATATCTTTGCCGGGCAGCAACGCAACCTGAAACTACCGATCACGACGCGCAATTTCCGGTTGACCAGTTATAATAATCGCCCACAAGAGGTGCTGCTGCGCTACCGCGATGGGAGCCCCTTCCTGTCCAAATACAGCTATGAAGGTGGTAAGCTTTATTTATGCGCTGCTCCGCTGGACGATACCTATAACGATCTGGTACGCAACGGAGAAGTTTTCATTCCCATGCTGATCAAAATGGCGATTTCTTCGGGAGAAGAGGCACGGATCGCCTACACGATTGGTTCCGACGCGGTACTGGAAGCCGATCATCAGGTAAACCGCACGGAAATCGTCTATAAGTTGCGGGGCGAAGGAGAAGAATTTATTCCTCAGCAGCGCATTCTGGGCGACGCCGTATTATTGACGAGCAATAATCAAATTGAGGAGGCCGGCTTTTATGACCTCTTTCTCGAAGAGGGCGAAGTGCTTGATAAGTTTGCCTTCAACTACGACCGGGCAGAATCTGATCTTCGTTATTTCACGCCGGAGCAATTAGCGGAGCGCTTTGGGGAAGACGTCTCTATCCTGGAAGCCAGCGACAATGCTATTCTTACGGCGCGCATTAGTCAGGAGAGTCAGGGTATTCCATTGTGGCGCTGGTGTATCATTTTAGCTTTGGTCTTCCTCGGGGTCGAAGTCCTGCTACTGCGTTTCTGGAAAGTCTGATCGGCTGGGAATAAAATACTATTTTTGCCGAAAGGCATACGATTCCTATTGCAAAACAAGACCGGTATGAAGTTGTTAATTCGTCAGGCGACTGTTGTCGATCCTGCTTCTCCGCATCACGGACAACAAAAAGACCTCCTCATTGACGGCGAGCGTATTGTTCGTATCGGTGACAATTTACCTGCGGATGGTGCAGAAATTATAGATCACGCGGGGCTACAGGTGTCGCCGGGCTGGGTTGATATGGGCGTGCAGATCGGTGATCCGGGCTTTGAGCATCGCGAAGATATTGAATCGGTGACAGCGGCTGCCGCTGCCGGCGGGTATACGAGTATTGGGGTATACCCCAATACGGAGCCGGCCATCCACGCCAAGCCGGAAGTGAATTACCTGATCAAACAATCCCGCCTTAATTTAGTAGACATCTTGCCCGTGGGCGCCATTACCCGCGATTGTGCCGGCAGTGATATCACGGAAATGATCGATATGAAACGGGTTGGAGCCATTGCGTTTTCCGATGGGGCCAACCCTATTCAGGATAATGGCATGATGATGCGTGCCTTGCAATACGTCAAAGCTTTTGGGGGCATGGTCATCAATCATCCTCATGACCATTCGATTGCTACCGGCGGGCAGGTGCACGAAGGTGTAATTAGTACCTCGCTGGGCATGAAGGGAATCCCTAACATGGCGGAAGAGATGATGGTGCAGCGGGATATTTATCTGGCCGAGTACACCGAATCCAGGGTGCATATTGCCGGGATCAGCTCGGCACATTCGGTAGCTTTAATCCGGCAGGCCAAAGCCAAAGGGATTGCCGTAACCTGCTCGGTGCCGGCCCTGAATCTTGTATTTACCGAAGATGAAGTACGTCATTTTGATGCGCAATTTAAGGTGCTACCGCCGCTGCGGTCAGCAGCTGACCGCGAAGGGTTGCGCGAAGGGCTCGTCGATGGAACAATTGACATTATACTCTCCAATCACGTACCGCTGGAGCAGGAACAAAAGAAACTGGAGTTTGCCTACGCCGGGTTTGGCGCTATTGGTCTGGAAACGACCTATGGACTACTAAATACACATCTGGATCAGCTCGTAAGCCAGGAATTACTGGTGCAGAAAATGGCCATACAGCCCAGAGCAATTTTTGATCTACAGGAGGTAACAGTGACGGAAGGTGGTACGGCAGAACTGACGTTTTTTTTGCCGGAAAAAACCTGGACGGTAGACCGGCGGACATTGCATTCCAAATCAGCGAATTCCCCCCTGCACGGACATACATTACGGGGTAAAGCAATGGGCGTTATCCACAACGGGCAGTCGTTTTTTAGTAAACATACATAGAATAAATCTGGACATTTATCCAGATTTATGCATTTTGAAAGCGATATCGTTTTTTTCATTAAACACCACCATGTATGAGTACTCTGGATAACCCTAATGTAACAGAAACAACAGATTTACCGATTCGACCAAATGCGGTGCGGTTTGGCCTCATTACGGGGTTGATTTTGATTGCCGTTTCCCTCGTCTTTCAGGTGACAGGACTCTCGGATCCGGCTAACGCTAGTGCATCAGCA